>OGOI01000090.1_pt1 | contig 88932 bp, 103 predicted proteins | sample 1552631 | NCBI WGS metagenome assembly OGOI01 (sample SAMEA2580204, study PRJEB22360) | human gut metagenome | biome: human gut; feature: human-associated habitat; material: faeces | place: Denmark | collected 2008/2010 | reverse complement strand
GGTCTACGGCAATGCAAGGGTCTCCGGCAATGCATGGGTCTATGGCAATGCAGACTATACAACCATTCATGGTTTCGGCACTCAGTTCCGTACAACTACATTCTTTCAGTGCGAAGATAAGCAGATCAGAGTATCTTGCGGTTGTTTCTTAGGAACAATTCCAGAGTTCCGCGAACAGGTAAAAAATACCAGAGAGGGCAAAATTGCGGAAGAGTACCTTATGATTGCCGACCTGATGGAAAAGCATTTTGTAAAAGAAAAAGAAAGTGGTGAATAATTATGACCCCAGAAGAAGTAAACCTTTACGTCAAAGAAAATGCAGAAGTTCATCAGTTCGCTGCAGAGGTTGCAAGAATCATATCAGGCATTCCACAGATGCCGGAATTCTCGTCAGAAATTCTGACCGTAGCCGACGCGAGCCAATTGATCGGACTTCCTGTAACAGCAATCCGGGCAGGGATTGTGTACGGATGGTTGCCAATTGGAGTGGCTGTGCAGAATAACAAGCCAGCAAAAAGCCTTTCCGGTGGACGAATTACATACATCATAAGCCCTAGGAAAGTCTATGAAGTGACTGGACATGTCTGGAAAGGTAAGGCTGCTCTTAATAAGTGAGTGCCCCGGAGGGAGATTGGGCCTCCGCCCCGGAGCTTTGCACCACTAAAACACCTTAGTGGATAGATACATTATAGTTCTCTATCTGCTAATTGTAAAGACAAATAAGAAAAAATAAGGAGAAATTAGCACGATATGAGTGAAATTAGAAACGAAAATCAGCCAACATGGACTGACATCGAAGTAGCACTTGCGACTGAAATTGTCGAAGAAAGTAAGAAAAAGTCAAAAAGATGGTTCACCGCATGGATTGTGACAGTCGCCGCACTGGTAGCGAGCAACCTTGCGTGGATTCTGGGAGAAATGAAATAAAATGAAAGAGTATATGCTAATTGCTGTTTGTATGCTTGCCGGGAAATATGTGGATGTGCCTATCTGGCTAAACATCTTTTTTGGTATCTCGGCAGCATGGGCAGTACGCCAGATGGAAACAGACTGGCAGTAGAAAATAAGGAGGATAAGAAGATGTTCGAGAAAGAGATTGATGAAATTTACGAACTTTGTAAAAGAGTCGTGAACGAAGTTCCGACAGCAAATGTCACCTTTGATTTTTCGGGCTACGGTTTGGAAGTAAGAGGGCTTAAAAGAAAAGAAGACGTTGAGCTTCCTAAAGGCGCATTTAAGTGGGACTTATATCGGAATGTATCCTTTAATTCTTTTTTTGAGAAAGAAAGCCGTGAAAGTCTCAAAGCAATCAAAGCTTTCTTACTGGAACTTCTGATAGATGGGAAGCGTCCAAATGAGTAAACAGATAGCAATTATGAAACTTCTTCCCAGTCTGGAGATAGCAGGATGTATCAATGAACTGCTCAGAGAGCTTCAATCCAGAGGTGATTATATTCTGGATTATGAGAACTGTGACATGTCTCTGGACCATATCGAATGTCATGAGACGGATACATTGTATTGTTTCTTTAAAAGAGAGGAGAAAAGATAATGAAATTGTACGAAATTGATAATGCAATTATGGATTGTGTAGACATGGAAACAGGAGAAATCATTGACGTTGAGAGGCTTTCTGCTCTTCAGATGGAAAGGGATCAGAAAATTGAGGGTATCGGTTGTTGGATTAAAAATCTTCTGTCAGATGCAAAAGCCTTAAAAGAAGAAAAAGATAACCTTGCAGCACGTCAAAAAGTTGCTGAGAACAAAGCAGCTTCATTAAAAGAATTTCTTTCAAAATATCTGGACGGTGAGAAATTTAAGACTGCAAAGGTATCAATTTCTTACAGAAAAAGTGATTCTGTAGATATTTCAGCGAATGCAACTGTTCCTGAGGAATTTCTTAAATATGCAGAGCCTACACCTGACAAAATCGGATTAAAAGCGGCATTGAAAGCCGGAAAAGAATTTCCGGGAATTTCACTGAAAACTTCTCAGAATATTCAGATTAAGTAGGAGGACGCTATGAGTAAATTTGAAATCCGCATTCCGGCAAGGAAGAAGCAGCCAGCAACCGATAAGGATAACCCGGTCGTAAAAGTATCACCAGAAGCATACAACGCACTGGTTGAGATTTATAACGAATCAACCATATCAATGAAAGATATTGCAAGCTTGCTGATTATTGAGGGTAGCAAACATGTGGTTTATGACAAGGAGGAATAGCAATGGCAACACCAGTATTAATTATTGGAAAATCTGGTTCTGGAAAGAGCACCAGTCTTAGAAACTGTCAGAATGAACACTGGAATCTTATTAGAGTATTGAATAAACCGCTTCCGTTCAAAGGAAGGATTGACGGATGGTTTACAGATGACTACCAGCAGGTGATGAAGTGCCTGATCGCATCAAAAGCAGAGTCGATTGTAATTGATGATGCAGGTTATCTTATTACGAATCATTTTATGAAGGGACACGCTTCTGCTGGAAAAGGCAATGCAGTGTTCGCTCTGTATAATGATATTGGAGACTATTTCTGGAATCTTATCCAGTTCATTGTAACAAAAGTACCGCAGAATAAAATTGTTTACCTTATGATGCATGAAGAAAAAGACGATTCCGGGGAAGTAAAACCTAAGACAATTGGTAAGCTTCTGGACGAAAAAGTTTGCATCGAGGGCATGTTTACCATCGTTCTCCGCTGTATTGAAGAGAGTGGAAAGCACTTATTTGTCACTCAGTCCAGTCAGGGAGCGGTAAGTAAGTCCCCGATCGGGATGTTTGACAGTTTAACTATTGATAACGACCTTGCAGAAGTTGACAAGGTTATCAGAGATTATTATGAATTAGGAGGAACAGACAATGCAGAAACCAAATAATTACGATACTACACAGACAGCAGGAGAATTTGAACCGATTGCTCTTGGCGGGCACAAAATGGTAATTAAGCAGGTATCAGAGAAAAAAACACAGGGTGGACTTGATATGCTCGTTATCTTGTTTGATTTTGCAGAAGGAGACGAACAGGCGGGGTACTTTATGAAGCAGTTTGAAAATGATATCCGTCCAGACAAGAAATATCCGAATGCCGGCACTAACTATATGGTCATTGACGAGAGTGTAGAGTATGGCGTCCGTAATCTTAAAACATTTATCACATGCGTAGAAAAGTCAAATCCGGGATTTGCTATTAAGTGGGGTAATAACTTCGGGCAGCAGTTTAAAGGCAAGTTGATCGGCGGCATCTTCCGTCTGGAGAAAGACTGGTACGACAACAAAGAAGTAAAACGTCACAAACTCGCATGGTTCCGAAGTATTGAGGGAATTAAGGATGCAGACATCCCAGAAGAGCGTACCACAAAAGCCTATGACAATCATCTGAAAGAAGAAACTATCATGGGATCGAATCCGGCAGGTATGGACTTCATGAGTATTCCAGACAGCGTGGCAGATGATGTCCTTCCGTTCAATTAAAAGGATGTGTTTTTAATGGTTATACAAGCGGACACAAGAGAACACAAAAAGGAATGGGAACGGATTCAAAAACAGTTTGATGACATTGGAGTACAGTATTTCAGATCAAAGTTATATTGTGGAGATTATCAGTCGCTTGACAACGCAAAGCTCTGTATTGACCGTAAGAAGGATTTACAAGAGCTTTGTGGAAATGTCTGCCAGCAACACGAAAGATTCAAGGCAGAACTTATCAGGGCACGTGAAGCCGGTATTCAGCTGATTATCCTATGTGAACATGGACCAGATATTAAATCAGTTGGCGATGTGTATTTTTGGGAGAACCCAAGGAAACACAAAGTTATCTGGAGGACGATAAACGGCAAAAAAGTAAAGACTGTAATCTCTGACAAGGCTGTTGATGGCTGCCAGTTGTATAAATCTCTCTGCACAATCAGAGATAGATACGGAGTCCGATTTGAATTCTGCACGAAAGAAGAAACTGGGTGGCGGATCGTGGAGCTGCTGTCATGACTAAGGGAGAAATCAAACAGTCAGTAAAAATGCCAGAAATTCTCTCCAGGTACGGGCTAAGGCCGAATAGAGCAGGATTTATATGTTGCCCTTTTCACAAGGAAAAGTCAGCATCCTGCAAAATCTACGATGATTCCTTTTACTGTTTCGGCTGTGGAACTGGCGGTGATGTGTTTGATTTTGTGATGCAATACGAATCCGTCCCTTTTAGTACGGCGTTTATTGAGCTGGGTGGCACTTATATATCAAAAAAAGGTAAAAGCCGCAACCAGATCAGACATGAAATGCGAGATATTAAATCAAAAAAACACAACCCTGTTCAGGATCCTAATGAGATTGAGCAGGTAGAAAAGGACATACTTATGTACGAAACAGCACTAAAAACGTTCCCTCCTGATTCAGAAGAGTGGTATATGTGCCAGTTTAATCTTGAGAAAGAAAAAAGCAGATACGAAATGTTATCAGCTAAGTCAGGAGGTGAGAAAAATTCTTGAAAATATTGAAAACTTACAGGCACAAGACTTTATGGAAAAGCAGTTGTATGAAGAGCTTTTTTCAGTAAAAAGTAAAATTGACCGCTCAGAAATCAAGTTTAAGCTGATGGACCGGGCAAAAAGTGTGAAAGCGAAGCATATAGCAGAAGAGTTCATAAAGGAATTCCAGAAAGCAGAACAGGAAAAGGAAAAAGAAGAAAAAGTAAATCGTTCTATGCAGTTAGTTGAAAACATCACAAAATTTTATCCTGATTCTGTTGATAAGGAATATCCTAATATGGCTTGTGGCAGCTGGATAGCTACAGAGAATGGAATATTTTCTTCTGAAACATCTAAGGCGAGAGAACTTGTATGTCACCACCCGATCATGCCGATACGCCGACTGAAAAACATTGAAACAGGTGAAGAACAGATCACAGTGGCTTTTAAAAGGGATGGATATTGGACGGAAATAACTGTTCCAAAAATTGACATTGTGACCTCTAGAGCGATAACTAATCTTGCAAGGTTCGGCGTACAGGTTAATTCAGAGAACGCAAGGCTCCTTGTAAAGTATCTGGTAGATGTTGAAATGTACAATGCCGATATGATCGACATACAGCACTCTACAAGCAAGTTAGGATGGCATGGCAATGTGTTTGTACCTTACGACCTTTCGATCGTTTTTGACGGTGAATACCGCTTTAAAACACTATTCCAGAGTATACAGGAAAGTGGAGATTACTTCAAGTGGGTGACTCTGGCTAAACAGCTGCGGTCGTGCGGACGATTAGAGCCACGAATAGCACTGGCGGCATCTTTTGCAAGTGTGCTTGTACAGCCGCTTGATGTATTACCGTTCATCGTAGATTTCTACGGACAGACAGGTGGTGGAAAGACAGTAACGATCAATATAGCGGCATCAGTTTGGGGAAATCCTGCGCCGGGAGCTTACGTTGGAAACTTTCGATCAACAGATACATCATTAGAGACTAGAGCAGATATGCTTAATAATTTTCCAATGATCCTCGATGACTCGAAGAACGCTTCTCAGTATATTCGGGACAACTACGAAACATTGATCTATAATCTCTGTTCCGGCAAAGGGAAAGGAAGGTCAAATAAGGACCTCGGAGCAGCTAAGGAAAATACATGGAGTAATGTGACTATTTGCAACGGTGAGAATCCTATTTCGGAATTTGCAGACTCCGGCGGAGCTATCAACAGAATTATTGAGATTGAGTGTTGCGAGGATATTTACGAGAATCCGGCAGAGATCAACAGCGTTGTCACGAAGAACTACGGCTTTGCTGGAAGAGTATTTGTTGGAAATTTGAAACAGTTCACATCGGACGATCTGAAAGAAATGAAAGCCGAAATTGAGAAAGGTTTTGACGGATATGACTTTCCAGCAAAACAGGTCATGGCTATATCTACACTTCTGCTGGCTGACAAATTAGCTACAGATTTCATATTTAAGGATGGACGTGAGCTGACGGTCGAGGACGTTGTGGACATACCTACACGTAAAAAAGACGTATCTGAGGGACAGAGGTGTTATGAATTCATTCTTGAAAGTCTTTCCGTGTACGGGCAGCACTTTGATGCTCAATTCAGTTGCGATCAATGGGGATTCAAGGAAATGCCAGATGAGTATGGAGATGTATATGTATATTTTTATCCGAAACCTCTTGAAAACCTTTTGAAAAATAATGGATTCTCCAGAAAAGCCTTTTCTGCCTGGGCAATTAATCGAGAATTGATTAAGCATACAGGAAAGAGGGATACGGTACTAAAAAGAGACGGGGAAAGCGTGATGAGGCTTATTGCAGTAAAGGTTGTCAACATAAAAAGCCTCGAAAATGAGCAAGAAAATGAGGTTATTGAAACTGGCTTTCTGCCAACTAATGCCGAAACAAATGTTCCGTTTTCGTAATTTGTAACCATGTAACCGTTGTAACACGAAAAAAAACGTCCTATAGGAGAAAGTTTGAGAGTGTATAAAAAACATATACTCTAGTGATTCTCCTATATGAAAACCTTGGTTACATTGGTTACACGGTTACATACCTCTGAAACCCGCATAAAATAAGGGTTTTTGGCGTAACCAATAGGTCGAAAAAGTCGGTTACACGTTGGTTACAAAATTAAAAAGCATATACAATTAGATTTATTATAGCAAAATTAATTGAATATTACAAAAATATTTAGTTGACATAATTATTACAAGGAGTGGTTACAAAATGAAAAAAGACGATCTCAATAAAAAGCAGAGATATGCATTAGATACGATGCTGTCTGGCAGCAATGTTTTTCTGACAGGTGACGCAGGAACAGGCAAGACAACGGTTATTCAAACGTTCATCGATGAGGCGGAAAAAGCTGGTAAAAATGTTCTGGTATCCGCCACTACTGGAATTGCAGCGGATAATATCGGATATGGGGCAACTACCGTACACCGGGCATTGAATATTTCAATTAAATTTGAGGACTATAAGAAAAAGGTGAAATCCAGAGCTGAACTTCTGAAAGAAGCAGATGTTCTTATCATTGATGAAATCAGCATGTGCCGGTTCGATTTGTTCAATATGATTGCAAAGACGATCATCACGGAGAATGAAGAGAGAGCAGTTGACAGACTTCTAATCGGAGAGGACAAAGAAGACATTCAGTTAATCGTGATAGGCGATTTCTACCAGCTTCCCCCAGTTATCACGACAGATGACCGCAAAATTCTCTGCCGGATGTATGGATCTGATTATGGAAAGGGCGGAAAGTACGAACACGGATATGCCTTCATGTCTGAATATTGGAAAGATATGTCATTCGAATATATTAAGCTTGATGAAGTATGCAGGCAGAATGATGAGGGATTTAAGTATGTGCTGAATGATATTAAATATGGCAACAATATTAGAAAATCCATTGCATATCTGGAGAACAACGAATCAGACAAGGTTATACCGGAAGCACCGTTCTTGGTTGGCACTAATGCAGAAGCTGACAGAATTAACAATACTTTCCTTGGCAAGTTGGATAAAAAGACCGAAAAAGTGTTTCATGCAGCAGTTGACGGCGAACTAACATCTGCCGATATTAAGAACATTGCATTTGCCAAAGAGGACTTAATTCTTAACATCGGTGCAAAAGTGATGATTACAGTCAATGATCTGTCTGGAAACTACGTTAATGGAACGATTGGCATCATTCAGAAAATTGTGGAAAACGGAGAATTTGAAGAATCTTATCTGGTTATCAAGACTGATAAGGGCAAAACAGTTAGCTTATACAGATACAGTAAAGACATTGAGAAACAGGTTATTGAAGAATCTGAACAGAAAAAAGACGGTCAGAAAATCGTAAAAGAGAAGATTGTCCGCAAGAAAGTAGGCTCTTTCTCTCAGTTCCCGGTAAAACTTGCCTGGGCAATCAGTATTCATAAATCACAGGGACAGACATTTGAAAAAATCAACATTGACCCTTGCTGTTGGGATCCTGGACAGTTCTATGTGGCTGTTTCCCGGGCTAAATCAGCTAACGGCATACATTTTATCAGACCGATAAAACAGAGCTATATAAAGGCGTTTAACAAGGATAACGAGCGACTTCTTGAACAGAGTTTTGAGGTAGAAGAAGGTGTATAAGTATGAGAGTGACGCACGAGCAGATACCGAACACCATAAAGTTTTTACAGATTGATTTTCCGGCACTGGTCCTCCAGACTGCCGGAATTGAGGCAAAGGATGAATACTGGCAGCAGGTAGTTGAACAGATCCATGTTGTGTCTGAAAAATATAGCAAAAATGGATTTGTAGATCACATGCTTGTTGCTTATTCGGATTATCTTTCTAAGATGTTTAATAAGGCAAAAGAATTGGAAAAGGAGAATCAAAATGCCGTACAACACGAAGAATAGATGCAAGCAGGGACAGGCTCTCAGAAAAGAAATATATATGTATATCGTCAGTTATATTAAACTGGTTGGATATGCACCGTCGATTACAGAGATTTCTGAAAGGGTGGATGCCGGGAGAGCTACGGTCTGGAAGCATATCAATAATCTAGTTGATGATGGTTTGCTCAAGACGAACCATCTTAGCACTGACAGGGCATATACTCCGGTTGGGTACGGAATAAGAAAGACAAGCAAGGAGATAAAATGAAACTTTATGACATTGTTGCAGCAGATGGTACATTCGTCGACAGTATGAGCAGAATAGAGATTTTGGAACGGTTCGGGATTTCTAAGGGAGTCTTTCAAAGATATCTGGATAATGGCGATCTGTTAGAAGGAAAATATCAAATAAATGATTATGACTGTGACATAAAAGCAAGGAAATGTAAGGACAGGGAATTATTCTTACAGTTTGACATTCTGACTCAGAAGATAAGGAGAGCTGTTGGATGGGAAAACTAAAAAAGAGCGGAGGTCTAACACAATGAATAAAATGCGTGAATATGAACGGGGCAGGGAAGACGGCCTTGATCTCGCCAGACGAATTGTTCGGCAGGGCGGGATTGAAGCCCTCGAACAGGAATGCAAGTTCCGGGGTGCGACCGGGATACATACCTCTCTGGCAGTAAAAGACCTTGATAAAGCATCAGAAAAGATAAAAGAGGTTATAGCGGATTCATTTGTAATATTGTCAATCGCCGTTCTGCATGATGATTTCGGTTTTGGCGAGAAACGCTGTCAGAGATTTAGAAATGGCCTTGACCGGGCTGCTGATTATATCAATGACGGTCTGGCAGAATGGATTGATTATGTAGACGCTATTAAAGAAGAGTTAGGGATTGTATTAAAGAATCCCGGAGAATAACGGACAGGTAGCATTTGGATAAATTAATCATGGAGGACTGCACAATAGCATTTCAGTTACTCACATGGGGAAAGTGAGGATGACAATGGAAAAATTAAAACCTTGTCCGTTTTGTGGAAAAGAGATAGATACAGACAAAGATATGTATATTCCAGAAAGAGATTGGAAGCCATCTTTTTACGACCCTGACAGTGGAGGTCATCCGATAAGTATTCACTGCGAATGCGGATTAGATTTTTGTCCGGGCACATGGGATTACAAAGAATTCGTTGAAGCATGGAATAAAAGAGTAAACAAGGAGGACGCAAAATGTTAATCAGAAGTCAGAATAAAGAGATATTAGTTAATTTTAATGTATCAGCTGGTATCGAAATTGCAGAAGGGACTACAAAAACAGTTGTAACATCATATATCACTGGATGCAGTTATTTACTCGGAGAATATTCCACAAAGAAAAAAGCTATCAAGGTACTGGACATGATTCAGGAAGCCTATGTAAATGGACATATTGATTATCAGATACCAGAGGATAGTGAGGTGGAAGCATGAGCCATATCAAAGACAGATTAAAGCAATACTCGGATAAATATTCGGACTGCTATAAATACGCTGGGGTGTATGTCAAAGTTATTCAAGATATGATTGAGCAGCTTCAAGACGATCTGGAACAGGACGAGAAAGAAAATGGTTGGATTCCAGTCAGCGAGAAATTACCAGAAGAACATGATTCTATATTTGCGAAATTCAAAGGAACGGACAACTGGAAAAGAGGAATGTTCGAGAAAACATCTAAATACGTGATTGCTACCGTTGTGTTCGATGACGGGACAGTATTGGTAGAGCAGGCACATACTACTGATGGAATTTGGAAAACGGATAAAAAAGTTTTAGGCGGAACAGTAGTTGCATGGATGGACTATCCAGAACCATGTAAGGAGGACTAAACATGGATATGTCACTTTTTAAGAAAGATGGCAAGACATTCACAAGATTCAAAGTGCCCGTGAAGTCATTCGGAAAATATCGTCTTATGCTCGAAGTGAAATATGGAGTAGACACAACAAAGCCAGTAAAAATCAGTAGCAGATATAAGTATTTTGAAAAGGAGGGTGATTGGATTAATGGGAAAATGTAAATTAACCTGTCCAGACGGTGAAACGCAATGTTGTATCTGCTGTGAGAAACAAGACGGTTGCGATAACCGGTGTGATATGATGGATAGCTACGAATATGCAGAAGATTGCGAAGATTATGTTGAGGAGGATGAGTCATGATTACATTCCTATTAGGACTTACACTTGGAATCATATTCGGAGTGGCTGGCCTTGTATGTGTAGCGATCATGTACGATAAACACCACCCAGACGATTAGAAAGGAGAACGGTATGCTGACAAGGAACAAAAAGCTGAAAGATTACGGCATTCCGGCAGAGGACATTGAAAAACTGAATACGATGCTGAAAGACTTCCCGGCAGAGTACGGATACCTGCTTTCCAGTGCTACCTTGTCAGCTTGCCCGAAAAACACGGTGATAGCGGATATGGTAATTGAGAATATCCTACACCGGAAAAGTTACAGAAAAATCAGCATAGAAAGATATATCCCGATGAACTCGAAAGACTTTTACGGCTACAGGCGCAAGACCGTCGCTGTACTGTATGAGAGAATGAGGCTGTTGGGAGTGTGGGAGGATGAGAGATGAGCAGACTGATTGATGCAGACGATTTAATTGAATATATTAAAATCTGGGAAATTGGAAATAGTATTAGTTCCGACCAAAAAGAGTTTATTGACTGTATTAATAGACAACCAACAGTTTTTGATGTAGATGAAGTTGTAAGACAAATCAAAGATATAAAAGATAAGGAATACACAGCTTGTTTAGGGCCAGAATGCGGATATTGCAGATATCTTAGTACTTGCTCATATGGAGGCAAAGCAGATAAACTTGCTTTAGAAAAGACAATCGAAATCGTGAAAGGCGGTGGAGTAGATGGCAATTAAACCTATTTTATTCAATACTGAGATGGTTCGGGCAATCATGGACGGGAGAAAGAGCTGTACTCGGCGGATGGTAAAACCCCAACCAGATGAAAAGCATACATACCCGCTCGGTTTTGTTACCGACAGTACAGAAAAGAAAGAGGTAGGATGCTTTGGATTTGGTATTAATGAATACGGTGGTTCTATTCAATACGCAAAGCCGCAGTATCAGCCGGGTGACCTCCTGTATGTCCGGGAAACATTTATTCAAGCAGCAGCTCGCACTTTTTGGTATAAGGCAGACGATAATTTATGGATGCCAAAAGGGTTGCATTGGAAGCCATCAATTCATATGCCAAAAGAAGCGGCGAGAATCTGGCTGAAGGTTACGAATGTGAGAGTGGAGCGGTTACAGGATATGGCGGACGATGATGCAGAAGCAGAGGGATGTTTCGATTATACATCAACAGCACTTGGTTTTCCCGATGTATGGGATTCCACCATCAAGAAATCTGATCTTGACAGTTACGGATGGAATGCGAACCCGTGGGTCTGGGTGATTGAATTTGAGCGGTGTGAGCCGCAGGAGGGACAGAACGTATGAGAGAAATTCTTTTTAAGGCAAAACGGAAAGATAATGGCAAATGGGTTGAGGGATATTATTACAAAATGTCTGAAACAACCTATTGTTTTAAAGAGGACTATGAACGAAAACCAGTATCAGAACATCACTATATTTTGCAAGAGAGAATGACTGATTGGGGACTCCCAAATCAGATAGTACAGATTGAAATTGATTCAGAAACCCTCTGCCAGTTCACAGGACTTTGCGACAAGAATGGGAAGAAAATTTGGGAAAATGACATTATCAAATATCATTTCCGAGAAATCTATGCTCCAATCAAATATGGATGTTATCAAAATTGTTTTGATTCTCAAAAAGCAGAACATATCGGATTCTATGTAGACTGGACGGACGACAAATGCCTTAGAAAGGATTTAGGGTATTGGATTGACATGGTATACGCTATGCCAGTTGGCAACATTTTCGAAAATAAAGAATTATTACAGGAGGAAACAAATGAGTAGTGCAAGTGTAAGATTCGGAACAAAAGCGTATGTATGTGCAAGATATTTTCTTAGACCGGGTAAATGTTTCAAATACATCGACCAGCGCGGTGAGGACGTCACAGAACACGTCTATGAGGTCATGGCATTATATCCGTACTGCGTCCTGTTAAGAGATACCAGAAATGGGGTCAGGACTTGCCCGGGGTACAATACTTTAAGTCTGATGCTGAGAGGAAGTGAAGCGTATGAGTAAATCAGTATTAGTGATAGACGCACCAGAAAATTGCTATGATTGCCCGTTCGGAACTGCATACTGCGGCGAACTTGAATATGAGGGTTTGTGTGAATTAGCTGAATGCTTAGGCTGTAATGAAATTCTGATGACAGAAGAACATTATGATTGCGAAAGTAAATCAAGACCTGAATGGTGTCCATTGAAACCACTGCCAAAGAAATTCGATAACGAGAAAGACCGGAAACTTGGAGATTTCGAGCCACTTTTCAAGATTGGTTGGAATGCCTGTTTGAGAGAAATTACAGAAACAAGCGATGAAAACGAGCGATAAAAAACAAGCGATAAGAGGTGAAAGAGATGGAGAGATTAACAAAACGGGAAGATGATAGTATCACATATAACGAAAAACGAGAGTTTGAGTGTGGTGAATATTGCGATAGCTGCTCACAGGGTGCAGGAAATTGCAAAACAGTAGAGAATATGATTAAAAAACTCGCCACTTATGAAGACTTAGAAGAACAGGGCTTGCTTGTGAGATTACCGTGTAAGGTTGGAGACACGGTTTGGGTGGTAACATCGCCAATTAATGTGTTTGGTTATGATGAATATGATGGAGATGCGGAATATGAAGTATATGAATCTTTTTTATCAAGCGTATCTTATTATGCGTCTGGAGAACAATTCAGAATTTATGCAAAAGTAACGAATAGTTTTATTGCGGCATACTTTAGAGAATGTGATTTTGGAGAATCTATATTCCTCACCCGCGAAGATGCTGAGAAGAAGTTGGAGGAGATGAAGAAATGAATAGCAAACCTACACCAGACATAACGCCAAACCTTGCTATATCAGCATACCACGTACTACAGCAATATTGTACTGGACAGCCAGCGGATTGCAAAGGCTGCGGATTCTACGAACACTGTCCAGAATGTTTTCGAGGCATGCCATGCGACTGGAGTTTGAATGAAGAAGGTGAAATAAATGAATCTTAGAAAAGCTACACTAACTGATTATGGAGTGCCGCCGGATGATATATCGGCGCTTCAAAGTCATTTCAGACATCTTGATGAGAATGACAAGTACAATCTTCTGCAAGTGTCAATCAAATATGCGCCAGGCATAGAATCACAAATCTATGACAGCATAGTGAACTGCATAGGATACCGGACTATGGAACGATTCCGAGATATTCCAGTATCTGAAAATGATTTCTACGGATATAAGCGCAGAACTATGGCAGAATATTATCACTTGGCAAAATTGACCGGAAGATTATAAAATTGATAAAAACTAAAAGTGGTGTAGAGGTACATAACCCCTAGTGTGGTATTATAGTATATATCTATAACTATGCTAGGGCGTTTTTATGTCTGGAGGTGAGAATGTGGGAATACCAATGGGAAAACCGCCCATGTATAAAACGGTGGATGAAATTGAAAAAAAAATTGAAAAATATTTTAAGGATTGTAAAGGATATCCTTTAACTGATAGCAAAGGCAAACAAATGTTTAATAAATTTGGGTCTCCCGTTTTTGTAGACGTTCATCCTCCGACCGTTACAGGACTTGCTCTGGCCCTTGGATTTACAAGCAGACAGGCTCTTTTAAACTATCAAGCAAAACCAGAGTTTGTTGACACGATTACGCGCGCGAAAGCCAGAGTGGAACAGTACGCAGAGGAAAGGCTATTTGATCGTGACGGTTCAAATGGTGCTCAGTTCAGCTTGAGAAATAATTTTAAGGGATGGGATGCTGACAAGAAAAATGATAATTCTGGAGATAGAAAGATTACGATTGTAAATAATATTCCAAGGCCGGAGAAACAGAATGAATGAGAATCCGATTAATCTGAATGAAATTATAGCTCCTGCCTTTTACAATGTGTTCTGGGACATTTTGGACGGAAAACACACCTATTATGATTTGTATGGTGGGCGAGGTTCAACGAAATCCTCATTTGTTGGAGCGATGATTCCTTTACAGATGATGCAAGATGCTATTAATGGATCAATAACTAATGCAGTCATATTCCGGAAAGTTGGAAATACGCTTCGAGAATCCGTTTATGAACAGATAGCATGGGGAATTGACGCGCTCGGAGTCAATGAACTATGGGATACCAGCGTAAGCCCTATGCAGTACATTTATAAGCCTACTGGACAGAAAATCATATTCAGAGGACTGGACAAGGCAAAAAAGACTAAATCTATTAAAGCAAGCAAGGGATATTTCAAGTATCTCTGGTTCGAGGAACTTGACGAATTTTCGGGCATTGAAGAAATTCGTACAGTGCAACAGTCAGTTCTTCGAGGTGGCAGTAAGTTTGTTGTATTTAAGACATTCAATCCGCCAATTAGCCGGAGCAACTGGGCGAATGTGTATGTAGAAGAGCCACGAGACGACAGCTACAGGCATAAGAGCGATTACAGATCAGTTCCTGTTGAATGGCTTGGTCAACAATTCCTTGATGATGCGGAGCATTTGAGAAAGACAAATCAGAGAGCTTACGACCATGAATATCTTGGCCTTCCTGTTGGACTTGGCACAAATATTTTCGAACTGTTAGAAATTCGAGAAATTACAGATGAAGAGATTCAGAGCTTTCAAAGTATCTACCAGGGACAGGACTGGGGGTGGTATCCAGATCCGAAAGCATTTATTCGTGTGGCTTATGTGCCTAATCAGGACAAAGTTATCCTACTAGATGAGCTTGGCGGTTGCAAAATCCGAAATACAGTAATGGCTGGCCAGATAAAACAAAAGGGATATGATGATTATTCAATATCTTGCGGAGTTGATGAAGAAGAAAGCATTATTGACTTCCGAGATGCAGGGCTTCCAGCGCGTAGGGCCATTGTTACACCGGGAAGCCGCAAATATACTTTTGAGTGGTTACAGTGCCGAACATTAGTTATTGATCCGACACGAACACCTAGAGCATACAAGGAAATTATCAATTATGAGCATGAAGTAGATAGCAATGGAGAAGTGATTGCAGATTATCCAGATGGCAACGATCACTGGATAGATTCTCTCAGATACGCAACCAGTCCATTGTCCATGAGAAGGGGGCACAGTGCATAAAATGTTAAATAGGTACTTCACAGATAAAATAAATAAATTCTTAAGCATCGGTTTAAAAATATATGGATCTGACATTAACGAAATCTTAAAAGTTGTAGAATATGAAGACATTATTGTGCGAGATACTTCTGTAAGATGGATGGATTTTAAAAGGTAGATTAAATGGGACTTATAACAACACTAAAAAGGTGGTTTAACATGATATTTAAAAAACAAGCCGAAGAGGATTTTAATATCCAGGCAGCAGAATTCCCGGAGATGGAATCACTGATTAACCGATGTGCGAACATCTACAGGGGTGTGCCGGAATGGTTAGATGATAAGAATAATATCAAAACGATTAATTTCGCAAAATCCGTCTGCTCAGAGACAGCCCGGCTCGCAACACTGGCGATCGGCATTCAGATAGACGGTTCCACAAGGGCTACATGGTTACAGGAGCAGATTGACAAGGTATATTTCCAGATTCGTCACTGGGTAGAATATGGCTGTGCTTATGGAACGGTGTTTATTAAGCCAAACGGTGAGAGCCTTGACATATTTACGCCGGCAGATGTGATGATTGTAGATTACGACAATCAGGAAATAAAGGGGATTATATTTAAGGATTCTTATACTGTCGGAAGGAAATACTATACACGGCTTGAATATCACAGGTTTATTGAGACTACAATAGATGGTGTGACAACCTATCCGTACTACGTTTCTAACAGAGCCTATGTATCAAAATCCCCTCAGTCAATCGGTGACAAGATTGACCTTAAACAGACCAAATGGGCGGACCTCATGGCAGATACACCGCCGATTCTTAAAGCAAACGGGGAGAAGTTGGACGGACCTCTGTATGGAGTGCTGCGGACGCCGCAGGCGAACAATGTGGATATCAGTACGCCACTTGGACTTCCGATATTTGCCGAAGCTATCGAAGAACTAAAAGATCTCGACATTGCATACAGTCGTAATGCCGGAGAGATTTTTGATTCACAGAAGATCGTTCTGGCAGATGATAGACTGCTGATGCCAAGTGGTACACCTGTAGCAGCTATGTCACCACAGGGCATGGAGAACAGACGGAATGAGATGAACTTACCGCACTTTGTTAAGAATGTATTCGGACAGGACGAGAAAGAGTTTTATCAAGAAATCAATCCACAACTTAACACAGATACACGTATAAGCGGCATAAATGCCCTTTTAAGCCAGTTGGGGTACAAGATTGGATTCTCTAATGGATATTTTGTTTTCAACGAATCTAGCGGCATTCAGACAGCTACAGGAGTAGAAGCGGAACAGCAGAGGACAGTCCAATTCATCAAAGACGTGAGGGATAAGTTAGAGTCTTGCCTAGATGAAGTTATTTACGCATTGAACGTCTACGCTGACCTGTACGGGCTTGCACCGGTTGGGGCTTATGAAGTCAATTACGACTTTGGCGATATTCTGTATGTGCGTGAAAACGACCGTGCTAGATGGTGGCAGTATGTGACAACTGGAAAAGTACCGGCTTGGATGTACTTCGTGAAATTCGAAGGAATGACAGAGGATGAAGCGAAAGCAATGGTCAAAGAAGCCCAGCCAGACGAACCGAAACTGTTTGGAGATGAGTAATTATGTTAAGCCCAGAATATTTACGCCGGATAACAGAGGGCAGTGAACAGATTGCAGAAGAACTGCATCAGTATATCATCTCTGAGATTGTGTCGAGAATGATGACAAGAATTGGCAGAGGTGAGGATTATATTCTGACCAATGCCGATGCGTGGAGAATCAGAACGCTACAGGAATCAGGTGAACTACTAGAAGACATTCTGGCAGAATTATCCAGATATACCAAACGTGAACAGCAGGAGCTTCTTGAAGCGTTTGAAGATGCCGGAATCACTGCAATGAACTATGACGATAAAGTCTATAAGGCAGCAGGATTAAGCCCTGTGCCGCTTGAGCAATCCCCATCTATGATAAGGCTCATGGAGCGGAATATGCTTGCGACTATGGGCGAGTGGAAGAACTTCACGAGAACAACCGCAAGTGCCGCCCAGAGACTCTATATCGAACAATGCGACCTTGCATATAACCATGTGATGACAGGGGCGGTCGGGTATACGCAAGCCATCAAAGAGGCAGTTAATAACGTTGTATCAGATGGCGTCACTGTCACATATCCATCTGGCAGAAAAGACACCATCGAAACCGCAGTTGCACGTTCTGTTAGAACTGGCGTGGCACAAGCTACGGGGGATATATCTCTAAAGCGTATGGAAGAAATGGACTGGGATTTAGTTCTGGTCAGTGCGCACATAGGAGCGAGGACGGGTGACGGCGGCGAGAATCCGGGAAATCACTCGTTTTGGCAAGGCAAGATATACTCTCGTTCTGGCAAGAGTAAGAAATTTCCGCCATTCTCATTGACTGGATATGGAACGGCAAGTGGACTGTCAGGGGTCAACTGCCGGCATAGCTTCGGAGCCAGTGATGGAGAATTTAATCCCTACGCAGAACTATCAGCACAGGATAAAACTAACAAAGGCAAACAGTACGAAAAGGAACAGCGACAGCGTACTTATGAACGGAGAATCCGCAAGACGAAGCGTGAAGTTCTCGGAATGCAAGCGGCGGTTGATAATTGCAAGGATGAACAGGCAAGATTTGCACTCCAACAAGACCTTGACCGGAAGTCTTATCTTTTACAGAAACAAAATGCTGCATACAAAGATTACTGCAAGCAGAACGACCTAAGGGAACTGCAAGACCGGCTCATGATCGCTAAGTGGAATCGTCAGAATGCCGCAAAAGCCAGAGGAGCGGCGAAGAGATATAAAACAGCAAAGGGGATTGACTGATGGACAGATGGGAATATTATAATCCGAACCCTGCCGGTAATCGAGTCGGAGATTGTGCCGTCCGGGCAATATGCAAGGCAACCGGTTTTGACTGGGAAACGGTATTCGCCGGGCTAATGGTACAAGCGTGCTCTCTATCAGATATGCCATCAGCTAATTACGTCTGGGGAGCGTATCTTTATAAGCATGGATACAGGCGTAAACTGATTGAACAGTCAGAGCGATATATCTATACAGTCAATGACTTTTGCACAGATCATCCGACCGGCACATACATTCTCTGTATAGATGGTCATGTGGTGACGGTACAGGATAGTAAATTCTACGATACATGGGATAGTGGCAACGAGATTCCAGTATATTACTGGGAAAAGGAGAATAAATGAGCATATCAGAATTTGTACAGATTTTTCTCTCAATCTGTGGAGGGGTGTCTATTGTCGGAGGGGCGGCAGCTGTAATCTTTAAATGGATTACCCCAGCATTCCGACTTAATAAGCGGGTAGAGACACTGGAAGAACATGACAAACGAGATTATGAAAGTCTTCGGAGAATCGCAGAACGTGATTCATTAATTCTGGAAGTGTTATCAACCATGTTGGATAGTCAGATCAGCGGAAACAATGTTGAAGAATTAAAAAAAACAAAGCAGAAGCTCACGGAGTATCTTGCGCAGAATCAACGTTAATTGCATTAGTAAGGGGTATGCTCATGAAATTATATGTGTTCACAAAGAAAGATATAGACAGATTTTTGACAGAGTGTAATTTTACACCGGACGAAGAAAGGCTGTTCCGGCTGAGATGTAAGGAACACACTCTTGAGTACTGCGCTGAGGAAATGAACGTGAGCATATCCACGGCAAAACGATTAAGCCGGAGGGTGAACAATAAAATAATTAAAGTATGCTGATACTTTTCAGATACTTATATGGGTCTTAGACGAACTGTCTAAGGCTCTTTTTTTATGTAAAAATAGTCATAGAAAGTCATAGAATAAGTCATAGGAGGTGTACGAGATGGCATTATATAACAATCCTTATCAATATAGTTTTGGCGTTCCGGGACAGATGAATCAGTTCCAGCAACAGCCTGTACAGATGCCAGCTCAACCAGTACAGCAACCCCAACAGAATAACAATGGTATCCTGTGGGTGTCTGGCGAAGTCGGCGCAAAATCCTATCTGGTAGCACCCGGAACAAGTGTTTTACTGATGGACAGTGAGAGCGAAAAGTTCTACATAAAATCCACAGACGTTTCCGGTATGCCACAGCCATTACGAACGTTTGAATATCACGAGGTAGGCACTCAGATGCCACCTAAACAGCCTGTTCAGAACATGGACAGTAAATATGTCACCAGACAGGAATATGACGATTTAAAGGGCAAATACGAAGCTATTATAAACCGATTAAATTCTTTTTCTGAACCTGTTAGAGCTAATACCGCGCAGGAATCAGCAGTCAAGGGAGGAAACGCAGATGAGTAATCCATTATTTAACGCGCTTGGTGGCGGGATGCCACAGGGAAACGGGCCAATGCAGATGATACAGCAGTTTATGCAGTTTAAACAGAATTTTAAGGGAAACCCGAAAGCAGAAGTTGAGAAAATGCTACAGTCTGGACGGATTTCCCAGCAGCAACTTAATCAAGTTCAGCAGATGGCAGGACAGTTTCAAAATCTGCTGAAGAATATGAAATAGTACATTACAATCTGGCCAGATTGATGTAAATACACAATAAAGGAGACTATAACTATGGACGGAAATTACAGCTTATCAGATATTGCCGCTGCTACTGGAAACGGTAGAAATAATGACGGCATGTTTGGTGGAGATGGTAGCTGGTGGATTATTGTTTTATTCATTTTTGCTTTCTTCGGATGGGGAAACAACGGCTGGGGCAATAATGGCAACGGTGGTGGATATGCAGCCACAGCAGCTACTCAGGCAGATATCCAGAGAGGATTCGATAACTCCGCAGTAATCAGCAAGCTTGACGGAATCAACAGCGGCCTGTGCGATGGCTTTTATGCCATGAATAATGGTATGCTTACCGGTTTTAACGGAATCAACACAAACATCATGCAGACTGGTTTCGGAATCCAGCAAGCAATCAATGCCGATACTGTAGCAAACATGCAGAACACCAATGCTTTACAGGCACAGCTTGCGAACTGCTGTTGCGAAACCAGGGAAGCTATCCAGGGTGTAAATTACAATATGGCACAGAACACCTGTGCACTGCAGAACACTATGAACAGCAACACAAGAGATATTATCGACAGCCAGAACGCAGGAACAAGAGCCATTCTTGACTACCTTTGCAATGAAAAGATTTCTAACTTGCAGGCTGAAAACAATGACCTCAGACGTGCTGCTTCTCAGGATCGCCAGAGTGCGTTACTCACAACCGCAATGGCTTCTCAGACACAGCAGCTCATTAATGCGATTAATCCAGCACCGATTCCGGCATATCAGGTTCCTAACCCGAACACATATTACGGATGCGGATGCAACACCGGATGTAATTGCTGATAACTTCATATCGAGAGTATCTTTCGATTGATTCGAATGTCGGCTTATGCCGTATTACACAGAGGGGCAGGCTGAGACCTGTCCTTTTGTGATATGAAAGGGGTAAAAATTATGGCAGAATTTACAAATGTAGCTGCTCAGACGGTAGCAGCAAATGGAAACGTAGTGTTTTCAAACACAGCAGTTAAAGGTTCTAACTGCATTCAGCACAGAGAGGGAAGTGGAATTATTACGCTGAGAGGACTTACTAACCAGTGCAAAGCGAGATTCTTTGTGGATTTTTCTGGCAATATCGCAATTCCAACAGGCGGTACTGTTGAAGCTATTTCTCTGGCTATTGCAATCTCTGGTGAGCCGGTATTATCTTCGCAGATGATCTCCACACCGGCAGCAGTAGGCCAGTACAATAATGTGTCCTCTGGTATCTATATTGATGTACCTCGCGGATGTTGCGTTAATATCGCGGTAGAGAACACAAGCGATCAGGCAATTTCTGTTGCGAACGCAAACATTGTCGTAACCAGAGAAGCGTAGGAGGTGTGATTATGAGAGACATTAAGGATTTATGTGCAAGAATCGAAGACGAGCTGTCCAAAATCGCTGATAATGGACTGACTACTGGAAATCTGGAAATGACATACAAACTGATTGATATGTATAAAGATATCAAGAATACGCAGTACTGGGATAAGAAAGTAGAGTATTACAACACTGTCCTTGACGAGATGCGTGGCGGATACAATGACGATTACAGCGAACGCGGAAGAAAGCGCGACAGCATGGGGAGATACAGCGCAAATGACGGCAGAATGATGCCGGATTATGACCGAGGCAGTTCTTATGCCAGACGTGGTGAGCATTATGTTAGAGGACATTACAGCCGCTCTGACGGACGAGATGCTTATGACGACTATATGACACAGAAACAGAGCTATCGTTCCGGCAAGTCTGAAGACTGCAAAAGAAAGATGCTCGCCGCATTGGAAGAACATCTGGACGAACTTACAACAGAAATGAGTGATATGTCCAAGGATGCAGAGTGCCGGGAAGAACGTGATCTTGTCAAGAGATACGTAGAAAAACTCCGTGATATGCTCTAAAAACACAAAAGTGGTAGAGAGGTAGTTAAAAGAAATCTGTTATAATGTAATTGTGCAGCAGGAAGCACAAGTAAAACGGTTGTTTTTGACATTTTCGTTTTAATCCTCCTTCCTTTAATTTAGTAGCTGGTACGCACGCTTTAACGGAAAGTTGAACAGGTTCGAATCCTGTCGTGCGTATTTGCCATCTGGCACGCAAGATGGCTCACCTCCTTGATTAAGGTTTTTGTTATTCATACTTTTCTTTTAAAAAAGAAATAAATATCCGAAACAACTCGTGGCAGGCATGACACGTTAAACACCTTGCTAACCCGGGAATCCGGGTTATGTGGAATGTACGCTAGTGGAAAACTGACAGAGTCGCTCTCTGGTCTCCGGTTCGATTCCGGGCGTTCCGCTTTAATCCGCTTAGAGTTAAGCTGTTTGTATACAGGCGGTCTATGTCTCAGGTGGGTTTACGCTATAGCGAAAAAGGTGAAACTCAACTCAGTTTTTTTTAACTGTCCGTTACAGGCGGCATGGAATGTAGCTCAGTGGTAGAGCAATGGCATTGTAAGCTATGTGCCGTAGGTTCGATTCCTGCCTTTCCGATTACCCTGCCAGTGGTCTAACTGGCTTAATCCATTTACCTGCGGCGGCAGGTCAATAAACACGACCAGGAGGATGTTATGCAGAAACTTATTGACACTTTAAAATCATTTGGAATCGAAATTCCGGAGGATAAACAGGCAGATATAAAGAAAGCACTTTCTGAGAATTATAAGAATGCAAAGGAAGTTGCAAAAACTCTGTCAAAAGTTGAGGGCGAACGTGATGGATGGAAAGAACGTGCCGAGACAGCAGAAGAAACCTTGAAAGGTTTTGACGGTATCGACCCGGCAAATGTCAAAAGCGAGTTAGAGACTTGGAAACAGAAAGCGGCAGATGCAGAAAAAGAATTCAATGCAAAAATCTATGACCGCGATTTCTCGGACACACTCAAAGCGGCACTCGACGATGTTAAGTTTTCCAGTGAAGCGGCTAAGAAGTCTGTTATGGCGGACATCAAGGAAGCAGGATTGAAGCTGAAAGACGGTAAAATTCTCGGACTGAGTGACCTGATCGAACAGATGAAACAGTCTGACGCATCCGCTTTTGTAGATGAATCTCAGCAGCAGGCTCAGCAGAATCAGGCAAGATTTACCACTCACGTTGGGCAGCAGCAGACGCCGGGAAGCATGACCAAGAAAGATATCGAAGCGATCAAAGACCCGTCCGAGAGACAGGCTGCAATCGCTCAGAATATCCAGTTATTCCAGTGATTTTTTACACCGACTATACATCAGGGTATAGCCGCTAACCCAATACCTTAACAATTATGGGTAGAAAGGATTTTTTATGGCAGCAAAAGCTAATCTTATTATGACAAATGATATTCAGGTAAGGGCGCGTGAGATTGACTTCGTCACCAGATTCGAAAAAAACTGGGAACACTTGCGTGAGATTCTTGGTATCATGCGTCCAATCAAAAAGACACCCGGAGCGGTTCTTAAATCAAAATATGCAGAAGGCACATTACAGGATGGAAATGTTGAAGAGGGTGAAGAAATCCCTTACAGCAAATTCACTGTAAAAGAAAAACCTTATGCAGAAATGGGTATTGAAAAGTACGCAAAGGCTGTATCTATCGAAGCAATCAAGGACCACGGTTATGAGAACGCTGTTCAGATGACTGACGACGAATTCCTTTTTCAGCTTCAGACTAATGTTACCGGTAGATTCTATGACTATCTGAAAACTGGTACACTTACTTCCACAGAAACTACATTCCAGATGGCCCTGGCAATGGCCAAAGGCCGTGTAGAGAACAAATTCAAGCAGATGCACAGAAATGTGACTGGCGTTGTCGGATTTGTGAATATTCTTGACGTATATGAATACCTCGGAGCAGCTGAGATCACTATTCAGAACCAGTTCGGATTCCAGTACATGAAAGATTTCATGGGCTTTAATACTATCTTCCTGTTATCTGATAGCGAGATTCCGAGAGGACAGGTTATCGCTACCCCTGTTGAGAACATCGTTCTGTACTATGTTGACCCGAACGAATCTGACTTCGCAAGAGCAGGTCTTGTATACACCGTTTCTGGCGAGACAAACCTGATCGGATTCCACACTCAGGGCAACTACCACACCGCAGTGTCCGAAGCGTTCGCAGTTATGGGACTTACTCTTTTTGCGGAGTACATTGACGCAATCGCAGTAATCACCATTGATGAGACACCAACACTTGGTACTCTGACAGTAACATCTGCGACAGGAACAGCAACTGGTGATACAAAAAATCACTGTAAACCCAGATAAAGAAAACGCTAACAATGTGTACAAGTACAAAGTTGGTGTATCTGAAACAGCTGTAACTTATGGCCAGAATCTCAGAAACTGGACTACATGGGACGGAAAATCCGATATCAAGGCGACAACCGGGCAGAAGATCACAGTGGTTGAGTGCGATGGAACATACAAAGCACTGAATGCCGGAAGTACAAGCGTAACAGCAAAATCATAAACGCAGGAGGTAACTGGCATGGCTTATGCAGATTATAAATTCTATACAGAATCATTCGGCAATGTCGTGCCAGAAGCTGACTTTCCACGGCTGGCGGAAAGAGCCAGTGATTTTGTGGACACAATTACGTTTGACAGGTTGGTGGACGGGCTGCCGACGAACGAACGCTCACAGAAGCGTATCAAAAAGGCAGTCTGTTCATTGGCTGAATTAATGTATCAGATTGAGCTTGCTGAAAAGAATGCAATCAATCAGGCATCGGCAAATGTAACCGACATAAATGTCGGGAACATCTCAACAGGCATTGTAACATCTGTATCATCCGGCAGTGAATCCATCTCTTACGCAACACCTCAGCAGATTGGAGCGAGTGCAAAAGAGTGGAGTGCAGTGTATGCCGTCGCCGGAGATGCACAAAAAACGAACGACTTGCTCTTAAAGACAGCTTTACCACTTCTGATGGGAGTAAGGACGGATAATGGAATACCAGTATTATATGCAGGAGTGTGATTATATGGACATTTCAACATTAGGCTCATGTATAGCAATCGTTATGATCTGCTACATTGTAGGAATGGGCTGCAAAGCATCAAAGAGAATCTCTGACGAATGGATTCCAGTAATCATGGCGGTTATTGGTGGAATTCTCGGAGCAGTCGGAATGGGAGTTATCCCGGATTTCCCGGCAACGGATTATATCACAGCAGTTGCAGTCGGTATGTTTAACGGATTGTCGGCAACCGGAGTGAATCAGGTTATTAAGCAGACAGTGCAGAAAGAGTGATTTTATGGGTGGACGTGGCGGAAGTAGTGGGTTAAGTAACGAGAAACCAGTTTCTAAGCTTATTGCGAAGGTGTACTTTAATTCTTCAAAGAAAAGCGACGCTTTAAGAGGGAGCGGAACTGTTAAAAAAGACAGTAAACTCGAGAAAGTCATTAATTCAGAAAACACTAGCTACTTTAAGTCAATCAAGACAAAGAGTGAAGCAGTAAAGACAATGAATTATATAAATGACAGATTAAGTGAGAGTAAAAGGAAAATCGCAAAGCTTGGAAGCGCAGAGGCGTTATTTAAAAATCAAAGGCTTGCTATAGAGCATCGAAAATTAGTCAATGCCAGTACAGCCATGAGAGATGAAATGCACAAATTTTCAAAGGCATCTGAAAAAGGCGATACAAGTGCTTTGCACGATACAAGCCGTACTACCACCACTTATGACAGAGCCAGAAAGCGCAGAATGAAAAACTTTGATTCATGGTTCTTTGGAAGCGGAAAGAAGTAATCTATGGCAAACTGAGAGACAAGTATAGCTTACGAAAATCTGAACCGCCGCATCTTCCCTGGTGTCGGCGAATACGGTATACCACGGATAAAATCGGAATTATTCGAGGGCAATTGCGAATTTGTCGGATTCAATTACGCCAGAGGAAAATGCAGTAATCCAGAAGAGAAAGCTGTTCATTTCTTCTTAGATGATTACCAATTCGATGCGCTATGGAGAAACCCAGACAGGTACGTGGACAAGCTGAGCAAATTCCGGTACATTCTAACACCAGATTTTAGCACCTACACCGATTTTCCTAAAGTCATCCAGATATACAACCATTATCGCAAGCACTGGATAGGTGCATATCTCCAAGAATATGGTTGCCGTGTGATTCCAACAATCTCATGGAGCACACCGGATTCTTACGATTGGTGTTTCGATGGGGAGCCAAAGGGTGGAACAGTTGCAGTATCTTCTGTTGGTTGTATGAATGGAAAGAAAAAGAAAGAACTGTTTCTTTCTGGTTACGATGCCATGATTGAGAAGTTGCACCCAGAAAGCATTATCTTTTACGGGAAAATGCCGGAAGAGTGCAAAGGCAATATTGTCCGAATAAAATCATTCTCTGATAGATTTTCAAAAGCAATATGTGAAGGATAGGAGGGTATCATGTATTCATCTAAAATTACACTTTTCAACTATTACGAAAGTGCCACGACAAGAGATGCGTACTGGTATCCTCATGTTTTATCCGGCGTTGACCTCGTTACTGACAAAGGAGCAATCCTTAAAAAGTACGGACCAGACGCAACTGACAACGCACAGCTACACGTTCGATACACTGTCCAGAACGGCGATATAACCATTACTGATAAAGACGGCAAGATTCTTCCATGGGTGCCGCCTAAAGAGTGGAAACAGCAGATTAACAATGCTCTGGAAGACACTATCACATTCTCGGACGAATCGTTTTTCTGGGAGGGTGAATGGACTGGTGGGACGGTAACTGACAGTGATTATCGGAATGGATTCTACCAGTACATGAATGAGAACAAGGACAATGTATTCAAGATTACCAGTGTGGGCGGTCCGTATACACTGATTCCACATTTTGAGATTCTGGGTAAGTAATATGAGTAAGATTCATCATTTTAAAGGATTCTCCGTAGTCGATGGAGATATGAAAATAAAGCTGAATATGGACAGGTTCTCCAGGCAGTATCAAGAAGCTCAGTATCTCCTTGATGGGATGGTCATGGACAGTATGGTTCCGTTTATGCCGATGATTTCAGGAGATTTCATTGACGAGACAAGGGCGAAAAGTTCCTCTATGCAAGGTACAGGATTTGTTTGTGCGGCGGCGGCACCTTATGGCAGATTCCTCTATATGGGAAAAACGATGGTGGACGAGCTGACCGGAAGCCCTTACGCTCGGCAGTATGCTAAGAAAGTCCTTGTCAGTCAGTTTTCTGGTCGGACAGCCGCAAAAGAGAATCTTGAATACACCAAACAGGCTCACCCACGGGCACAAGCTGAATGGTTCGATGCCGCTAAACGACAATACGGCAGCACATGGATTCGTAAAGTAAAAGCACAGGCAGGAGGCGGCAGACATGGCGGATAAACCTATTGGAAAAGATGCAACTGGATACGAGATTCTGACAGATGCCATGAAAGCACTTCTGAATCAGTATCCGGGACTATACGAAAATGAAACAATCAAATTTGAGGAACTTGGCAAAGAATCGGGAATTGCGTTCTCGGCAGACAACGGGGCGCTGATCTATTCAGAAAAAGAAGACGTTTGCGGAACAATGCATCAGGTATGCCAGTACCCATTTTATGTAGTATACCGAACAGCATCCGACAAAGAACGGCAGAAGCTATCTGTTCAGAAGTTCCTTGACAATCTCGGTAAATGGATATGTCGAGAACCAGTTGCCATAAATGGCGTTGAGACACGTTTGAATGCGTTTCCTGAACTTTCACAGGGGCGAGTGATAAAACGCATCACCCGTGACAACTCATATGGTTTAGAGCCGCAGGAGAATGGCGTACAGGACTGGTTATTGCCATTATCGGTACGCTACGAAAACACATATGAAGTAATATAACAAGTAACAACCGGCTATCAATAGGAGATGGTCGCTAACCTACACAGCCTTTTAAAAGTTATAGGCAGAAAGGACATTTCTATGGCAGTTACAGGCAAAATTGACCGTAAATATATGGCTCATTACATCGACGCAGGTTCTCTCTGTGGGGGGCTGACGCCGAAATATGAGCGTCTTGGGAAAGATCTGGAAGAGTACAATGTAGAACTCAATCCAGACACCGAAACATCTAAAAACATTCTTGGAGAATCCACATTTAAACATAACGGCTACGAAGTTTCTTCTGATGCTGATCCGTTCTATGCAGACACCACCTCTAATCTGTTCACAGCATTACAGAAGATCGTAGATGGACGTCTCAAAGACGACAACCTCAAAACAAAAGCAGTTGAGGTTCATCTCTGGACAGAAGCCACAGCAGGGAAATATGAAGCATATCAGCAGGACTGTTACGTTGTGCCGACTTCCTACGGCGGTGACACATCTGGATATCAGATTCCATTTACCGTCAATTATACCGGCGAACGTGTAAAAGGAAAGTTTGATATCAGTTCCGGCACATTCACAGCTGACAGCGAATGATTACTAGGAGGGTATAGAAAATGGCAAAAACAATTAACACAAACATTGATGATGGATTTCTTCTTTTCACATTTACAAACAAACAGGGTGAAGTGTTTTCTTCATTCAAACTGAACCCTACTGATATTAACGTTGCAGCAAGAGCGGAAGAATTGGAAACTTTCTTTGAGCAGGCTCAGGAATCTGTTAAAAATGTTTCTTCCAACAAAGAGATGGCGGAGATTAATAAGCAGATTGAAGATAAAATCAATTATATGCTCGGATATGAAGCGTCTAAGGATTTATTCAAAGAACCAATTACCGCAACAACTGTTTTTGGAAATGGTCAGGTGTTTGCCTATATCGTTCTGGACAAAATCAATGAAGCACTTGGCCCGGAAATCGAAAAGAGAAAGAAAAAAATGCAGGAAGCGGTCAATAAGTACACGGAGAAATATACAAAATGACCGCCTATGAGTTGCCCACCTCACTCGATATCAGTGGGGTGGATTTTTCTATCAGGACAGATTTTCGAGCGATTATTGATATTCTCATAGCCATGAATGACCCAGAACTGGACGAGCAAGCGAAAGCTGTTGTTATGTTGCAGATTCTATTCGAGGATTGGCAAAGCATACCCCCAGAACATCTTACGGAAGCTTGTCAGAAAGCTTGCGAGTTTATTGACTGTGGACAAACTGACGATAGTCCGAATAAGCCTAAACCCCGTTTGATGGACTGGGAGCAGGATGGAGATATGATTGTTCCGGCGGTAAACAAGGTTGCCGGTAAAGAAATCAGAACAGTACCTTATATGCACTGGTGGACGTTCTTCGGATATTTTATGGAGTCTGGAGAGTGTCTGTTCAACACGGTTGTTGGAATCCGGTCAAAAAAGGCAAAGGGTGAAAAACTCGATAAATGGGAAAAGAAATTCTATCAGGAAAATAAGAATATTATTGACATAAAAACACGTCTCAGCGACGAGGAGCAAGCTTATAAAGATAAGCTGAATGAGATGTTGAACCTCAAATAGTTAGGAGGTGGACACATGGCTGCTGATGGCTCAGTCATTATTGATACTAGAATGGACACATCAGGCGTGCAAAACGGCGTATCAGCAATCAGGCAGTCTTTTAACGGACTTGGCAGCGTAGTAAAAAAAATAGGCGTACTGATTGGCGGAGCATTTGCGATTGGAAAACTGACGCAGTTCGGTAAGGAATGCGTAGAACTCGGCTCTAACCTTGCCGAAGTGCAGAACGTGGTCGATGTTACATTCACAACCATGTCGGACAAGGTAAACGAATTTGCAAAGAATGCTATGACCTCTGCCGGACTGTCAGAAACCATGGCAAAACAGTATGTCGGAACGTTCGGAGCAATGTCTAAGTCGTTCGGTTTCTCCGAAGCACAGGCTTACGACATGTCAACAGCTCTGACACAGCTGACTGGTGACGTAGCATCATTTTACAACATCAGTCAGGACTTAGCCTATATCAAACTGAAATCAGTGTTTACAGGTGAAACGGAAACACTCAAGGACCTCGGCGTGGTAATGACTCAGTCGGCACTTGACCAGTACGCACTTGCAAACGGCTACGGCAAAACCACATCTGAAATGACAGAACAGGAGAAAGTGGCTCTTCGTTTGGCTTTTGTGCAGAAACAGCTATCTGCCGCATCTGGTGATTTCATTCGAACATCTGACTCATGGGCGAACCAAGTGCGAGTGATGCAGCTGCAGTTACAATCTCTCAAGGCAACAGTCGGACAGGGATTAATCAATCTCTTCACTCCCGTTTTGAGAGTTATTAATATTTTACTGGGCAAACTGGCAACTCTGGCGAATGCCTTCAAGTCATTTACGGAGTTAATCACCGGGAAAAAATCTTCTGGTCAGACAGGTGCAAGTGGCGCAGGTCTTGCCGGGACAGATGCAATAGCTGATACGGCAGACCAATATGGAAATGCTGCCGACAATGCCGAAAAGCTGGCAGATGCAACAAATGATACAGCAGACGCAACTAAGAAAGCCACTAAGGCGGCAAAAGGATATCTTAGTCCTCTCGACGAAATAAATAATTACTCAACGGATAAAAGTGCGGATTCATCGTCAAAAGTACCGGGCGCAACTGGCGGACTTGCAGATCAGATGAAAGATGCTGTACAAAATGTTGATTACGGAAAGGTAGCAGAGGGCGAGACGGTTCTTGATAAGATGTCAAAACCGCTAAAAAAGATAATCGACAGATTTAAGCAGCTGGCTAAGTTAATTGCAAAAGGATTCTGGGATGGATTAGGAGATTACGAGCCAATTTTTGACGGAATAAAAAAGGATCTCGATTCCATATGGAAATCTTTAAAGGATATCTTTACTGATTCAGAAGTTACTAAAGCAGCAAATAATTTTCTTGATTCATTTGCATATGCAATTGGACAAGTTGCCGGTTCATTTGCCAGAATTGGATTGACAATTGCGCAAAACATTATAGGCGGAATTGAAAAGTTTTTAAAGCAGAACACGCAAAGAATAAAGAACTATCTGATAGATATGTTCAATATCGGCTCTGAAATTTCGCAAATCGCAGGGAATCTTGCAGTCGCCTTCGCGGATGTTTTCTCAGTTTTTGGTGGAGAAACCGCACAGCAGATTACTGCGGATTTAATCGGAATCTTTGCTGAAATCGGAATGGTTCTTACAGAAACGGCTGCAAAACTTGGCAGAGATATCCTTAACATGATTGCGCAGCCTTTTATCGACAACAAGGACATTTTAAAGTCCGCAATCGAGGGTAGCCTCGGAGTAATAGAAACTGTAACAAGTGGGGTCTTAACAGTTGTTCAAAACCTTAGTGACGCAATATCGAGGTTATACGATGAACACGTAAAGCCGTTCTTTGATTCTATAGCGAATGGATTATCAAGCATATTTGAGACTCTGATAACTGGATACAACACCTATGTTCTTCCAGTTTTGCAAGGACTGGCAGAACAGTTCAAAGGGCTATTAGAGGGACCATTAGGGGATGCGATTTTAAAGATAGAAACATTCCTCGGAAAACTCATTGATTCTCTGAAACTTCTGTGGGAGTCGGTATTAGTGCCTTTGATTAACTGGATAATCGCGAATTTGCTTCCGGTCGTGGCAGAAATAATTAACGTTGTAGGCACCGTAGCAATAAAAGTTATGAAATCATTAATTAAAATAATTGGTGATGTAGCAGATACACTGAGCGGAATCATTGATTTTCTTGTCGGCGTTTTCACAGGAGACTGGGAACTGGCTTGGCAGGGAATAAAAGAGATTGCGGATGGAGCATGGAGTTTTATCAAAGATGTTGTGTCAGGTGCGTGGGAGATAATTAAAACCGTAACAAAAGGCGCGTTGAGTATAATAAAGAGCATCATCAGTACTGCTTGGAATGCGATTAAAGCATTGACTTCAACAATCTGGAACGCAATCAAAAAGACACTTTCTGGCCTTTGGAGCTCTCTTAAATCCACAGCCAGCACAGTATTTAATGCAATTAAAACAAAAGTTGCGAGCGTATGGGATAGCGTAAAGAATAAAACATCCCAAGTATGGGAAAATGTAACTACATTTGTTTCTAATAAAGTAGAAGCGATAAAAAATGCTATCATCAATAAGTTTAATGCCGCCAGAGATGCAGTCAGATCTGCATTTGAAGGCATTGTGGATTTTATTAAAGCTCCGATTAATCAGGCAATCAGCATTGTTAATAATGCAGTTGGGATGATTAATAATGCAATTGGTGGAATTGAATCTGCATTTTCCTTTGGACCCTGGACTGTTCCAACACCGTTTGGTTCAAAGACTATTGGATTTCATGCGACATTTCCACGTATCGGAACTATCCCATATCTGGCCAGTGGCGCAGTTATTCCGCCAAGGTCAGAATTCCTTGCGGTATTAGGTGACCAGAAGAAAGGAAATAACCTGGAAGCACCGGAAAGCCTATTACGGCAGATCGTCCGGGAAGAGTCAGGAAAAGGGCAGGGAGATGGAAATACCTACAATGTTACAGTTAATGCATCTGGCAGAAAACTGTTAGATATTATTATCAGTGAAGCTGAAATGAGAAGAAACCGGAATGGGAAGAACCCATTTGAGTTAGCGTAAGGAGAAGAATATGCCGCAGGAACAATTTAAAATAGACAACGTTGTTATAAGAGCACCGGATAGTTACAAACCGGTGTTCGCAACCACTTCTACGGAAGACTCTAAAAGAAGTCAGGATTTGATTATGCACAATACACCAATGGGAACAATTGGTGGGTATGACATGCAATGGGGCGAGCTTACATGGGCTGAAATAGCAACCATACTAAATACTGTACTTAACAAAAGTCAATTCACATTCCACCATAAAGACCCAACTATTCCGGGAAGATGGATAGACAGAACATTCTACGCATCAAATTTTAATATGGCTGCGCAAACTCTGAAAGATGGGGAAGAAAAGTGGACAGATTTGTCTATTAATGTAAGGAGGGTTGAGCCGATTTGATAAATGTATCTACTCAGTTGAAGAAAGAATCTCTTACAAACAGAAATTATTACGTGACAGCAAATGTTACATTGTCAAATGGTACAACTCTTAAGCTAGGCAAAAAAGACTTTTATCTGTCTGGAAATAGTCTCGTAGATTCAGCAGACTCTGGGGACTTCCCGGTGGGTGTAGCAATAGAAAAAACGGCAAGTTTATCATTGGTAAATGATGACGGGCGCTTTGACGGATATAATTTTAACGCCGCAAGGTTTGTTATCTTTCTCAATGTGCAGTTATCCGACAGGATAGAAGCTATAAAGAGAGGTACTTACATTGTGTCGAAAAAGCCTGCAACGGCGAGCGAAATAAGTCTTTCTCTCTTAGATAAAATGCACAATGCTGATAAGACATATGATTCTAACCTGTCTTTTCCTTGTACAGTCAAGGAACTGCTCTCAGAATGCTGCCAGCAATGTGGAATCACTCTTGGAGATGCAATGTTTCCAAATGCGGACTTTCAGATTCGGAAAGCGCCATCTAATGCGACATACCGTACAGTAATCGGAATGTGTGCCGGGATAGCCGGTGGAAATGCAAGAATCGACGAAAATGACTTACTCAGGATTATTACGTTTGATAAGACATTTACCAATACGACTATTTACGATGGTGGAGCAGTAAAGAACTGGACAAATGGTGATGATCTGGATGGCGGCACGCTTAATCCATGGACAATGGGGACTGTGATTGATGGTGGTACGTTAAGCAATAACGATTATCACGCGTTATTTTCAATTCAGAATCTACAATATGACGTAGACGATGTTATTGTAACAGGTGTCAAATATGTAGAAGATGAGACCGAATATATGTCAGGTCAGGACGGCTATGTGATTACTATTGACAATCAGCTATTGTCGGGCAATGCACAGGCAGGAGTCGAAGCTATTGGAAATCAATTAATCGGTTTGCGAATGCGTCCTTTCTCATGCGACGGAATTGCCAACGGATACGCCACTTTTGGCGATCCAGTTGAATTTATTGATACAAAGAATCGTGTCTTTAGATCGTTTGTGACAGATATAGAGTTCGTGTTCGGCGGTTCAACATCATGGAGTTGTAGCGCAAAGAGTGCTGAAGAAGATGCAAGCGAGTTTATTGGTGATCAGCAAACAGCGGTAGAGCAGTCAAAAAAAGATATAGAAAAGAAACTATCTGCCTATGACGTAAAGCTCAAACAAATGAACGAGCTTGCAGCAAACACGCTAGGTTTCTTCTATACAGAGGAAATACAAGAAGATGATTCCGTAATTACGTACCGGCATGATAAACCTACACTTGCTGATTCTAAAGTAATTTATAAGACAAGTGCTGATGGATTCTTCTTGTCAGTAGACGGCGGTCAGACATGGAAAGCCGGCTTTGATAGTAATGGAGATGCCGTTCTGAATATTCTCTATGCCATCGGTATTCAATCAGAATGGATTAACACAAGAGGATTCACAGCGAAAGATAATAACGGGAATACGACATTAAGAATAGATGCCGACACAGGTGCTGTCACATTAAGGGTCGAAAACTTTACGCTGAAAAGCAGAACTATTGAACAGATCGCCAAAGACGTTGTGGATGGGTCAGTTCGTAATGTGACTATCCCGAACTATTATGGCACGTATACACCAACATTGCAGAATTATCCGGCATCTGAGTGGAAAAGTGAAGAATATGAAAAGCATGACGGCTCGATTTTCATGAACTTTTCTACAAGCCAGGTATATATGTTTTCTGGGACTGATGGCACTTGGCGGGAACTGGATGCTGAAAAAATTGTCAATTTTGAAAGAGTTTTTAACGCTCTGACAGACAATGGCAAACAAGAGGGAATTTATATGCAGAACGGGCATCTGTATGTAAATGCTTCTTATATTAAGTCCGGCCAGATTTCAACTGATTTAATTAATCTGAAAAACATTAATGTTACAAACAGTTCTGGAACATCAACATTTGCGATTGATAACTACGGAAATGTTACGCTCAGGCCTAATACATTTGTGTTAGCAAATGGCGATACGATATACAGTATTGCTGAGAACAAGGCTTCAACAGCGCTGTCGAATGCAAAAAATTATACAGACAATGCGCTTAGTAATCTTGATATAGGAAAGATGTCTAAACAAGAGATTATTGATGTGCTAAGTGATAACAGTAGTAATAAAGGCCTGTATCTATCAAATGGCAATGTGTACATGAATGCTGATTATATTAATACAGGCGAATTAGCAGGATGGGAAGTTGGCTACCAGAAGCTTTCGGCAAGTGGCGCGTATGGACAAGTAGTGTTAGACGCTTCGGGTGGAGAAATCTATTCAGAGACGAATACAGGAGTATATGTGCCGGGGTACGGCACGTTGTATGGAACACGAATTAGAGGAATCAATCTTTATACAGGAACTGTACACGCAAGCTCAGCCTCGTTTAATACTAGCGTTTCGGCGAGCAGCATTTCAGCGAGCAGTGTTTCAGCGAGCAGTGTTTCAGCATCAGGAAAAGTTAAAGCAGGCACACACGTAGAAGCCAGTGGTCATTTCTATAGCATCGGTACGGGGACAGACCTTGCAGATGCTTCTATCAGAGGGAAGCTGAAAGTAAACGGGACAAAATCAAGATCAGTTTCGACGGTAGACTATGATGAACAGCTCTTTTACTGCTATGAAATGCCAACCCCATTCTTTGGAGATATCGGTGAATCTGTAATATCGGATGACGGGACTTGCATGATTGACATAGATGATATCTTTCAGGAATCTGCAAATGTCGGCATTAAATATTATGTGTTCTTGCAAAGAGAAGGAGAGGGCAACTGCTGGATAGCTGAGAAAGAGCAAAATTATTTTATCGTAAAAGGAACTCCGGGACTTAAATTTTCGTTCGAAATCAAAGCAAGACAAGCTGAATATGAGCATATGCGATTTACCGATCCGGGAGATACGGCTTATACAGACGCAAGAGATATAGAAATCCCGGAACCAAATTATGAGTCAGAAGAAGCAGAGGTCTCGGAACCAGATTATGAATCAGAGCTTATTAACGACAGATTAAACATTATCAATCAAATGGAGGTAATATCATGAAGAAGATTTTAACAAGTTTTATGAATCTTAGCACTGGAGAAGGAAGTCGAATTGCTTATACCTATTCAGAAGTAGACGAAAACACAGGAAGTATCATTAGCCAGAACAATAAGGGCAATTTCCTTGTAATGGATGACGATGTACAGAAAAATCTTGATTCTGTAAAGGATTACATAAGGAATAATTTCCTTTCATAAGGAGGTAAGTCTAATATGGCCGATACATATACAATACAATTCCGGCGCGGTATGTACGCCGATTTTGATACGTCGAAAATTCGTCCCGGAGAGCCCGTTGCGATTCTTGGCAATGACCCTTCCGTTCCATCTGGTAAGGCATTATACATTGCTTTTGCGGCTAATGACGTAAGGCGGTTGTGCTCTATCGAGGATATCTCAGAGATGGTCAATGCTGGAGAATTTGTTGGTCCACAAGGACCCAAAGGTGAAAAAGGAGATAAAGGTGATCCAGGAGAAAAGGGTGCAGACGGCACCGTAGCATTTGAATCGCTGACACCTGAACAGAAAGAATCACTAAGAGGAATATCTATTGAGTCAGCTTCTGTTGACGCAGACGGAAATCTGACAATAACGTTTTCGAATGGAGACAGCGAAGACGTTGGTAATGTTATGGGACCGCAGGGAATTCAGGGTTCAAAAGGTGATAAAGGGGTAGGTATTAAAAAGATAACAGATTATTATGCTTTGTCATCATCTAATACAGATAAGGCTTTTGGACAGGTGTGGCTTACAACTCCGCCGACTATGACAGCGGAAAAGAAATATCTTTGGCATTGGCAGAGAACTGATTACACTGATGACAGTTTTTATTCAACAGAAAAAGGTGTAATAGGCGTATATGGAGAACAGGGACTCAAAGGTGATAAAGGCGATAAAGGGCCAAAAGGTGACAATATGAGTGACGAACAGGCCGCACAGATCGAGCAGAACAAGACAGACATTGCTTCACTGAAAACGGAAACTGGTTCGCTAAAGGAAGATTTAGCTAACTTAGAAAACACGTTAGAATTACCCAAAGATATTTATGTACTAGAGCCATCTGATATTCAAAGTGGTTATATAATTGACTCAAATGGTACAATTAGAACTAATGAAAATTGTACACTGTATAAATATGATGTTACAAATATAAATTCTGTTTATATATCTCATAGGGGCGCAGCGTCTATGCCAGTTTATTGGTTGGAAAAAAATGTTCTTATATCACATTTTACTGCTGAATATGATACATGGAGTGGTAAGGTTGATACGAGCAATGCGGATACGTTATACCTTAATATGATATATATATATACACCCGTTGTGAGTTGTCTGGTAGAAGGGAAGCGTGTGCCTGGATATGGCAAATCTTATGTCGATTTACAAGGAAAATCGTCTGGACATTTTTACTTAATAAATTCTGAAAGTGGCTGTTTTTCTCAACAAGAAACAACTGATAGTCAGTATGCTACTTATTACCCAATTTTCTTAAAAGCAGGTAAATACCGTTTTAATTCTGCTGTTTCTACGACGTTTTCTATTATTGTTAAAAATGATGAAATTTCACACCTTAATTTTACAGAAAATAAACTCAATATTGTAGAATTTGACACAGACGTTACGTTATACCCTACGTCTATACGTGGTAGAGATGCTGTAATTTGTGATGCGTCTATTGATATTTTGAGTGTAAGTGACAAGGGGTTATTTCCAATTTGTAATCCAATTTATGTCGGTAATAAGATGGATTTTTCAACTATTAAAGAAGCAACCACTTATATTTCTGATTCGTCAAAAGAAAAAGAATACAATATCTATATTGAAAAAGGGACATACAATGAAAGTTCAATAACTCTTCCAGACTATGTAAATCTCATTGGATTGTCTAATGAGAAAGAATCTGTTTGGGTTAAAGGCGAACTTCCAGATAATGCTTTAGACACAGAAATTACGCCTAATTCAACTATTAATATCAGCATGAATAACAAATTTAAAAATATCACTGTGTCAGCAAAAAACTTACGTTATTCTGTGCATGATGAATCTAACAACAAACAGAAGAATTGGAATCAAAGATTCGATAATTGTAAATTTATTCACTACGGAACATATGGAGCAAAATCTTATAGAGAAGAACATAGTCTTGATACTTCTAACTTGTGGACTTCATGTCATGCTTGGGGCGAAGGTGCTTCTGATGGTTCATTTATTGAATTTAATGATTGCATTTTTGAATCCGTAGAAAATGGGTACTATGTACATGAGGGCATTAGCCAATCAGAACCATACAAGCGCATATTTAATAATTGTGAATTTATAATGATTGACACTGTTAATATAAATCAAAAATGGAATAACAGCATTTCCATAGATAATACAAGAGATATTACAGCTAAGAACATTTTACTATTCAATAACTGTTTCATAAGCGATAGCATGCGAATAAATGGAACAATACCGATTGATGTTCGATTGAGTGGTTGCGGAATAGTTCCGATTAGGGCAAATATGAATACTGATATGTACCCTTTGAATACAGAATGTATGGATGATTGCTACTATGTCGGTGACACGCCTTTAGTTGGTGGGGAAGTTCTTGCAATTACAAACAGGCATAACCAAGTAGTTATTGCGAATGAAAACACACAAAAAGAATTGATATGTGGTGTTGCCGTAGGTACAGTGAATAAATATGGATATGTTCGAGTTATGAAAAAAGGCTATATTTCTCTTGCTGGAAAAAACGGAATTTTATACACAGTTGGTGAAAACGGGCAAATTGCAAATGCAACAAACGAATCAAAACTAATTATAGGTGTATGTGTAGGTCAGTTTGTCAAGTTACTAATTGACTAAAGGAAGCAAAGGTTAATCAAGAGTCGGTCAGATACAATCATCACAAATATGTTATTTAGCATTATCCGGCAGGCAATCACCTGTCGGATTTTTAAATTGGTACAGAGATGCCTTAACGCTAAATGTTATAATCAAAATTAGGTAAGAATCTTTGCGAAAGGAGCGAACAACATGACGACTGAACAAAAAAACGTCCTGAGAAAGATTATTTATGCAGCTGAAACCGGCGGACAGGTTTACGGACAGCAGGATTATTCGGACTTCACGGAAGCCTATGAGAACAATTCGGATGAACACGCAATCACAATCGGAGCAGGAGCATGGTATGCAACCGAAGCCAAGACGCTTCTGGAGCGGATTTACGATGCTGACCCGGAACAGTGGGAGAAGATAGACAAGGTCAGACTTTTGAAACAAGTCCAGACCGCAAATTGGGAATGTTTTAATATTTCCAGAGTGTCGCAGCTTGCCGACACCATAGTTGCCCTTATTTCGTCCGATTTGGGCGTTAAATGTCAAGATAACCTTATGGATGAACAATTAGCCACCTACGCAGACGAAGCCCTTAAGCAGGGCGTTACGGATGCTAGAGCGCAAGCTATGTGTGTGAACTTTAGGCACCAAGGCGGACAAGGGGCGGTAACGAGAATTTTGGCAAAGACTCAGAAACCATATACGCTCGATAATCTCTATACAGCCTGCCAGACGGACACAGGGAATCAGGTAGGAACATATAAGGACAGGCAGAGATTTGTTTATAACGCATTAAAGACATATTTTCCAGAAAGCGAGGAAACAGGCATGAACGCAATTGATAAATTAATCCAGATCGCAAAGAATGAAACCGGATATCTTGAAAAGGCAAGTAATAGTCAGCTTGATAGTAAGACAGCAAATGCCGGAGAAAATAATTACACAAAATACTGGCGAGATATTAAACCGGATTACCAAGGACAGCCATGGTGCGCAGCGTTTGTTTCGTGGTGCATGATGAAAGCATTCGGCTTAGACACAGCAAAGAAGCTTTTAAAACACTGGCCATACGTTTACTGCCCGACAATGGCAGATTTGTTTACTTTGAACAGCAATCCAAAAGTTGGAGATATTGTTATTTTTTATCGAAATGGCACATTTACACACACTGGAATCGTAATAAAGGTATCAGGAGATCGGTTCTGGACAGTCGAAGGAAACACTTCTAGTGGCTCTGCAATTATCGCAAATGGCGGTGGTGTATGCCAAAAAAGTTACTATAACAGCAACCTTCCCGGAACAAAATTCTGCACTCCAAACTATAACTTAGTGAAGAATGCAACACCAGTTTCAGATACGGCCAAAAAGCAGAACACTAGAGCCTACATTGCGCAGATTAAAAAAGACACAAAATGTTATACAAAATCAAACAAAAACAGCCCGTCAAAGATGTTCCCAAAACTGAAAAAAGGTGCAGTTGTAGAGATAATGAAGTACACAGAAACCGACAGTTCAGGGTTGAAATGGTACTTCATCCGGATCCCGCATCCGACAGAAGGGTTTGTTTTTGAATTTGTTCCAAAAGGAACATTCACCAGAATCACAGGAATTTCTAAATGATTGTCCCGGGGAATTAACCCCGGGAGTTTTATCTTTAAACATATTTAGCATCACTTCGGAAGTTTTAGACTGTTATCGTTAGTCACACGTTAGTCACAAACAAAAATATTGTTTCCTAATATAATAGTGCCCAAAATACTGTATTTACAGGCATTTGCACATTCTTCTAAATTTCATTTATTAGTCACAATCAATAAAATTAGAATAATGAAAATGAAATGAGGAGATAAATGTGAAAAAAGTCATCGGAAAAAATCAGGTCATTATTACATCGCTGGCAATTCTGATTGCAGTGGCAGGATATCTGAACTTTGCGGATGTAGATCTTGGATTCAGGGATAAGGAGGCAAGTACGGACAGCAGCAGTATCCTTGAAGATGCAGGATATGATCTTACAGATGAAACTGCTCTTCTGGATGAAAATCAGGCAGATGGAGGTCTGACTGATAACAGTCTTACAGACAGTCAGGAAACGGATACTCCCGGGGAGGCTGTGTTTACGGGTTCTACAGGATTTGCCGCACAGGCAAAGATCAGCAGAGAACAGGTGCGCTCACAGAACAAGGCAGATCTGCAGGACATTATCAATAATGAAGAAATTGATGATGAAGAGAAGCAGGAGGCAATACATACGATGGTCTCGATGACAGACCTTTCAGAAAAAGAAGCGGCAGCAGAGCTTTTGCTGGAGGCGAAGGGCTTTAAGAATGTAGTTGTAAATCTTACCGGAGAAACTGCGGATGTTGTGATCCCTGAAGCAGAACTTTCTGATGCACAGAGAGCACAGATTGAAGATATTGTAAAAAGGAAAACAGGAATTGCGCCAGAAAATATTGTGATCACCCCACTGAAGGAGAGTGAAGATGCAGAAGATACAACACAGACAGATGAAACATCAGCAGATACTTCGTATGAGGAAGACAGCGAAACATCAGCACAGCCATATGAGGATACCGCAATCGATACAACTGATATTTATGACTGATATTTTGATATGAATATGCGAACATATATCTTGACAGAAAAGAGGTGCATATACTAGAATAGGAATGCTGTAAAAAAATAGAAAACGTAACTGATACCGGCTGTTGCCGGTGTTTTATGCAAACAATTATAAGAAAGCGCAACAGGAGGCTGAACGTGTCTAAGTATACGAATGAAATAGAAAAAAGAAGAACATTTGCTATTATTTCCCATCCGGATGCAGGTAAAACTACACTGACTGAGAAATTCCTGCTGTATGGCGGAGCAATCAATCTTGCCGGAAGTGTTAAAGGTAAGGCAACAGCCCGCCATGCAGTGTCAGACTGGATGGAGATCGAAAAAGAGAGAGGTATTTCCGTTACTTCCTCTGTTCTGCAGTTTCATTATGATGGTTACTGCATTAATATTCTGGATACACCGGGACATCAGGATTTCTCGGAGGATACTTACCGTACACTGATGGCAGCAGATTCTGCAGTCATGGTAATCGACGGTTCCAAGGGTGTGGAGGCACAGACCAGAAAACTGTTCAAGGTCTGCGTAATGCGCCATATCCCGATTTTTACATTTATCAATAAGATGGATCGCGATGCAAACGACACATTTGACCTTCTTGATGAGATTGAGAAAGAACTTGGCATCGCAACCTGCCCGATCAACTGGCCAATCGGTTCCGGTAAGAAATTCCGCGGTGTTTATGACCGTGATACAGAGAAAATACTTACCTTTTCTGATACACAGAAAGGTACCAAAGAAGGTGTGATCGAGGAAATCCCGTTAAGTGACAGCCGAGCAGATGAGATTATGGATCCGGAGCAGAAAGCACAGCTTCTGGACGAGATTGAGCTTCTGGACGGCGCAAGTGCAGATTTTGACCAGGAGCTGGTAAGCAAAGGTAAGCTGACACCTGTATTCTTCGGATCTGCGCTGACAAACTTCGGTGTGGAAACATTTCTGGAACATTTCCTGAAGATGACAACATCACCGCTTCCGAGAGTGTCTGATATTGGGGAAATTGACCCCATGGATGATGATTTCTCAGCGTTTGTATTTAAAATCCAGGCAAACATGAACAAGGCACACAGAGACAGAATCGCATTTATGAGAATCTGTTCCGGTAAATTTGACGCTTCCCAGGAAGTATATCATGTGCAGGGTGATAAAAAGATGCGTCTGCTTCAGCCGCAGCAGATGATGGCAGAATCCCGCCATGTGGTAGATGAGGCATATGCCGGAGATATTATCGGTGTTTTTGACCCGGGTATCTTTTCCATCGGAGATACAATCTGTGCACCCGGTAAAAAGTTTGCATTCGAAGGTATTCCTACATTTGCACCGGAACATTTTGCGAGAGTCCGTCAGATTGATACTATGAAGAGAAAACAGTTTGTTAAAGGTATCAATCAGATCGCGCAGGAAGGTGCTATTCAGATTTTTCAGGAGTTTAATACCGGTATGGAAGAAATTATTGTAGGTGTTGTAGGTGTCCTGCAGTTTGATGTTCTGAAATATCGCCTGGAAAATGAATATAATGTGGATATCCGTCTGGAAACACTTCCATATGAACATATTCGCTGGATTGCAAATAAAGAAGAAGTAAAAGTGGATAAGATCATTGGAACCTCTGATATGAAAAAAGTTACTGATCTTAAGGGAAATCCGCTGCTCCTCTTTGTAAATTCCTGGAGTGTGGGTATGACAGAGGACAGAAATCCTGGCTTAATATTAACGGAATTCAGTAAATAACCCTTTTCATTTATCTGTCGATTTGGTATAATGAACAAAGATTAAAGAATCCCTCAGGAGGTTTTCAGATGGCAGAGAAAAGAATAACATATAAAATACAGGATTTAGGAGGCATTGGTGAGGTCCAGATCGCAGATGAAGTGGTCGCTATCATTGCCGGACTTGCTGCTACGGAAGTAAACGGAGTTGCTTCCATGGCAGGCAATATCACAAACGAACTGGTAAGCAAACTTGGAATGAAGAATCTTTCCAGAGGTGTTAAGGTTACTGTACTCGAAGGAGTTGTAACAGTAGACCTGAACCTGAATATCGAATATGGTAAGAACATTCTTGAGACAAGTAAGAAAGTTCAGGAGAAAGTAAAATCATCCATAGAGAATATGACAGGTCTTGAGGTTGCAGATGTTAATATTCATATTGCCAGTGTAGATATGGAGAACGAAAAAGGAAAGTAACCCTTTCCTTTTTTGTGTACTTAAGAGATATTTAGAAAGGAAAGCTGTTTATACAGCAAAAATTATGCGAAGAAGAGAGCAGAGAGAACATATTTTTAAATTACTGTTCATGACAGAATTTAATTCAGAGGAAGAGATGAGTGAGCAGCTTTCACTTTATTTTGATACTCTGGAGGAACTTTCAGAGAAAGATCAGGAGTATATGAGTCGGAAATACCGCCATGTACTTGAAAAATTAGACGAGATCGATGCACTGTTAAATGAGACAAGCAATGGCTGGAAGACAAAGAGAATGAGCCGCGTTGACCTGACGGCCCTGCGTCTGGCAGTGTATGAACTGAAATATGACAAAGATGTACCTACAGGTGTAGCTATCAATGAGGCGGTAGAGCTTGCCAAACGTTTTGGCGGTGAGACTTCCGGTTCCTTTGTAAACGGTATCCTTGGCAAGATTGCCAACAGTGAAAGCGAAGAAAAATCAGAATGAAAAACACATATTCTGTAGGTCAGGTAAACCGTTATATCAAAAATATGTTTACCCAGGATTATTTACTGCAGAAGATTTATGTAAAAGGCGAGGTGTCCAATTGTAAATATCATACAAGCGGACACATCTATTTTTCCCTGAAAGATGAGACAGGAACATTGAATTGTGTGATGTTTGCCGGACACAGACGGGGACTTGCATTTGCCATGAAAAATGGCGATAAGGTGATCGTTGGCGGGAGTGTGGATGTATATGAACGCGACGGCCGCTATCAGATGTATGCAAAGGAGATTACCCTGGAAGGTGCAGGAACTCTGTATGAGAGATATCTTGCATTGAAGCAGGAACTGGAAGATATGGGAATGTTTGCACAGGAGTACAAACAGCCCATTCCGAGATTTATCAGACGTCTGGGTGTGGTAACTGCACCGACAGGTGCGGCTGTTCAGGATATCCGCAATATTTCCTATCGAAGAAATCCCTATTTACAGATTATTTTATATCCGGTTCTTGTACAGGGGGCGGGTGCGGCAGAAAGTATTGTAAAAGGAATACAGATGCTTGATAAGACAGATGTGGATGTGATCATTGTGGGAAGAGGCGGCGGCTCTATTGAAGATCTCTGGGCGTTTAATGAAGAAATCGTGGCCAGAGCTATTTTTGAGTGCAGTACACCCATTATTTCCGCAGTAGGTCATGAAACGGATTTTACGATTGCTGATTTCGTTGCTGATCTGCGAGCTCCTACTCCTTCTGCTGCGGCAGAGCTTGCGGTGGATGATTACAGAAGTGTGATTGAAGCAGTAAGTATTTACAGGCAGCGGTTATATCGTGCAATGAGTGGTAAAATGGATCTGTACCGCAGCAGACTGGAGCATTTTCAGACAAAATTTGCTTATCTGAGTCCGGAGAACAGGTTGCGGGAGCAGAGACAGCGTCTGGCAGATCTGGAGAATACTGTACAAAATGGAATGAACAGGAAACTTCAGGATGAGAGACACAGATTGTCTGTTTATCTGGAACGTTTTGCAGGACTTTCCCCTTTAAAGAAACTGAATCAGGGATATTCTTATGTGGCAGATAAATATAAAAATACATTGACAAGTGTAGAACAGGTACAAAATGGGGATACCATTTATATATCTGTGACAGACGGTACGATAGAAGCAGATGTTACAGGTACGGTGAAGGAGGAGAGAATCTATGGCGAAGAAAGAAAACTGTGAGCAGTTACAGGAGGAGAAACCTTTGGAAGAGATGTTTGCAGAACTGGATTTGCTGGCTGAAAAACTGGAAAACAGAGACACATCGCTGGAGGACTCTTTTATACTGTACAGACAGGGCATGGAACTTTTGAAACTTTGCAGCGGGAAGTTGGATACAGTGGAGAAGAAAATGCTGCAGCTTAATGAGGATGGTACATTTAGTGAATTTTCAAGATGAATTAGCAAAGAGAACGGAAGAAACAGAGAAAGTGATCAGAAGCTTTCTGCCTGCAGAGGCTGGATTCGCCGGAACAATGGCTCAGGCTATGAATTACAGTATGCTGGCAGGAGGCAAGCGCCTTCGGCCAATGTTGATCCGGGAGACATATCGCCTGTTTGATGGTAAGGAAGAAGTTGTAAAACCGTTTATGGCAGGAATGGAGATGATCCATACTCATTCCCTGATCCATGACGATCTTCCTGCACTTGATGATGATGATTACAGGCGCGGCAGACTGACTACACATAAGGTATATGGGGAAGCCATGGGGGTGTTAAGCGGTGTTGCGCTGCTTAATTACGCATACGAAACCATGTTTCAGGCATTTGCCCTGACAAAAGAGCAGGATCGGGTAATCCATGCGTTGAGAGTGGTCTCACAGAAAACAGGCATTCATGGAATGCTTGGAGGACAAAGTGTTGATGTGGAAAATGACGGAAAGCCCCTTGAAAAAGAGATGCTTGACTATATTTACAGAAATAAGACGTCAGCATTGATCGAAGCCTCCATGATGACAGGCGCAATTCTTGCAGGAGCAAATGAGCAGGAAGTATCTGCAGTGGAGAAAGCTGCCGGAAATATAGGACTGGCTTTCCAGATTCAGGATGATATTCTGGATGTGACCAGCACTGCAGAAGAATTGGGAAAACCTGTACACAGTGATGAGAAGAATAATAAAGTTACTTATGTGACTCTTTTTGGAACAGAGAAGGCTGCTGAACAGGTGGAAGAACTCTCAGAAAAGGCAATCGATCTGCTGAAGAGTCTGAATAAAAATAACGAGTTTCTGTATTTGTTAATTGAAAAATTAATAAACCGCAGAAAATAAAGGAAGGATACAAATGATTCTGGAAAAGATTAAGAAACCCAATGATATCCATAAGATACCATTGGAAGATTTCGAGCCTCTGGCAGCGGAGATCAGGGACTTTTTAATCCGGTCAGTAAGTCAGACAGGCGGACATCTTGCTTCAAATCTGGGAGTAGTGGAACTGACTCTGGCTCTTCATAATGTGCTGGATTTTCCGGAAGACAAACTAATCTGGGATGTAGGACATCAGGCATATACACATAAGATTCTTACCGGAAGAAAAGATGAATTTAAGAATCTGCGACAGGAAGGTGGATTAAGCGGTTTTCCTAAGAGAAGTGAGAGCCCCTGTGATGCATATGATGCAGGACACAGTTCCAATTCAATTTCGGCAGGACTGGGATATGTGCATGCCAGAGATATTCTGGGACAGAAGCATCATGTGGTTTCTGTGATCGGAGATGGTGCTCTCACCGGAGGAATGGCGTATGAGGCATTAAATAATGCTGCAGAGTTAAAGACAAATTTTATTATTATCATAAATGACAATAATATGTCCATTTCCAGAAATGTAGGAGGCATGTCCACTTATCTGAGTGCACTGAGAACTGCAGAAGCTTATACAGGAATGAAGATGGGTGTGACAAAGGCACTGAAGAAGGTTCCGAAGGTAGGGACTGCTCTGGTAGATACTATGAGAAAAACCAAAAGCAGTGTCAAGCAGCTTTTTATTCCGGGAATGCTGTTTGAAAATATGGGGCTGACATATCTGGGACCTGTTGACGGTCATAATATGCGTCAGATGATGAAACTCTTTAATGAAGCAAAACGGGTAGAGGGACCGGTAGTTGTTCATGTCCTGACAAAGAAAGGCAGAGGATACGAACCTGCAAGTGCCCATCCGGAAAGGTTTCATGGAACAGGTCCTTTTGATATTAAAACAGGCCGGGTACTTCAGAAGAAAACAGTGCCGGGTTATACAGATGTTTTTTCCAAAGCACTGGTCTCTCTTGGTGAGAAAAATAAAAAACTGACAGCTATTACCGCAGCCATGCCGGATGGAACCGGACTTGTGGAATTCTCCAGGAGATTTCCGGACAGATTTTTTGATGTGGGAATCGCAGAGGAACATGCGGTGAGTTTTGCGGCGGGTCTGGCTCTTGGCGGCCTGGTTCCTGTTGTTGCCATCTATTCATCTTTTCTGCAGCGTGCTGTAGATCAGATCCTGCATGATGTATGTATGCAGAAGCTTCATGTGATTTTTGCTGTTGACAGGGCAGGGCTTGTAGGCGCAGACGGGGAGACGCATCAGGGCTGCTTTGATCTGTCTTATTTGTCCATGATGCCGAATATGACTGTTGTGGCACCGAAGAATGACAGAGAACTGGAAGAGATGCTTGCATTTGCGGTAAGCTTTGACGGACCGATTGCAATCCGCTATCCGAGAGGCAGTGCGCATCAGGGGCTTCGGGAATATCAGGCACCTGTGGAATATGGCAGAAGTGAGATTATCCGCAAAGGAAAAAAAATCGCTGTGCTGGGAGTGGGAAGTATGATCCCGTCCTGCATGGAAATCTGTAAAGGACTGAAAGATGACGGCTATGATCCTACTTTTGTAAATGCCAGATTTGTGAAACCACTGGATGTGGATCTTCTTGATGAACTGGCAAAGGATCACAGTCTGTTTGTGACAGTAGAAGAGAATGTGAAAAGCGGCGGATACGGAGAGCATGTGTCTGCTTATATGGAAGCCTGTCATCCGGAAATAAGAGTGTTGTCGGCAGCTGTCTGGGATCGTTTCGTACCCCAGGGAAATGTAGAAAGCCTGCGCAGCCGGATTGGACTTGGAGTGGAAGACATCAGACAGGCAATAGAAGATAGTGAGGAATTAAGAGAGCAATGAAGAAACGTTTGGATATGCTTATGATGGAACGTGCCCTTGCACCATCCCGCGAGAAAGCAAAGGCATTCATCATGGCAGGCGATGTATATGTTGATGGTCAGAAAGAAGATAAGGCGGGAACCATGTTCCCGGAGACTGTAAAGATTGAGGTCAGAGGAAACACTCTTCCGTATGTAAGCCGCGGTGGGCTGAAACTTGAAAAAGCTATGAAAAACTTTGATGTCACATTGGATAGTAAGGTCTGTATGGATGTAGGTGCGTCCACCGGAGGGTTTACAGATTGTATGTTACAGAACGGGGCAGTAAAAGTTTATTCCATTGATGTAGGATATGGACAGCTTGACTGGAAGCTTCGTAACGATCCGCGTGTAGTCTGTATGGAGAAAACCAATATCCGCTATGTGGTACCGGAGGATTTGGGAGAACCGGCAGATTTTTCATCAATTGATGTGTCCTTTATTTCTCTTACAAAAGTACTGCTTCCTGTAAGAAATCTCCTTACAGATGAGGGTGAGATCGTATGTCTGATCAAGCCGCAGTTTGAGGCGGGGAGAGAGAAAGTCGGAAAGAAGGGGGTTGTAAGAGATCCTGCTGTTCATCAGGAAGTGATCGAAAAAGTGCGCGATTATGCCATGAGTATTTTTATGGAGCCATGTCATCTTTCTTTTTCGCCAATTAAAGGACCGGAAGGAAATATCGAATATCTTCTTCATCTGAAAAAACATCCGGAAGGTACCGGGGTTACCGACAGCCTGAAGGTATCTGTAGAAGCTGTTGTGGCAGAGGCTCATGGACAGTTGGATTAAAAAGGCTGAGTCAGGAAGAAACTATGGACAGGTTTTATATTATTACAAACAGTGACAAGGATAAAAAACTTGAAATCACAGAAAAAATCGCAGATTATCTGAAAACACATCACAAAAACTGTGAAGTACAGCAGGCAGAAAGGAAACATGAGGGTTCCTTTCATTATACAGATCCTGATAAGGTTCCGGACGATACACAGTGTATTATTGTTCTGGGAGGAGATGGCACACTTCTTCAGGCAGCAAGGGATGTGGTGCATAAGGAAATTCCTCTTCTTGGAATCAATCTGGGAAATCTGGGTTTTCTTGCAGAAGTGAATCAGACCTCTCTGTACAGTGCTCTGGATCAGCTAATGGCGGATGATTACGAGGTAGAAGAACGCATGATGCTGGAAGGAAGGGTGTACCGTGGCAGAAAACTGATCGGACAAGATATTGCATTGAATGACATTGTGATCGGCAGAGACGGTCATCTCCGCGTGGTCCGGTTTAAGAATTATGTAAATGATGTTTATCTTAACTCTTATAATGCTGATGGAATTATTATTTCAACACCTACCGGATCTACCGGATACAGTCTGTCAGCGGGAGGACCTATTGTATCGCCCAATGCCGCCATGACGATCATGACTCCCATAGCACCACACACACTGAATACAAGAAGCATTATTTTTCCTGCGCAGGATGTGATCACTGTAGAGATAGGAAAAGGAAGACACTGTGACTGTGAAAAGGGAATCGCATCTTTTGACGGAGATACATTTATCCCCATGGTCACCGGTGACTGTATTCAGATCCGGCAGGCAGATGTAAAGACAAAGATTCTGAAGCTGAACCATTTAAGTTTTGTTGAGGTATTGCGCCGGAAGATGAGAGACAGCTGATCAGCAGGAGGAAATAAGGTGAAAGTTGCGAGACATGAGAAAATTATTGAACTGATTCATCAGTATGATATTGATACACAGGAAGAGCTGGCCTCCAGACTTAATGAGGCAGGATTTAAGGTGACACAGGCGACTGTATCCAGAGATATTCGTGCTCTCAAGCTGACAAAAGTGGCAGGAAAGGACGGAAAGTCTCGTTATGCAATTATTAATAATGAATCAGGAAGTCTTGGAGAAAAATATACAAGAGTACTGGAAGATACCCTGCTTTCTATTGATGTGGGACAGAATATCATTGTGATCAAAACCGTTTCCGGAATGGCCATGGGCGTGGCAGCAGCCCTGGATGCGTTGAAATGGCCGGAAATACTGGGATGTATTGCAGGTGATGATACTATTATGTGTGCTGCAAAGACTGCAGACATGGCACTGGGAGCAGCAGAGAAACTGAGAAGTTTTGTCAGATTGAATAAGTGATCCCACGAGTAACTGCTCAATACCTTTGCAGTTACAATCCTAAACTTTTAACATTACAAATGACTTGATTATGGAGGCAATAAATGTTAGCTCATCTGCATGTGAAAAATCTTGCACTGATAGAAGAAATAGAAGTGGAATTTGGTCCCGGACTGAATATCCTGACCGGTGAGACCGGAGCAGGTAAATCTATCCTTCTGGGGTCTATGCAGCTGATCCTGGGTGCAAAAACTTCTAAAAATATGATAAGGGAAAATGCATCCTATGCACTTGTGGAGCTGCTTTTTCAGGTAGAAAACGAGAAAGCGTTGGAGACACTGAAAGCACTGGATATCTGTCCGGAAGATGGACAGGTACTTCTGTCCAGAAAAATCATGGATGGAAGAAGCATCAACAAGATTAATGGAGAGACAAGTACTGTAGGTCAGATGAAGGCCGCTGCTGCATGCCTTTTGGATATCCATGGACAGCACGAGCATCAGTCACTTCTGTATCAGGATAAGCAGCTTGCAATCCTGGATGCATATGGAAAAGAAAAAATCCTTCCTGCAAAGGAGAAAGTATCTCTGGCATACAAAGAATACAGCAAATGCAAAACAGAACTTGGTTCCATGAATATGAATGAGGAGCAGAGGAATCGTGAGCTGGCTTTTCTGGAGTTTGAGATCAAAGAAATCGAGAAAGCAAATCTGCAACCGGGAGAGGATGAGGAACTGGAAGCCCGGTACAGAAAAATGAGCAATGCAAAACTCATCGTTGACTCCCTGCAGCTTGTACATAATCTCACAGGCTATGAAAGCAAGGAAGGCGCCGGAGAGACTGTCGGAGAGGCACTAAAGGAATTCTCTCATGTAACACAGTATGATCCGGAGCTTACACCTCTTGCAGAGACACTTACTTCTGTAGACGGTCTTCTGAATGATTTTAACAGAGAATTATCCGCTTATCTGGACGAGCTGACCTTTGATGAAGGAGAGTTTTATGAGACAGAGAGAAGACTGGATCTGATCAATGGACTGAAGGCAAAATATGGACGTACCATTGAGGAAATTTTCACATATCGCAAACTTCAGGAAGAAAAACTGGAAAAATTACATAAATATGAAGAAAATTTACAGGAATTAAAGGAGCGTCTCAGAGAACTGGAAAATATTCTTGAGAAAAAGTCGGATGAATTAGCAGAAATCCGTAAAGAATACAGTAAACAGCTTGAGCAGAAGATTATTCAGGGATTGAAGGATTTAAATTTCCTGGATGTGAATTTTGCCATTGATTTCCGGAAAAAGAAAAACTACACAGATAATGGAACCGATGATATCCAGTATCTCATTTCTACAAATCCCGGAGAAACTCTGAAGCCACTGGGACAGATCGTATCCGGCGGTGAATTGTCTCGAATCATGCTTGCATTAAAGGCAATCCTTGCAGACAGAGATGAGATTGAGACATTGATCTTCGATGAGATCGATACTGGTATCAGTGGAAGAACTGCACAGAAAGTCTCTGAAAAGATGGCAGTGATCGGACAGCATCATCAGGTACTCTGCATCACGCATCTGCCGCAGATTGCAGCTATGGCAGACAGTCATTTTGAAATTGAAAAACATCTGCAGGGAACTGAGACTATTACCCAGATTCATGTGCTTAAAGAACATGATTCCATCCGCGAACTGGCAAGACTGTTAGGTGGTGCAGAAATTACACCTGCAGTTCTTGAGAATGCGAAAGAGATGAAAGAATTGGCACAGAAACAAAAAAATACAAGATTTAAATAAAATAATTGACCACATACTAAGAGAGGATAATCTTTGTGACGGATTGTTCTCTCTTATTTTTGTACCTTTCGGATTTGCTGTGATGGGAAGTGTTTTATGGCAATTTCACAGTTACAGAATTTCATAAATACAGAATGAAAGGATGTGCATAACAATGAACAAAAGAAAATACAGACTTTTTGTCATCTGTTGTCTTGTGCTGGATCTGTTGGTGATGCTGATATCAGGTTACAGATATCTGGACAGAAAGATACCTGACGAAATTCAGATTTCCAGAGGCAAAAAAACAGAAGATGTCACAGAAGTTTTGTCAACACCGTTTGTTACATTTGAAGAAGCAGTTACTGTTTCGCAGGATGGAGGCTATATTCTGCCCTGTAAACTTTTGGGTTATATTCCATTTAAAGAAATAAAAGTGACACCTGCAGATGATCAGGAAATTTATGTCAGCGGAAGCACCATAGGAATTTATATGCAAACAGAAGGTGTTCTGGTGATTGACACCGGTGAAATTCAGAATCGGAATGGTGAGACAGAGGAGCCTGCGAGAAATATTATCAGACAGGGAGATTACATTATCTCATTTAACGGAGAAAAAATCTCTACAAAAAGAGAACTGATCGATGACATCTCAGAACTTGATGGCAGCGAAGTTACACTGGGGATAAGCCGCAAAGGAGAGAGTATTCCTGTATCTGTAACTCCTGTAAAAGACAAAAAAGGAGACTATAAACTTGGAATCTGGGTAAGAGATGACACGCAGGGGATAGGAACGCTTACCTACGTAGATCAGAATGGTAATTATGGTGCCCTTGGCCATGGAATCAGTGATATAGACACTGCCCAGCTTCTGAATATCCGAAACGGAGCTTTGTATAAAGCCCGGATTCTTGCGATTAACAAAGGAAGTAAAGGCAATCCCGGCGAACTTGCAGGATACATCTGCTATGATGACAGAAATATTCTTGGAACTATCGAAGCAAACAGCAGAAACGGAATTTATGGTCAGTTCACAGGGATTGCAGATGATGCGATCACTTTAAAGAAAATGCCGGCTGCGTATAAGCAGGAAGTGAAGATTGGAACAGCCACAATTCTCTGTAGTACAGATGGCGAGGTAAAAGAATATGATGCAGAGATCAGAAAAATAGATTTGAATCATGAAGATACCAACAAAAGTTTTGTGATAAAGGTGACAGATAAAGAACTTCTGGAAGCTACAGGAGGGATTGTACAGGGGCTGAGCGGAAGCCCGGTTATCCAGAATGGAAAAATCATTGGTGCGGTAACTCATGTATTTGTTCAGGATGCTTCCAGCGGATATGGAATCTTTATTGAAAATATGCTGAAAAATACAGAAAGACTCTTTTAATGGATGATCAGGATTATGAAACAAAAATCTGATTATTGTCGAAATATATCAGATGCCTGTGAAAAATGAAAATAAAGAAAAAAGAATCACCAAAGCTGTCGACATAAAATAGGACAAATTTCCCTCTGTGTCTTGATTTTTCCGTAAGCATTCCTCTATAATATGTGATGAACCGAAAAAGAAAAGAGATTTATTGAAAAATGGGGGAGGAGTGAAATTTATGGAAAAATTAAATGTGGCAATTGCAGATGATAATGAGAAAATGGTGGAAGTACTTGGTCAGATAATAGAAGAAGACAAAGATCTGGAACTTGTGGGAAAAGCGCATAACGGAGAAGAAATCTGTAATATTATACGTGAAAAGGAACCGGACGTTGTGGTTCTGGATATTATTATGCCGAAAATGGACGGACTGGCAGTAATGGAGAAATTTGCCAATGACAAAAGTCTCAAAAAGATCCCATCATTTATCGTAGTTTCGGCAGTCGGTCAGGAACGTATTACAGAAAATGCATTTAACTTAGGGGCAGATTATTATATCCTGAAGCCTTTCGATAATCAGATGCTGCTTAATCGTATCAAACATGTGCGCAGAGCCAGCGAGAGAAGAATACGTCAGATCGGGCGGCAGCCTGAAAGGACAGAAGACAATCCGGTACCTGTGAGAAATCTGGAAACAGACGTGACAAATATCATTCATGAGATTGGAGTGCCTGCACATATTAAAGGATATCAGTATCTGCGTGACGCCATCATCCTGTCAGTTAATGACATGGAGATGCTCAATTCCATTACCAAGATACTGTATCCTACGATTGCAAAGAAACATCAGACAACAGCCAGCAGAGTGGAACGGGCTATCAGACACGCCATTGAAGTTGCCTGGAGCAGAGGAAAAATGGACACAATAGATGAATTATTCGGTTACACAGTCAGTACAGGAAAAGGGAAACCCACAAATTCAGAATTTATTGCTCTGATTGCAGATAAAATCAGACTGGAATATAAAAATCGCTCTTTCCAATAGTCATAGTTTGGAGTATAATTATTCAATAAAGGCTACCAAGGAGGGTTTTTCGCATGAAAAATATTTTATTTGCAACATCTGAAGCTGTACCATTTATCAAAACAGGAGGTCTGGCAGATGTAGCTGGCTCATTGCCGAAATATTTTGATAAACGATATTTTGATATTCGTGTGATCTTACCGAAATATGCCTGTATGAAACAGGAATGGAAAGATAAAATGAACTATATCACACATTTCTATATGGATCTTGGATATAAGAACTGCTATGTAGGAATCATGCACATGGAGTACGAAGGAATTCAGTTTTATTTTATTGACAATGAATACTATTTCAGCGGACCCAAACCGTATGATGGAGGAACATGGGATCTGGAGAAATTTGCATTCTTCTCCAAAGCTGTACTGTCAGTTCTTCCGGTTATCGGATTCAGACCGGATATTATACACTGTCATGACTGGCAGACCGGACTTGTTCCCGTATATCTGCACGACAGCTTCCAGCAGAATGAATTTTTCTGGAATATCAAGACGATCATGACAATACATAACCTTAAATTCCAGGGTGTATGGGATGTACAGACAATCAAGAATATCACAGGACTGTCCGATTATTATTTTACAGCAGACAAACTGGAAGCATATAAAGATGCCAACTATCTGAAGGGCGGTATTGTGTTTGCAGATGCAGTCACTACTGTAAGCAATACTTATGCAGAGGAAATCAAGACACCGTTCTATGGAGAAAAACTGGACGGTCTGATGTGTGCGCGTGCAAACAGCCTGCGTGGAATTGTAAATGGTATTGATTACAATGAATTCAATCCTGAAACAGATCCATATATCACAAAGACTTATAATGCAACAACTTTCAGAAAAGAGAAAGTTAAGAACAAACTTCAGTTGCAGAGAGATCTTGGATTGCAGGAAGATCCGAAGACGATGATGATAGGTATTGTATCACGACTGACAGATCAGAAAGGGTTTGATCTGATCGCATATGTGATGGATGAGCTTTGCCAGGATGCTATCCAGCTTGTAATTCTTGGAACCGGTGATGAACGTTATGAGAATATGTTCCGTCACTTTGACTGGAAATATCATGGAAAGGTATCTGCTCAGATCTATTATGATGAGAAAATGTCTCACCGTATCTATGCATCAGCAGATGCGTTCCTGATGCCGTCCTTATTTGAGCCATGTGGTTTGAGTCAGCTGATGAGTCTCCGTTACGGAACACTTCCAATCGTCAGAGAAACAGGTGGACTGAAGGATACGGTCGTACCTTATAATGAATATGAGGGAACCGGAAACGGATTTTCTTTCAGAAACTACAATGCGCATGAGATGCTTGCAACAGTGCGCAATGCGGAAAGAATCTATTATGATAAGAAACGTGAATGGAATAAAATGGTTGATCGTGCTATGGCAGCTGATTTTTCATGGGGTAATTCCGCACGTCAGTATGAAGAAATGTACAACTGGCTGATTGGTGATAAATAGAAACAGAGAGAAATATTAAAAACTACGAAAGAGCAGGGAATGTAAAAAAAGCACATTCCCTGCTTTTACTGTTATGATGAATAAAAAGCTTGACATTTGACAGGAAGTATAATACTATAATGAATAGAAAACGAACATAAGTTCTTGAAGGGCTGAAGGAGATTAAAATAAATGATAAATGAAGAAAAGCAGAAAGCACTGGAAGCAGCGCTTGGACAGATTGAGAAACATTACGGGAAAGGATCAGTCATGAAACTCGGGGAATCCGGAGCAAATATGCAGGTGGAGACAGTCCCTACCGGATCTTTAAGTCTTGATATTGCACTTGGAGTAGGTGGTGTTCCCAAGGGACGTATCATCGAGATTTACGGACCGGAATCCAGCGGTAAGACAACCGTTGCACTTCACATGGTTGCGGAAGTGCAGAAACGAGGCGGGATTGCTGGATTTATTGATGCAGAACATGCTCTGGATCCTGTCTATGCAAAGAATATCGGTGTAGATATCGATAACCTGTACATATCACAACCGGACAATGGAGAACAGGCACTTGAGATCACAGAGACGATGGTGCGTTCCGGAGCTGTGGATATTGTGATCGTTGACTCGGTTGCCGCACTTGTACCGAAGGCGGAGATTGATGGAGATATGGGTGACAGCCATGTAGGTCTTCAGGCCAGACTGATGTCACAGGCTCTCCGTAAACTTACAGCAGTGATCAGTAAATCTAATTGTGTAGTTATCTTTATCAATCAGCTGCGTGAGAAAGTTGGAGTTATGTTTGGAAACCCTGAGACAACGACAGGTGGGCGTGCTCTGAAATTTTATTCATCTATCCGCATGGATGTCCGCAGAGTAGAGACATTGAAACAGGGCGGTGAGATGGTGGGAAACCACACCAGAATCAAAGTTGTGAAGAATAAGGTGGCTCCGCCGTTTAAACAGGCAGAATTTGATATTATGTTCGGAACCGGCATTTCCAAAGAGGGAGATATTCTTGATCTGGCAGCGGAATGCGGAATTGTAAATAAGAGCGGTGCATGGTACGCATATAACGGAGATAAGATCGGACAGGGACGTGAAAATGCGAAGATTTTCCTGAAAGAGCATACAGATATCTGTGATGAGATTGAGAAGCAAGTCAGAATCCATTATCATCTTCTTCCGGATGAAGAAGGACAGGCCAAAGAGCCGGTGCCGGCAACAGGTGATGCACCGGATGCTTCTGAGGAGTGATCATGGGGAATTCATCCGGAGATCTGAGAGAATTTCTCAGGAATGCAGAGGCTTTAAAGAGACAGACTGTACAGAAACAACAGAAAAATTTAACGGAAGAACCTGAAGAATACAGAGACGCAAGGCGTAAAGCCATGCGTCTCTTAGAACATATGGATCGGACGGAGAAGGGATTGAGAGAGAAATTGCGCCAGGCGGGATTTACCAGTCAGGCGGTTGATCATGCTCTGACATATGTTGAAGCCTATGGATATATAGATGATGAACGATATGCCAGAACTTATATTGCATACAGAATGGATACAAAGAGCCGGCAGAAGATCATCCGGGAACTTATGGGAAAGGGAATAGACAGGAAAACAGCGATAAATGCATGGGAGGAAGAGGCTGCCTTAAATATGCCTGATGAAAAAGAAATCCTCTATCGAACCATAGAAAAGAAATATTCGCCGGATACTGAGCTGGATGAGAAAAAAATGCGTCGGCTCTATGGTTATCTTGTGAGAAGAGGATTTGGATATTCAGACATTGCAGATACTCTTGAGAATATGAATATCAGACTTGTACATACATATTCGGATGAATCATAGTATACTCCATTGTATGTATATTGCAAAATATATTACTGAGAACAGAACGAACAGTAATTAAATATAGGAAAAATATTCAAACAATTATCCTGAAAAACTTGACATAAGTATGAAAAAAAGATAAACTTGTATTGTTGTATTTGTACAATGAAAACTAAATAAGGAGGTGCTCCTGTGACAACAACAATTATTGTTGCAATTGTCGCTGTGGTAGTCGCGCTACTTATTGCAGTTCCTGTTACTTGCAAAGTCGCTGTGAACAATAAAATCCAGAAGGATGCCGAGATTGTTGGGACAGCAGAAGACAAAGCAAGAAGCATCATAGATGAAGCTCTGAAAACAGCTGAGACTAAAAAAAGAGAAGCTTTATTGGAAGTGAAGGAAGAATCTCTCCGTACAAAAAATGAACTGGAGAAAGAAACCAAGGAACGAAGAAACGAACTGCAGAAATATGAAAATCGTGTATTAGCAAAAGAATCCGCGGTTGACAAGAAAGCAGATGCAGTTGAGAAGCGTGAAGCGGAATGCACAGCGAGAGCAGCTGAGGTGCAGAAGAAAGAAAAACGGGTAGAAGAACTTGAGCAAAAAGGAGTACAGGAACTGGAACGAGTTTCAGGTCTGACCTCCGAACAGGCAAAAGAAGAATTACTCAGATCCGTTGAAGATGATGTAAAAGTGGATGTAGCCAGACTTTACAGGGAATTGGAAAGCAGGGCAAAGGAAGAAGCTGGTAAGAAGGCTAAGGAATATGTTGTCAATGCCATCCAGAAATGTGCAGTTGACCATGTAGCTGAAACTACCATTTCGGTTGTTCAGCTTCCGAGCGATGAGATGAAGGGAAGGATTATTGGTCGTGAAGGCCGTAATATCCGTACTCTTGAGACACTTACAGGTGTGGATCTTATTATTGATGATACACCGGAAGCAGTTGTGTTATCTGCTTTTGATCCGATCCGTCGTGAAGTTGCACGTGTAGCTCTTGAGAAACTGATCGTAGATGGACGTATCCATCCGGCCAGAATCGAAGAGATGGTTGAGAAAGCCCAGAGAGAAGTAGAAGCGCAGATTCGCGAAGATGGTGAGAATGCAGCTATGGACGTTGGAGTTCATGGTATTCATCCTGAATTACTGAAACTTCTTGGACGTATGAAGTTCCGTTCAAGTTATGGACAGAATGCTTTAAGACATTCTATTGAGGTAGCTCAGTTATCCGGAATGCTGGCCGGTGAGGTTGGCGTAGATGTCCGTATGGCTAAGAGAGCAGGTCTTCTTCATGATATTGGTAAATCAATTGACCATGAAGTAGAAGGATCTCATATTCAGATTGGTGTGGATCTCTGTAAGAAGTATAAGGAATCCCAGATTGTTATCAATACGGTCGCATCTCATCATGGTGACTGTGAGCCGGAATCTCTGATCGCATGTATTGTACAGGCTGCAGATGCTATTTCAGCGGCGAGACCTGGTGCAAGAAGAGAAACGCTGGAAACTTATACCAATCGTCTGAAACAACTGGAGGATATTACGAACCAGTTTAAAGGTGTTGATAAATCTTTTGCCATTCAGGCGGGAAGAGAAATACGTGTAATGGTAGTGCCGGAGCATGTTAATGATGCAGATATGGTTCTCCTTGCGCGCGATATTGCGAAACAGATTGAAGCAGAACTTGAATATCCCGGTCAGATTAAAGTCAACGTGATACGTGAAAGCAGAGCGATTGACTATGCGAAATAATATGATTGTTCATTTTATGGACTATCGTGGACAGTTCTTTGCAGATATAAACTGTGCAGATTGTATTTATACAGTCTGTGCAGTTTTTTTATGTTATAGGAAATTACTCCGTGATGTTCCTATAACATAAAAAAGCCCTCCGGACACGATTCTTTCTTGTAAAGACAGGAATACTTCCTGGAATTTCTCAGTAAACTGGTACAGGGTGATAGAATGAAGAAAAACAGAACGGGAACCAAAAAATTTCCTGCGCTTATTTTATTTCTTCTTGGATTTCTGGCCGGAAATCTGATACCGAATATAATCTGGAAGGCAAAATGGCAGCAGAAAACATGGGCATCGGTATATTTTCTGAGTACATTTGCAGGAAAAAATACAGGCAATATTGAATATCTGAAAGAAATATTAAAATACAGAGGTGTTTTTTATCTGTTGAATATAATCTGTGGATTTTCGGTTTTTGGTGCGCCGCTTGCTGTTATAACGCTTCTGGGATCAGGATTGTATGCAGGTATGATAATGACTGTTTCTATACTGGAATTTGGATTTGCAGGCGGGGTGATCGGAATGGGACTTTTGCTGCCACAATATTTATTTTACATTCCGGTCTGGCTTTATTCTATGGAACAGGAATGGAAGATATCATCAGAAATATGGAGAAACAGAGGTCTGATTTCCGGAGAAGTCAGTATTTATCTTAAAAAAATGTGTATTGCAGCAGTAGGATATTTTCTGGGAATACTTATCGAATGCTATGTGAACCCTCTGATCATTGACATTATTCTGAAATATATAAAAATTTTTTAATGACATATTTACTATATTTAGTATTGGTTGTCATAAAATCTCCGACATATGGTATTTGATGCTGAAAAAGCTTGAAATACAAGGATTTTTCTCGAAAAAAAGGTTTGATTTTATGTAAAATAAACAGTATAATACATATACATTTTATCGGAGAGAGTACGATTTTCTGCTGATAAACTGCGAAGAGGATTAATTTTCGTCTGATCGCAGGAGCTACAGGCAGCGGATATTTTGATTAAAAGGAAACGGGAATATGGACATAGAAATAAGGGAATTTATTACATATCTGCATAATACAAAAAAAACATCGGCAAATACAGAGATTTCATACCAGAGAGATCTGAAAAAAATGGCGGAATTTCTGAAGGAACGGGGAATCAGAAATTATAAAGATGTAAAAGAACTTGAGCTTGAAGGGTATATCAGTTACATGGAACGTGAGAAGTTTGCGTCATCTTCCATTTCCAGAAGCGTTGCTTCTATGAGAGCATTTTTTCAGTATCTGTGGAAGGAAGGCGTGATCGCAGAAGATCCGGCAGATAACCTGAAACCTCCGAAGGTTGAGAAAAGGGCACCTGAGATACTTACCATAGAAGAAGTGGATAAATTACTTCAGCAGCCGAAATTGGATACCCCTAAAGGGATAAGGGATTCAGCAATGCTGGAATTGCTGTATGCAACAGGTATGAGAGTCAGTGAGATGCTTCATCTTCAGATTTTTGATGTCAATCTCCAGTTTGGATATGTGGTCTGTAATGAGAATGGAAAAGAGAGGATTATCCCTATTGGTATTCCATGCAAGAAGGCAATGGAACGGTATCTGCAAACAGCCAGAACTGTTTTTGTGAAAGATGAGAAAGAAACAGCATTATTTACAAATTGTTCAGGGAAAGCGATGAGCCGTCAGGGATTCTGGAAAGTATTAAAGGGATATGCGGATGATGCTGGTATCAAAAGGGATATTGCCCCGCATACATTGAGGCATTCTTTTGCTGTGCATATGCTGCAGAATGGTGCGGATATACGAAGCGTTCAGGAAATGCTGGGACATTCCGATATTTCCACTACGCAGGTTTATCTGGGCATGAATATGAATAAAATGCGTGATGTGTATATGAAAACACATCCACGTCATTAAAAACTTATTATTTATGAGGATTGCTATAATGTCAAATGAAAAAGCTTCTATAGTCTGTTTTGAACAGTTTATAGAAGCTTTTTTAACCAAATCAAGTAAGTCCCCTGCGGAGGTTGCGAAGAGCAATAAGCAGTGGGTGGCTGAATAGTTTTTTCCTGTAATGTCATAACATGTGCTATTTACAGATAATGTAATTACAGCGATCCATCTGATCAGAGAGTATGGAATGTTGTTTATAAACAATAATGGATCAACACATCTCAGCAATTGTATACAGAAGACGTTCGGATTCTTCCCATCCAAGACATGGATCGGTAATAGATTTTCCGTAAATATGATCACATCCGATCTTCTGATTTCCCGGTTCAATATAACTCTCGATCATAAGCCCTTTTACCAGAGTATGAAGTTCCGGGTCTACCTGGCGGCTGTGGAGAACCTCTTTTGCAATACGAACCTGCTGGTCATATTGTTTATTAGAATTAGAGTGGTTGGTATCAACGATAACAGCCGGATTTTTAAGGTTTTTCTCCTGATATTTCTCCCAGAGAAGACGAAGATCCTCGTAATGATAGTTCGGGATTGCCTCCCCATGTTTATTTACGGCACCGCGGAGAATTGTATGAGCCAGTTCATTACCTGTTGTTTCTACTTCCCAGCTTCTGTAGATAAAACGATGTCCGCCCTGAGCTGCTACAACGGAATTGAGCATGACTGCAAGATCGCCGCTGGTTGGATTTTTCATACCTGCAGGAACTTCCATGCCGCTGACGGTAAGACGATGCTGCTGGTCTTCCACAGAACGTGCACCTACTGCCACATAAGAAAGCAGGTCAGAAAGGTAACGGTAATTTTCCGGATAAAGCATCTCATCTGCACAGGTCATACCACTGGTCCGGATTGCATGGATATGCATTTTACGGATTGCTACAAGCCCTGCAAGAAGATTTGGCTGTTTCTCGGGATCCGGCTGGTGAACCATACCTTTATAGCCTTCTCCTGTTGTTCTTGGTTTGTTTGTATAAACACGTGGAACAATCAGAACCTTGTCAGCTATTTTCTCCTGAACATTGCGTAATCTGGTAAGATAGTCCAGAACAGCATCTTCATTATCTGCTGAACAAGGACCGATGATTGCAAGGAATTTATCGGACTTTCCGGTAAAAACATCACGCAGTTCTTTATCTCTTGCATCTTTAACAGCCTGAATTTCAGCATCAATGGGATACTGATTACGGATTTCTTCAGGGGTTGGTAATTTTTTGATAAAATCGAATCCCATAGTAATATCTCCTTTGTGTCTATTTGTCTTGCTTTTTTCGGAATTTATTATAAACCATTCCTATCTGAATGTCGATAGCCAAAATATTTTCGGATGACTTTCTGCAATCATATCAAGCGTTACTGTTCACTTCGTTCTCAGTAACGTAGCCAAAATTCATTCCAGATTACCTGCGGCAATGGAATTTTGGCATATCCATGCCAAAACACCTCGCGGGATAGTGGAGTGTGAATAGTAACTATCAAGTCTCTTAATCAATATGCATTATTTACGGGGATTGCTATAGTTGTTTTGCAGTATTTGTAAACTGTGTAGGATGCTGAGCGCCAGTTCGCTGCAGAGAATCCCGTACAGATATCCCCGGATTCCAAGAACAGGGATTGCAAACAGCACGAAACTGATCCGGATGCAGACGCTGATCACACTGTGCAGCAGGCAGATGCCGGATTTTCCAAGGCCGTTGAGTACGCTGGTGAGAGTGGTGTTCAGGTACAGAAAAGGACAGATATAGGACATGGTATGGATATAGATTCCGGCTGTTTGACTGTGAAACAGAAAATTTCCAAGAAATTCTCCAAGAAACAGAAAAAAAACCAAGCAGGATCCGCCTAGCAGCAGACAGTATCGGAAAATCCTGCCGATCACATATTGGATTCGCTTTTGATACCCCAGAGTCTGCAGCTGGGTAATGGAGGGAATCAGCATGGCCGCAGCCGAGTTTGTAAGCGTAGCGGGGAAAAGAATAAGCGGAAGTGCCATCCCTGTAAAGATTCCGTAAACACTCAGGGAATCTTTGGGAGTAAGTCCTGACATTTGCAGCCTTGCAGGTATAAGAATCACTTCAATACTTCCCAGAAGGGTGAGCAGTATTTTATTCATGGTAAGAGGAACGGAAATATGGAGCAATTTTCTGAGAACAGAAAGCGGTCTTCTGATATTCCGGATACTATAATGTGTTACCTTAAAATGCATACTGACTGCGAAAAGAGAAATAAAAGATGAGGCTATTTCCCCGATAAGATTTCCGCCGACTGCAATTGCCGGAGTGATGTTTCGCCCTTGCGATGCACAGATCAGATAAAGAATATAGCATCCGCCTGTGCGGAAAAGCTGTTCCAGAAGCTGGACTCCTGCGGGAAATCCGGCCTGTTTTCTTCCCAAATAATAGCTGCTGATACAGGTATGAAGTGTACTCAACGGAATACTCAGAGAAAGAATCCGTATCAGACCGGAGGTCTGTGACTCTTTCAGAATCTGTACTGCCCAGAAATCCGCATAGCTGTAAAGAAACCAGGAGAATACCAGGGAGAAAACAACAGAAAATACAGTTCCCACGACAAAATAATCTGAGATATGACGACTGGGATTTTTGGAAACTTTTTCTGCGGCAGTGAGGCGGGAGATTGCAGTCTGGATACCGGAAGCGCAGATGGACATGATCAGAATCTGCAGTGGAAGTATAAGCTGAAAGATACCAAGCCCATGTGCACCAATAGTGTGTGAAAGGAATATTCTGTAAAAGAACCCCATAAGTCTGCTTAACAAACCGGCAAATGTAAGAAGTAAAGTTCCTTTGATAAAAAGTTTTTTTGACATAATGAAAAATCCAGACCTTTTCATGCGCAGCAGGTGCGAATATCCGCTTGACTAAAAAACAGTAACCTGCCGAAACGCCTTTACAGCAATATATGAACAAAACAGCCTTGACAGAACGGTTTGTTTCTGGTAAAGTAATCATGAAATCCGAGGGAAACACTGGGAATTAAAAAACGAGGTGAGAAAATGAAACTCTCAACAAGAGCCCGTTATGGCTTGAAAGCATTGATAGATCTTGGTTTGCACAGTGCGAATGAAGCGATATCTTTACAGAGTATTGCGGAGAGACAGGATATTTCCACAAGCTACCTCGAACAGCTTATGGCCATGCTTAAGAAGGCCGGTCTTGTAAAGAGCAGCAGAGGGGCTTACGGCGGATACCAGCTTGGCAAGCCGGCAGATGAGATCTCGGTCGGTGAAGTCCTGCGTGTGCTGGAAGGCAGCCTGGAAGCAGCAGCCTGTCCCGGGATTGAGAATGACGGAACCTGCCATGGCAGTGATGTATGTGTGGCAAAGCTCGTCTGGAAGAGAATCAATGACAGTATTACAAGCGCTGTCGATACCCTGATGCTTGGTCAGCTGATCGAGGAAAGCAGAAGAGTACATGAAGAAAAAATGGAAAGTCAGGGCATGGAAGAAAATGTACCGGACATACTTAAATAAAACAGGAGGACAAGAAAATGGGAAAAATGATTTATCTGGACAATGCAGCAACAACTAAAACAGCACCGGAGGTTGTCCAGGCAATGCTGCCATATTTTTCAGAATATTATGGCAACCCGTCCAGTATTTATGATTTTGCAGGCAAGAGCAAAGAGGCGATCACCAAAGGAAGAGAGCAGATCGCAGAAGTTCTTGGAGCAAAGAAAGAAGAAATTTATTTCACAGCAGGTGGTTCCGAGTCTGATAACTGGGCTCTGAAGGCTACCTTTGAGGCATATAAAGCAAAAGGAAACCACATCATCACAACAAAGATCGAGCATCATGCAATTCTCCATACCTGTGAATATCTGGAGAAACGCGGCGCAAAGATCACATATGTAGATGTAGACGAGAACGGTATTGTAAAACTGGATGAACTTGAGAAAGCAATCACACCGGAAACAATCCTGATTTCTGTAATGTTTGCAAACAACGAGATTGGTTCTATCCAGCCGATCAAGGAAATCGGACGTATCGCAAAAGAGCATGGAGTGCTTTTCCACACAGATGCTGTTCAGGCATTCTGTCAGGTTCCGATCAATGTGGATGAATGCAATATTGATATGTTAAGCTCCAGCGGACATAAGATCAATGGACCAAAAGGAATCGGTTTCCTCTACATTCGTAAGGGCGTAAAAATCCGTTCCTTTGTACATGGCGGTGCACAGGAACGTAAACGTCGTGCAGGTACAGAGAATGTGCCGGGAATCGTTGGATACGGTGCAGCAGCAGCACGTGCAAATGCATCCATGAAAGAACGTACTGACAAAGAAATCGCTATCAGAGATCATCTGATCCACAGAATTGAGACAGAGATTCCTTATGTAAAAGTAAACGGTGACCGTATAAAACGTCTTCCGAATAACGTAAATGTCAGCTTCCAGTTTGTTGAGGGCGAATCTCTCCTGCTGATGCTGGATAATTATGGAATCTGTGCATCCAGCGGATCTGCCTGTACATCAGGTTCTCTTGATCCGTCCCATGTACTTCTTGCAATCGGACTTCCGCACGAGATTGCACATGGTTCTCTGCGTATGACACTCAGCGAAGAGACAACAATGGAAGATGTAGATTTCGTAGTGGACAGATTGAAAGAAATTGTAGCGCACTTAAGAAGCATGTCTCCATTATATGAAGATTTCATGAAAAAACAGAATAAATAACAAAACAGAAGATAATTGTTTGTATTTTTGCAGTTACAACAGAAATAATATTAAAAGAAAGTCAGGATAACAGGAGGAAACACAAATGGCTTACAGTGAAAAAGTAATGGATCATTTTCAGCATCCGCGTAATGTAGGAGAAATAGAGAACGCAAGTGGCGTAGGTACAGTGGGAAATGCAAAATGCGGTGATATCATGAGGATTTTTCTTGATATCGATGATGAAACACATATCATCAAAGACTGCAAATTCAAAACATTCGGATGTGGTGCGGCAGTTGCAACCAGCAGCATGGCAACAGAGATGGTAATGGGAAAAACCATCGAAGAAGCTATGGAAGTTACAAATAAGGCAGTTATGGAAGCCCTGGACGGACTTCCGCCTGTAAAAGTACACTGCTCCCTGCTTGCAGAGGAAGCAATCCATGCGGCTCTGTGGGATTATGCACAGAAGCATCATATTGAGATTAAAGGTCTTAAGAAACCAAAGTCTGATATTCACGAAGGCGAAGAAGCAGAGGAAGAAGAATATTGATTATAGCAAAAAAACTGAATCTGTTTGTAATCTGAAATCGTTATTTATAAAGAAGGGGCGGGTGATACTCATCATCTGCCCTGTGCTTTATATTATGGCATTATATGATACCAGGGACAAAAGATATTTTGTGAAGCAGTTCCCGCAATTTTTATTATATGATGCTGCTATAAATATTTTCTGCAGGAGGTAGCAATGACAGGACTTACAAATGAACAGGTGCAGGAGAGGATTGCAGAAGGAAAAGTTAATGTCAACGAGAACCCGAATACCAGAACCTACAAGCAGATCATTTTGGAAAACACGCTTACATTTTTTAACTTTTTAAATATTGCATTGCTTGTTCTGGTGCTTTTTGTGAGATCTTATAAGAACTCCATGTTTATGGGAATCATTCTGATCAATACAGTGATAGGTATTATTCAGGAGATCAGAGCAAAGAAGACGATTGACAAACTTGCAATCCTTACAGAGAGTAAAACAGTAGTTTTGCGTGAGGGGAAGAAATGGAGTATTTCCACAGAGAAACTGGTTCTGGATGATCTGATCTTTCTGAAAACAGGAGATCAGGTTCCGGCTGACGTAAAGGTACTGGAGGGAACTGTAGAAGTAAACGAGTCTCTACTCACCGGTGAGTCGGACAATCTGTCCAAAAGCCAGGGAGACGAACTTTTTTCAGGAAGCTTTGTGACATCAGGGGAAGCTTGCTGTCAGGTAATCCATGTTGGAAAAGATAATTATGCATCGCAGATCACAAGTGAAGCAAAGGAATTTAAACGTCATAATTCGGAACTTCGCAATTCTCTGAATGCGATTCTGAAGGTGATCAGTATCATTATCGTGCCTCTTGGTGCCATGTTGTTTTACAAGCAATATATGATCGTAGGAGATACACTGAAGGATTCTGTGGTAAATATGGTTGCCGCAGTACTTGGAATGATCCCGGAAGGCCTGGTACTTCTGACAAGTGTGGCACTGACATTGGGTTCTATGGTTCTTGCTACAAAGAAGACACTTGTGCAGGAGCTTTACTGTATTGAAACGCTGGCGAGAGTTGATACGCTCTGTCTGGATAAGACCGGTACGATCACAGAAGGTACCATGAAGGTTGAAGATGTGCAGTTGTATGATACAGCACAGACAACTGTTGTACAACATACAGCAAAATTTGATCCGGAAACAGGGGAGCCTGTTCAGAATGTGTCAGCATTAAAACCGGAGGTTACGGTATCAGCAGAGAAGGAAAACGGACAGATACAGGAAACAGTAAATTCAGAAACGGTATCTCAGGAAGAAAGACAGAAGCTTCAGGAAATTGACCACATTATGGGAAATATGATGTCGGTTCTTCATGATCAGAATGCAACAGCAGATGCGCTGAGAAAGCGCTTTCCTTCAAGAAATGACCTGAAACTGATCCATGCCATTCCTTTCTCCTCAGACAGGAAATACAGTGGTGCTGTTTTTGAAGGAAGAGGAACTTATCTGATGGGAGCTGCACAGTTCCTTTTTCCGGAAGGAAATGAAGAACTTCTGGAACATTGCAGCAGTTACGCACAGGAGGGATACCGTATCCTTGTTCTGGCTCACAGTGAACAGGAGACAAAAGGAACGGAACGCCCGACAGGACTTGAACCGTTGGGATTGTTTCTCATCACTGACGTGATACGTGAGGAAGCACCGGATACTCTGGCTTTTTTTGACAGCCAGGGAGTTGACCTTAAAGTTATCTCAGGAGATGATCCTGTGACTGTCTCTGCGATTGCAAAGAAAGCAGGACTGAAAAATGCCAATCATTATATCGATGCAACAACAATCAAAACTCCGGAAGAAATGCAGCGTGCAGTTGCAGAGTGCAGTGTATTCGGGCGTGTAACACCACAGCAGAAGAAACAGATGGTACAGGCTCTTCAGTCACAGAAGCATACAGTTGCGATGACCGGTGATGGTGTAAATGACGTACTTGCACTCAAGGAAGCAGACTGCAGTATTGCCATGGCAGCAGGAAGCGATGCAGCTAAAAATATTGCAAATGTCGTTCTTCTTGATTCTAATTTCGGGGCAATGCCTCATATTGTAAATCAGGGCCGTCGTGTTGTAAACAATATCAGAAGTGCGGCATCCATGTTTCTGATCAAAACAATTTTTTCTGTTTTACTGTCATTGATCACAATTTTCTTTGGAGATGCATATCCCTTTGAACCAATCCAGATGTCACTGATCAGTGCCTGCGCAGTGGGAATTCCTACATTTCTTCTGACGCAGGAAAATAATTACAATAAGATTGACCATACATTCCTGAGGCACGTATTTATGAATGCATTTCCTGCGGCAGTAACCATTACAGGATGTGTATTTACGATCATGCTGATCTGTCAGGATGTATACCATTCCAACGTCATGCTTAATACAGCCTGTGTTCTGGTTACGGGGTGGAACTATATGTCTGCACTGCGTACAGTTTATTCGCCGCTGAACACATACAGAAAAGTGATCATTTATGGAATGCAGTTTGCATTTTTTATAAGTGCGGTTGTATTGCAGGATTTGCTGACACTGGGTTCTCTGGAATTTGGAATGATCATTCTGGTATTTGTACTGATGACATTCTCTCCAATCCTGATCGAAACTATTACAGAATGGATCAGGAGGATTTATGAGAAGTCACTGGACAGAGAAGATGAAAATAAAGGATTTTTTGCAAGATTTTTGGAAAGAGTTCAGAAGTAAAAAACGAGGACAATCTGTAAAATATGCAGATTGTCCTCGTTTGCATTATGCGGTCTGCGTTATGCAGATTAATGGTTTATTTCTTTCTGCACAGCCAGAAGCATCCAAATGCAGGGATCATAACACCTTTAGCTTCCATCTCATGTCCTGAGATAAGATCAGTGTATATGCCGTCATCTTCGTTGATCCATGCAACCTTATCCTGATCGCTGAAGTTATAGATTCCGATGAATTTCTCCTCTGCATTTTCGCGTACGATTGCAAGGATAGAAGAATCCCAGGTATCGATTGTACGAAGATCAGCTGTTGTATCAAAAACGCTGTGTGAACTTCTGATATGTTCCAGATGATCCAGTGCGTGGAAAAGTTTTCCCTGTACTGTATCTGCGATATTTCTGTTTGGAGCAAGTGACCAGTTGAATTCTCCTCTGTGAAGATAGCGGGAATCAACTGCCTTGTCAGGATCATCTTTATAAGAATAGTCGTTTACCTGACCAATCTCATCTCCGCTGTAGATTACAGGGATACCTGACTGGGAAAGCATAAATGCATGAAGTGTGATGTCATAGCGCACACTTCTGTCAACACCAGCTACATTTCCTTCAAAACCATATTTCTCAATGCCGCACAGAGATGCGGTAGTACCGCAAAGTCTTGCATCACCCAGACGCGGGTCATCATTGTAAAGTTCACCGCGGCCAAATGTATCCGGATATTTGCCTGTAAAGAAATCATTCAGGAATTTCTTATGAGAAACCTCATCGATTGAGAAATTCTTCAGGAAATCATAATCCAGTCCCCAGCCAATATCATCGTGGCAACGCAGATAATTCTGGAAGATGTACTCTTTTGGAAGAGATCCCAGAATATCCAGCTGTCTGCGGAGCAGAGATACATCTTTGGTTGCAACTGTGTGCCAGGTGCTTGCCATAGTAGTAACGTTATACAGGATATGGCATTCCGGCTTTTCGAGTGTACCGAAATATGGAACAACTTTTTCAGGAGCCATGACAACCTCTCCGAGAAGAAGGACTCCCGGGCACACGATCTCGCAGATCATACGCATCATACGTACGATTGTGTGAACCTGTGGCAGGTTGCGGCAGTTTGTTCCAAGCTGCTTCCAGATATAAGGAACTGCATCGAGACGTACGATGTCAACACCCTGGTTTGCCAGATATAACATATTGTAGACCATTTCGTTAAACACAACAGGATTTCTGTAGTTTAAATCCCACTGGTATGGATAGAAAGTAGTCATGACATGCTTGTGAAGGTCATCCAGCCATGTAAAGTTGCCTGGTGCGGTAGTTGGGAATACCTGTGGACAGGTCTTCTCATAGAGAGCAGGAACATCGTAGGTATCAAAGAAGAAATAACGGTCCTGGTATTCTTTTTCGCCTGCGCGAGCCCGTTTTGCCCACTCATGCTCTTCGGAAGTATGGTTCATAACGAAATCAAGGCAGATGTTGATGCCGCGTTCATGGCATTTGGAGGTAAGCTCTGAAAAGTCCTCCATAGTACCAAGCTCAGGCTGCACTGTGCGGAAGTCAGCTACTGCGTAACCACCGTCACTTTTTCCTTTCGGAGATGCGAGCAGAGGCATCAGATGAAGATAATTGACATTGCATTCTTCCACATAATCCAGATGTTCCTCCAGACCTTTTAAAGTATGTGCAAAATTGTTTACATACATCATCATGCCTACAAGGTCATTGCGTTTATACCAGTCCGGATCAGCCTCACGCTTTTTATCAGATGCCTTTAATGCTGAATTTCTGCTGTTATAGAAAGCTTCCATATTAGAAGTAAGATCATGCAGATAGGTCATGACATCATCACGATCCTGATATAATTCGCAATATAACCATTTCAGCTCATCATAATGTTTCTGAAAACGTTCATTATATAAAGTGAGATCAACAGGAACGTCCAGTTTAACAGGTTCTACTTTAGAAGTCTCGACCTTAACAGGTTCCACTTTGGAAGTCTCGACCTTAACAGGTTCTACTTTAGAAGTCTCGACCTTAACAGGTTCCACTTTGGAAGTCTCGACCTTAACAGGTTCTACTTTAGAAGTTTCAACTCTGACAGGCTCAGTTTTGGAAGTAGTCACTTGTAAAATTTCTGATTCCTGCTTTCTGACTGTTGATGAAGAACGTTTCTTCTGGAGTCTTTTTTTAGCCATAATATTCCTCCCTGGTTTATGAAAAATACAGTAACCGGGCAGTGTCGGGACATATAAAACATAAATATGGAGACACCGGACAGTTACGAATATATACAGAAAGCTGCAATTTCCATATCTGCTGTCAGTTTTTTATCATGATCAGCTATGATGCAGACCAGAGAAACAGTATTTGGAGCAGTTTGGAAATTGGGCTTCTGAAATCATATGTAATATTATATTATAGGAACTGCCATATAGGCAAGTACTGACACGTTTTACAGAGAAATAAATTCCGGTTTACGGTCTTTGAAGATTGTATAGTAACGAAAACCACAGGCTTCCAGTACACTGGCAGCTTTATCAAATGCACAGGCGATTTTATCCGGAGTATGCGCATCTGCTCCGATGGTGATGATCTCTCCGCCGAGTTCTCTATAGCGCCTTATTACGGCAGTACATGGATTGGGTTCTCCAAGACCATAATGATATCCGCCTGTATTAAGTTCGATGCCTTTTCCCATGGAAATCAGTTTCTTCAGAATCTCATCCAGAATATCTTTATACCGTCCGTAAGAATATTCCCGGTTCTTGTTAGGACCATAACGGACAACATAATCAATATGTCCGTAAACATCAAATCCGTCATATGCGGAAATGTTTTCAAGAATGGATTCAAAATATTCCATATAACATAAAAATTCCTTACGTCCTTCAAAAAATTCCGGGTAATAAGGATCATACCCATGGACAAGATGGGATGAACCGATAACGAAATCAAAAGGTGTCTGAGAGAGAAGTGAGTCAAAATATTCTCCCAGATGCATCTGAAGTCCCAGTTCAATTCCGAAACGTACCTGAATTTTATCCTTATATATATCTGAAAGTTCAGCCAGCTTTTCTTTGTAAGCCGGAATATCCAGAGAAAAATCCAGATTGTCCGGAGTAACAGGGTAATCCGGATCCAGATGTTCCGTAAAAGTAATTCCCTGTAGTCCCGTTTCAACAGCGCGATGGATCATAACTTCCATAGGCGTATCCGAGTCAGCAGAAAAAGAAGAGTGCATATGACAATCCCACAATATTTGTCTGTCCATAATTTCAGTCCTTTCTTCTGTAAAAACAGTACTGTTATATTTGCGTGTGATATATTATAAATGAATACTGTGTCCTCTTAAATGGATATATCTGCACCTGAAATATCACAATTACAGGCCCGGATCAGTGTATTCATAAAGCACTGTATACACAGTATAACATATAATTTACATTTTTTACTTAATTTTTATCTGTTTTTTGGAAAATGGTCTTGAATTTTTGTTTAGAATTATGTACAATACATTACAGGTTGATGATTCTTTAACAAACAAAGGATTACCATAATTAACCACTTAATTCATAGGAGGAATTTTATCATGGCAGTAAAAGTTGCAATTAATGGTTTTGGACGTATTGGACGTCTTGCATTCCGTCAGATGTTTGGAGCAGAAGGATTTGAAATCGTAGCAATCAACGATTTAACATCTCCTAAAATGCTTGCTCACTTATTAAAATATGATTCAACACAGGGAAAATATGCTCTTGCAGATACAGTAACAGCAGGAGAAGATTCCATCACAGTTGACGGAAAAGAAATCAAAATTTACGCAAAAGCTAACGCTGCTGAACTTCCATGGGGAGAAATCGGTGTAGACGTAGTTCTTGAGTGTACAGGATTCTATACATCCAAAGACAAAGCTCAGGCTCATATCGATGCAGGTGCTAAACACGTTATCATTTCCGCTCCGGCTGGAAACGATCTTAAGACAATCGTTTACAATGTAAACCATGAAACTCTTACAAAAGAAGATCACATCATCTCCGCAGCTTCCTGTACAACAAACTGCTTAGCTCCAATGGCTAAAGCATTAAATGATCTTGCTGCAATCAAATCCGGTATCATGTGCACAATCCACGCTTACACAGGTGATCAGATGACACTTGACGGACCACAGAGAAAAGGTGATTTAAGAAGATCTCGTGCAGCTGCAGTTAACATCGTTCCTAACAGCACAGGTGCTGCTAAAGCTATCGGTCTTGTTATTCCGGAACTGAACGGTAAACTTATCGGATCTGCTCAGCGTGTTCCTACCCCAACAGGTTCTACAACAATCTTAACAGCAGTTGTTGAAGGAAACGTAACAAAAGAACAGATCAACGCAGCTATGAAAGCAGCTTCTAATGAATCCTTCGGATACAACGAAGATGAAATCGTATCCAGCGATATCGTTGGTATGAGATTTGGTTCTCTGTTCGATGCTACTCAGACAATGGTTCTTCCACTTGAGAATGGCACAACAGAAGTACAGGTAGTTTCCTGGTATGACAACGAGAACTCCTACACAAGCCAGATGGTTCGTACAATCAAACACTTTGGTAAATTACTGAACGCTTAATTTTCAGTAAGTGTAAAGGAATAGACTCCAACGAAGGGTCCGGTCTGATTTGGACCGGACCCTTTTCGCGTGGTCTGGAATGACAGCAGGAAATCAATAAGTTACTGTTTACAGATATGCAGTAACTGTTAAAGAATATTATTAAGGAGGCACCACAAATGCTGAATAAAAAATCTGTTGATGATATCAATGTAAAAGGCAAAAAAGTTCTTGTAAGATGTGACTTCAATGTTCCTCTTCAGGATGGAAAGATCACAGATGAGAACCGTCTGGTTGCAGCTCTTCCTACAATCAAGAAGCTGATCGCTGACGGCGGAAAGGTTATTCTCTGCTCCCACCTTGGAAAACCGAAGGGAGAGCCGAAACCGGAATTATCTCTTGCACCGGTTGCAAAACGTCTTTCCGAATTATTAGGACAGGAAGTTAAGTTTGCAGCAGATCCTGAAGTAGTAGGACCTAACGCAAAAGCAGCAGTAGCTGAGATGAAAGACGGAGATGTTATCTTACTTGAGAACACACGTTATCGCGCAGAAGAAACAAAGAACGGAGACGAATTCAGCAAAGAACTTGCTTCTCTTTGTGATGTATTTGTTAATGATGCATTTGGTACAGCTCACAGAGCACACTGCTCTAATGTTGGTGTGACCAAATATGTTGATACAGCAGTTGTTGGTTACTTAATGCAGAAGGAAATCGATTTCCTTGGAAATGCAGTGAACAATCCTGAGAGACCGTTTGTTGCTATCCTTGGCGGAGCTAAGGTTTCCAGCAAGATTTCTGTAATCAATAACCTTCTTGATAAAGTAGATACTCTTATCATTGGTGGTGGTATGTCTTACACATTCTCAAAAGCTATGGGTGGACATATCGGAACATCTCTTTGTGAGGATGATTATCTTCAGTATGCATTGGACATGATGAAGAAAGCAGAAGAAAAAGGCGTAAAACTTCTTCTTCCTGTAGATAACAGAATTGGTGACAGCTTCTCCAATGACTGCAATATTCAGGTTGTAAAACGTGGCGAGATTCCGGACGGATGGGAAGGAATGGATATCGGACCGGAAACAGAGAAGCTTTTTGCTGATGCTGTAAAAGATGCTAAGACAGTTGTATGGAACGGACCGATGGGCTGCTTCGAAATGCCAAACTTCGCTCATGGTACAGAAGCTGTTGCAAAAGCACTTGCTGAAACAGATGCCACAACTATTATCGGTGGTGGTGATTCTGCAGCTGCAGTTAACATCCTTGGTTATGGCGACAAGATGACACACATCTCCACAGGTGGCGGTGCATCTCTTGAATTCCTGGAAGGAAAAGAACTCCCGGGTGTTGCAGCAGCAAACGATAAATAAGAATATAATAACATCCCACAGGGATACTAAGGAGATAAATCATCATGGCAAGAAAGAAAATTATCGCTGGTAACTGGAAAATGAACATGACACCAAGCGAAGCCGTTAAATTAGTAGAAACATTAAAACCATTAGTAGTTAACGATGAAGTAGACGTAGTATTCTGCGTACCTGCAATCGATATCATCCCGGTTGTAGAAGCTGCTAAGGGAACAAACATCCAGGTTGGTGCTGAGAACATGTACTTTGAAGAGAAAGGTGCATACACAGGAGAAATCTCCCCTGCAATGCTCGTAGATGCCGGAGTTAAATATGTTGTTCTTGGACATTCCGAAAGAAGAGAATACTTCGGAGAAACAAACGAAGATGTTAACAAGAAAGTTCTCAAAGCTTTCGAACATGGAATTACACCTATCATGTGCTGTGGCGAAACTCTTACTCAGAGAGAACAGGGCGTGACAATGGATTTCATCCGTCAGCAGGTTAAAGTTGGATTCCAGGGTGTTACAGCAGATCAGGCTAAGACAGCAGTTATCGCTTACGAGCCAATCTGGGCAATCGGAACAGGTAAAACAGCTACAACTGAGCAGGCTCAGGAAGTATGCGCAGGTATTCGTGCATGCATCGCTGAAATCTATGATGAAGCAACAGCAGAAGCAATCCGTATCCAGTATGGCGGATCTGTAAATCCTGCAACAGCACCTGACTTATTCGTTCAGAACGATATCGATGGCGGCCTTGTAGGTGGTGCTTCTCTGAAAGCTGATTTCGGAAAGATCGTAAACTACAAATAAGAATAAAAAACTGATTATAAGCAGATAATCTTTGTGTCCAAACGAGAAATAATATAATGCCCCTGAATACAGGAAAATTGGTAATTTTACTGATTGGATTGTATTCAGGGGATTGTTATAGTTGAAGCAGGTAAGTTACCTGCTTTAATTGCTGTTGCGAATATTTGTTTGGCTATGTCAGACACATAGTATCTTATGAAATTAATATGTATAAAGAAAAAGACAGCTTCATTACTGAAACTGTCTTTTTTATCTGGTGTAAAAATCTGCTGTAAGCTGTTTCTTTTGTACTTTGGGTAAATCTCTTTTGCACGAAAGGAATGCCTCGATACTTTTGTATTTTGACTATTTATCAGGTGTATTTAGTTCATGTATTTTATCTTTTGTATTTTGGAGTATTTCTGAGTTTTTATCCTTGGTGATATAAATTTTTTTCTCTTTGGCAATTCGATGATTTTCTCTTTTGTATGTACAAACTATATCATATTTTTCTACATTCGTCTACAAGTTTCAACAGAAATCAGTCAAAAACATTTCGACAGAATCCCTGCTTTTTCGACATTCGGAGAGGAAATTGACAGATAAATAAAGATTGTCTGATTGCGGGAATCCATTTTCGCTGATATAATGTAAAAAATGTGTAATTATAGAAAGCAGGTTAATATTTTATGGAAGAAAAAGTAACAAAATGTAGTGTATCAAAGAAATGCGGAAGCTGCCAGTATCAGGGTGTTCCTTATAAAGAACAGCTTGCCGCCAAGCAGAAAAGGATGAAGAAGCTTCTTGGAAAGTTTGCAAATGTAAAACCAATCATTGGAATGGATGATCCCTTTTATTATAGAAATAAAGTTCATGCAGTATTTGACAGGGATAAAAAAGGTAATATTATCTGTGGAACCTACGAAGCGAAAACACATAAGGTTGTTCCGATAGAAGAGTGCATGATCGAGGATAAGATCAGTCAGGAAATCATCCGTACAATTCGGGATATGCTGAAATCTTTTAGAATCAAAACATATGATGAGGACACAGGATATGGACTTTTGCGCCATGTGCTGGTGAGAAGAGGGTTTTCCACAGATGAGATCATGGTGGTTCTTGTGATTGGTTCCCCGATCTTTCCTTCAAAAAATAATTTTGTGAAAGCTCTGAGAAAGAAATACCCACAGATTACAACAGTTGTGCTTAACGTCAATGATAAGAAGACCAGTATGGTACTGGGTGAGCGTGATATCGTCATTTATGGAAAAGGATATATCCGGGATACGCTCTGCGGATGTACATTCCGCATTTCTCCGCAGTCTTTTTATCAGGTAAATCCTGTACAGACAGAAATTCTGTATAAGACAGCAATTGAATATGCGGGGCTTGGACGAAAAGAAACAGTGATAGATGCATACTGCGGAATAGGAACAATCGGACTTGTAGCTGCAAAGCGGGCAAAGAATGTCATTGGTGTGGAATTAAATCCGGATGCAGTCCGCGATGCCAGAATCAATGCAAAGGAAAATAAGATTACAAATGCACGTTTCTATCAGGGAGATGCAGGAGAATTTATGGAAAATATGGCAGAAAACGGAGAACATGCAGATGTTGTGTTTATGGATCCACCCCGTACAGGCAGTGATAAAAAGTTTATGTCCTCTGTTATCAAACTGAATCCATCAAGAATCGTATATATCTCCTGTGGACCGGAAACACTGGCAAGAGATCTGGAGTATTTGACAAAACATGGCTATGATGTGAGAAAAATACAGCCGGTAGATATGTTCAGTTTTACAGACCATTGTGAAAATATTTGTCTTTTGACGAAAAAATTTGAGAAACAGACGAAAAATCAAAACGAATACAAATACTAAAAGAATATAAATACCAAAAGAAAAGGAAGGTTTCATGGAAATAAGAAAAGCATCAGTGCAAGATCTTGGGCAGATCATGCAAGTTTATGATAAAGCCCGCAAATTTATGAGAGAAAATGGCAATGCAGAACAGTGGGGTGAAGATTACCCCTCAGCAGAACTGATAGAGCATGATATTGATAAAATGTATCTGTGCATGTCAGAAGGGCGGATTGCCTGTGTTTTCTATTATGCGGCGGAAGAAGATGAAGATTATAAAGAAATTAATGGAAAATGGCTGAATGAAGAACCCTATGGAGTAGTTCACAGGGTAGCGTCCACAGGAATAGTAAGAGGAGCCGCATCATTCTGTCTGGACTGGGCCTATGCTCAGACACAGAATCTCCGTATGGATACATACAGCGATAACATCCCCATGCAGAAACTTCTGGAAAAATGCGGATTTCAGTACTGTGGTTCATTTGAACGTCTGGGAATGGATAAATGGATGGCATACCAGAAAATATAATAAACAAGTCCCTATCTGTTTCAACTGTAAGAGACAGATGGGGACTTTAAGGTTATTGATTGCTGTAGTTAGAGGTATCCATCAGAAGAAATCCGGTCTTTTACAGATTCTCAACAATCTGGCGTGCTACATATACACCGCTTGCAGAAGCATGGGACAGGGAATGGGTTACACCGCTTCCGTCTCCAATGATATACAGGCCTTTGTATCTGCTTTCCAGATTTTCATCAATATCAACTTCCATATTATAGAACTTAACCTCCACACCATAGAGGAGGGTGTCGTCATTAGCTGTCCCGGGAGCGATTTTATCCAGAGCATAAATCATTTCAATGATTCCGTCAAGGATACGTTTCGGGAGAACAAGACTCAGATCACCGGGAGTAGCTGCGAGAGTAGGTCGTACCATACCTTCTTCGATACGTGCAACCGTACTCCTTCTTCCGCGCACCAGATCGCCGAAACGCTGTACGATCACACCGCCGCCCAGCATATTGGAAAGACGGGCAATGCTTTCGCCATATCCATTACTGTCTTTAAATGGCTCAGAGAAATGTTTGGCTACCAACAGTGCGAAGTTTGTATTTTCTGTCTGTTTGGACGGATCTTCATAGCTGTGGCCATTTGCTGTGACAATGCCGTTTGTATTTTCGTTTACAACGATGCCATAAGGATTCATACAGAAAGTCCTCACATTATCTTCGAATTTTTCTGTTCTGTAGACAATCTTACTCTCATACAGTTCGTCTGTCAGGTGTGAGAAGATAACAGCAGGAAGTTCTACACGTACACCCAGGTCTACCCGGTTTGATTTGGTTGGGATATCAAGTTCTTTACAGATCTGTTCCATCCATTTGCTTCCGCTTCTGCCTACGGATACAATGCATTTGTTGCAGTCAGTGGTATCATTCTTTGTGATGATACGGTATCTGTCTTCAAGTACTTCCAGACGTTCTACAGGAGTGTTGAAATGAAAATCAACATGCTCTTTTAATTTTGCATATAAGTTCTCAAGAACCACATAGTTAATGTCTGTTCCCAGATGACGTACGGAAGCATCCAGAAGCTTTAATTTGTTCTGCATACAAAGTTTTTTGAATTTGGTTCCGGCTGTAGAATACATTTTTGTGTCCTGTCCGCCGTAGGCAACATTGATCTCATCTACGTAACGCATCAGGTCAAGAGCGTCTTTCTTTCCAATATGTTCATAAAGTGTTCCGCCGAAATCATTTGTGATATTGTATTTGCCGTCAGAGAAAGCACCGGCACCGCCAAAGCCGCTCATAATGGCACAGGTTTTACATTTGATACAGGTTTTTACTTTGTCACCATCAATTGGGCAATGTCTTTTACTGAGAGGATTTCCAGCCTCAAAAACAGCAATCTTTAAATCGTTATTTTGTTTCATCAGTTCATAGGCAGAGAAAATACCGCCAGGTCCTGCGCCGATGATCACTACATCATATTTCATATATACTACGATCCTTTCAGGTAAAAATATTTTGTAAATCTGCAGCAAGTCTCCTGAACGCACTATTTAACTGATAAATTGCGAAGCGGATGATATTATGCGCCTGAAGAGAATGCCATAGATAAGTCTGCGTTACTGAGAACGAAGGAGACAGTAATAAGTATATCATAAATAAATGAAAAAATCTTATGTTTTTGTGAATGGACTTATAGGATAACATTATAAATAATGTTTTAACCGAATCAGGTAAGTCCCCTGTGGAGATTGCGAATATCCGCCTGACTTTCTGCAGGATATGATAAGCAAAATATATTATAGATATGAGAAGATATCAGGTTAGGGGTAAAATACCTTTTTCCCGAACATAAAAAGAACAAATAGTTCTACGAAAGGACACAACTACATCATATTGATGCTGAACCCGAAAAAATTATTTTTCCTCAGGTTCAGCATTATCCGGAATGTGTTCTACAATATCACCGAAATCGCAGTCAAGGATTGAACATAAGATATCAAGACTGCGGATTTCCACATTTTCATTATGACGGAGTTTATCCAGAAAAGAAGTGCTTATGCCATAGTGAGTGTACAGGGCATACTGGCTGATTTTCCGCTCCTTCATAGTCTTCCATAATTTTCTATAGCTTATCATATGTAATAACCGTCCGATTTGTTCTTGATTCATATTTATTATCGGGTTAAAATAGGTCTTGTAACAGTGTCTTTATAAAGACACTATTGAGAAGGAAAGTGATATAATGAAGACGATCAGAAAGATAATGGAAGGCGTGGCCGCAGCCTGCATATCAGTGGCAATGTATTACTGCTTCCTGAGTGGAGCCCCTGCCGGGGGAACAGAGAGAACTGTTTATATGATCCTGGATGGAATATTCTGTATTTCTGCCTGGGTGGCAGGAGTGGGGATATTATGGTATGTGAGATGGCTTCGCAGACGGAACAAAGAACTTGAAAATATGATAAAGATTTTGCTTAAAAATGCAGACAAACTTGACAAATAGGAAATTCTGCCATACTATAAAAACCAACGAAAACGAAAGGGGAATCCTGCAAAATGAATGAAAATGTCATCAAAGCCGCACTGTTAGGATTTGGAACAGTAGGAACAGGTGTATATAAGGTACTGAAGAATCAGGAAAAGGAAATGTCGGCCAAAATTGGCTGTAAAGTTGAGATAAAGAAAATCCTTGTGAGAAATATAGATAAGGCAGCAGCGAAGATAGAAGACGCCTCTTTGCTCACCAGCCAGTGGGATGAGATTATAAATGATCCGGAGATTGAGATTGTGATTGAACTGATGGGTGGGATTAATCCTGCAAAAGAGTACATCCTTTCTGCATTAAAAGCCGGTAAGCATGTAGTCTCTGCAAACAAGGATCTGATCGCAGTACATGGTCATGAGCTTCTGGATGCGGCACATGAGAGTAAAGTGGATTTTCTGTTTGAAGCAGCAGTAGCAGGTGGTATTCCGATCATCAGACCATTGAAACAGTGTCTGGCAGGAAATCACATGACAGAAGTTATGGGTATTGTAAACGGAACCACAAACTTTATTCTGACAAAGATGACTCAGGAAGGTATGGAATTTAAGGATGCCCTGGCACTTGCAACAGAACTTGGATATGCGGAGGCTGATCCGACTGCTGATATCGAAGGTCTGGATGCAGGACGTAAGGTAGCGATTCTTGCATCTGTGGCATTTAATTCACGTGTGGTATTTAACGATGTATATACAGAGGGAATTGCCAAGATCACATCAAAAGATATTCATTATGCGAAAGAAATGGGACGTGATATCAAGCTTCTGGGTGTTGCAAGAAACGAAGCAGACGGAATTGAAGCATATGTGTGCCCGATGCTGATCCCCAGTTCCCATCCGCTTGCAACTGTAAATGATTCCTATAATGCAGTATTTGTCCATGGAGATGCAGTGGAGGATGCCATGTTCTTCGGAAGAGGAGCAGGAGAACTTCCTACAGCCAGTGCAGTTGTGGGTGATGTATTTGATATTGTGAGAAATATTCTTGCAGGATGCTGCGGCAGAATCGGATGTACCTGTTACAAGAATATCCCTGTTAAGAAAATGGAAGATACACATAACCGTTATTTCCTCCGTCTCAAAGTAGAGGATCGCTGCGGTGTTCTTGCCGAGATGACTGCTATTTTTGCCAAATATCAGGTCAGTGTTGCACAGATTATCCAGAAAGATACCAAGGTGGAAGGGTGTGCGGAAGTAGTTGTGATCACTGAGAAGGTAAGAGAAGGTGATTTCAGAACTGCCATCGAAGAACTGAGAAACAGGGATTCCGTAAGAAAGATTTCAACGATCATTCGTGTATATGGAAAATAAGTTACTGTTCTTTTCATATATATAGTAATGAAAATGAAACAGATACAAAAAAAGAATTGAAAAATCCTGAGATTTTGATACTATATAAGAGATGTCAGATATAAAAGTTTTATTGTGCAGAGATGATCAGTTTTCTGCTCCTGATATCAGCAAAACAGTTATCAATTATGAATAAACATAAAAGGAGAACATTATGAGCAAAAAACCAACCGTATTAATGATTCTTGATGGATATGGTCTGAATGACAAAAAGGAAGGAAACGCTGTATATCTGGCTAAAACACCGGTTATGGACAAGCTGATGGCAGAATATCCATTTGTAAAAGGAAACGCAAGCGGACTGGCAGTAGGTCTTCCGGACGGACAGATGGGTAATTCTGAAGTAGGACATATGAATATGGGCGCAGGCCGTATCGTATATCAGGAACTTACCAGAATCACAAAAGAAATCCAGGACGGTGATTTCTTTAAGAATGAAGCTCTTCTTGCAGCAATGAAGAACGCAAAAGAGAATAACTCTGCAGTACATTTCATGGGACTTCTTTCTGATGGTGGTGTGCACAGTCATAATACACATCTTTATGGATTACTTGAGATGGCTAAGAGAGAGGGCGTTGAGAAGGTTTACGTACATTGTTTCCTTGACGGTCGTGACACACCTCCTGCATCAGGTAAAGAGTTTGTAGAGGCTCTTGAAGCAGAGATGAAGAAGATCGGTGTAGGTGAGATTGCTACTGTTTCCGGACGTTACTATGCGATGGATCGTGATAACCGCTGGGATCGTGTAGAACTTGCATACAATGCTCTTACAACAGGAGAAGGCGTAAAGGGAACAGATGCACCGGCAGCAGTTCAGGCTTCTTATGACAATGATAAGACAGATGAGTTTGTTCTTCCTACAGTTATCGAGAAAGACGGACAGCCGACAGGTGTTATATCTGATAAAGATTCTGTTGTATTCTTTAATTTCCGTCCTGACCGCGCTCGTGAGATTACAAGAGCATTCTGCGATGATGATTTCCAGGGATTTGAAAGAAAAGCAAGACCACAGGTTACTTTCGTATGCTTCACAGATTACGATGATACCATTCAGAATAAACAGGTTGCATTCCACAAGGTTCAGCTTCACAATACATTTGGTGAGTATCTTGCAGCACACAATATGACTCAGGCGCGTATTGCTGAAACAGAGAAATATGCACATGTTACATTCTTCTTCAACGGCGGTGTGGAAGAGCCGAACAAAGGAGAAGACAGAATTCTGGTTAAATCTCCGAAGGTTGCAACCTACGATCTTCAGCCGGAAATGAGTGCACCTCAGGTTTGCGAGAAACTGGTAGATGCGATCAAATCTGACAAATATGATGTGATCGTGATCAACTTTGCAAACCCGGATATGGTTGGACATACAGGTGTACAGGAAGCTGCCATCAAAGCAGTGGAAACTGTTGATGAATGTGTTGGCAAAGCAGTAGAGGCTCTTAAGCAAGTGGACGGACAGATGTTTATCTGTGCTGACCATGGAAATGCAGAACAGCTGATCGACTATGAGACAGGTGCTCCGTGGACTGCACATACAACAAATCCTGTACCATTTATTCTTGTAAATGCAGATCCGAAATATACACTGCGCGAGAACGGATGTCTTGCAGATATCGTTCCTACACTGATCCAGCTTATGGGAATGGAACAGCCTGCGGAAATGACAGGAAAATCACTTCTTGTAGAGAAATAATATAATACAAAAACTGTGAGAACTGCTTTGCAGACATCAGCAGTTCGTGATATTGACGAAACCCTCTGACACAAATCAGAGGGTTTTTTGTTTGTTTTTGGTGATTATGTAGAAAATCATGGAATTAAAAAACACATCTTGAAATGGAAAATTTTTTCAACTATAATCGCTCTGATATCTGATAAAACAGATATCGAAAACAGCAAATAAAGAGGATTAAAAAAGGATTGGGAGGGTTTATTGGAATGCAGACAGACATGACAGTTGGGAAACCAATGAAGATGATACTTGACTTTACGATACCTGTATTTATAGGTAATGTATTCCAGCAGTTTTACAACATGGCAGATGCCATAATCGTAGGAAAATTTGTAGGAACAAAAGGGCTGGCAGCGGTTGGTTCAACAGGAACAATCATGTTTCTGATCATAGGTTTTCTTATGGGACTGACAGCCGGTTTTACAGTTCTGACCTCACAGAAATTCGGTGCAGGAAAGATGGATGAGATGCGCCAGTCAGTGGGAAATGCGGCGATACTTTCAATTATCATTTCGGTTATAATGACGGCTGTCAGTATGGTGGGGATGCACTCGCTTCTGACATTAATGCATACACCGGAGGATATTTTTCAGGATGCATATACCTACATTATGATCATATGCGGAGGTATTTTTGCACAGGTATTATATAATATCCTGGCCAGTATTCTGAGAGCACTGGGAAACAGTAAGACACCCTTGTATTTCCTGATTCTGGCGGCACTTTTGAATATAGTACTTGACCTGACGTTTATTATTGTTTTCCATATGGGAGTCGCCGGGGCTGCCTGGGCAACGATTACAGCACAGGGAGTATCCGGAATGCTTTGCCTGATTTATATCATAAAATGCGTACCGGAATTGAGACTGAAGGCAGATGACTGGAGATTTCGTTCAGAGATTGCCAAAAAAGAAATTCTTGTGGGCATTCCCATGGGACTGCAGTATTCCATCACTGCGATCGGAACCATGATGGTACAGTCTGCACTGAATATTCTTGGTTCCTATGCAGTAGCGGCATTTACGGCAGGAAATAAGATTGAGAATATTTTTACCCAGGCATATGTTGCAATCGGAACAACAATGGCAACATATAATGCACAGAATATAGGAGCGCGTAAACTGGACAGAGTCAGACAGGGATTTAACAGTGCGCATATTATAGGAATTACCTATGCCATTGTTACAGGTGTGATTATTTTCTTCTTTGGCAAATATTTGTCTTATCTGTTTATTTCAGATAATGCCGCAGAAGTCATTCCTATGGTTGATACTTATGTGAAATGCGTGGCAGTATTTTTCATACCACTTCACTTTGTCAATGCACTCAGGAATGGTATCCAGGGCATGGGATACGGATTGCTTCCCATGCTTGCCGGTGTTGCAGAACTGGCAGGACGTGGAATCACTGCTATGGCCGCGGCAGCTCATAAGAGTTACTTTGGAGCATGTATGGCCAGTCCGATGGCATGGGTGCTTGCCGGAGGACTTTTGATCGTCATGTATTTCTATGTGATGAAGGATATGAAACGCAGACTTGGCCTGTAAAAATAAGAAAAATCACAAGGGATTTGCCAAAGAAAACATTTTTCGGGGATATTACCTGCAAACAGTAATAAAAAATGAGAAAAAGGTGAATAGTAGGTGCAAATTGGAAGAATTATGTTATAATGAAACATGCAGCGCAGGTTTATGTGATTAGTACATAAACTCTGTGTATTGTGAAGCGTATTATTAAGAATTATAGCAAGCCTCTTAATTAACCGAATCAACAGTAATATGATTCAGAAGTAATAGGCTTCAGGAAAAATGAACGGTAACATTTATGTTGAGGAGAAAATAGATGGGCAACAAAGAGGAAAAAAACAACACAGTCCCAAATGGCAGTATGGAAATAACTGGCAGACGCCATAAATCCGCAAGACCGGGGAGAATTTCGTATGTACCGATCAGTGATGAAGATCTTGCACCTTATGAACCACCTGTTCGTAAGAAGTATAAAGGATTAAAAATTACAGGAATCGCAGTGGCAATGGTTATTGTAAGTGCCGGAGCCGCATATGCAGGTATGTCATATTATTATTCGGATAAATTCTTTGAAGGAACATCGATCAATGGTATTGACTGTTCAGGTAAAACTGCTTATGAGGCAGAACAGAAGATTGCGAAGACAGTAGAGAATTATTCCATAGAGGTTGATTCCAGAAATCTGGATCCGCAGACGATCAGCGGAGATCAGATCGGTTATAGTTATGTTTCTGATGGAAGTGTTCTGAAACTTCTGAAAGATCAGAAACCTTATGAATGGATCAGAGGTTTTTTTGAAAAGAAGAGCTATACAGCCGCTGAGAACACGACTTACGATAAAGAAAAGCTGAAAAAACAGGTGAAGGCACTTAACTGTGCACAGAAAGAGAATCAGGTAGCTCCTGAGAATGCATATGTCGCATATGGAGATTCGCAGTTTGAGATTGTTCCGGAGACAGAGGGAAGTAAGCTGGATTTGAAAAATGCTTATAACGTGCTTTCGGAAGCTGTTTCGGGAAATAAAACTTCGGTTGATTTCGACAGTGAGCCGGACGTGTATGTAAAAGCAGATATCACCAGCGACAATCCGGATCTGCAGGCGTCTCTTAATGCATGTAACAATTTCACAAAAGCAAGCATTACGTATACTTTTGGAGATGAAACGGAAACTCTGGATGGAAATACGATCAAGGACTGGCTGAATTTTGATGAAAAAGGACAGCTGATCATGGATGATACATCTTTCAGACAGCACATCGCAGATTATGTGGCGCAGCTTGCAGCGGCCCATGATACGGTGGGAACTGAAAGAGAGTTCCAGACAACAAGTGGGAGAACTGTCAGTGTATACGGTTCTGCATATGGATGGCAGATAGACCAGGCTTCAGAGGTTGCACAGCTGACACAGGAAATCCAGTCAGGGACACAGACAACCAGAGAGCCGGTTTATTCTATGACAGCCAATGCACATGGTTACAATGATATAGGAAATACTTATATTGAAGTGGATCTGTCCGAACAGCATATGTATTTCTACCAGAACGGAGAAGATATCTTTGAGTCAGATATTGTTTCCGGTGATATGAGATATTCTGACCGTCAGACTCCGGCCGGTATTTATACGATTTATTATAAGAAGAGCCCGGATGTGCTCAGAGGTAAACAGCTGGCAAATGGTAAATACGAATATGAACAGCCGGTAACGTACTGGATGCCGTTTAATGGCGGTATTGGTTTCCATGATGCAAACTGGCAGCCATACTTTGGCGGAGATCGTTTTATGGAAGGCGGTTCGCATGGATGTATCAATATGCCGCCGGAGAAAGCAGCAGAACTTTATAATATTATTGAGTGTAACATTCCAATCGTATGTTTCTATTAATATTGATCAGGAATTACTTTTCTGTAATCTTTTGATTGGAGGGCATTGAACAGTTTTCTGAAAAATAAAAACAGGTATGGATATTCCGGGATCATTGTATACGAAACAATAGTCCCGGATTTCTATAAAAAGGTTCTGTATGGTAAAATGCAGAAAGAAAGGGGAAGATTATGAATTTTGATTCTTTAAACATCATACTGACAATTGCCGCTTTCATAGTAGGAATAATGCTTCTGACAGGACATGGGGACATTTTCCTGAAAGGTGGAAACTCGGATATCAGTAAGAAGCTTTATGATGAGGAGAAGATGGCAAAAGCAAGTGGAGTTGCGCTTATTTTGATTGGCGTTGTTTCTGCTATAGATCTTTTCACTACAGCACTGGCCTTTAAAATAGCTTACATAGCAGCACTTCTGATCATTATTGTCGGACTTGTGTGTTATTTGAGATTAAAATGTAAAAAATAATGAATAAAGTAAGAAGGATCGAGATACAGTAAAATGTGTACGATCCTTTTTATGTATTAGCGTTTTTCTCTGTTTTGTGATAAAATGACATACAGGTCAAAATCCAATTGCCGCAGGCAATCTGAAATGAATTTTGGCGGCGTTACTGAGAATGGAGTGAACAGTAGTTACTGTTCACTGGCAATGTCATTAACTTAAGCAATTTGCCAATACTGCATTGATGAAAATATCAGCAGAAGGATTTGATTATGATAAAAAGGAAATATTGAGGGATTAAGATGTAATGTCTTGCTGAAATTCGGGTATAACAAAAAGACAAAATCAATATTTAACATTGAAATTTGTCTAAAGATGAAATATAGTAATATATGAGTTAATGCTAATGTCT
>OGOI01000051.1_pt1 | contig 120911 bp, 103 predicted proteins | sample 1552631 | NCBI WGS metagenome assembly OGOI01 (sample SAMEA2580204, study PRJEB22360) | human gut metagenome | biome: human gut; feature: human-associated habitat; material: faeces | place: Denmark | collected 2008/2010 | reverse complement strand
AAGCAGAGATTGAATCCCGTCAGGCACTGAAAGAGGCTTACCGGTCCGCAGAAAACGCAAATCGTGCGAAAACAGAATTCCTTTCCAATATGTCCCATGATATCCGGACACCAATGAATGCCATTGTGGGTCTGACGGCAATAGCAGGAGCAAATATTGAGAGTCAGGACAGAGTTATTGAATGTCTCAGCAAGATTACAGAATCAAGCCGTCATCTGCTGGGGCTGATCAATGAAGTATTGGATATGGCACGTATTGAAAGTGGAAAAATGACACTGGCACAGGAAGATTTCAATCTGTCAGATCTGGTAGATAATCTTATTACAATTACGAAACCGGTGCTTGATGAACATAAACATAATTTTGATATACACATCAATCATATTGAACATGAGGCTGTCTGTGGTGACAGCTTGAGGATTCAGCAGGTATTTGTGAATCTGATGAGTAATGCGATCAAGTATACACCGGATGGCGGGAATATTACTTTTTCCATAGAGGAAAAGCCAAATGGATTTTCGGAGCTTGGATGCTATGAATTCACGATTGAGGATAATGGAATCGGTATGTCGCCGGAATTCCAGAAAATCATGTTTGATCCCTTCAGCCGCGCAGATGACCATCGGACAACCAGAGTTCAGGGAACTGGTCTGGGAATGGCAATCAGCAGAAATATTGTAAATCTGATGAATGGTAATATTAAAGTGGACAGCACCTTACACAAGGGAACTAAAATTACGGTAACAATTTATCTTGAACTTCAGGAAAAAGAGAAAGAAAAGGATGAAAATCTGATGAATTTGCCGGTTCTGGTTGTGGATGATGATAAGACATGCTGTGAAAGTACAGTTGCGACATTGAAGGAGATTGGAATTACAGGCGAATGGGTCCTCTCCGGCAGAGAAGCCGTTGAGCGCTGCTATGCACGTCATGAGTTAAAAAATGATTACTTTGCTGTTATTTTGGACTGGAAGATGCCGGATATGGATGGCATAGAAACTGCCAGACAGATTCGGAAACGGATAGGGAAGGAGATTACCATCATTGTACTGACATCTTATGAGTTCAGCGAGATTGAAGAAGATGCAAAGGCAGCAGGTGTAGATGCTTTTATTGCAAAACCGTTATTCCGTTCCAGGCTGACCGCTACACTGCGGCAGTTTGTTTCTGACAAAAAAGAAAAAACAGCAAGGAATTATCTGGAGAATCTGTCAGAAGCAGATTACACAGGAAAAAGGATTCTGCTGGTCGAGGATAATGAGTTAAACAGAGAAATTGCAGTGGAAATCCTGCAGATGACAGGGGCAGAAGTTGAGACAGCCGAAAATGGAAAAATTGCAGTTGAAAAAGTGGAGGTTTCTCCAAAAGACCGGTATGACCTTATTTTTATGGATATCCAAATGCCTGTTCTGAATGGTTATCAGGCAACCGCAGCAATTAGAAGCCTCCCCGGTGAAAAAGGAGAACTGCCAATTGTTGCCATGACTGCCAATGCTTTTGCAGAAGATGTACAGCTGGCAAAAAATACAGGTATGAACGGACATATCGCAAAGCCGCTGGATATGAATAAGCTGAGTGATGTTTTGAAAAAATGGCTGTAATGATACTGCGAACGGAGTGAACAGGAACGCTGTAATTTATTTATGTGTAGGCGAAAAAATAATTGACAGAAAAACACAGTCATTATAAAATATTTCCGAAAGGTAATGTGGACAAAAGTCTGGGTGGATAAGCTTCCCAGGCTTTTTATGTGAAGATAGAACAGACCGCAGTTTTCTTATTGAAAGAGAAATGTCTGTTTGAAAGTCTGTTGCCTGTCTTTCATTGAGGAGAGAAAAATTTATGTTAAATCAGTTTTCAAGAACCCAGCTTCTTCTTGGAGAAGAGGGGATGAAGAAGCTTGCCGGTGCCAGAGTGGCAGTATTTGGAATCGGCGGTGTTGGCGGATATGTGTGTGAGGCGTTGGTGAGAAGCGGGGTAGGTGCTTTTGACCTGATCGATGACGACAAGGTATGCCTTACGAATCTGAACCGCCAGATCATAGCAACGCGAAAAACAGTGGGAAAATACAAGACGGATGTTATGAAAGAGCGTATGCTGGAAATCAATCCGGACGTGAAGGTGGAGACACATAAGTGTTTTTTTCTGCCGGAGAATGCAGACGATTTTCCATTTGAAGAATATGATTATATTGTAGATGCAGTAGATACCGTTACTGCAAAAATCTCCCTTGTCATGAAGGCGAAGGAGAAAGGGGTTCCGATCATCAGTTCTATGGGTGCCGGAAACAAACTGGATGCAAGCCAGTTTAAAGTTGCGGACATTTATAAGACTAAGGTCTGCCCTCTTGCCAAGGTTATGCGCCGCGAACTGAAGAAACGTGGCGTCCGTAAGCTGAAAGTGGTTTATTCCGAGGAAATCCCTACAAGACCGATAGAGGATATGTCCATCAGCTGCAGAACCCACTGTATCTGCCCGCCAGGTGCCAAGCACAAATGTACAGAGCGTCGTGATATTCCGGGAAGCGTAGCATTTGTGCCGTCTGTTGCAGGACTGATCATTGCCGGAGAGGTTGTGAAGGATCTTTGCAAGCCTTGAAAGATCCCACAAAGTGGGGAGTGCAGGTAATTGAGGATTATGCTCTGAAACGTGACGATTATGCAGATTTCTCCCCGAGAGGGAACGTTGTGTTATAATAAACTAGTCAAGTACAAGGAGGCTTTGGGAGAGCTTTGGTAAACAGAATTGCCATATGTGACGACGTGGAAGTTGAGCGTTTTGTGCTGAAGCGTCAGTTGATGGTGTACTTTCAGACAAATGGCAGGGAGGCGCAGATCCAGGAATATGAATCTGGAGAGAGCCTCCTTGCAGACATTGAAGAGGGCTATATATGGCCAGATCTGATTTTTCTTGATATTTATATGGGCGATCTGAATGGAATGGACACGGCACGGAAGCTGCGTGACCTGGGAGTAAAAGCGCCTATTGTATTTCTGACTGCTTCACCTGATTTTGCGCTTGAAAGTTATGAGGTAGAAGCATCCGGCTATCTTCTGAAACCTGCAGAAGAGAAGCAGACCACAGCAATTTTAAACAGACTGCTGAAGTCTGAGCTTCGCAGGCGGATTTCAGTGAAATGCAGAAGACAGTATCGTTATCCTTTCGTGGATGAAATTTTATACCTGGAAAGTGACCGCCATACAGTAACCTTACATATGCTGGATGGTTCGGTGCTTGAAACTGCGGAAAAACTTGGGAATCTTGAGAAAAAGATAGAGGATCCCCGTTTTTTGCGTTGCCACCAAAGCTTTCTGGTAAATATGGATCACATTACAGATGTAGAAGAGGAGTTTTTACTCCGAAATGGAGAACGGGTTCCCATTCGCGTGAGAGGACGTAAGGATGTGCTGGATGCTTATAATCACTATTTCAGGATAAAGTCATCCGGCAATTGAAAGAGAGCAATTGCCAGTATGGTGAATAAAAAACGGATTTCATAGACAACAGGCAGGAAACACAGTGATTAAACGGAGCTATTGCTCTCTTGATCGCTATGTTTCCTGCCTGTTTTTGTATGGTGCAGATTGCGGTATATTTTGCTCGAATTCGACCTACGCAGCCCGCTGCGGCGCCCTCATCCGGGCAAAATCTCCCACAAATTGTGATGTACATCTTGCGGAAGCCTTTTTTAGACACGCTTTCGTTTCTTAATCCCTGGAAAACAGATCCCTTGTATAAACCTTTTTCTTCACATCGTCCAGGACCTTGTCATAACGGTTCGCCAGAATACACAGGCTTTTTTCTTTAAACTCTTCCAGATTATTTACAACCTTGCTGCCAAAAAATGTGGAACCGTTTTCCAAATTGGGCTCATAGATGATGACAGTGGCGCCTTTTGCCTTGATCCGTTTCATAACACCCTGAATGCTGCTTTGCCGGAAATTATCGGAATTACTCTTCATAGTGAGGCGGTAGACGCCGATAACCACTTCTTTTTCCAGGCTTGACTGATAAAGGTTGTCCTCATTGTAGTTGTAATAGCCGGCTTTTTGCAGTACCTGATCAGCAATAAAATCCTTTCGGGTACGGTTGCTTTCCACGATTGCGGACATCATATTCTGAGGAACGTCGTTGTAATTGGCAAGAAGCTGTTTGGTGTCCTTAGGCAGGCAGTAGCCGCCGTAGCCAAAGGAAGGATTATTGTAATGAGTTCCGATCCGGGGATCCAGACAGACTCCATTGATAATATCGCGGGTGTTCAGCCCCTTCATTTCCGCGTAAGTATCCAGCTCATTAAAATAGGAAACACGAAGTGCCAGATAGGTGTTGGCAAAAAGTTTTACAGCTTCTGCTTCCGTATATCCCATGAACAAGGTGTCGATATTTTCTTTAAGAGCACCCTCCTGAAGAAGTGCTGCAAAAGTATGAGCTGCTTCTCTGGTGTGTTCATCACAGGAGACAATGATCCTGCTTGGGTAAAGATTGTCGTACAGGGCCTTGGACTCTCGGAGAAATTCCGGGCTGAAAATAATATTGTTATTGTGAAGCTTCTTTCGGATAGATTCTGTGTAGCCTACAGGAATCGTAGATTTGATCACAATTGTGGCAGCAGGATTCACCCTTGTGACCAGGCTTAGTACAGCTTCAACAGCGGAAGTGTCGAAATGATTTTTCCTGCTGTCATAGTTGGTGGGGGTGGCCACTACCACAAAATCAGCCTCTGCGTAGGCGGATTCTCCGTCTGAGGTGGCCGTAAGATCCAGTTCCTTTTCCGACAGGTATTTTTCGATATATTCATCTTGGATTGGAGATTTCTTCTGGTTTATCAAAGCAATCTTCTCCGGAATTATGTCAACTGCAACAACATGATTATGCTGAGCCAGCAGTACAGAAATAGAAAGCCCTACATATCCGGTACCTGCGACTGCAATAGATTTATTCATGGTAAGTTCCTTTCTTAAAAAAGTGTGAAATCGGGAAAAAAGAGTTTAAATTTTCACAGTTTGTGCTACAATATATAACACTAATGATGAACCGTTCATGCACAATTTTTATAAATAATAACATGACAGACTGGAAAATACAACGCCTTGGGAACTTTTTGGAATATGCAGATTACAGAACGTTACCAGTGAACAGTAATACAGAACTGACTTTTAAACAGTCTCTGATGAATGGAGGAACAGAATATGTGTACAGCAGCAACCTATAAAACAAAGGATTTCTATTTTGGAAGAACTCTGGATTATGAGATTTCCTATGGAGACCAGGTAGTGATCACGCCTAGAAATTATGTATTTGACTTAAGAGAAGGCGGTCAGCTGAAAAATCATTATGCCATGATCGGAATGGCATGTGTTATGGAGAACTATCCTCTGTATTATGATGCGGTCAATGAGAAAGGTCTTGGAATCGCCGGCCTTAATTTCGTTGGAAATGCCAGCTACAAGAAGCCTGTAGAGGGGAAAGACAATATCACTCAGTTCGAACTGATCCCATGGATTCTGGGAAAATGTGCTACAGTGAAAGAAGCACGCCAGCTTCTTAAGAATATGAACCTGATTGACACCCCATTTCTTCCTGATCTGCCAGTTGCGCAGCTGCACTGGATTATTGCGGACAAAGAGGAATGTATTACCCTGGAGTCGTTGGAAGAGGGAATGAAAATATATGATAATCCAGTAGGTGTCCTCACAAACAATCCGCCCTTTAACTATCAGATGTTTAATCTGAACAATTATATGCAGCTGGCTGTGGAAAACCGCAGTAACACTTTTTCAGAAAATCTGGAACTGAATCAGTACAGCCGGGGAATGGGTGGCATGGGACTGCCGGGAGATCTCTCCTCCCAGTCAAGATTTGTGCGGGTGGCCTTTGTAAAAATGAATTCTCTGTCCGGGGATTCAGAAGAAGAAAGTGTAAGCCAGTTTTTCCACATTCTTGGCAGCGTAGACCAGCAGAGGGGCTGCTGCAAGCTGGGAGAAGACAAGTATGAGATTACGCTATATACTTCCTGCTGTAATACGGATAAGGGAATTTACTATTATAATACTTACGACAACCACCAGATCAGTGCTGTGGATATGCACAAGGCGGACCTGGAAGGTGAGAAGCTTTATACCTATGCGCCCATAAAAGGGGAACAGATCAGAATGCAAAATTAGCTCCCGTTTCGAAATAAATGTTTCAAAAAACTACCATGTTCCAGAAAGAATGTTCGATTCTTATTGCAAAATTTTAATTTAGTGCTATAATGAACTATCATAGATTCAGATGGCGAATTCATATGAGTTCGCCATTTTCTATAGAATAAATCTGGCACTCATATTAAAGGAGTGCTAACAATACAAGGAGGAAACATGTATGATTACAATACCAGTTTATGAACTTCTTCTTTTACCGGAAGTTACATTTTTCTTTAAAAAAGATATGTTTCCGGAAGGCAGAATTAAAGAACAGAATATCGGAGAAGAAATTCTCTTCGTTTTACAGAAGAAAGAAATAGCCCCAGAGGAAATTTCCATGGAAAATATTTTTCCAGTGGGCGTGATGGGAATCATTGAGAATATAGACGAGGAAGGCAGCGTCAAGATTACTACCAGAAAAAGAGTGCAGGTGACTCATGTAGAATATACTGACGGCATGGTTCAGGCAGAAGCGGTAGATCTTCCGGATATCCAGGATATCTCCCCGGAAGAAGAAAAGGAGAAATTTGATAAGATCAAGAAAGAACTGATGGATTTTGCAAAAGGCTTTCAGTGGGGCGTCTGGGTACGCAGCATGATCTACCATTGGAAAAGCTATCCGGAAGCCGTCAGTGCCCTGGCTGGTTACATGAGCCTTTCCTGGGAAGAAAAATACCATATGATCGAGGTGGATTCCAGGAAAGAACGCATGCATCTGATGGAAGAGGCTGTCTATGAGCTGATGGAGATTTTCCGTGTCAGTGAGGAAGCTGAGACTGCGCAGAAGAACTCCAATGAGAAAGTTTACCGGGAGTCCGCTATCCGGAAGCAGATCGAATTTCTTCAGCAGCAGCTGGACGAAATGCATCCGGAGAATATTTCTGATGTGCGCCGTTTCCAGAAGAAAATCCAGGAATCCGGCATGAATGAGGAAGCACGCAAAGAAGCTGAAAAGGTGCTGAACCGCATGAAGCAGGAAGGAAAAGACAGCCATGAGTATGGCATGCTGTACGATTATCTGGATTTTGCCACAAGTCTTTCCTGGAAGACAGAGGAACCTGCTGAAATTGATTTGAACGAGGCAGAAGAAATCCTGAATGAAGACCATTATGGGTTGAAAAAAGTAAAAGAGCGAATTATCCAGCAGCTTGCTGTTATGGCTCTTAATAAGAAACAGTCTGGTTCCATTTTATTGTTTGTAGGTGCGCCTGGAACTGGAAAAACCAGTATCGGACAGAGTATTGCCCGTGCGCTTCACCGTAAATACGTGCGTATCAGTCTTGGTGGAATCCGTGATGAAGCGGAAATTCGAGGACACAGAAGAACCTACATAGGTGCTATGCCAGGCAGGATTATGGAAGGAATGAAGAGAAGCGGAGCTGCAAATCCGGTTATGGTACTGGATGAGGTGGACAAGCTCGCCAAAGATTACGGCGGTGATCCGGCAAGTGCTCTTCTGGAAGTGCTGGATCCGGAGCAGAACGGAAGCTTTACAGACCATTATATGAATGTTCCTTATGATCTTTCCAATGTGCTTTTTGTGTGTACAGCCAATTCCACCGATACCATTCCTGAGCCATTGCTCAATCGTATGGAAGTAATCCAGTTTCCTGGATATACTGCAGTAGAGAAGTTTCAGATCGCGAGACGTCATCTTTTGCCGAAAGCAATGAAGAGCATGGGAATCAAAGCCCAGAATCTGAAGGTGACAGATGAGGCAATCCGCCGCATTATTGAAGAGTATACAGCGGAGGCTGGTGTCCGCGGACTGAAGAAGCAGATGGATGTGTTATGCAGATATGCAGCTGTGAAGCTGGTAAAGGGTGAGCAGAAGAGCATTACGGTAAGTGAGAAGCGTGTAGCAGAATTTTTGGGACATGGAATTCATCATGAGAAGATTCTGGAAAACCCAGTGCCTGGAGTTGTAACCGGTCTTGCCTGGACCAGTGCTGGTGGAGAAATCCTTTTTATCGAAACTTCTTTTACAAAAGGCGATGGAAAGGTGATCATTACCGGACAGCTTGGAGATGTGATGAAAGAGTCCGCCCAGATTGCCATTACTCTTGTGAAGTCCCTCTATCCGGAATTTGCAGATAAATTCAAGGAAAATGATCTTCACATCCATGTGCCGGCAGGAGCAGTTCCCAAGGATGGCCCATCAGCAGGCATCACGCTGGTAACTGCATTATCCTCTCTGGTGACAGGAAAGCCTGCACCAGCAGAAATAGCAATGACAGGAGAAGTTTCCCTTCGCGGCGGTGTTATGCCTATTGGCGGATTGCCGGAGAAGCTGATGGCTGCCCAAAGAGCTGGCGTAAAGCATGTGTTTATTCCATATGAGAATATGGATGATCTTGATGATGTGGCCGATGAGGTAAAAGAGAAGCTTGAGATTACACCAGTTAAGACCGTGCAGGAGGTTCTGGATTACTGTTTACAGCCTGCACGGTAACAGGCTCTGGAAAAGCTGCTGATATAATAATTTTTTTACCAAAACATATTTTCATGTTCAAAGAGAGAATTAACAATTAAAATTACAAAAACTATAAGAAGTATGTTATAATAAGTGTACTAAATGAAACAACTGCAAAGACAGAAGTGCAGTGCATGGAAGCCGTTACAGAGTATGAGGCTTTCATTAAAGATCAGATTATAACCCAGACAGAAAGTTGGAGGAAAAGTTATGAAGAAAGGCAAATTATTAGCTACGCTACTCTGCAGCGCATCAATGGTTATGGGAAGCATGGTTCCCACAGTACCGGCTATGGCAGATGCTATGAAGGTTGTTACACTTGGCGCAGATCTTTCAGATGAGCAGAAGAACACCATGCTGAAATATTTTAAAGTAGATTCCAGCCAGGCACAGATTATCTACGTTACCAATCAGGATGAGAGGGATCACTTAAGTTCCTATGTTCCGCTGGAGCAGATTGGTACAAGAACAGTGAGCTGTGCTTATGTGAAGCCTACCACATCCGGTGGTATCAAGGTTCGTACCGCCAATTTGAACTGGGTTACCTGCAATATGATCGCAAGTTCCCTTTCCACATCTGGTGTTACCAACTGTGAGGTTGTTGCTGCCTGCCCGTTTGAAGTATCCGGTACAGGAGCACTGACCGGTATCCAGATGGCATATGAGACTGCCAGTGGACAGAAGCTTGATGAGACCAAGAAGAAGCTTGCTACTGAGGAGATGGTAGTTACAGGTAATCTTGCTGATTCTGTAGGACAGAATGACGCTACCACTGTTATTAACCAGGCGAAAATGCAGGTTATTGCAGACAATGTTCAGAATGCAGATGATATCTACAATATTGTCGTAAATATCTCCAATAATAACAATGTAACTCTTACAGATGATGAGATTAATACCATCGTAAACCTGCTTCAGCAGATTTCCCAGCAGGACTATGATTACTCTGAGATGCAGGAAACTCTGGAGCGTGTAAATGACAATGTAACAGGAAAGGCAGAGGAGAGCAGTGATTCATCAGATGATGAGGACAGTATTGTGGATAATGTAGACCAGAGTGCTCTTGGTGACAATGTTATCGAGAGTTCTACAGAGGATCCGGGACTTGCTGAGGAGACTGGAGCTGCAGACGAATCCGGTGAAGAATCCTGGGAAGAATTTCCGGCTTCTGATGATTCCGGCGAGAACACAGATGGAAGTACAGATGAGCCAGCTGATGGTGACATCAGTGAAGTTGGCGGAACAGATACTGGTGATGGCAGTGATTCTTCCGAAGAGATCACAGATATATCCCAGCTGAATACAGATTTCCTTGGCGATGATGCGAAAGCGAAATTTGAAAAAGCGAAGACCTTCTGTCAAGGAGAGTACAGCGGTGATGAGGATGCTCTTTACGAAGTAATGGGAGATGATGCTGCAGTTACTGTAACACTTGATTCTGACACAGCCAACAAGCTTTCCATCAAAGTTCTTCAGAAATACCTTGGTATCCTTGGAAATGGTGCTGTTTCCTATCAGGAGGATGGAACTGAGAAATACATTACACCAGAACTGAATATGCTGGATAAAGAGATGAAGAAACTTTTCGGCATTGATGTGATCGATGATGGTGAGTCTTCTGAGGATATTGATGTTCTTGGCGATGCAGTATCTTCTGATGATAAAGATACCCTGTATAAAGATACTATGAAGTTCTTTGAGAAACTTTATGGTGAGAGTTCAGAATCCAGTGATTCAGCTGACGGCTCTGAAAATGTGACAACAGATGAAAGTGCTACAGATGAAGTAGGCGATGAGTCTTATGACGAGACTATTGATGAAGAGTCCTACGAAGAATAACAGACCTGAATTCGGAAGAATACTGTTGAATAGTATGTGTTGATGCTCCAGGAGATGACATGTCTGCTGGTGGAAAAGGTACAGAAACTGATATCCAGTGGGATATTGGGGACTGTACCTTTTTTTGCAGAAAATAACTGTCCTCTTAAAAATAATCAAAACTGTCTATTGAAGACATACCAGTATCTCGCTATGATAAGTGCTAATTAGATACTGCAGTATAAAAAGCAGTGATTAAACAGGAAACATTGGAGCTTGTTTGAGAAATCATTCCTGCAACTTGTGAGGCACATCTTGCAGAATGTTTTTCAATATGTACCAGGTTTCCGGGAAAGAGAGAGAAACCTATGAACAAACAGAATTCTACCATTATGAAACTTGCAGAGACTGCACTTCTTGCAGCACTTTGCTATGTATCTTTTACATTTTTGCAGATTAAGATTCCAGTACCGGGTGGAGATGCTACTTCTCTTCACATCGGAAATACCTTCTGCGTGCTTGGAGCTCTGCTTCTTGGCGGTTGGTACGGCGGTCTTGCTGGTTCTATTGGAATGACTATTGCAGACCTTATGGATCCGGTTTACATTACAGGAGCACCCAAGACTTTTGTCCTGAAGCTTTGCATCGGTCTTATAACAGGTCTTGTAGCCCACAAGATTGCAAAGATCAATGAGACGAACGACAAGAAATACGTATTCAAATGGAGTCTGATCGCTTCCATTGCAGGTCTTGCTTTTAATGTGATCGCAGATCCCATCGTTGGCTATTTCTACAAACAGTACATTCTTGGTCAGCCCCAGGAAGTAGCGAGCATCCTTGCAAAATTAAGCGCCGGTGCTACATTTGTAAATGCAATTGTATCTACAATCCTGGTTGTGATTATTTACAATGCAGTTCGTCCAGCTCTTATTAAGGCAAATCTGATTCATGTACATGTAGCTGCAGCGAATGCGAAATAAGAAGAAAATAACCTTCTGGAAAAGCCAGAATATAAGATAAGTGAAAGCTCTGGAATGTCTGAACCGTGTACCGCCATTGAAAGTCAGATTTAGAATCTGACGATAGGAGGCGGGCTCAGGCAGTCCGGAGTTTTTTTGTTGTTAATGAGAATGAGATGTCTGTTAAAAAAAGAAGATGAATGGCTGGCAGTTTATAAAATTTTAAGATTAGTGAAATTTTTATGACTTTTTCGCAGAACCCCTGGAAACACTGGCAAATTGAGAAATTGTGTGCTACAATGTTACCTAAATCGCAAAAGCAAAGGAGTAGTGCTATGAGTCTGGCAGTAGTAACCCTGAAAAAGGGAGAAGGACGTCTTTTGAAATCCGGCGGAATGTGGATTTTTGATAATGAAGTAGCTTCTATTATGGGAAGCTTTGTAAATGGAGATATTGTACTGGTTCATGATTTTGACGGATATCCTCTGGGAAGAGGATTCATCAATACGAATTCCAGGATTGTGGTACGTCTTCTTTCAAGAGATGAGAATACTGTGATCGATGAGAAATTTTTTGAGAAAAGAGTGCGGGATGCATGGGAGTATCGTAAGAAAGTAACGGATACTTCAAGCTGTCGCGTGATCTTCGGAGAGGCAGATTTTCTGCCGGGTTTTATTGTGGACAAGTTTTCTGATGTGCTGGTGGTACAGTCCCTTGCACTTGGAATCGACCGTTATAAAGAGATGCTGGTGGAACTTCTGAAGAAAGTTCTGGCAGAGGATGGTATCCGGATATGCGGTGTTTACGAGAGAAGTGACGTGAAAGTACGTAAGCAGGAGGGAATGGAGCCATATAAGGGCTTTATTGGTGAAGAGTTCCCTACTTTGGTTGAAATTGTGGAAAATGGTGTAAAATATCAGGTGGATGTAAAAGACGGTCAGAAGACAGGATTTTTCCTGGATCAGAAATACAATCGTCTGGCAATCCAGAAGCTTTGTAAGAATGCCAGAGTTCTGGACTGTTTTACCCATACCGGTTCTTTCGCCTTAAATGCAGGATATGCAGGAGCGAAAGAAGTAACAGGTGTGGATGCTTCACATCTTGCTGTTGATCAGGCTACAGCCAATGCAGCTTTAAACGGACTTTCTGATTCTGTAAAATTTATCTGTGAGGACGTCTTCGATCTTCTTCCGAAACTGGAAGAGAAAGGCGAGAAATATGACGTGGTGATTCTGGATCCACCTGCATTTACCAAGTCAAGAAGCTCTGTTAAGAATGCAGTGAAAGGCTATCGTGAGATCAATCTTCGTGCCATGAAGCTGGTGAAAGACGGCGGTTTCCTTGCAACCTGTTCCTGTTCACATTTTATGGATTATCAGCTTTTTACCCAGACCATCGGGCAGGCCGCCAGAAATGTGCATAAACGTCTCCGTCAGGTAGAATATCGCACCCAGGCACCAGATCATCCGATCTTATGGTCTGCTGATGAATCTTATTATCTGAAATTTTACATTTTTCAAGTCTGCAGCGACAGATAGGAAAAGACGGAATGATTGCTGGTTGTTTTGTGAACCATAATAGTGAATGTACAGAATCAGGGATAGGGAAATAATATAATAACAAAAGAGCGACAGAAACTTATTCCAGGAAGATAAGTTCACAAGAAAGAAGGTATTTTATTGAAAGAAAAATTTATGAGATTTATGCAGGGACGCAACGGAGTGGATCAGTTCGCAAGATTCACTATGGGAGTGGCACTGGCTGCTATTGTGCTCACCTTATTTACCGGGACCAGAAGTGGAATTGGCGCATTTCTGGATCTGTTTGGAATGGCTGCCATTGTTTATACTTATTTCAGGATTTTTTCCAAAAATATTTCCAAACGTTATCAGGAGAATCAGAAGTATCTTCAGATGACGGATAAGCTAAGAGCCCGTTTCCAGAAAGAGAAGCGAATGATGAGCCAGCGCAAGGACTATCATATTTACAGCTGTCCTGGCTGTGGTCAGAAAATCCGTATCCCCAGAGGCGGATTTAAGAAAGTGGAGATTGAATGTCCCAAGTGTCATACCAAATTTATAAAGAGGCGCTGATATGTTTGGATATATTGTAATGAACAAGCCGGAGATCAAGATGAAGGATTTTGACATGTACAGAACCTTTTACTGCGGACTCTGCAGGGAACTGCGTGAGAAATACGGGATATCCGGCCAGATTACATTAAGCTATGATATGACTTTTGTGATCCTGCTTCTTTCCGCCCTTTATGAGCCAAAGACGTACAAGGGTACTACCAGATGTATTCTTCATCCTGTGAAAAAACAGCCGGTTCGAAAGAATGTGATGACAGAATACTGTGCAGACATGAATATACTTTTAACTTATTATAAATGTCTGGATGACTGGAACGATGACAGGAAATATGTGAAGCTGGGTTACGCCAGGCTTCTTGAGGGGAAAAATAACTGTCTGTTAAAACTTTATCCGGATAAGGCGAAGCGGATCGTCGAACTTCTGGATGAGCTTTCCACTTTGGAGAAACAGGGAGAGACAGATATAGACAGAATGTCCGGGATTTTTGGGCATATTATGGAGGAGATTCTTGCTTACAGGCAGGATGAGTGGGAGAAAAGCCTTCGAAGAATTGGCTTTTATCTTGGCAAATTCATCTATCTTCTGGATGCATATGATGATGTGGAAGAAGATGTGAAAAATAAAGATTACAATCCTTTCGCAGAAAAATATACAATGGAAGGGTTTGAAGGGGAAGTACGCCAGATCCTTATGATGATGATGGCAGAAACCTGCAGAGAATTCGAGAAGCTTCCTATTATTAAATATGGGGATATTCTTCGGAACATTTTATATTCCGGTGTGTGGTGCCGCTTCGAGGAAGTGAGCAGGAAACGCAAGGAAGAACGGGAGAAAGAACATGTTGGATCCATATAGCGTACTGGGAGTTTCCAGAAATGCAACAGATGAAGAAATAAAGAAGGCATACAGAAAGTTAAGCCGGAAGTACCATCCGGATGCGAATATTAACAATCCAAACAAAGATCAGGCAGAAGAGAAGTTTAAGGAAGTACAGCAGGCATATGAGCAGATCATGAGAGAACGCGAGTATGGAAGCAGTGGTGGATCTTCCGGCGGATACGGTAGTTATGGATATGGAGGATTTGGCGGCTTTGGAGGACAGCAGCGCCAGAGCACTTACGAAGATGAGGAAAGTGTGCGCAGACGTGCAGCAGCTAATTTTGTTCAGAGCGGACATTATCAGGAGGCTATGAATGTGTTGAATTCCCTTTCCCAGAAGAATGGAGAGTGGTATTATATTTCCTCCATGGCGAACATGGGAATGGGGAATAATGTAAAAGCGTTGGAGCATATTCGTGAAGCTGTGCGCCAGGAGCCGAATAATCAGCAGTACCGTATGCTCCTGAACCGGATGGAAGGTGGCGGAAGCTGGTATGAGACACAGCAGGGACCGTTTGGAGGAATGCCGGTGGCAGGGGATGATATGTGCCTGAAGCTTTGTCTGGCGAATGCGCTTTGCGGAATGTGCTGTCCGGGAAGCGGAGTGCTGTGCTGTTGATAAAAAAGAAGTTTATGATACTGTACCGTGGAGAAAGATGCCATTGTACAGTATTTTTTTGAGGTGTTTTGATGTTACCAGAGAACAGTAACAACAGGAAACTTTGAATGACAGATTTTGTCAAAAATCAATTGACAAGAAAACTCGTACGTATTAAACTGTTAAAGCGTGAAATAGATATAGATACCGCAGACGTGAAGCATCTGACGTTCGTATGGGATAATGCTGCTTTATTTAGCTGCCTGACCATTTGTGGGGAGCGTGCATCTGGTGTGCGGTAGTATAGGAGGAATCAGATAATGAGTATTCGTATTGGTATCCTGGGATATGGTAACCTGGGACGTGGCGTAGAATGTGCGATCAAACACAATCCTGATATGGAACTGGTGGGAGTTTTTACCCGTCGTGCTCCTGAGACTGTTAAAATTCTGACAGAGACAGCAAAGGTATATTCTGTAGATGATGCTGAGAAGATGAAAGACCAGATTGATGTTATGATTCTTTGCGGTGGAAGTGCTACTGACCTGCCAGAGCAGACACCTAAGTATGCCCAGTGGTTCAATGTGGTAGACAGCTTTGATACCCATAAGAGAATCCCGGAACATTTTGCAAATGTGGATAAAGCGGCTTCTGAGAACGGTCATGTGGGAATTATTTCTGTAGGCTGGGATCCGGGAATGTTTTCCCTGAACCGCATGTATGCAAATGCAATCCTGACAAACGGCAAGGATTACACATTCTGGGGAAAAGGTGTAAGCCAGGGACATTCTGATGCAATCCGCCGTATCAAAGGCGTAAAAGATGGCAAACAGTACACCATCCCGGTTGAGTCTGCTCTGGAAGCAGTAAGAAGCGGAAAGAATCCGGAGCTTACTACAAGAGAGAAACATACCAGAGAGTGTTTCGTAGTAGCTGAGGAAGGCGCTGATCTTGCAAGAATTGAGAATGAGATCAAGACTATGCCGAACTACTTTGATGAATACGATACCACTGTACATTTTATTTCCGAAGAGGAACTGAAACGTGACCACAGCGGAATTCCGCACGGTGGATTTGTAATCCGCACAGGCAAGACTGGCTGGAACGATGAGAATAGCCATGTGATCGAATATAGCCTGAAACTGGATTCCAATCCGGAATTTACTTCTTCTGTAATCATTGCATATGCAAGAGCTGCATACCGCATGAACCAGGAAGGACAGAATGGCTGCAAGACGGTATTTGATGTAGCACCTGCTTACTTAAGCGCTCTGAGCGGAGAAGAATTAAGAAAACATCTGTTATAATTACTTTATAACAGAAATATTACAGAATTTATAAAAGGACAGTTCTTTCACATTGTGTGGGGCTGTTCTTTTTTTATGGAAAATACCTTTGAAAACATTGCTTTTAAAGAGAAAATAATACGAAAATATTGTGAAAACTTTACAGAGTTTTACTTTCGGGTTGACGATAGATGGAAACTGTAATATAATGAGCTACATAAAGCTGTAACAACTTTGTAAAAACTTGAAGATGATAATAACAGGGGTTGTGTTTGCTGGACAGCAGTATTACCTGTGGACAGCAACAGATTAATTAAAAAGGAAGGTAAGTATGCAAAACAAATGTAAAAAATTCAGACTTTGGAGTATCCTGCTGCTGGTAATGCTTATGGCAGCCGGTTTTACATGCCATAGTACATCAAGAGATGTACAGGCTGCCACGAAGAATGGATTCCGTACAGTAAAAGGGAAAACATACTACTATAAAAACGGCAAGAAAGTCAAAGGATGGCTTACCCTGAACGGTAAGAAATATTATTTTAATAAATCTACCGGTGTTCAGGTGAAAGGCTGGGTGAAAGATAAAAAGGGCAGAAAGCGTTATTTCACAAGCAAAGCAGGTGTTATGGTAACTGGATGGCTTTCCAATTCCAAGGGACAGCGCCGTTACTTTGCACCGTCAACCGGATACATGAAGAAAAAGTGGCTGAAGCTTGGCGGAAAGACCTATTACCTTTACGCGAAATCAGGCGTTGCAGCTACCGGTTTTGTAAAGGACAGCAAAGGAAATATCCGCTATTTTTCCAAAACGGGAATTATGGCCACAGGCTGGCTGACTAGCTCATCAGGAGTGAAGCGGTATTTTGACACTACATCGAAAACTGCTACCAATGGAATCATGGCAGTTGGATTTAAGACAATTAATAATGTTACCTATTATTTCTACAGCGGCTCCGGAGCTATGGCGACGGGCTGGGTGGAGAATACAGACAAGGGTACAAAGTACTATTTTGATCCTACTACAGGCGCGATGTACACAGGCACACAGACTATTGATGGTGTTACATATACATTTTCCAGTACTGGTGTATGTCAGGGAGAGAAGAAGGATGATCCTTCTCCGAATGGAAATACAGGAAATAAGACCATCAAGAATTATCTTGCAGGAGCACTTTTACCTGTTGGAAAAGCACTTTACGTATGGGGCGGCGGATGGAATGATTCCACAAGAAAGGGTCTCAGCGATACCATGACCAGCTGGTATAATAAATGGTCAGCGAATCCATCCAGTTATGATTACAATAATTACCGTGATCTTTCTACTTCCAATCGTGCGAAAGGATTTGACTGTTCAGGCTTTGTAGGCTGGTCTGCTTATCAGGTAATGCAGACACAGTCCGGTGTAGGATATGGATACACAGTGGTTTCAGGTGAAATTGGAAGCTATTACAAGGGGAAAGGCTGGGGATCAATCGTAAATCAGTCTTATCTGTCACAGAATGGATGGGAGCTGAAGCCTGGCGATATCGGATACAATGATGGTCATACATGGATCGTTCTTGGACAGTGCAGTGATAAGAGTGTTGTTATCATTCATTCCACTCCGCAGGCAGGTGTCCAGATTTCCGGAACTACCACACCTACGGGAAGCTATTCCAGTGAGGCTGCAGCCCTTGCGAAGAAGTATATGTCCTTGTATTCCGGATACAGCATCTTCAACTATCATCCATCCGTTGGAAACTATATCCGAAATGGAAACTATCTGAGATGGAATGGAGATACACTTTCCGATCCGGATGGTTATTATAATATGACAGCAGACCAGATTTTGTACGATCTGTTTGGAAAATAATGGTTAAGTAATATACAAGAGAGAATCAGTGAAAATACTGGTTCTCTTTTTATGTAACAGCGGAAATCTTTGAATTCCCCCTCTGTTGCACAAACACGCTCTGTGTTCTCTCATTTAGACAAATGTATTACGAAATGTTACAAAGTTTTAAAATTTATTGCGATTTAGGGTTGAAATCTTTGCGAGAGTGTGCTAATATGTAGCAAGATTGAATGAAATGTTGCAAACATATTACAAATTGAGCTTTTTAGATTATCAAAAAGATTAACGAGGGTGATGAAACATGAAGAAAAGAATTGTATGTCTGACACTGGCAATTTTAATGTGCGGCTCACAGGTTGTAAGCGTAATGGCTGACCGTGAGAGCGATTTAAGAGAAGAGCAGGCCTGGACAAGCCAGCAGCTGGATGCTACATACGCACGCATGAGTGCCCTGTGGGATCAGAAGCAGCAGCTTGAGAGCCAGATCGAATCTTTGAATTCTGATCTTGTAAATGTAATGGTTTCCATTCAGACTCTTGAGAGTGATATCGCTTCCAAGGAAGCAGAAATTGAGAAAACACAGGGTGACCTGACCAAGGCTCAGAATGCCAAGGATAAACAGTACGGCGCCATGAAGAAACGTATTCAGTATCTTTATGAAAAAGGTGGAAACAATGCATGGTTCCAGATGATGTTAAATGCAGATAACCTTGCAGACCTTCTTACCAGAGCTGAGTATACACAGCAGATGTATGAGCAGGACAGAGAGAGCCTTCAGAAATATGCTAGAACGATTGAGGAGGTTCAGAAGTTAGAAGATCAGTATGAGCAGGAGAAAGCTGATTTTGAGACCATGAAGGAAGAATATGAGGCTCAGCAGTCTAACCTTCAGTATCAGTTGGATGTAACCCGTGCGAACAGTGCTGATTGCGAGAATGAGATCGCATACGCACAGCAGCAGGCTACTGAGTATGCGAACCTTCTGGAACAGCAGCAGGCAGAAATTGAGCAGCTTGAGGCAGAACGTATTGCAGCAGAAGAAGAGGCAAGACGTCAGGCAGAGGCAGAGGCCGCAGCGGCTGCAGCAGCACAGGAAGCAGCTCAGAACGGAGATAATTCCTCAGAAGAGGTTCAGTATGATGAAGATGGAAATGTTGTAAGTGGTTCTTCTGATGGATCTTCTGATTATGAATATGATGAGTATGGTAATGTAATTGATACTGACAATACAGTTGATTACAATTCCGATGCAAACAGCTCCGACAGTTCCTCAGATAGTTCTTCTGACAGTTCATCAGCCAGCAGTTCTTCAGGTTCCGGCTCTTCTGTTGTATCCTATGCAACACAGTTTGTTGGAAACCCATATGTATGGGGTGGAACAAGCCTTACCAGTGGTGCTGACTGCTCTGGCTTTGTGCAGAGTGTATATGCAAACTTTGGCGTAAGTCTTCCAAGAACATCTTATGAGCAGCAGAATGCCGGATATGAAGTATCCTATGCAGATGCTCAGCCAGGCGACCTGATCTGCTATGGCGGACATGTTGCAATCTATATGGGAAATGGACAGATCGTACATGCATCCAATGCCAGAGATGGCATCAAGGTCAGCGATAATGCTGCATACAGAACGATTACTTCTGTAAGACGTCTTGTGTAATCTGAATAAATGAATTTGTGAGCCCTTTCCGGAGATGAAAATCCGGAAGGGGCTTTTTACTGAAAATAATGTGGAAAAGCAAAGAAAAAAGAAGTATAGTAAGAATAAAAGTATTGTCTGAAAATCGTAACATAAATATTTCGTATAGCCAGATGAGAGGTGGAGAAAAATGCTTAGCCATTATCAGATGAAGGAAATTCCATATTTAAGAATATTAGGAAGAACGAATGGCAGTCTGGAACCGGTAACACTATTTTGGACCGCTTCCGGAATTGAACTGAATGTAAAAGCAACAGAAATATGGGTGAAAATCCGCTCCGATTATGATGTTTTTGAGCCATGGGTGGATGTGATCGTAGACGGCGTATTGTCCCAACGGCTTATGGTAAATAAGGGAGAACAGAAAATCTGCCTTTTCCGTAATATGGAAAGGGATAAGGTAAGAAATGTAAAGCTTCTTCGTGATACCCCTGTGTTTCCTACAGATGAAAAAACATTGCTTCAGCTGCTGGAGGTTGAAACTGACGGTGAGTTCTTACCTCTTGAAACACCGAAGCTCAGATTGGAAGTAATAGGGGACAGCATTACCTCTGGTGAGGGCGGCAGCGGTGCAGGAGAAGAAATGACATGGAATTCCTTTTGCTTCAATGCCGTGGATAATTATGCATATATGGCGGCAAAAGAACTGGGCGCGGTGTACAATTGCATCAGTCAGAGCGGCTGGGGTGTTTTCTGTTCCTGGGAAGGCAATGAGCAGCAGGCAATCCCGCTATATTATGAGCAGGTATGCGGTCTTTTAAATGGAGAAAGAAACAAACAACTGGGTGCTATGGAAAAATGGGATTTCCAGAAGTTTCAGCCTGATGTAATCGTAGTGAATCTGGGGACAAACGACGGCAGCGGCACGAAGAATATGGACAGGGTTGGAAAGGCTGTGGAAGACTTTTTGAGGAAACTGCGCGTATGTAATCCGGAAAGCTATATTCTGTGGTGTTATGGAATGCTTGGAGCTGAGATTTTGCCAACGCTTGAGAAAGCAGTGGGGAATTATAAAAGAAAAACAGGGGATAAGCGCGTGGAATTTGTGAAGCTTCCGGATACACAGGAAGGAGAATTTGGATCAAGGCAGCACCCTGGGCACAGATCTCATGAAAAAACAGCGAAAATCCTGGTGGAGAAGCTGACGCTGCTGTTCACACCGTGACAGCAACACCAGGTTGGTTACTGTTTACTCCGTGACCAGTAACACGCTTCGCGATGCACAGAAATCATGCATTCGCATGATTTCGCGCTGAGATTCTCAGATTTTCTGTGAACTTTGTTCACAAAAAACACCTCGCGGAACGTTACCAGTGAATAGTAACTCAGGTTGATAAAAAAATAACAAAAATCCTTTCAAAGGGTTGACAAAGACAGTGACCGGTGGTAATATGATGTCAGTATAATTCCATAGTGAACATATTAAGTGCTGACAGCTATAAGCTGGCAGAAAGAGGGAATCAGGTGCGAAACCTGAGCGATCCGGTCACTGTAACAGAGGAGCGAATCTCATAGTCCATTGTGCTTACGCATGAGAAGGAGAGAGGAAGTGATGATTCTGGAGCCAGGAAACCTGCTTGGTATGGCGAGGTTAAACTTCCGATGAAAGTGTAACAACCAGTTTTGGGGAATCCGCAGCCCTGAGATGTTGTCCACTTTTGTGAGTGGACATTTTTTATGGAATGATCGCCTGTTCAGAAGAATTATACAGATTAAATGGCAGGCGATACTACTTCGGATGAAACCGTTCCCTCCGCGTATATATGAACGGATCATATTCTACCCCGGAGTAGCATCGCTCCCTCTTAAATAATGATGATTCAGAAGCCGCATATGCGGTATTTTTTTTACACTTTTCCAGAGCCTGTTTGAAAAATTATTCATGTAAGCGGGATTCTTTTTTATCATTTGATTTTGAGGCATTACGAAATAGAATATTTTGTTTTGAGTTGTATGCGATAAGGAGAGAACTATGGAAAAAAAATATTGGGAAGATAAAGAATACGCTTATTTCAGCCATAAGAAATGTGAGTATTTTCCCTGCCATAGAGGAGCTGATCCGGAGGACTTTAACTGTCTGTTCTGCTATTGCCCGCTTTATGCCCTTGGAGACAAATGCGGCGGAAATTTCAAATATAATGAGAAGGGATTTAAAGATTGTACGAATTGTCAGCTCCCTCATAAGAAGAAAAACTACGGTTATGTGACAGGAAAATATCAGGAACTTGCTGCGATGATGCAGAAAGTAAGAGAAGCAGATCATAAAAATGAAAATGAGTAATCAAAGAAATAAGTATAAAAAACTCTCCGGAATATATACGAAGTTAAGCTTACGTATTTATATTTCTCGGAGAGTTTTTTGTAATGTGAAAATCGATTGGAATTCTGCAGGCCAGACCCTTTTTATCGTATGCTTAACAGCATCTTTAATTTCGGAATCTGGTTGTTAAGAATCAGACCCTCTGGAAACATAGCATCATGAACGAAATCAGCAGCATAAGTGAAGTCTCCAATATGCTCTGTTCCATGACTGTCACTGGAAAGCACGATTGGAACCAGATACTTCTGGCAACAGGACAGAATCTGCGCGCAGTTGGCATGTGTATCGCCCCGATATCCGTAAGGCGCCAGGGAAGCTTCGTTGATTTCAAGGATAACACCGTTTTCACCGGCAGATTTTACAACTGCATCGTAATCTATGTCATACTGGGGATTATCAATGTGTCCCAGGATCTTTACAACCGGATTTTTCATTACGTTCAGAAAAGCAGCAGTATTTTCTTCCCTGGTCTTAGGACGGAAATTCTGATAATGCATGCTGGCAATTGCGTAGTCCAGCTTATTAAGAAGCTCCTGTGGCAGATCTGTTTTTCCATCGGTATTCAGAATATTCAGTTCAATTCCATATAATAATTCCACGTCGAAACGCTTCCTTGGCGAATAGATCAGGCTTCGAAAATAAGAAGAAGTTCCTGCAGCCAGAGTGGCTGGTCCGTGGTCTGTGATTCCAAGAAGCTTCAGCCCTTTTTGAGAAGCAGCCTTTGCCATGTCGCTGATGGTGCAGGTTGTGCCGTGTCCGCTGGCAATGGAATGTGTGTGTATATCAGAAAGATACATAAAATCATCTCCTAGTCAAGATTACGTGAATATATGCAGCTGGTAATTTCACTATAAAAGTGTTTTGAAAAGCCATTTACAGTTAACTTTAGTATGCCAGAGGGCAAAAAACATGTCAATCATAAATAAGAAAAAACAGAAAAAACAAATAAAAACAACATTGCAGTACAAGAAAAACCACATATCGCATGCGGAGAAGTGTTGCTTTTTGTTGACACTTGGAAATCAGAAAGGTATAATCAAATCAGAAAATAAAAACCCTTTATTCAGGAGGAGAAAATGGGATACACAGATAATATGTCTCCGGAAATGAAACAGAGAATTGTACAGGAGCTTGTGCCAGGCAAGCAGATTTCCCTGGCACATATCATTGCCAATCCGGATAAGATTCTTTACACCAAGCTGGGTCTTGATCCATCTCTGGATTACTCAAGAGCGGCCATTGGGATCATGACTGTAAGTCCGGCAGAAACTGCTATCATTATGGCAGATATTGCGATGAAATCATCTGGCATTGAACTGGGATTTGTTGATCGTTTCAGCGGAAGCCTGATCATCACAGGTACTGTGTCGGAAGTAGAAGCTTCTACCAGCGCAATTCTGGACTATGTGGGAAATAAACTGGGCTTTACTTTATGCCCCATTACAAGGACTTGACAGAATATGAAGAAACTTGTTCTGATCGGTCGCAGCGAGGCTGGAAAAACTACTTTGACCCAGGCCCTGCGTGGTGAAAAAATACATTATCATAAAACACAATATGTAAATAATTTTGATGTGATCGTAGATACGCCAGGAGAGTATGCCCAGACGAAAGGTCTGGGACACGCCCTGGCGTTGTATACATATGAATCAGATGTGGTAGGGCTGCTGGTATCTGCCACGGAACCGTATTGCCTTTTTCCACCTTGCATTACCTGTATGGCCAACCGTGAAGTAATTGGAATTGTTACCAAAATCCACAATCCGGATGCAAATGTAAAACTTGCCACGTCCTGGCTGGAGCTTGCCGGCTGTAAAAAAATCTTTTATGTAGACTCCAGGCAGCAGGAGGGCATTCCGGAGATTTTGGAATATCTTAGGGAAGATGGCGATGTAATGCCATGGGAAAAAGATGCCTCTGATCCTGTGAATTAGAAAATACCTGTCAAATGTGGAAAAACAGTAAAACCAGCAAAACCACGAAAAACAACATAGCAATCCAGAAAAAAATCCACATAAAACAACATAAAACAACGGAAAAACCTTGACTTATAATGTGGAATGGTGTAAACTTACAACATAACCTAAAAAGTAACAGGCTAGCTATGCCTAGCCATGATAAGTTACCCGGTGCGGTACTATAACTTACATAATCCACCGCACCTGAATGTGCTTAAGGAGGAAAAAAGCATGGTAAACGAATACGAAATCAAAAAACAGATTTGCGACATCGGAAGAAGAATCTATAACCGCAACATGGTTGCAGCAAATGATGGAAACATCTCTGTAAAACTGAATGACAACGAGTTCCTTTGCACACCTACTGGTGTATCCAAAGGTTTCATGACCCCAGAGTTCATCTGTAAAGTAGATGCCAAAGGAAATGTTCTTCAGGCTAACCCGGGATTCAAACCATCATCTGAGATCAAGATGCATATGAGAGTATATGAGAAGAGACCTGATGTAGGATCTGTTGTACATGCTCATCCAATTTATGCAACATCTTTTGCTATTGCCGGTATTCCGCTTACACAGCCAATCATGCCAGAGGCAGTTATCGCTCTTGGATGTGTTCCGATCGCTGAGTATGGTACACCTTCTACAATGGAGATTCCGGATAACCTTGAGAAATATCTTCCATATTTCGATGCAGTTCTTCTTGAGAACCACGGAGCTCTTACCTGGAGCACAGACCTGAACGCTGCATACATGAAGATGGAGTCCGTAGAATTCTATGCACAGCTTCTGTATCAGAGCAAACTTCTTGGAGGCCCGAAGGAATTTGATAAAGAGAACATTAAGAAACTTTATGAGATCCGTCGTAAATTCGGTATGCCTGGAAAACATCCGGCAAGCCTTTGCCAGAACAAAGATGGCATGAACTGCCATAACTGCGGTGGTGCATGTCACAACGAAGACTATAAACAGTTCCCAGGATATCAGTATGATTTCGTTGGCGGCAACTGCGATGCTCCGGCAGCAGATACAGCTAATGCAGATGCAGAGTTAGTAGCTAAGATCACCAAACAGGTTATGGCTCAGTTAGGACTGAAATAATCAGAAAATATAAAGGCCGCAGCTGTGAGAGAATCAGGCAGCTGCGGGCAATTGTTAAGGAGGAACAATCTCATGCCAATCAGCGAGAGCATGGTACAGGATATTGTACAGGAAGTTATGGCGAAAATGCAGATTGCAGACGCTCCGGCCGGTAAACATGGAATTTTCACAGATATGAACGAGGCCATTGAGGCTGCGAAAGCTTCCCAGAAGATCGTTCGGAAAATGTCCTTGGACCAGAGAGAAAAAATTATTACCTGCATTCGAAGAAAAACAAAAGAAAATGCAGAAATCCTTGCACGTATGGGTGTTGATGAGACCGGAATGGGAAATGTAGGAGATAAGATCCTGAAACATCATCTGGTAGCAGATAAGACCCCTGGTACAGAAGATCTCAGCACTACAGCATGGTCAGGCGACAGAGGACTTACTCTGATCGAGATGGGACCGTTTGGCGTAATCGGAGCGATCACTCCGTGTACGAATCCAAGTGAGACCATTCTGTGTAATACGATCGGTATGCTGGCAGGCGGAAATACAGTTGTATTTAACCCACATCCGGCAGCAATCAAAACATCTATTTATGCGATTAACCTTCTGAACGAAGCATCCCTGGAATCAGGCGGTCCGGACAATATCGCAGTTACAGTAGAGAAACCTACATTAGAGACAAGCAACATCATGATGAAACATAAAGATATCCCGCTTATCGCAGCAACAGGCGGTCCTGGCGTTGTAACAGCAGTCCTTTCCTCTGGAAAACGTGGAATCGGCGCTGGCGCAGGAAATCCTCCGGCAGTTGTAGATGAGACAGCAGATGTAAGAAAAGCTGCTCAGGATATCGTAAACGGATGTACATTCGATAACAACCTTCCGTGTATCGCAGAGAAGGAAATCGTAGCAGTTGCTTCTATTACAGATGAGCTTATGCATTATCTGGTAAGTGAGAATGACTGTTACCTTGCTTCCAAAGAAGAGCAGGATAAACTTACAGCAGTTGTTCTTGCAGGCGGCAAGCTGAACCGTAAATGCGTTGGACGTGACGCAAGAACATTACTTTCCATGATCGGAGTAAATGCTCCTGCAAATATCCGCTGCATCGTATTTGAAGGACCGAAGGAACATCCACTTATCGCTACAGAGCTTATGATGCCGATCCTTGGCGTTGTAAGGGCAAAAGATTTTGATGATGCAGTAGAGCAGGCTGTATGGCTTGAGCATGGCAACCGCCACTCTGCACACATTCATTCCAAGAACATTGACAATATCACCAAATATGCGAAAGCAATCGACACCGCAATCCTTGTTAAGAATGCACCTTCCTATGCAGCACTTGGATTCGGCGGAGAAGGTTACTGTACATTCACAATCGCAAGCCGTACTGGTGAAGGACTTACAAGTGCAAGTACATTCACCAAGAGAAGACGCTGCGTAATGGCAGACAGCCTTTGCATTCGCTGACAGGAGGAAACATAAAAATGGACATGAATAACGTAAATATCGAAGAAATCGTAAAACAGGTTCTTGCTGGAATGGCTGGAACAGCACCGGCAGCTTCTGCATCAGCAGCACCAGTTGCACCAGCTGCAGCACCGGCAGGCGCAATCCCGAAAACTGCACACGTTGCAGTACTTACTGAAAAAGAGCATTTTGATATTAAAGAGTACCCGATTCCGGCACTTGGTGATGACGATATCCTTGTTAAAGTAGAAGGCTGCGGCGTTTGCGGTACTGATGCTCACGAATTCAAGAGAGACCCATTCAACCTGATCCCGGTTGCACTTGGACATGAGGGAACTGGTGAGATCGTTGCCATGGGTAAAAATGTTAAGACTGATACAGCTGGAAAACCGGTTAAGATCGGTGACAAAGTTGTTACCTGTATGATCTTCAAGGATGATCCGGAGATCACTATGTTCGACCTGAACAAGAAAAACGTTGGCGGAGCTGACGTATACGGACTTCTTCCAGATGATGACATTCATCTTAACGGATGGTTCTCTGATTACATCTTTATCAGAGGCGGAGAGTTCGGAAGCACATTCTTCAACGTAAGTGATCTTGATCTGGATTCCCGTATCCTGATCGAGCCATGTGCAGTTCTTGTACATGCAGTTGAGAGAGCAAAAACAACTGGTATCCTTCGTTTCAACAGCAGAGTTGTTGTACAGGGATGCGGACCAATCGGTCTGATCTGTATTGCAGTTCTTCGTACCATGGGTATCGAGAACATCTGTGCTGTAGATGGAAATCAGCAGCGTCTTGATTTCGCTAAGAAAATGGGCGCTACCATGAGCGTAAACTTCATGGAGCACAAAGGAATCGAAGCACTTTCTGAAGCTGTTAAAGATCAGTTTGGCGGACATCTTGCAGACTTTGCATTCCAGTGTACAGGATCACCTGTTGCTCATGCAAACATCTACAAATTTATTCGTAACGGCGGTGGTCTTTGCGAGCTTGGTTTCTTCATCAATGGTGGAGATGCTACAATCAACCCGCATTTTGACATTTGCTCCAAAGAGATCACAATCGTAGGCTCCTGGGTATACACCTTAAGAGATTACGTTACAACATTTGACTTCCTTAAGAGAGCAAACGCAATCGGACTTCCAATGTCTGAGCTGATTACAGACAAGTATCCGCTTGAGGAGATCAATGAAGCATTAAAGAAGAACCTTGCAATGACCGGTCTTAAGATCGCAGTTGTAAATAAATAATTGCCGGATAAAGGAGAATCAAGATGGCAGAAGCTGTAGGAATCTTGGAGGTGTTCGGACTGGCAACAGCGTTTGTGGCGGCCGACGCCGGCTGCAAGGCAGCAAATGTCCATCTGGAGGTTTTTGATAAAAATAAACCTGCAAATGCGGACAGTCTGCCGGTACCGCTCCTTGTCTGCATCAAGTTCCGCGGAAGCGTTTCTGATGTAACAGAGGCTGTAGAAGCTGGAATCAGAGTAGCAGAGAGTATGACCGGTGTGGTACAGCACTACGTAATACCAAATCCGGAACCCGGTACACAAAAAATGCTGAAAATCAGCGCACTGGATAAGGATTAATGATTGCTAACCAGTGAATTTAAGTCTATAATAAAAACGAACAAAGTCATGCGGAGCATGGCAGGTACCTCACAGCAAGTACGCTGGAGCGTACTTGAAAAGTCGAGATATATCAGGAGGAATTCATCATGGCACAGGAAGCTTTAGGAATGGTAGAAACCAGAGGACTTACAGCTGCAATTGAGGCAGCAGATGCAATGACAAAAGCAGCAGAGGTTACACTGGTTGGTACAGAGAAAATCGGATCCGGTCTTGTAACTGTTATGGTTCGCGGTGATGTCGGAGCTGTTAAGGCAGCAGTTGAGAGTGGAAGCGCAGCAGCATCCAGACTTGGAGAGCTTGTAGCTACACACGTAATCCCAAGACCTCATACAGATGTGGAGAAAATCCTTCCAAGCATCTAATGAACTATAAGGAGTTCGCTCATGAGTAAATCATATGGTTTTATTGAAATCACAGGTGTTGTAGCGGCCATGGATGCCCTGGACATTATGTGTAAAACGGCAGACGTTGAGCTGGCGTCATGTGAGCGTAAGCTGGGCGGACGACTGGTGACCATTATTGTACAAGGCGATGTGGCAGCTGTTACAGAAGCTGTGGAAGCGGCAGCAACAAATGCCATCAAGAAACCGGCAAGCTATGCAGTAATTGCCAATCCCCATGAGGAAATCGTCAAAATGGTGGAGCTTAGCGCAAGTCGATGGAGAAAGAAAAAGGGGGATGAATAATGGCTGACGAAGAAAAGAAAGAGACAGCGAAAAAAACAGCCCCTAAAAAGGCAGCCGCTCCGAGAAGAACGGCCAGAACAACCAGAGCAAAAGCAGCAGAAGTAAAGGCCGAAGAGCCGAAGACCACTGCAGCTGACAACGAGATTACAGAAACCAAACATACAGAAGCTGAGAAACCAGCAATTCATAAGGAGGAAAAAATCATGACACAGGAAGCATTAGGAATGGTAGAAACCAGAGGACTTACAGCAGCTATCGAGGCAGCTGACCAGATGTGCAAAGCAGCTAACGTTGCATTAGTTGGAACAGAGAAGATCGGATCCGGTCTTGTAACTGTTATGGTTCGTGGAGATGTTGGAGCAGTTAAATCTGCAGTAGAGAGCGGAAGCGCAGCAGCATCCAGACTTGGAGAGCTTGTAGCTACACACGTAATTCCGAGACCTCATACAGATGTTGAGAAAATCCTTCCAGTTCTGAAATAATATAAAAGTCCCAGATAGCAGCCATGAATGAGCTGTGCTTGCATGAGCGAATTCATGGATGCTCCTTACTTTTATAATGTCTGCTATGGCAGACATTACCGAATTTCAGGAAGAAAGCAGGTGTACTTTTGGAAACCAATAATGTTGAGCTGATTACCAGAATGGTACTGGATGCTCTCAATAAAAAAGAAGAAAAAGGCAATGGCTTCATGGTGCCCATCGGAGTTTCCGCAAGACATATCCACCTGACGCAGGAACATGTTGAAGCTTTATTTGGACCAGGATATCAGCTCACCAAGAAGAAAGAGCTGATGGGCGGACAGTTTGCCTCCAATGAGACAGTAACTATCGTTGGACTGAAGCTCCGTGCAATTGAGAATGTACGTATTCTCGGACCGGTCCGCAAGGCTTCACAGGTTGAAGTATCAGCTACAGACGCAATCAAGCTTGGTATGAAAGTACCGGTGCGTGAGTCTGGAGATGTTAAGGGAAGTGCTCCTATTGCAATTGTCGGACCGAAAGGTGCGATTTATCTGAAAGAGGGATGTATCGTAGCAATGCGTCACATTCACATGTCCCCGAAGGATGCTCAGGCAGCCGGTGTGAAGGATGGAGATATCGTATCTGTTAAAGCAGACAATGAGAGAGGAACCATTTTCAATCAGGTGAAGATCCGTGTAGACGACAGCTTTACACTGGAGATGCACATTGATACAGATGAAGCAAATGCAGCAAAAATTGCCACAGGCAATACAGTTACAATTATAAAGTAATGTTTTGGAAATCATTTCCTCATTACTAAAATAAAGTGTTCAGCCATGCTGGTTCTGAAAATGACAGATGCATGGCTGAACTGATATAAAATTTGGAGGTTCACATGATAGTTGGCAAGGTAGTAGGAAGCGTTGTTTCCACAAGAAAAAACGAAAAGCTGATCGGCAATAAGTTTATGATCGTGGAACCGGTTCATCACATGAAAGGTGACCTCAGTCAGATTGTTGCGATCGATATTATCGGTGCAGGAATCGGAGAATATGTATTGGTGGCACAAGGAAGCGCGGCAAGAATTGGCTGCGGCGTAGAAACAGCACCGGTAGATGCCGCCATTGTAGGTATCGTTGATGACGGTGCAGGATTGGAGTAACGCCATGGATATCAAAGAATTACAGAATATTATACAGGAGAATGGTGTAGTTGGTGCCGGCGGTGCAGGATTCCCTACATACATGAAGCTGACAGATAAAGCAAATACCATTCTTATGAACTGTGCAGAGTGCGAACCTTTACTGAAATTACACAGACAGTTATTAGAGAAGCACGCTTACGAAATAATGAAAACCTTCCATATGGTTCAGGAAACAGTTGGAGCTTCTGAGGCCATTATTGGAATCAAAAAATCTTATGTTCAGACAGTAAATGCTCTGAAACAGCATATCGAAGAGTTCCCGGGAATGCGCATCCACCTTCTGGATGAAGTGTATCCGATGGGAGATGAGGTTGTACTGATCTACGAAGCAACTGGTAGAGTTGTAAGACCTGGCGGACTTCCTATTGAGCAGGGAGTTGCTGTGTTTAACGTAGAGACATTGTATAATATATACCAGGCAGTAGAGAAAAAAGAGCCTGTAACAGCCAAATATGTGTCTGTTGTAGCTGAGGTAAATCATCCGGTAACTGTAAAAGTACCTCTTGGATGTACTATGGATGATGTTGTTGCCCAGGCAGGCGGAACTACTGTAAAAGACCCGGTTTACTTTATTGGTGGACCGATGATGGGAAGAATCGGAAAAGGTTCTGACCCTGTGACGAAGACAACAAATGCGATTCTGGTTCTGCCAAAAGACCATTTAATCGTACAGAAGAAGATGCGGACTTCTGCTATAGATTTAAAACGTGCAGCATCTATTTGCTGCCAGTGTAATACTTGTACAGATCTTTGCCCACGTAACAATCTGGGACATCCGATTGATCCAGCCCGCTTCATGCGTGCAGCTTCCAATCAGGATTTCAGAGATGTTAATCCATACATCAATGCAAGCTTCTGCAGCTCCTGTGGCGTTTGTGAGATGTATGCATGTCCTCAGAGCCTTGCTCCAAGAACACTTCTTGCAGACATGAAGGGCGGACTTCGTAAGGCAGGTATTCGTCCTCCTCAGGGAGTACAGCCAGTACCAGTTAAGGAATCCCGAGAATACCGCAAGGTTCCGGAAGAACGCCTGATGGCACGTCTTGGTCTTACAAAATATGACAAGGACGCACCGATGGACGAGACACTGGTTGATATTCCAAAGGTTAAAATTCTTCTTAGCCAGCATATCGGAGCACCTGCTCAGGCAATTGTAAAAGTTGGAGATCAGGTGACAAGAGGTCAGATGATCGCTTCTCCTGCCCAGGGCTTAAGTGTTGGTATCCATGCAACCATCTCCGGTAAAGTTACCGAGGTGACAGACCGCTGGATCGTAGTTGCAAAGAATTAGAAAGGACGTGCAGAAAATGAGTAAAGCAATCGGAATGATTGAATTCAAAACTACAGCTACCGGCGTTACTGCAGCAGATGCAATGGTTAAGACATCTGATGTAGAAATCGTTGAGGCGCAGACCGTGTGTCCGGGTAAATATATTGCAATTATTACCGGTGATCTCAGTGCGGTAAAAGCTGCCGTAGATACAGCTGTAACAACATATGAGGACAAGTGCATTGACAGTTTTGTACTGGGTAATCCGCACGAGTCTCTTTTCCCGGCTATTTATGGAACTACTCAGGTTGAGGAGATCAGTGCGCTGGGAATTCTTGAAACATATGATGCAGCTTCCATTATTGAGGCTGCAGATCAGGCTGCAAAGACTGCAATTGTAGATCTTATCGAGCTTCGTATTGCAAAAGGTATGTGCGGAAAATCTTACATGATGATCACTGGTGAGGTTTCTGCTGTATCCGCATCAATCGACAGAGCGAAAGAGCTTGTTGCTGAAAAAGGCATGTATCTGGATTCCTCTGTTATTGCACATCCGGATAAGAGAATGATCGACAGCCTTCTGTAATTCTGGTCTGACCAATAAAATGAACGCGGAGGGGACCTGAACATGCTTGCGTTAGAGAGACGGAATCTGATCCTTGAGAAATTACAGAATGAGAAGCGCGTAGTAGTAAGTGAACTGAGCCAGTTATACGGAGTCTCTGAGGAAACCATCCGACGGGATCTGGACAAGCTGGAGAAGGAAGGGCTTGCCATTAAAAGTTATGGCGGAGCTGTGATCAATGAAGATGTGAGCATTGATCTCCCTTTTAATGTGCGCAAGAATCAGAATGTAGTTGGGAAACAGAAGATGGCGGAAATTGTAGCCTCTCTTGTGCATGACGGGGAACATCTGCTTCTGGACGCCAGCACTACTGCAGTGTTTGTGGCAAAGGCATTAAAAGAGAAGGAGCGTCTGACTGTGATCACCAATTCCATGGAGATCCTTCTGGAACTGGCAGATGTGTCAGGATGGAATATTATTTCCACAGGTGGGATGATGAAGGAAGGCTATCTGGCTTTCCTTGGATCCCGGACAGAAGAAGTCATTCGCTCTTATTTTGTAGATACCGTTATTTTTTCCTGTAAGGCTCTTGATGAGAACTGGGGAGTAATGGAATCACAGGAAGCTTTTGGAACAGCAAAGAGAGCAATGCTGGATTCAGGACGTAAGAAAATCCTGGTTGTGGACAATACGAAATTTGACCAGACCGCATTTTCCGTTGCCGGAAGATTGCGGGATGTTGATATCGTCGTGACAGATGTGAAGCCTTCTGAAAAATGGCTGAAGCTTTTTGAAGAAGAGGGCGTGGAGTGCAGATATCCGGAATCTGTCCGATAGAAGCTTTCTGCTTACAAAAGAAAGCTGCAATAAAGGAGCATTGAATTATGAAAACTTTTGAAATGAAAACAGTCATCCATTTTGGTGACAATGCCCTGGATAGACTGGCAGAACTGCCATACAAAAAAGTTCTGGTGATCACAGATCCATTCATCGCAAAAGGGAAAATGATCGAGCTGATCACAGACCCGTTGAGACGCGGTGGCAAGGAGTTTGAAGTATTCAGTGATGTTGTACCGGATGCACCGGTAGGGAAAATCGCAGAAGGTGTAAAGAAGTTCCTGGAGTATCAGCCGGAGGTTGTAGTAGCTGTCGGAGGCGGCTCTGCAATTGACTCTTCCAAGGCAATCCGTGAGTTTGCCCTGAAGATCAACAATTATGGCAAAGTAGGTCTTATTGCAATTCCTACTACCAGTGGTACAGGATCTGAGGTTACCTCTTTTGCAGTTGTAAATGATACAGATAATCATGTGAAGTATCCGCTGATCTCAGACAGCCTTACAGCTGATGAGGCAATCCTGGATGCAGAACTGGTAAAGAGCGTTCCGCCCTCTATCACAGCAGATACAGGTATGGACGTACTGACTCATGCAATTGAGTCTTATGTAAGTATCAATCACAATGAATTTTCATCTGCTCTTGCTGAAAAGTCAATTGAAATCTGCGGAGTCTTTCTGTTAAGAGCATACCTTGACGGCGGCGATATGCATGCCCGTCAGAAAATGCATGTAGCTTCCTGTCTTGCCGGACTGTCTTTTAATGCTGCAGGACTTGGAATCACACATAGTATGGCACATCAGCTGGGAGCTATTTTCCATATTCCGCATGGACGTGCCAATGCAATGCTGCTTCCGCATATTGTAGAATTTAATGCAAATATCAACAAACATAGCAGAAGCCAGCAGGAATATCTTCCGGCAGTAAAGCGATATGCCAATATTTCACATATTCTTGGACTGAGTAACTACAACAAAGTAATGTCTGTAAGATCTCTTGTAAACTGGATTCAGTTTATGCAGAAGGAAATGAATATTCCGCTTACGATTAAAGAAATGGGAACTATTTCTGAGGATGAGTATTTTGCAGCAATTGACAAAATGGCAAACCTGGCGCTTGCTGATGCCTGCACAACTGCCAACCCAAGAGTCCCAACAAAAGAGGATATTGTGAAGATTTACAAGAAATTGTGGTCATTTTAATGAATTTAAGAGTTGCTGTCTAGCAACATATAAGAGGCTTTGGACAGATACTGTGGAATTGCGGTTATTTGTCCAGAGTCTGTTTATAACTAATGTAGTGAATGTAAGATAATGTGGATTATTTTCTGTTTTTGCACAGATATTGTCTTATATTCAGTGTATTGGTGCATAATAAAATCCATTTTGCCGGATGGGTAAAATGTCAGGAGAAAGTCGTATGAGTATTTATACAAAGAATGGTGACAAGGGAACTACCAATCTTGTCCATACGAAAAACGTTTCCAAAGCGGATGACCGAATCCAGCTGGAGGGAACCATAGATGAACTTTCCTGCCATATTGGAGTGTTGAAAACCATGATCAGAGATGGAGATACCATCCGTTTTCTGGAGAAGATCCAGGAAAATCTGACCAGAATTGATGCAGGAGTGGCAGATCCATATAATAGAGAGTATAAGATCAATGATGACAAGACAGAGCTTTTAGAGGAAGAGATTGACCGTTTGACGGGGCTTTTTCATATGCCGAAGGAGTCCTCATTACCTGGGGCTTGTCGCTTGTCTGCTGAGATTGATGTGACTTGGGCTGTGGCCAGAAGAGCGGAGCGTGATCTTGCCGCTGTAAGTGTAAAGTTTGGTTCTGACACAGGAAGCAAGAAATATATGAACCGTCTGGCCGACTATCTGTATGTGCTTGCACGCTACGAAGAAGCGGAGGCAGCAGGTCAGAAGACGGGAACGTCAAAGCTTGTAGAAACTGACGCATCTTCTGAAAATACGGAACTACATGCAAGTGGAACTGAGAAAGTGGCAGGAGGAAGCGTGAGCGTGGATACGAAAGTTGAAAATTCTCTCATATCTGGTACCTCTGATTCTGTAGACGAAGCTGTAATTCAGGCAGTACTGCGCCGCATGGGTATGCAGAATAAGATTACACTGGATGGAGCGAAGAAGCTGATCGGGAAAATCGAACAGGAAGCCCTTCGCCGCGGTAAGAAAGCGGTGATTGCAGTTTGTGGTCCGGAAGGAAATCCAATTGCCGTTCATGTAATGGACGGAGCATTTCTGGTAAGCTTTGATGTCGCTTTGAAAAAAGCTTATACTTCTGTTGCGGTGAAGATGTCCACCATGGAATTATCTAAACTGGCTCAGCCAGGCGGAACCTTTTATGGCGTAGATAAGATGGATGGTGGAAAAATCGTGATTTTCGGAGGCGGCGTGCCGCTGAAATCCGGAGATACGATTATCGGAGGTCTTGGTATAAGCGGAGGCACAGGAGAGGAAGATCACAGCCTGGCAGAATATGCATTGTCCGTATTACCGGAAATATTGTAGTTGGAATATAGTACAAGGATTATGACAGGGAAAGGCTATTTCTTTAGGAAAGAGAAAAAGCCTTTCTTTTTTTCGTATGGAGCTTTTGAGACAGAAAGCAGTTTATAACCCGTTTTATCAATAGTCTCTTTCAGTTTTGCTTCATCAAGATCATTTTCTGTAAGGATAACCGTCTCTCCTTTTGTATGGGACGAGGTGACTTTTTTTACAGAAAAGTTATTACGAATACTTTCGTTAATGTGGGATTCACACATTCCACACATCATTCCGTCTATTTTTAATGTAATCTGCTGCATAATTTAATCTCCCTTTTTTAATAGATTTGCCATAAATGTCCTGGCGGTATGTTTTCAAACACGCTCTAAGCTGTGTAATCAAATTTCACAAAGGACAGCTCGCAGTTTGCAATACGGCTGCAGATATTTACTGCTGAATACATTACCACGGAAAATTCTCCGTCAATAGTATCCACATGAAGATAACGTCCGTCAGCGGAGATTCTGGCGTGTTTCACATCGCCTCGCTCTGTCAGTTCTTTTATGATTTCATTTGCCAGGTCTTCCGTAACAGTTTTTGATAAATGATAACATCTTCCCATGATTCAACAGCTTCCTTTCGTCATACTTATGTTAGTTGCTTCTAATTGAAAATATTATAGCACGTTTCAGAAAAAAGAAAACTTCAGTTACAGATAAAATTTATCATTTAAGTGTCGAATTATGTGAGAATTTTACGACCGAATTTCGTTGTAATGGCAACCGGCTTTTGTTAGAATAAAAGAAACGAAAGAGAAAAACAATTTCTGATTTTCTGCGGCGTTCTGCAGCAGTATGTGCGGACAGTTTTCTGCCATGGGCTAATCTGCCTGATCAGCAGCAATTCCATCATCCGGTTACTTGAAAACCTGCTACATAAGGGTCCTGGAATAAGAGACCATTCTGGAAAAATGGCATATATAGCGAAAACAAGAATAAGCTATGGCTTTTTTCGAGTCTTAACAGCAAAAGAAAACGCATAAAATGCGTCAACGTAGCCTGTAAAAAATACAGGAATGATTCTCTGTCGTTTTTCTTACGACGAAAAAAATCACATCTTTAGCATATCTGAGAAATAAGAGAAAAAGAAGTCAATTCTTTTTTTGTGGGCGGGCGTCCGGCCAATGCTCGCCCTCCTAATCAGCTTTTCTTATATTTTCCTGGTGTAGTTCCTTTGTATTTTTTAAATGTACGTATAAAATAGCTCAGATCATTAAATCCATTTCGATATGCAATATCTGTAATAGAATCATCGGTTGTGGAGATTTCATAGCAGGCTCTCTCAATGCGCTGCCTGTTCAGATAATCCATGGGAGTCTGATGGGTCATTTCGGAGAAAAAACGGCAAAAGTATTTGGGTGACATGGATACGGAGGCCGAAAGCTGTTTTAGTGTCAGAGCCCCCGTATAGTTGTGCTCAATGAAATCAAGTACCTGTTTCAGCTGTAAAATTCTCTTATAATCACGTCTTGCGCGTGTTATACTATCAAGATAGTAATGATTACTAAAAACAATACCAAAAAAGTGGTAAAATTGTCCAATTACAGTGAGCTCGTAGCCAGGTTCTCTTTTCCAAAGAGAATCAAAAAGACTGTTTATTGTATTGTAGACTTCCATATGCTTTGGTGTAAAATGATGATAGATCAGAATTTCCTGATGAATAATCTTCTGCATATATCCTGCACAAACAGAATTATTTTTGAGGAAAACATTTCCGTCGAAAACAATGCACTGATAAAGACAATTATCAGGAATTCCACTGTGAAGTATTCCACTATGTACAAAAATGATGTCTCCGGCAGTTGCAATGAAACTTTTTTCGTCTAAAGTGACAGTGAGAGAGCCCTCAAGAATACGAATGATTTCATATTCTACATGCCAGTGATAGGACATTACATAGCGCGGATGAGCCTGATCAATATGATGAAATTCAAAAGGAAAATCATATGTTCCCCTTAAACGGTCTTCATTATGGTCCAGATCCTGCAAAATAAATTCCTCCTTAGGTTAATTTGATGGATTTTTTACAAAATAATCAAAAAAGTGAATATTGTACTATTTTTTGCCATTATATCACAAGTAATTACGGTTTGGCAATTGTATACTATGAACTATAGGAAACAGAGAGGTTTTTTAGTGAAACCTCTTAAAAAGAATATATTTATTATGGAGGTAATGAATCATGGCAAAGAGCAGATTAGTAGGTAGCTATCCGGTTATCGGTATCAGACCAACAATCGACGGACGTAGAGGAGCACTCGATGTCAGAGGATCTCTTGAAGAGCAGACAATGAATATGGCTAAATCCGCTGCGAAACTTTTTGAAGAAAACCTGAGATATTCCAACGGTGAGCCTGTTAAAGTTGTTATCGCTGATACAACAATCGGACGTGTAGGTGAAAGTGCTGCATGTGCTGACAAATTCCGTAAAGAAGGTGTAGACATCACACTTACTGTTACACCGTGCTGGTGCTATGGCGCAGAGACAATGGATATGGATCCTCAGACAATCAAAGCTGTATGGGGCTTCAACGGAACAGAAAGACCAGGAGCAGTTTACCTTGCATCCGTTCTTGCTACACATGCACAGAAAGGTCTTCCGGCATTCGGTATCTATGGACATGATGTTCAGGAAGCTGATGACACATCTATCCCGGCAGACGTTGAAGAGAAATTACTCAGATTCGGACGTGCAGCAGTTGCAGCTGCTTCCATGAGAGGCAAATCCTATCTGCAGATCGGTTCCGTTACAATGGGTATCGGCGGATCTATCATTGATTCCGATTTCATCGAATCCTATCTTGGAATGCGTGTTGAATCCGTTGATGAGGTAGAAATCATCCGTCGTATGACAGAAGGCATCTACGATCACGCAGAATTTGAGAAAGCTCTCAAATGGGCGAAAGAGACCTGTAAGATTGGTTGGGACAAGAACCCTGAAGAACTGCAGTTCTCCCCAGAGAAGAAAGAAGAGCAGTTTGAGTTCGTAGTTAAAATGGCAGTTATCATCAAAGAGTTGATGAACGGCTGCGATAACCTTGATCCTGCATTCTCCGAGGAAGCAATCGGACACAACGCTCTGGCAGCTGGTTTCCAGGGACAGAGACAGTGGACAGATTTCTATCCAAACGGTGACTTTGCAGAAGCTATGCTGAACACATCCTTCGACTGGAACGGCGCTCGTGAGCCATACATCCTCGCTACAGAGAATGACGTTCTCAACGGACTTGGAATGATGTTCATGAAACTTCTTACAAACAGAGCTCAGATCTTCGCTGATGTTCGTACATACTGGAGCCCAGAGGCTGTTAAGAAAGCTACAGGATATGACCTTGAAGGTGTAGCTAAAGAAGCTGGCGGATTCCTTCACCTGATCAACTCCGGTGCTGCTTGCCTTGACGCTAACGGCGAAGCTAAAGATGAAAACGGCAATGCTGTTATGAAACAGTGGTGGGATATCACAGAAGAAGACCAGAAAGCTATCATGGAAAACACTGAATGGTGTATGGCTGACAACGGATACTTCCGTGGAGGCGGATACTCCAGCCGTTATGAAACAAAAGCTCAGATGCCTGCAACAATGATCCGTTTGAACCTTGTTAAAGGACTTGGACCGGTTCTGCAGATTGCTGAAGGATGGACAGTTGCTCTTCCAGCAGAAGTATCTGACAAACTTTGGAAACGTACAGACTACACATGGCCATGTACATGGTTTGCTCCAAGATGCGATGGCAAAGAGGGACCGTTCAAGACAGCTTATGATGTAATGAACAACTGGGGAGCTAACCACGGTGCTATCTCCTACGGACATATCGGAGCTGACCTGATCACAATGTGCTCTATGCTTCGTATCCCGGTATCCATGCATAACGTTCCGGAGAAAGATATCTATCGTCCGGCAGCTTGGAATGCATTTGGAATGGATAAAGAAGGTGCAGATTTCAGAGCTTGCAAGAACTATGGACCTCTTTATAAATAATTAGCTTTTTATAATTTAACTGCTTTCTTTCACTCCCCCAGGACAATGAAGGAAAGCTGAGAGAGCGGGACTTTTGTCTCGCTCTTTTATTGTCTGGGGCTCTTTATCGGACATACATCCGCATGATTTCACGCCCGGATTCCCGATTTTTCTGTGAAATTGTTTATAAAAACACCTCGCGGAACATTACCGGTGAATAGTAACTGTTGCTGTAAAATAATGGGAAAATATGAGAAAAATGGTTGCAAGTTTTTCCTGGTGTGTTACAATGAAAAACAGAAAAATGGTTACTGCTCATTCCGTTCACAAAATACCTCGCGGAATGTTATCAGTAAACAGTAACGAAAAATGTATACAAGAGGGAAAAGAGGATATATATGAAGAAAAAGCTGGGAATGTTGCTGGCTGTGCTTCTTACTTTTTGCATGACTGTGGGAGTTTTTGCAGATGCAGGAAAGACACAGCAGGTTGATTATAAAACAGATTACTATATGATTGTAGAATCGCCTGATGGCGGTGTTGACATGTATTCAGAGGCAGATGCTTCCAGCCCGAAGCTGAATGATGAGCTGATTCCTAATGGAACTGCGATCCATGTAGAAGGAGAGACCACAGATGAAGCTGGAAAGGTATGGGTATATGCTCAGCTTCATGGCATGTTTGGTTTCCTGGAAGAGAATTATCTGAAGCCGGCTACTCTTGCCGAGGCAGTGGCATCAGAGCTTGTTTTATACGGAAGCAAGGATGCGAATTACAGTATTACAGTCAATGCTAAGGAAGACGGTTCCGTTTGCCTGTATAAAGGACCTGGAAAAAAGTACGGCACAGTTTCCGGAGGCTGTAATATAGCGAATGGTGAGAAGTTATATATTGATACAGAAGTAGATACTGGTAAAGATGGTATCTGGGGACACACAGAGGCTGGTGATGTTTCTGGCTGGGTAAATATTGCAGAAGCCACCAATACGGAAGAGAGTACAGTAGAACTTGTTCCTGAAACTGAGAAAGAAGCGGAAGACGGTTCCCAATCTGTTCAGGCTGGAGAGAATACTTCTGAAGTTGGAAAAGCAGGTACCGAAGGCAAAGATATCGGTGATGCGGAGGCAGAGCCAACAGGCACTCCTACCTCGAAGCCTGAGAAGACAAGTACTCCTGCTCCGAAGCCAACTGAGACGAGTACTCCTGCTCCGGAACCGACTAAGAAAGCAACTGCAGCTTCAGAGCCAACTGAGACAAGTACTCCTGCCCCTGAGCCGACTGAAGCGAGCACTCCTGCCCCGGAACCAACTGAGGCGAGCACGCCTACCCCGGAGCCGACTGAGACAAGTACTCCTACTCCGGAACCAACAGAGACAAGTACTCCCACCCCGGAGCCAAGTGTGACTATTGCGCCTACAGAAGAGGCAACAGTAACAGTTGCTCCTTCAGAAAGTGCAGAACAGGAAGCATCCAGCGAAAATGTGGAGAGCACAGATAAGGGAATGAATTCTGTTATCTGGATTCTGGTTGTAGTTATTATCATTGGCATCGCAGTGGTAATCTGGCTCCTTAAGAAAAAAGGAAAAAATAGTGAATCATAATAAACATGAATAATAAAAGCTCCGCCGGGAATCCGACGGAGCTTTTTAGCTGAAATAAAAAATTATTTGTTGATAACAACACCTTTCTGAAGCATAACGTTTGCGTAAACAGCTTTCTCACCTGTAGCGATAATACAATATGCTTTCTTTGCCTCTTCATAAAATGCGAAACGCTCGATATTTCTAACTGCCTCGGCGCCACGTTCATCATGTTTGGAAACAATCTCTTTGTATGTATCCCAGATTGGAGTTTTTACCGGATCGCCAGGCATAACTTCCATCAGGGTAACTGGTTTCTCTACATAAGAATCAAGAGGGATAACAGTAAGGATAGCGTCCAGAAGTTCTGGAACTCCATGTCCGTCGCAGCGAACAACAATTGCATCTTTACCCATTGATTCTACTGGGAAGTTGCCGTCCGCGATAACGATGCGGTCGCTGTGTCCCATCTCGCATAAAACTTTTAAAAGCTGTGGTGAAAGTATTTCTGGAATTCCTTTTAACATAATATATTCTCCCTTCGTTCTTTCTCAGAAATCTGGCACAGTAATCTATAAAAACTGATACCGGTTCCGAAAGTATTCTACTCTATAAGTTACCTTTCTTTGCCGGATTTTTCAAGGTAAAATTTTACGCAAAAAGATGAAATATTTACTGTTGACAGAAATTTGGAAAAGAGTTAATATGAACTAAAACAGAAACGTTTCGGTTTTCGAAAACCGAAGATTCATGGCCTGTATCAGCAGGCAGAAGGAGGAGAATATGCCACTTGTTACATCTAAGGAAATGTTGCTGAAGGCTCAGCAGGGCGGTTACGCAGTAGGTGCATTTAATGCAGAGAATATGGAGATGGTGAAAGCTATCATTCAGGCAGCTGAGGAGCTGAAAGCACCTGTTATGATCCAGACTACTCCATCTACTATTAAATATGGCACTCTTGAGACCTATCAGGCAATCGTTGCAGCAGAAGCTGCAAAGGCTTCCGTTCCGGTTTGCCTGCACCTTGACCATGGCAGTAGTTTTGATCTTGCGATGAAGGCACTGAAGGCTGGATATACTTCCGTGATGATTGATGGTTCTAAGCTGGACTATGAAGGAAACATTGAGGTGAGCAAGAAGGTGGCTGACGTAGCAGCTTCTATGGGAATCCCATGCGAGGCAGAACTTGGTAAGGTAGGTGGTAAGGAAGATGATCTGGTTGCAGTTGCAGATACCAATACCGATCCACAGGAAGCCAGAGAATTTGTAGAGCGCACAGGCGTTACTTCTCTTGCAGTAGCAATTGGCACAGCACATGGCTTCTATGTGGGAACTCCTGTTCTTGATAAGGAGCGTTTAAGTGAAATCCGTGAAGTTGTAGATATTCCGCTGGTTCTTCATGGCGCTTCCGGCCTTAGCGATGAGGATGTTATGGATTGTGTAAAGAGAGGAATCTGTAAGGTTAATTTTGCCACCGAGCTTCGTGCGGCATACTCCAAGGCTGTCAGAGAGACACTTGAGGATGAGAAGGTATTTGATCCTAAGGCATATGGCAAGGCTGGAATTGCAGCTGTGAAAGAGCTTGTAATGGCTCGTATGAAAGTTTGCGGCTGTGACGGAAAGGCTGAGTAAGAGGCTGATTTATGGCAGCGACGATGAAAGATATTGCCAGACGGACAGGACTTGGCCTGGCAACGATTTCCTCTTATTTCAATGGGGGGAATGTAAGAGAGAAGAACCGTATCAAGATCGAAGAAGCCATCGAAGAATTACATTACGAAGTAAATGAAGTTGCCCGCGGTCTGAAGACCAATGCTACCAAAACAGTGGGGGTTGTGATTCCAGAGCTGAACAATGTTTTCTGTGCCGAAATCATCAGTGGAATGGAGGATATTCTCCGAAGCCATGGATATGCAGCGATTGTCTGTGACTGCAGAACAGATAAGAAGCTTGAAAAAGAAGCAGTGGATTTCCTTACCAGGAAACGTGTGGATGGAATTATCAATATGCCGGTAGATATGACAGGAGCCCATCTGAATGAATTTCAGAAAACTGGTAAGCCCATTGTGCTTATCGACCGTATGATCCAGGGAATATCCTGCGACTGCGTGTTGGTGGATAATGTAAATGCAGCTGAGAAAGCTGTTGGCATGCTGGTAGAACAACAGCATCAGAAGATCGGTCTGATCGGTGGCCCGGATGAGGTATTCACTGCCAGACAGCGTATGTTAGGATACATGAAAGCCCTTAAGGATCATGGAATTGCGGTTGATGAAAAGCTGATCTGCCATGGTGATTACACGATCCAGGGGGGCGTTCAGGCAGTAGAAGAGCTGGTGAAAGAGAATCCTGATATGACAGCTGTTTTTGTGACAAACTATGAGATGACTATGGGGGCAGTGATCGGACTTAACGAGATGGGGGTATCCATGCCAGAGGAAATTTCCCTGGTGGGATTTGACAATCTGCCTTTTGCCCGTGCATGCAGACCTGCACTTACCATTGTTTCACAGCCCACAGAGAAAATTGCAAGGGAAACAGCACAGATCATGCTGGAACGGCTTGAAGGAAGAGATGAGCTTCCTGACCATATTGTACGGAAACTTCAGACTGATATTTTTATGGGGAAATCCATAAGGAGACAAGGATGAGCAAAGACTATTTATTAGGAATTGATATTGGAACCAGCGCGTGCAAGGTTGCCATATTTAACAAGAACGGAAAGGTGATGGCTTCCGCCAATGGGGATTACCCTGTTTATTATCCTCATGAGGGATGGGCGCAGCAGAAGCCGGATGAATGGTGGCATGCGGTTTGCGGCGCTATTTGCGAATGCCTGGAGACAGGTAATATTTCAGGAGAGCAGATTGCCGGAGTGGGAATTGATGGGCAGAGCTGGTCGGCTATTGCCATTGACCATGAGGGAAATGTTCTGACAGATACACCTATCTGGATGGATACAAGAGCCCAGGAAATCTGCGACAGACTCAATAATGAAATCGGCAGTGAGAATATTTTCAATGTTGCAGGTAATTCTCTTCAGCCTTCTTATACCACAGCGAAGATTCTCTGGTATAAGGAGAATATGCCTGAAGTATATAATAATATTTACAAGATCCTTCAATCAAACAGCTTTATTGCTTACAGACTGACTGGTGCCATCACACAGGATCTTTCACAGGGATATGGCCTGCATTGCTTTGATATGCGTACTGGTACCTGGGATGAAGTGATGTGTGAGAAACTGGGAATTCCTGTGGATTTTCTTCCGGAGATTGTTGCGTGCGATAAGGTAGTGGGAACTGTGACGGAAGAGGCAGCAGCCCAGACTGGACTGGCTGTCGGAACTCCTGTAGTGGCCGGCGGTCTGGATGCAGCCTGTGGGACACTTGGTGCGGGGGTGATTCATCCGGGGGAGACCCAGGAGCAGGGTGGACAGGCTGGTGGCATGAGCATCTGCACCGATACATATAAAGCAGATCCAAGCCTGATCTTAGGATATCACGTAGTGCCAGGGCAGTGGCTCCTTCAGGGAGGAACTACCGGAGGCGGCGGTGTCATGCGCTGGTTTGAGAGAGAGTTTGCAGATTATGAGAGGAGCCGTAAGGCGGATACCGGGAAATCTTCTCTGGAACAACTGAATGAGATTGCCGAGGCAGTACCAGCCGGAAGTGAAGGCGTTGTATTCCTTCCGTATATGTCCGGAGAGAGATCCCCTGTCTGGAATCCATACGCCAAAGGTGTTTTCTATGGCCTTGATTTTGCTAAGACCAAGGGACACATGGTAAGAGCCTGTATGGAGGGCGTAGCATTTTCCCTGCGACATAATCTGGAGGTAGCTGAAGCAGCAGGTGCTAAAGCAGAAGTTCTTCGTGCTATGGGAGGTTCAGCCAATTCCCTTCTCTGGACTCAGATTAAGGCTGATGTGACAGGCAAGGCAGTAGTGGTTCCTGCTTCCGATACAGCAACCACATTAGGTGCTGCAATCCTGGCTGGCGTAGGAGTTGGATTTTATAAAGATTACGAGGAAGCGGTTTCCATGACAGTGAAAGAGACAAGACGTCATGAGCCCAATCCTGAGAATAAAGAAGTTTATAATAAGACATACCGTACATACAGGGATTTATATGAATCTCTGAAAGCTATGATGGTACGGCAGTAAGGAGGTATTTCGAGATGAAAGCAGCAGTTGTAGTTGCAAACGAGGATGTACAGTACCAGGAAATCGAAGAACCGCAGGCAAAACCAGGCTGGGTAAAGATTAAAGTAAAAGCTTCCGGTATTTGTGGCTCTGATGTTCCGCGAGTATTGAATCATGGTGTTCATTTTTATCCTATCGTTCTTGGACATGAGTTTTCCGGTGATGTAGTAGAAGTTGGCGAAGGGGTCACCAAGGTGAAAGTTGGCGACCGCGTTTCCGGGGCTCCGCTTCTTCCGTGCATGAAGTGTGATGACTGTCAGAATGGAAACTTCTCCTTATGTAAGCATTACAGTTTTATCGGTTCCAGGCAGCAGGGAAGTAATGCGGATTATGTAGTAATTCCAGAGCAGAATGCGATTCCTTTTGATCCGTCTATTTCCTATGAACAAGGTGCAATGTTCGAGCCATCCACAGTTGCTCTTCATGGACTTCTTCAGAATGATTATCAGGGCGGTCGCTGCGTGGCGATTTTAGGATGTGGAACAATTGGCATCTTCACAATGCAGTGGGCAAAGATCTTTGGTTCCAAGAAGGTGGTAGTATTTGATATTAGTGAGGAACGCCTGGACCTTGCCATGAGAATGGGTGCAGATGCAGTTATCAATACAACCAAAGAGAATTATATGGAAGAGGCTATGGCAATTACCGGTGGTAAGGGCTATGAATATGTGTTTGAAACAGCCGGACAGGTTCCGACTATGCATATGGCATTTGAACTTGCTGCGAATAAGGCACACGTATGCTTCATTGGAACACCTCATGCAGATCTTACGTTTACACCAAAGCAGTGGGAGAATATGAATCGTAAAGAATTCAAACTTACAGGCTCCTGGATGTCTTATAGTTCCCCGTTTCCAGGCAAAGAGTGGGATCTTACAGCTCATTATTTTGCAACCGGTCAGCTGAAATTTGATCCGGGATTTATTTATCGCAAAATGCCAATGAGTCAGGCTCAGGAAGCATTCCAGCTCTATAAGACGCCTGGTCTTGTAAAGGGGAAGATTCTTCTGGTGAATGAGGATTGAGCATATGATACTGACAGTAACATTAAATGCAGCTATTGATAAGCGGTACGTGGTAAATAACTTTAAGACCGGAGAAGTAAATCGTGTAAAGGAATGTACTTATGTTCCTGGTGGAAAAGGTCTGAATGTATCCAAGCCGGCTTCAATTTACGGAGCAGAGGTGACTGCTACAGGCTTTGTAGGTGGTTATGCAGGAGCTTATATTGAGAATGCATTGAAGCCGTTTGGTATTAAAAGTGCTTTTTATCATGTAGCTGCAGAGAGCAGATCCTGTATTAATATCTGGGATGAGGTTAATAAAGTACAGACAGAATTTCTGGAGCCGGGGTTTACCCTTACAGAAGAGGATTTTGCCGGATTTGAGGAAAAATTCCGTAATCTTGTAAAAGAAGCGAAAGTAGTTGCAATGTCAGGAAGTGTTCCGAAAGGACTTGACGGAACTGCTTATCAGCGTCTTATAAAGATTGTAAAAGAGGCAGGAATTCCGGTTATTCTGGATACCAGCGGCAAACTTCTTGAAATGGGAATTGAAGCAGCACCTACTATGATCAAGCCCAATATTGATGAAATCCGCATGCTCACAGGTAAGAATTGTGATGATATCCAGGATATTATAGATGCGGCGAAAGAGATTCATGCAAAAGGTGTGGAAATCGTAGCTGTTTCCCTGGGAGCTGACGGTTCTCTTGCAGTAGGTAATGAAGGAATTTTCCGTGCACTGGTTCCGAGAATAAATGCAGTGAACACAGTTGGGTGTGGAGATTCTATGATCGCAGGATTCGCACTGGGTTTATCCAGGGGACTTTCACTTCCTGAGACAATGAAACTGGCAAGTGCTATTTCAGCGTCAGCAGCCATGCGCGAGGAGACTGGATTTTTTGTGATGGAAGATATGGAGAAACTGCTTCCACAGATTGAGGTTACTAAATTATAAGAAAATGTAGTAAAAGATATTAAGCGAAAGTAAATTGCGTTGTAATTGAAATCTATAGTGCAAACGAAATGTTAAGGAGGATAAGAAAATGACAATGATCGATCCGGCAATTGTTCCGCAGAGAACACTTTATACTGGCGCTAAGATGCCAGTTGTTGGAATGGGCACTTTTGGAAGTGACCATGCAGATGCAGATGCAGTTTCTGCTTCTGTTGCAGGTGCACTTCGTGTAGGTTACCGTTCTTTTGACTGTGCTGCATGTTACGGAAATGAAGATATGATCGGAAAGATCTTCGCAGATGCATTTGCAGAAGGCATTGTAAAAAGAGAAGAACTTTTTATTGCATCCAAAGTATGGAACGATATGCATGGCGACGGAGATGTACTGATTGCCTGTGCGAAGACCTTAAAGGATCTGAAGCTTGACTATCTGGATATGTATTATGTTCACTGGCCATTCCCGAACTATCATGCACCGCATTGTGATGTGGATTCCAGAAATCCTGATTCCAAACCGTTCACAGTAGAGCGCTTTATGAAAACCTGGCGCCAGATGGAGCGTCTGGTAGATATGGGGCTGACGAAACATATCGGTATGTCTAATATGACAATCCCGAAACTGGAGGCAGTACTTCCACTTTGCAGAATTAAACCAGCTGCGATCGAGATGGAGCTTCATCCATGCTTCCAGCAGCCGGAGCTGTTTGATTATTGCAGAGCGCATGGTATTGAAGTGGTAGGATTCTGCCCAATTGGTTCTCCTGAGCGTCCGGAACGTGATAAGATGCCAGAAGATATTGCGGATATTGAACTGCCAGAGCTGAAAGCAATTGCAGCGGCACATGGTGTTCATCCGGCAGTTATCTGTATTAAATGGGCTGTACAGAGAGGTGCTTCCCCAATTCCATTCTCTTTGAAAGAGAAGAATTACACCATGAACCTGAAATGTGTCACGGAAGATCCTCTGACAGAAGAAGAGATGGAAACCATCCGTTCCCTTGATAAGAATAACCGTCTGATCAAAGGCCATGTATTCCTGTGGGAAGGTGCAAAGGACTGGCACGATCTCTGGGATGAGGATGGAGTGATTGTAAAATAATGGTTATAATTTCAAAGCTTCTTTGAATATCTTACACAGCAAAAAAGCTGCAGGGTTTATAATGCTTATAACTTTGCAGCTTTTTTTGTTACTAGAGCGTGTTTGAAAAATCATTCCCGCAATCTGCACGCCCCACTTTGCGGGAGATTTCACCCGAATTCGGTTGCCGTAGCCCGCTACGGCGCCCTCATCCGGGCGAAATCTCCCACAAATTGTGACGCACATCTTGCAGAAAGCCTTTTTCAAACACGCTCTAGTAAACAGTAACCAATGTTTTTTAAACAAACTCTGGAATTGTTTGTTTAGTTTGCATGATTTTATGGTATGTGATAATATAATATTTAGCTGAAATTAATAGAATACCATGTGCAAACAGGCACCGGGGGGGAGCCGATGAGGTACATGCTGTGTATAGAAAGGGAAAGCGAAAACTATGTATCGAATTTTACTTGTAGATGATGAGATCCTGGTACGTGACGCCATAAAGGAGAATATTGACTGGAAGTCCATGGATTGCCAGCTTGTAGGAGACTGCGAAAACGGAAAGCAGGCAGCAGATTTTGTGAAGAGCCATCCGGTAGATATTGTTCTCACAGATATTTTGATGCCGTATATGGATGGAATGGAACTGAGCCATTTTCTGCATGATAATTACCCGGAGATCGTAATTGTGATCTTCAGTGGCTTCGGGGAATTTGAATATGCAAAGAAAGCAATTCAGTATAATGTAAGCGAATACATGCTGAAGCCGGTAACTGCTATGGAGCTCAGAGAAGTTATTGGCAAAATGAAAGAAAAAGTAGATCTGCAGAGAAAAGAAAAGAAGAAAATAGAATCCCTCACAAAGACATCTCAGGATTATCACAAAAATGCTCTGGTGATTCGTTCGAAAGCGATTGAATCTCTGGTAAGCTGTACGCGGGATGTGCAGGAGAGCCTGGAGGAATTGTCTGGAATGGGAATTAATCTGGAGGCAGCATCTTATCGGGTTGCGTTATTTGACATGGATCTGTTTTCCGATATTCATCAGATTGATATGGAAAAACGCCAGGAGAGCGCATTAATGGCTTTTGTTTTATTTAATGTTGCAGATGAGATCGTGACAGATCGTAATGCAGGAATTGCCTATCAGGAAGGAAATAACCGGGTGTGTATCCTCTTTATGGGAAACCGCAGCAGGGAGTTTTCCAGAGAAATACAGGAAATCTGTCAGGAAATCCAGAAAAAAGTAAAAGAAGTGATCGGCATTGAAGCTTCAGCAGGAATTGGGGGCTGGGTAAGGAATCCCGGAGATACGATCCAGTCTCATAACCAGGCTGAGAAGGCTATTGAACTGCGCTATTTACTGGGCGGAAATCTGCTCATTGACACAGAAACACTGAATCCGGAGAGAAGTATTTCTTTGCAGCAGCCATTAAGCGATATGGTAGATGGAATCAAGAAAGGCAATGAAGCTGAGATGAATCAGGCTCTTTCTGTTATGAAATCTGAGATCAAAAAGGCCAGAGTGGATAAAAGTCAGGCCTGTGTCTGCCTTCAGATGATTCTGCGCCATGCAGGAAGCTGCTGGGAAGCTCTTTCTTCCGAGAATGAAGATCTGTTCCACAAAAGAGAAATTCTCATGGGACGGGTAACCGAACAGAAAACTTTTAAGGAAGCTTTTAAAATGGCAGAGGACTATGTTCACGAGGTATTTGAAAGATGCTCTTCCCTGAACAGTTCCAGCGGTCAGAAGCAGGCAGTACTTGCTATGGAATATATTCGTCAGCATTACAATGAGCCGGAATTAGGATTAAATGATATCTGTTCTTATCTGAATATTGGTACAAGCTATTTCAGTACTATTTTTAAGGAAGCCACAGGAGGCACTTTCCTGGAATTCCTCAGTAAGACACGTATGGAAAAGGCAAAGGAACTCCTGGAACAGACTGCACTTAAGAACTATGAGATTGCGGAGAAGGTGGGCTTTTCAGATCCCCATTATTTTGGAATTTCTTTTAAGAAAATGACAGGTAAGACTCCTACCGAGTATGCAAGGGAAAAAAGATCTTTATGAAAAGAAAAGTACTGACGGCAGCCGGCATATGTATTGGGATTTTGATTTTTGCAAAAGGAGGCAGGTATTTTGTTCAGAATCAGAAATGCCAGAAGCAGCTGTTTGCGATGGACACTTATATGGAGTTTACCGCATATGGAAAAAACAGCGAAGAGGCTGTAGATGCAGCTATAGAAGAAGTACAGAAACTGGATGCGATGCTATCAGCAGAAAACAGTAAAAGTGAAGTATATGCCTTAAACGAACAGGGAAATCTGCAGGCAACAGATGATCTGGCAGAGCTGATCCTCCGGGGAAAAGAGATTTATCAGGAGACTGACGGACTTTTTGACGATACGATTTATCCGGTGATGAAGCTATGGGGATTCCCCACAGGCAATTATCATGTGCCTACAGCTGTTGAAGTACAAAAAAAACTGGCACTGGTGGATGGAAATAAAGTAGAAATACAGACCCGGGACTCTGATGAAAAGGGCAGTTCCAGCAAAGAAAAAGCAAATTTTATAACGCTTGGAGCAGATCAGCAGATTGATTTTGGAGGAATTGCAAAAGGATATACAGGGCAGAAGCTGGCAGAGCTTTTTCAGGAATATGGCGTTTCTTCCGCATTGGTTTCTCTTGGAGGGAACATTCAGGCGATAGGGACGAAGCCAGACGGCAGCAGCTGGAAAGTGGGAATACGTGATCCAAAAGGCGGACAGCAGGATTATATTGGCGTTTTATCTGTGGAAAATCAAGCTGTAGTTACTTCTGGCGGTTATGAGCGGTATTTTGAAGAAGATGGGGAGACCTATATTCATATCATCAATCCCAGGACAGGATATCCGGCAGATGGAGATCTGCTGTCTGTGACAATCGTATCAAAGGATGGTACACTTGCAGATGGAATGTCCACGGCTCTTTATATCATGGGCTATGAGAAAGCTTGTCAATTCTGGCGGCAGCACAGGGAAGAATTCAATGTGATCCTGGTGACAGATGATGAGAAAATTCATATTTCAGAGAATCTTAAGGAAAATTTTCAGACAGAGTGGGATCTGGAAATGATTGAATCTGGAAGTGAATAATTGCAGCTATAAAGAGATTTGCTGCCAGCAGGTGTATTATTTCTGCAGAAATCAGTGATGAAAGATATGAAAAATAAAAAGTTAAATGAATGAGAAAACGCAAGGGAGAGCAGCCTATGAATAAAAACAAAAGAGAACGAAAATTTCTTAAAGGCTTCAAAAGTATTCAAAGCACTATATTTGCGGCTGTTTCTGTTCTGGTTCTCTGTGCGGTGCTTGCAGCGACTGCAGTATCAGTAAGATATACGAATTCTACAGTTTATGAGAACTCTGCCATTTATACCCAGACCATTATACATCAGCTGAATCAGAATGTTGATTCGTATATTACATATATGGATAATATTGCCTCAGTTATTGCAAAAAGCCAGGATGCGTATCAGCTTTTGTACCAGCGTATCGGTGAGGATGAGGCTGTAAAAGAAGGGCACAGGAAGCGTCTCCAGGAACAATTCAGTACGATATTGAAAGGACGTGATGACATCTGCAACATTGGAATCGTGCAAAAAGATGGGGTTATGCTTATAAACAGCGGATATCAGGCCACCAATCCGGATCTGGATCTTTCCACTCAGGAGTGGTACACCAATGCAGTAGATAATTATAATCAGTATTGTCTCAGTTCTTCCCATGTCCAGCATGTGATTAAGGACCAGCGTCCGTGGGTGATTACATTAAGCCGCGAAGTCCATAATTTTTATGGCACGGGAAACAGTGACGGTGTTGTATTTATTGACTTGAATTACAGCGCCATCAGTGAGCTCTGCGACCAGAACAGCATTGGGGATAAGGGATATGTATTTATTCTGGATCAGAATGGAAACATCGTTTATCATCCAAGCCAGCAGCAGCTGTATAATGAGCTTCAGACGGAGAACATTGATATTGTTATGAATGCCGACACAGATACGGTAGTAACAGGAGAGGGAGATGACGAAAAAATCTATACACTTGCCCGCTCTGAAATAACTGGCTGGACGATTGTTGGCTGCATGAATATGGCAGAGCTTTTAAAGAGCAGCAAAGAGGCCAATAACATATATGTAATGACGGCCATTGTGCTGGTTGTGATCGCCATGCTTATTTCCAGCTTTATTGCCAGAAGCATAACTCTTCCGATTCAGAAGCTTCGTGATTCTATGGAAAGGGTTCAGGAAGGAGATTTCAAGGCAGCAGATGATCTGGTTATACCTTCCCAGAATGAAATTGGAAGTCTTACCACATCATTCAATGTGATGACCCATAAGATTGAAGATCTGATGGCACAGAATGTCCACGAACAGGAACTGAAGCGAAAGAGCGAACTGAAAGCTCTTCAGTCCCAGATCAATCCCCACTTTCTTTATAATACGCTGGATTCCATTATCTGGATGGCAGAAGGAAAGAAATATGAAGATGTAGTACTGATGACCGCTTCTTTGGCACGGCTTTTGCGGCAAAGTATCAGCAACGAAGATGAAACGGTCCTCATCGGCCAGGAAATCCAGTATGTAAAGAGTTATCTCACCATTCAGAAAATGCGCTATAAGGATAAACTGGAATTTGAGATCAATGTGGATCCATCTATTAACAGTGTGCATATAGTGAAACTTGTACTTCAGCCAATTGTGGAAAATGCAATTTATCATGGTCTTAAATATAAGGAATCAAAAGGGATGCTTACTGTTAACGGATACCAGAAAGATGGAAATGCAGTTATCGAAATAGCAGATGACGGTGTGGGAATGGATGAGGAGACCTTGAACCGGATCTTTGAGAAGCATAAAGTCAATTATCGTTCTAATGGTGTCGGTGTATACAACGTTCAAAGACGTCTCAGTATGTACTATGGAAAGGAATATGGTCTGAGCTATAAAAGTGAAAAAGGAAAAGGTACGACTGTTACAGTGGTAATTCCGATCGAGCAGGAGGAACATCATGAAAAAGCGTAAACAATGGCTTATGCTTGTATGCATAGCGCTGGCGGTGTGTCTGGTTTCCGGAGGAATGCTTTATATTCGTCAAAAAAATAATAACAAAAAGTGGTCATTAATTTACATACCGAAAACAGAGGATGGAACCAATGACTTCTGGACCTCCCTGATTTCAGGGACAAGAATGGCGGCGCAGGAATGCGGTGCAGAACTGGAAGTGCTGGCACCGGAGAGAGAACAGGATGTGGAGGTACAGAATAAACTTCTGGAAGAGGCCATTGAGAAAAATCCGGATGCAATATTATTTTCCCCTTCCAGTTTTGATGCTTCCGATGAATTATTGCAGAAGGCAAAAGATAAGGGAATCAAGATCACATTTATAGATTCCTATACAGAAAGCAATATTCAGGATATGACAGTTGCCACAGATAACCTGGAAGCAGGAAAGCAGCTGGGGGAATATGCCAGAACTTTTTTAAATAAGGATTCTCAGATTGCAATTGTAAGCCATGTAAAAGGTGTTTCCACTGCAATCGAAAGAGAACAGGGCTTTCGGGAAGGTCTGGGGGATTATAATAAGAATGTTGTAGACGTAGTATATTGTAATTCCCAGTTTGATAAGGCTTCCCAGCTTACAGAAGAACTGATGGAGAAATATCCGAATCTTGAAATGATTGCAGGAATGAATGAATATTCCTCTGTAGGCGCAGCACGGGCGGTACAGAAACATGATATGGAAGACCAAATCCAGGTAGTGGGGGTAGACAGCTCCCAGGAAGCAGTCCAGCTTATGGAAAAGGGTGTCTTCAAGGGAATTGTTGTGCAGAAAGCGTTTAAGATGGGCTATCTGGGTGTAACGGAGACTGTGCGTATGCTGCAGGGCAAACCTTACGATGAGAATGTAAATTCCGGCTGTCAGCTTGTAACTCCGGAGAATATGTATTCCAGCGAAATCGAAAAGCTGATCTTCCCATTTAATACCATAAAATAGACTTTGTAGCTGTTCTGTATCTTCACAGCTGCACGTTTTGCGGAAGAGTTACCCGATTTATGCTGTACCAGATCTTTTTAATATACTCTGTCAGATAAAATGAGACCTCAGGTTCGATCCTTTTGCGTTTCTTACGTATGAAAAGGATTGAATTTGAGGTTTTTTGATTTTACATGGTAAAGTGTTAGTGCATATTTCACATAAAAGGTTAAAAATTTATGACCATACCGTAAATATTTAACCTTTTTCTGGAAAATATTCTATTACAATTGTGCAGAATTCAAGGTATTATATAGAAAACGCAGAGAGTGCAAAAAGTTATTGCTCAGGAAGAGTGAGGTAAACCTGGACAATAACAAAAAATCAAGGAGGGTGAAAAGTTGGAAAAGTTAAAACAAAATCCAATTGTGAAAAAGCTCGGCCTGAACAGAATCATGCTTGTCTGTATTCTTGTTCTTATGTTCGTAGTTTTCAAGGTAGTACTCGGAAGTAAATTCCCTGTTGGCGACAGTATCAAATCTACTTTGAACTATGTATACTTCCTGGGCTTTTTATCACTTGGAGTAACATTTGTAATTGCTACAGGAGGAATTGATTTCTCCATCGGACCGGTTATGTTCTGCTGTGCACTGGTTTCCGGTTACTGCATGACTTCTTATGGAGTTCCTTGTGCAGCTGCCATGGTTCTGTGTGTGCTCATTGGTCTTGCATTTGGTATATTTAATGGATGGCTGGTTTCTTATATGTCAGTTCCGCCATTTATCGTATCCATGGCTTCCATGAACATTGCAAAAGGTATTGCTTCTGTATTTACCAAGACACAGTCAGTCAGCTGGCCGCAGAGTTCTGATCCGGTAAACGGATGGTTCCGTAATATCACATCTTATAATGGATTCCCGGTTGGTCTTGTGATCTTCCTTGGAATGGCAGTGGTTTGCGGTATTGTTCTTTACAATACAAAGCCAGGACGTTATATCCTTTGTCTTGGATCTAACAGCGAGGCAGTTCGTCTTTCTGGTGTCAACACCAGAAAATGGAGAATGCTTGCATATGTGATCTGTGGATTCCTGGTAGGAATCGGAGCACTGTTCTTTGTAGCTACTTATACAACCGTTCAGCCAGGATATGGCGATCAGTATAACAACGAGGCAATTGCAGGCTGCGTAATGGGTGGTACATCCATGGTTGGTGGACTTGCTTCCATCGGCGGTACTGTAATCGGTGTATTTATCATCTCTCTTCTTCAGCAGGGAATCATGGCATTTGGTCTTGGTAAAGGACAGCAGATGATTATTACAGGTATCATTGTTATTGTAGCAGTTTACGCTGACGTTTCTGCAAGACGCAGAAAGAACTGATCATAAGGGAGGATTCGACAATGGGTGAAGTTATTTTAACTATGAAGGATATTGATAAGTCCTTTCCTGGAGTTCATGCCCTGGATCATGTTAATTTCGAAGTGAAACGCGGTGAAGTACATGCACTTATGGGAGAGAACGGAGCCGGAAAGTCCACACTGATGAAGGTGCTTACCGGTATTTACCAGAAGGATTCCGGAACAATTACATATAAAGGCAAAGAGACAGAATTTCACAATACCCGTGAAGCTCAGGATGCCGGAGTGGTAATCGTACATCAAGAATTAAATATGATCGGAGATCTGACTGTTGCACAGAACATCTTTATCGGACGTGAACCGAAGAAGGGAATCCGTGTAGACGACAAGAAGATGATCGAAGATTCCAGGAAATTATTTCAGGATCTGAATATTGAGATCGATCCGAGAGAAAAAATGAGTAATCTTACTGTTGGTAAGCAGCAGATGTGTGAGATTGCAAAGGCTATTTCCCACAAAGCTGAGGTGATCATTTTTGATGAGCCGTCAGCTGCTCTTACTGAGAAGGAGATTGCGGATTTATTTGAAATCATCAAAGACCTTCGTAAGAAGAATCTTGGTATTGTATACATCTCACACCGTATGGATGAGATCAAGGTCATCACAGACCGTGTAACTGTCATGCGAGATGGTGGCTATGTTGGAACCCTGATCACAGCAGACAGTACAAAAGAAGATATTATCAACATGATGGTTGGTCGTGTTATTTACGAAGATCCGAAGGATCATAGCATGGTTGCACCAGATGCCCCGGTTGTTTTGAAGGTAGAGCATCTGAATGCAGGCAAGATGGTTCAGGATGTAAGCTTCGAGCTTCGTAAAGGTGAAATCCTTGGCTTCTCAGGACTGATGGGAGCAGGACGTACCGAGACAGCCAGAGCACTGTTTGGGGCAGATCCAAAACAGAGCGGTAAGATTTCCATTATGGGTAAAGATGGACAGCTCCATGAAGTAACCATCAACAGCCCACAGGATGCTGTTAAATATGGTATCGGTTATCTGTCTGAGGACAGAAGAAGATATGGAGTTGTTGTTCAGAAATCTGTAACAGAGAACACAACCCTGGCTACCATGGAAGAATATTGCAACGGTTTATTCATCAACAAAGCCAAAGAGAAAAAAGTTACAGAGAGATATGTAAAAGAGCTTGCAACCAAGACTCCTTCTACAGACCAGCTGGTAGTGAATCTTTCCGGTGGTAACCAGCAGAAGGTAGTTATTGCAAAATGGCTTACCCGTGACAGTGAGATCCTGATTTTCGATGAGCCTACAAGAGGTATCGATGTTGGTGCGAAGAACGAGATCTACAAGTTAATGAGCAAGCTTGCAGCAGAAGGAAAATCTATTATTATGATTTCCTCTGAAATGACCGAGATTCTCCGAATGAGTGACCGAATCATCGTTATGTGTGAAGGTAAGGTAACAGGAAATATTGATATTTCTGAAGCTACACAGGAACACATTATGAATAAGGCGACACGGAATATCGATTAAGGAGGACGTCATGACTAAGAAGAAAAAAAGTATTTTAAGTGATCAGAGATTTATTGTTTTGCTGGTTATCATTGCACTGTCTGCTGTTTTCTCCTTTATGAGTAAGGAGTTCAGACAGTACACCACAATCCTGAGTATGCTGGATTTCTCATATTATGACCTTCTGATGGCAATCGGTGTTACATTCCCGCTTATCACAGGCGGTGTAGACCTGTCAATCGGAACTGGTATGGTATGTTACGCATTGATCGGCGGAACACTTGTAAGAAGCAACAATGTTCCAGTAGTAGTAGCAATGCTGCTCTGTGTAGTGCTTGGAATTGCAATCGGCGCATTGAACGGTGTTCTCATTGGTATCATGAACCTGCCGCCATTCCTTGCTACTCTTTGTACCTGTATGATTACCCGTGGTGCTGGTTCTCTTTGCAGTGCTACACCATGGCCAACACTGAATCAGCCAGGCGGATGGTTCCATTCAATCTTTAAACTGACAATCGGACAGGGAAGAAGCGCTTCCCGTTACCCGCTCGGTTTCCTTTGGATGATCCTTCTGGTAATCCTGATGGAGTTCGTTCTGAATCATACAAAATTCGGACGTTACACCATCGCAATCGGTTCCAACAAAGAAGCAGCAGCTCTTTCCGGAATCAATGTTAAGTTTTACCATGTAATGGTATACGTAGTTTGCGGTCTGTTTACCGGACTTGCAGCTATCGCATACGCAGCAGTAACTCCTACTGTACAGCCTGGTACTGGTGCCGGACTTGAGATGGACGCAATCGGCGGTGTATTCGTTGGTGGTGTTGCAGCTTCCGGTGGTTATGGATCTGTAGTAGGAACTCTGGTAGGTATTTTCGTAATCATGCTGTTAAAGACCGGTCTTCCATATGTCGGTCTGCAGGCAAACTGGCAGCAGATCATCACAGGTGTTGTATTGATCGTTGCAGTATTGATCGATATCCTGAAAGAGAAAAAAAGTGCACACTAATAACTGAAACATACAGGCTGGCTTACAGACAGTCAGCCTGAAGAAAAGCAGAATTCTGTTTATAAGCAGAACAGCTGGTAAACAGTAACAATTTCATAACGGATGTGAAGCGTCGGAGAGTGTAGCGACGTATCATCATAAAAAACTATATAATTTTTATTTCAAGGAGGAAGTAGTAAATGAAAGCAAAGAAAGTTATGGCATTAGTACTCTGTGCAGCAATGGTATCTGGTTTAGCAGCAACAACTGTTATGGCAGCTCCGGAAGATCAGTTTGAAGGACTTACAGCTAACGAAGCTTATGAATTCCCTATGATGGTTAAATCTTTCCAGGCTACATACTGGGAAGCAGCTATGAAAGGTATGGACAAAGCAGCTGAAGAATTAGGTGTTACCTATACAGCACAGGGACCAAACAGTGAGTCCGATATCGCTGACCAGGTTAACATGATCAATACAGCTATCGCAGCTAATCCTGTTGGATTAGGACTTGCAGCTTGCGATACATCTTCTGTTCAGGAAGCTCTTCAGACATGTGTTGACAAAGGAATCCCGGTTGTTACATTTGATACAGGTATCGCTGATGCTCCGGAAGGATCTGTAGTTTGCGAAGTCTGCACAGACAACAATCAGGCTGGTTCTGTAGCTGCTGAGAACATGTATCCGGCAATCAAAGACGTTATCGCTAACGCTGACGGACAGGTTATCATCGGTGAGGTTAACCAGGATGCTACAGGTCTTAACATCCAGCAGCGTGGTACAGGATTCATCAATAAGATGATCGAGCTGATTAAAGCTGATGGAAAAACAGTAGCAGTTAAAGGTAATGAGTTCTATGTAAACGCAGCAGAAGGTGCTGACGCTGAAGAAGCTGACGCAGACGTTGTTATCCAGGTTGCAGTTCCGGCACAGACAACTGTAGAGCTTTGCTCCACAGAGGCTCAGGCTATCCTTTCCCAGGAAAACTGTATCGCAATCTTCGGTTCCAACCAGGTTGCAGCAGAGGGTGTTCTTGCAGCTAACGCTAACCTGAACGTTCTTGGTTCTGACGCAGCTAACGGTGATGTTATCGGTGTTGGTTTCGACGCTGGTTCTATCATTAAAGCAGCTGTAACAGATGGCACATTCCTTGGTGCAGTTACACAGTCTCCTCTGATGATGGGATATTATGCAATCTACGCTCTGACAGCAGCTGCTAACGGAGCTGAGCTTGAGGATGTTCCTACAGCTGGTTACTGGTATGATTCTACAAACATCGACGCTGAAGACATCGCTCCAAACCTTTACGACTAATTAAAAAGTAAAGAGACGACACAACGTCCAATGTTTGCAGGTTTATAAACTGTGAATGAAACAGACCCCTGGGGCATTGCCCCGGGGGTTTTCTGGGTGAAAGAGAAATTATTGCAGCACGGAAAATATTGTCACTATCTTCCGGATACTTTATGTGAGAGGTTTTTGTGAATATAGTGGACAGAACATTCTGGTTGCAAATAAGGACACTTTTTTAGACAAACAAGGTTCTTATTTATTGATGGATATTATAGTACTATGATATCATCAATTAGAAAGGCAGCTGTGTGAGGAACATCAGGATTTGTACGTTATTGTTTATGGAAAATGTTCGATGCGACATTTGTGTGTGACAATAAGACAGGAACCTTGATACATACAGCGTAATTTTACAATTGAGGAGGTTTCATAAAATGACAAAGTATTATTTAGCAGTAGATATCGGTGCTTCCAGCGGACGTCTGATCCTTGGACATCTTGAGAATGGAAAAATGGAGCTTGAGGAAGTTCATCGTTTTGAGAATGGAATGGTAAAGAAAGACGGCGAGCTTTGCTGGGAGTTTGACAGACTTTTCCAGGAAATTAAGAATGGTCTTAAGAAATGTAAAGAGATCGGCAAGATTCCGGTAAGCATGGGTGTTGATACCTGGGGCGTTGACTTTGTACTGATGGATAAGGACGACAAGGTTCTTGGAAATACAGTTGGATATCGTGATCACAGAAATGAAGGTATGGATGAGGAAGTATATAAGACGATTTCTCTTGAGGATCTTTATGCACGTACCGGTATTCAGAAAGCAATTTTCAACACGGTATATCAGCTGATGGCTGTGAAGACAAAACATCCGGAATATCTGGAACAGGCTGAAACTATGCTTCATGTACCGGATTACTTCCATTATCTTCTTACAGGCAAGAAAACCTGTGAGTATACAGAGGCAACAACAGGTCAGCTGGTAAATGCAGAAACAAAGGATTGGGATTACGAACTGATTGATAAACTTGGATATCCAAGAAAAATGTTCCAGAAATTGATCATGCCTGGTACCAGTGTTGGACACTTTACAGAAGAGGTAAAAGCAGAAGTTGGGTTTGATGTGGAAGTTGTAGCACCGGCTACACATGATACCGGATCCGCAGTTCTTGCAGTTCCTGCAAACGACGACGATTTTATTTATATCAGCTCCGGAACATGGTCATTGATGGGAATTGAAAGAGAAAAAGCTGACTGCTCCAAGAAGAGTTGCGAGATGAACTTTACGAATGAGGGCGGCTATGCAGGAAGATTCCGTTATCTGAAGAATATCATGGGACTTTGGATGATCCAGTCTGTTCGTCATGAATATGATGATAAATATGGATTTGCAGAAATCTGTCAGATGGCAGAGGAAGCGAAAGATTTCCCATCCAGAGTAGATGCAAATGATGAGTGCTTCCTTTCTCCGGAAAGCATGATCGAAGAGGTTAAGGATTACTGCAGAAGAACCGGACAGAAGGTTCCGGAAACTTTAGGAGAAATTGCTACTGTTATTTATACCAGTCTTGCTGAGTGCTATGCAAAGACAGCAAAGGAACTGGAAGAGATGACAGGAAGAACCTTCAGCCGTATTCATGTAGTTGGCGGCGGCTCCAATGCAGGCTATCTTAATGAGCTGACTGCAAAAGCAACAGGCAAAGAGGTTCATGCAGGCCCTGGAGAGGCAACTGCAATCGGTAATATTACTGCTCAGATGTTAAAAGCAGAAGAGTTTAAATCAATCGAAGAGGCTCGTACTACCATTCATGAGTCCTTTGGAATTAAGGTATATCAGGCTTAATGAAAAGTTAAAACAGCCGGGATATACGATCATTTGTATAATATATCAAATTAAACAGGAGGTACTACTATGTTAGTAAACACAAAAGCAAAAGTTGGTGTATTTTCTATTGCTTTAGGCGCATATCTGCCTCAGTTCCCTTCACTGGTACCAGAGTTTGAGGCTCAGTACGAGGCATTTAAGAAAACAATTCCGGATACCGTAGAGATCATCGATGGAGGAATGGTAACAACAAAAGAGCAGTCTATGGCTGCTGGGGATAAATTCCGTGCAGCAGACGTTGATCTCGTTTTCCTTCAAATGTTAACCTACGCTACATCCTACAACATGCTTCCTGCAATTCGTGACCTGAATGTTCCGGTTGTTCTGGTAAATGTTCAGAAGCTGAAAGCTCTGGATTACGATCACACAGACATTGCTACATGGCTCGGCGAAGGATATGCATGCGGTGCTGTTGGAGAAGCCGTTGCAGACCTTGAGAGAGCTGGAAAGAGACATGCTGTTATCACTGGTGTTGTCGAAGGCGGAGATCCAGGCGTTCAGGCTGAGATTGAAGACTGGTGTAAAGCTGCTCAGGTAAGAAGAAGATTCCGTGACACAAATATTGCCCAGATTGGAAGACCTTACCCAGGTATGATGGATCTTTACATTGATGAGACCAACCTGTACAACAGAATGTTCCTTTATACCAAACAGTTTGACTGGGAAAAAATGTGGGCAATTGCGGATGATATCACAGATGAGGATGCAATTCGTGCAAAAGCTCAGGATATTCTGGACACCTTTGATATTGAGGGCGGCGGAACAATTGAGAAAGTATGGGATATGGCAAAATATGTTGTAGCATTTGAGAAATGGGTAAAGGACGAGCATCTTGGAATGATCGCTTCCCATTATGACGGATTTGCACAGGGCAAGGCTGGTGTCCTTGACAGTATGCTGATTCCGGCATTCTCTATGCTGATCAAACAGGGTACTGCATGTGCTGTTGAGGGTGATATGAAGGTTGCCATGGCAATGAGTATTCTGAAGACAATTTCCGGCACAGGCCAGCTTTCCGAGATGTATTCCATTGACTTCAATGATGACATCTGCATTATCGGTCATTCTGGAAGTGGTGATGCCGATATTTCTGATAAGAAACCTACCATGAAGATCGTACCAGTGTTCCATGGCAAAACAGGCGGCGGATATCTGACACAGTTCTATCCATACACAGGTCCGGTTACCTATCTTGCAATCACACAGGATGGAGACGGACGCTTCAAATTCGTTGTTGCTGAGGGAATCAACGAGGAAGGACCAATCCTTTCCTTTGGCGATACGAACATGAGAACTCGTTTTACATGTGGCGCAAGAGAGTTTGTAAACCGCTGGAGCGAAGCTGGCCCGACACATCATATGGCAGCTGCAACAGGCAGACATATTGATACCATCCTGAAGGTTGCAAAGATCTTCAATGTACCGGTTGATATTGTAACAAGATAATTTTCAAAGTTGTGTAAATAATAGCAAGAATAAGACCATCTATATGGTCTGTACACATATTCATATTCAATAAACGGGAGAGTCTGTGGACTCTCCCGTTTGTTATCTTCTGTGAAATTCCATACAAAAAGCACCGCCTGCGTAAGACGGTGCTGAAAACATCAGTTTACAGGGGCTTTGGCGTTTCGCCAGAGGTTTCATCCCTCTTCGCTGGAATCCGAATCTGCACCTCGGTTCCTTTTCCTACATCGCTGGAATAAGTCAATCCATAATCTGCGCCATAAAGCACCTGAAGCCGTCTGTGAGTATTATAGATCGCAATATTGGTTCCACCTGAAATACTGGTTCCTTCCCCGGAAAGAATCATGGGCAGTTTATCTGGTGCGATTCCAACTCCGTCATCAGAAATCAGAAGTACAATATCCCCATCCTCCATCCATCCGGTAAGTACAATAGTTCCAGACTTGGAAGGTTTTTCCAGAATGCCGTGTAGTATGGAATTTTCTATAACAGGCTGCAGGGTCAGCTTTGGAATCTGGTATTCCATCAGTTCATCCGGAATATCGGAAATGAAGGAAATACTGTCATGATAGCGCATATTCTGCAGGTGCACATAGATGGAAACATGTTCTTCTTCCTTGGCGATAGTACTGATTCCCTTTTTGCGACTAAGTGTCAGCTTGTAGAATCTGGAAAGACTTTGCACTGCGTTACAGACCTCAGAGGTACGTCCCTGCTGGGCCATCCAGTTGATCATATCCATGGTATTATAAAGAAAATGGGGATTGATCTGAGCCTGAAGGGAATTAAACTCGGCAATTCGCAGATCCTCAGCAGCCTGGGCCTGTTTTTCCATAAGCTGGTTCATTTTGCGTGTCATATAGTTGTAAGTATCAATAAGGTCACCGATTTCATCGTGTGCGCTTGGACTGTCCATAGGAACCGGAGGACCGTGGCGGACTGTCCTCATCTGACTGATAACTGAGGAAATTCGCCCTGTAATGGATTTGGACAAGGTACTTGCAAGCAAAAAGGCAAGCACCAGTACCGCAATATAAATGGATAAAAACTGCAGAACCAGGATATTACTCTGATTGATCAAGGGCTGGGAGGGAAGTACCGTCACCATAAACCAGCCTGTCTGTTTGATCCGGTAGAAACCAACGTAAACGGTTTTCCCCAGAATATCCTGTTCTATGAAACTGTTGGAGGACATGTAGGACTCCATGATCTTGTCGTAATCCAGCCAGTAAATTCCGGCGAGAGAATCACTGGAAGCAGAAACCAGATTGTTTCGCTCATTCATAATATAAGAAACACTGCCGTCCAGAGTAAGATTTCCAGACAGAATCTGTTGAAAATCATGACCGGAATAATAGACTGCCATATAAGCATCGTAGGTTCCGTTTTTATAGATCACGGAAGCATGGGTGATATATGCCTGATCCCCATATGCCTTTTGTTCCTTTGTACCAAGATAAAAGGAGGGACAAAAAAGCTGGGAAACGCGGCTTCCGCGGAAAATACCGTACCAGTAGGTTCCCCGGACCTGGTCGAGAGATAGAAAAGTATCTTTCAGGTCTTCCTTATCGAAAAGTGCATTTATGTCTGAAGGAGAGTCTTTTGGCACCTCCATATAAATCTTGACATTGGTAACGGGCGTACCAGCAATCAGCTGATCTACCTTTCGGGAAAAAGATGCCGCATCCGGGGAATCTGCCAGATCCGTGAAGGATTCGGTTAAGGCATTTTTAAAAAGTGTCTGGTAAAAATCAAGGGAAGAAATCTCTTCGCTTACATCCAGGACTTTCTGAATGGATTCTTCTATTAACGGCGCCGTTTCAGCAGACCGGTCCTGTTCCTGGCGGATCGTATAGGAGACTACCATGTCGTAGGCTTTTCCATAAAAAAAGAAGATAATGGCAATCGCAGGAATTGACACGATCAAAAGAAGTACCAGGGTAAACTTGGATTGCAGGTTCAGATCCTGGTACCATTGCTTAAGCTTATGCAAATTATTTCACACTCCTCAAAAATATATAGGTGTTTTGAAATATATAAAATTTTTTATGTGTTGCAGAAAACTAACTCATTTTCTCTCGATATTCAGAAGGAGAAAAACCTGTATACTTCTTAAAACTTTTACCGAAATAATTCCCGTCACTGTATCCCACCCGCGAGGAAATATCTGTAATTTTATACCTGGGGTCAGACAGCAGCTGCTTGGCCTTTTCCATTCTGTATTCTGTGAGGTACTGATTTAAAGTCTGACCGGTCTCATTTTTGAAGAAGGTACACACATACGAGGTTGATAAAAATACATGATCACTGATATCTTTCACAGATAAGGTCTCGTTCATATATTTCTGCCCTATGTAATCCTTGATCAGAAAAATAGTAGAATTTTCTTCTTCTGTGCTGACTGCTGTCTGGAAAAAAATCTCTGTCTTTTTCACCAGCTTCTGGTGCATCTCATTATAGGAAAAAATCTTTTCCAATGTGTCTATTAAATTTTCCTGGGTATCTGATAAGGTTAGCTTCAGCTGACGCGCAGCATTGTCCAAAGCACGGAATAATTTGTAATAGAGATCCTTGGCCTGATTAGGCAGAATATTCTGATTCTGGTTATAATACAGAAACAGATTATCAAGGAAAGCTTTTGCTTTTTCCTTATTTTTTTCAGTGAGAAGAGTGAGAAATTCATTCTCCGGACTGGCAGAAAGCTCTGCGGCTGTTTCGGAAACAGGTGCCTGATAAAAAGGAGACAGAAAGGTACCTGTGGGGAAAAAGAAGCTGCTCTGCAGGGAAATAACAGCAGAAGTATAGGACTGATAAGCTCTGGAAATACCTGTAACAGTGTCTCCGGCTGCGATGCAGAATCTGGTGCAGCGGGAATACAGATTACAGAAAAATTCTTCAATACTTTTTCGAACGGCAGCTCCGGGAGTGGAACCAAACAAAAAGTAAACCATATACTGCACACGCTTTTCTGCAAAAATACAATCTATATGGAAGGTTTTTAAAAATTCCCGGACTGACAGAAACATGGCGTTTGCCTCTGAAAGAGGAAGCTCCTCCTCTGTATCGGTTTTAAGCACAATTGCAGTAAAAGGAGTGGTATTGCTGATAGACAGAGACAGCTCCGCTATGAGCTGATCAATACTTTCCTTCGCATGTGCGAAAGGCTGGGTGAGAAGAAGTGCCAGGCGGGAAGCGCTTTCCATGGAATGGATGGACGCATTTTGCCGGGTGCGTTTTTTCTCCAGGCAAAGATCACGGGCTTCCATAATGGCATCCCGGATTTCCACTGGGTTCAGAGGTTTCTCTATATAATTGACGGCTTTTAGCTTGATGGCAGCCTTTAGATATTCCTTATCCGAATATCCGCTCATAAAAACAGGAACAATATCAGGAAGAATTTCTTCCAGCTGTTCCAGCATTGCGATTCCATCCAGACGGGGCATACGCACATCGCATAGTACAATGTCCGGTCTGTGTACCCTGGCCATTTCAATTCCGTTTATTCCATCATCTGCCTGAAGCACTTCCTGGATTCCGATGGATTGCCAGTCAATGGAAGAAATCACACCGGTACGGGTGAGCTCTTCATCGTCTACGATCAGTAATTTCATAATGAATCTCCGTTATATCCCTCCGGAAATCACCGGAGCTCCTGATTAGTGAAATGACAGTAACTGCGAAAGAAATGAACAGTTATCTGTAAGGTTATAAAAACGTATTAATAAAAAATGCCACACCTATCATACCACAATTATATCCAAAATACGAGACTAAAAGTACCTTGCTTTGTGGAATATTTTTAAGATCAGTGGAAAATTTTACCCATTAAGTGGAAAATATTTTACCCTGTTTCAAAATATTTTCCCATTTTCAAACAAAGTGCACAGGTGGTAGAATAATAACAGATCAAGAAAGGGAGGAGAAAAAGCCGTGTCTGAATATGTTCTTGAATTAAAAGGCATTACGAAAATTTTCCCCGGCGTTAAAGCACTGAACAATGTACAGTTCCAGTTAAAACCTGGCGAAGTTCACGCACTGATGGGCGAAAACGGTGCAGGTAAATCTACCTTCATTAAAGTAATTACCGGTGTACATAAAGCAGAAGAAGGCGAAATGTACCTGTTTGGAGAAAAAGTGGATTTCAAAGGTCCGAAGGATGCACAGGAAGCAGGAATTGCAGCTGTTTACCAGCACCCCACATCCTATCCACATTTAACAGTGGCTGAAAATATTTTTATGGGACATGAGATCAAGAAGAATCACATGATCCAGTGGAAGGCCATGAACGAGGAGGCAAACAAGCTTCTGAAGCAGCTGAATGCAGATTTCGATTCCACAGCAGAAATGGGAACCTTAAGTGTTGCCCAGCAGCAGATGGTTGAGATCGCAAAGGCATTGTCCACAAATGCAAAGATTGTTATCCTGGATGAGCCTACCGCTTCTCTTACAAAGAGAGAATCCGAGGAGCTTTACAGAATCGTAGATCAGTTGAAAGAAAAAGGCGTTTCCATTATCTTCATTTCCCATCGTTTTGAGGATATGTACCGCCTGGCAAGCAGAGTTACTGTTTTCCGTGACTCTCAGTATATTGGTACCTATGATGTAGACGGAATCACCAATGCAGACCTGATTAAAGCCATGGTTGGCCGTGAGATCAAGGATCTGTTCCCGAAACCGGAGGTTAAGATTGGTGATGAGATGCTTCGTATCGAGCACTTATCCCGTACCGGATATTTCAAAGATGTTTCCTTCAATGTACGCGCTGGCGAGATCGTAGGTCTTACAGGTCTGGTTGGTGCAGGACGTACAGAAGTTGTAGAGAGCGTCTGTGGAATCACAAATCCAGATGAAGGTAAGGTTTATCTGGAGGGAAAAGAAGTACATATCAAACAGCCATCTGACGCAATGAAAGAAGGAATTATCCTTCTTCCGGAGGATCGTCAGAAGGAAGGTCTGATCATGAGCTGGGGACTTGGAAGAAACGTAACACTTCCGACTATCAGCAAATATGCGAAGAACGGCTTCAATGACGAGAAGACAGAAAGAGATCTTTCCAAGAGACTTCTGGAAGAGGTTGATACAAAGGCTGTTGATATTTTCCAGCCTGCAAGCTCTCTGTCCGGTGGTAACCAGCAGAAGGTTGTAGTTGCCAAGGCTCTTAGCCAGGAGATGAAGGTTGTTATCATGGATGAGCCGACGAAAGGTGTTGACGTTGGTGCCAAGGCTGAGATTTATGCGATCATGGGTGATCTCGCAAAGAAGGGTTACGCAATTATCCTGATTTCCTCTGAAATGCCTGAAATCCTTGGAATGTCTGACCGAATCGTTGTAATGTGCAACGGACGTAAGACTGGTGAGCTGGGAAGAGGCGAAGCAACTCAGGAGATGATCCTTGAGCTGGCAATGGAGAAAGGTACAACCGGAAAGGGGGCAGCTAAATAATGGAAAAGAAATCTTTCATGAAAAAGCTGACAGGTTCCCGTGAAGCACTGCTTGCAGTGATCCTGGTTTTGCTTTTCGTAGTAATCACAATCATCAGCCCGTCATTCCTTACATTCAAGTCTCTGACGGATATGCTGAAAAACAATGCTGTAACAATGGTAATGTCACTTGGTATGCTGTGTGTTATGCTGGTAGGTGGAATTGATATTTCCATCATGTCTACTCTGGCACTGACTGGTATGTCAATTGGTATGCTTCTGAAATATGAACACATTTCCAGTACTTTCCTGGCATTTGTGATCGCGCTGGCAATCGGAATCGCATGTGGTTTCCTGGTAGGTCTTGTAATCTCCAGAGCAGATGTACCTCCGATCATTGCAACAATGGGCTTCATGTACATCTACCGTGCAATGGGATATCTGGTTTCCCACAATGGTGAGTGGGCAAGTGCAGCAGCCCTTGGTGAATTTAAAAATTTTGCAACAACAAAATTCCTGGGAATGAGCCTTGTAATCTGGGTGATCATCCTTTGCTATGTGATCTTCTTCGTATTCATGAAATGGACTACCATCGGAAGAAGAATCTATGCAGTAGGAAGTAACCCGAGTGCTGCTGAAGTTTCCGGTATTAATGTAAAGAATATTAAGCTTCTTGTTTACACTATCATGGGTCTTCTTGCCGGTCTTGGCGGAGCCCTTCAGGTTTCTATTTACGCTTCTGCAATGCCTGATATGCAGCAGGGCGGTGAGATGGACGTTATCGCAGCCTGCGTTATCGGTGGTGTAAGCATGAGTGGTGGACGTGGTACAGTACTTGGTGCTCTTCTTGGATCCCTGATCCTTGCAACCATCGCAAAAGCACTTCCGCTGATCCCATTCTTCGATCAGCTGTGGCTGAATACCATCAAGGGTGTTATCATTCTTGTAGTCGTTGTTGTAAACATTGTTTTACAGCGTACAGCTGACAAAAATGCATTAAAGGGAAGGGAGATGTAATCATGGCTGGAAAATCTGGAAGAAGTATTAACAACGTGCCGAAAAGCCCTGTGAAACAGATGATCTTCAGCTGGGAAGGCATTCTGGTACTCCTGTTTATTGCAGTAAATATTTTCTGTGCAAACTTTTCCGAGTTCTATAATCTGAAGAGTCTGCTCCGCCAGATGCCTGTTTATCTGGCAGAAATCTTCTTGATGCTGCCGATGGCATACATTCTGGTACTTGGTGAGATTGATATTTCCGTTGGATCTATCGTGTGTCTCTCCGCAACAATGGCTTGTATTGTGGCAAACACAGGAGCTCCATTCATCGTGGTAATCCTTGCTACACTTCTGGTCGGATCCCTTTGCGGTGCTGTAAACGCATTTGTTCTTACCAGATTTGAAGAACTGCCTCCAATGATCGTAACACTTGCAACCCAGATTATTTTCAGAGGTATTGCAGAAATCGTTCTTGGAAGCGGCGGAAGTATTTCCGTAACAAACACAGAAGGCTTTGCTGCACTTGGCGGAAAAGTAGGACGTGTTCCTTACATTCTTTTCCTGGTTCTGATCTTTGGAATCATTGCAGCAGTTATCCTTGGAAAATGTACCTTCGGACGCAGAGTATATGCAATCGGTACCAACCGTCTTGCAGCTTACTACTCCGGAATCCATGTACAGAAGATCCGTTTCGTGATCTACACTCTGATGGGAACCATCTCCGGACTGTGTGCACTGTTCCTGATGTCTTCCTCATTCGGTGCAAATACCACAACCGGTAACGGATTTGAGATGGATGCCATTGCAATGGCAGTATTCGGAGGAATCTCCTCCACAGGTGGTAAAGGTAATATCGCAGGCGGTCTGATTTCCGCATTTATCATCGTCTGCCTTCGTGTTGGTCTTGGACAGAGAAATATCCATCCGCAGGTAATCCTGCTGATCATTGGTGTTCTTCTGATCGGTGCAGTTGCACTTCCAAATATCATTAAAGAAATTCAGAAAAAAGCAAAAACAGCAAAATAAAATTCCTTAACAACTAACTCATATTTTTTATAAGCTTGTAAACTGCTTCGCAGAAGGCGGAGCAGTTGCAAATAAAAACTGTAACTGTCGGCTGTTTCACTGATGGTGGAATGCTGAACCGTTACCAAAAACTATATTATTCCATGGGAGGAAAAAAACATGAACAAAAAAATCGTAAGCGCACTTCTTTGTGGAGCAATGATCCTTGGATCCGCAGTTCCGGCTATGGCTGGTTCCGCTGACGGAAAGAAAATCGCACTGGTTGGTAAATCAGCTGGTAACGCATTCTTCGAAATCGCTGCAAAATCCTTCGTAGAGACAGCTGAAGCAGAGGGAGCTACAGTTGATACTGTTTACCCAGAGGCAGCTACAGCAGATGCTCAGATCAAAGTTCTTGACAACCTGATCTCTCAGGACTACGATGCAATCTGCATCTCTGCAAACGATGTTAACGCACTTCAGGCAAAATTACAGGAAGCTATGGATGAAGGAATCAAGATCTCCTGCTTCGACTCTGCTACAAACCCAGACAGCCGTCAGATCTTCATCAACCAGGCTGGTACTGTTGCTGTAGGACAGGCTCTTCTTGATGCTTGCCTTGATATCTCCGGTGGAGAGGGACAGTTCGCAATTCTTTCCGCTACTTCTCAGGCTGCAAACCAGAACGCATGGATCGACGCTATGAAGAAGATTATGGAAGAGGATGACAAATATTCCAAGCTTGAGCTTGTAGAAGTTGCATATGGCGATGACGAGCCACAGAAATCCACAGACCAGACAGCAGCTCTTCTTGAGAAATACCCGGATCTGAAAGTTATCTGCGCACCTACAACAGTTGGTATCGCTGCAGCTGCTAAATACCTTCAGGACAATGGATCTGCTTGCAAACTGACAGGTCTTGGACTTCCATCTGAGATGCTTGAGTACACAGGTGCTGATGATGAGCATTCCTGCCCATACTTCTATCTGTGGGATATGCAGGGCCTTGGAAAACTTTCCGCTCTGACAACAATCGCTCTGATCAACGACGAGATCACAGGTGCTGCTGATGAAACCTTCACAGCTGGTGACCTTGGTGACTACACAATCACAGCAGCTGATGACGGTGGTACAGAAGTAGTTCTTGGCGCTCCGCTTGAGTTCAACCCAGACAACATCGAAGAGATGGCTAAACTGTACTAATCAGACCGTTTAAGATTAGATGTTAATAAAGAAAAGGCCCTGCCGAGTGCAGGGCCTTTCGCGTCCTGGATTTTCAGATACGCTCTAAAGTGTGTCTGAAAAATTATTCCCGCAATCTGCACGCACACTTTGCGGTACATTTTGCCCGAATTCGGTTGCCGTAGCCCGCTGCGGCGCCTTCATCCAGACAAGGAAGCAGATCTTGATTTGGCTTATTTGTGTGAATGCATCTCCGTATGTTCTTTCATAAGCTCATCATGCAGCTTCAAAGAATCCCAGTGAACCGTAACCGGTGTAAGCATAGCTTTTAAGTTCACTGGCAGCAGGCCATTTTCCTTAAAGAAAGCCAGAAATTCATCCAGCTGCTCACTGGAAAAATCCTTCAGCACCATCATTTCTTCCTGAAAATTTTTTCCAAGATTAAATACCGGATTCTTAGAAAACCCAGGAATCTCGAAGAGAAGTCCGAGACTTTCCAGGTACTCTGGCTGCTGTACCATGCGGACAGAGATTCTGTGCCGGTTCAAATATCTACGGATCTGGCGAAGACGATCCTCATCTTTAAAATTATATAATAAAATCTGGGTTTGGGACATAAGTATCCTCCTTTTTGCGTTTATCTAAAAAGAGAATAGCAGAAAAATTCCCTTTTTACAAGGAAAGTGTGGTATGATAAAAAAAACTATATTTTTAATTTTGTTACAGGAGACTACATGGCAAAAAAACGAAAAATGAAAATGGAATTCCGCTATTACCAGATGCAGGATGGAATCCCCATTCTGGCACTTCTTGGTGAAAAGTGGGTGCAGAATTATGGAAGGGATGTGGATTACCTTCACTTTCATAACTATCTGGAGATCGGTTTCTGCTACAGTGGCGAAGGAGAGCTGGTGTTAGGAGAAGAGCCTGTACGCTTTGCAGGGCGGGAATTTACCATTATTCCACCGAACTTTCCCCATACGACCACCAGCGATGTGGGAAATATCAGCAAATGGGAATATCTGTTTATTGATGCGGAAGGTTTTTTGCAGGTGGCTGCAGGAACGCCCCTCAGGGCAGAAAAAATGATCCAGCGTATTTATTCAAAAGCACTTTGCCTGAAAGAATCAGAATATAAAAGCCTTTCAAACAAAATAATCAAGATACTGGAAATTATGCGCGCCAGTGATGAGTTTTATCTGGAAGAGGCCAAAGGAGTATTATTGGCATTACTTGCGGAAGTGGCAAGAATGAACCGTTCCTCTGCTGAAGAAAATATTGAGGAAAAAGGAAAGATCACCAATATGATCTCCAGGGCCATCGACTATATTTCACAATGTTATATGGAGGATATCCGAATTGGTGATCTGGCAAAAGCCTGCCATATCAGTGAGACTCATTTTCGCAGGGTGTTTACCTCCTATATGCACATGAGCCCTCTGGAATATATTAACAAAGTAAGGATTCAGACTGCCTGTGAGATCCTGAAAAAGACGGATGAGTCTATCGCAGATATTGCCTACAAATGTGGCTTTACAACCAATTCCACATTTAACCGGAACTTCCGCCAGCTGATGGGAATGTCGCCGGCAGAGTGGCGGAAACGCCCGGAAAATTACGAACAGCAGCTTTTGAAATTTGATATTCATTCAGAGGAGGGATGGTAGAATGTACGATTACAAAATAGTAGAACAGGTGACCAGAAAGAAAAAGAGGCTTTCCGGAGTATTAAAAAAGACCATGGTATTTTTTGCCGTAGTGTTTGTTGTTATGGGAATTACCATATCCCAGGCCTTTATGCTGGCTGGTTTTTGCCTGGCAGGTCTTTATTTTATTTACGGGACCTTTTGCCAGCGGGATTATGAATACATAATGGAAAATGAACAGCTTACCATAGATGTGATTTATGGAAACAAGTACCGTAAGACAGCCCATGAGCTGGATCTCCGGCAGCTGGAGGTGGTAGCCCCTCACTGGCATGGCTCAGTGGCAAAATACAAAAAGAACGGTGGAACAGAGCACTTAAAGAAGTATGATTATACTTCCTATGAAGAAGATACTCCCTATTACACAATGATCATTAAGGAAGACGGACGTAAGATCAAATTACTTCTGGACCTTACGGAAGAGATGCTCCATACCCTGAAAACCAGGTATCCTCAGAAAGTCTTTTTTGCATAGAAATAAAATAAAAGAATGTGAATAGTTCACAAAATATACATATAAAGTTTGTGAAAAAGTACAGAAAATCAATTATAACATATGCACTATGGTGGAAAAGTGATATATGTTTCGTGAACATGACGAAAAAATGTGAAAAAATGAACAAAATAAGAAAAAGCCTTAAACACATATTATGGTCGAAAATGCACATTATATGAGCGGTATTGCATACATCACCCTATATGCGGATGGTATAATACATTCATAAGAAATACAGAGAAACAATTTTAAGGGAGGATATTTCTATGAAGAAAAAAGTACTTACCGTATTACTTACAGGTGCAATGGTAGCTTCCATGGCAGCAGGAGCAACAGTTGTATCTGCAGAGGACAACGACAACACATTAACCGTATGGGCATGGGACCAGAACTTCAATATCAAGTCCATGCAGATCGCAGCTGATCAGTATGCAGCTGATCATGAAGGCTTTTCAGTAGATATCATCGAGACATCTTCTGATGACTGCCAGACCAAGCTTACTACAGCAGCTAACGCTGGTGACTACAGCACACTTCCGGATATCGTTCTCATGCAGGATAACAGCTATCAGAAATTCCTGAAAGCTTATCCAGATGCTTTCACAGACCTGAAAGATATGAATGTTAACTGGGATGATTTCGGAGCTCTGAAACAGTCCTATTCTATGGTAGATGATACACATTACGGTGTTCCGTTTGATAACGGTGCTGTTATCGCCTGCTACCGTACAGATATCCTTGAAGAAGCAGGATATACACTGGATGACCTTACAGATATCACATGGTCCAAATTCGAAGAGATCGGTAAAGATATTCACGAGAAGACCGGCAAATACCTTCTTACAAGCGAAGCAACAGGCGGCGATACCCTTATGATGATGATCCAGTCCTGTGGTGCGAACTTCGTTAACGAAGACGGCGAAGCTTATATCGTTGGCAATGAGACAGCTGAGAAATGTATCGACCTTTACACAGAGCTGGTTCAGAACGACGTTGTGAAACTTGTAAACAACTGGGATGAGTACATTGCAACCATCACAAGCGGTGAGGCTGCTGGTATTGTAAATGGTAACTGGATCACAGCTACTCTGATGTCCACAGAAGATCAGAAAGGCTTATGGGGAATCACCACAATGCCTAAGGTTGACGGTGTTGACACAGCTACAAACTATGCAAACAACGGTGGATCTTCCTGGTATATTACCTCTAACTGCAAGAATGTAGAGCTTGCTGAGGACTTCCTTGCAAGCACATTTGGCTCCAGCACAGACTTCTATGATGCAATCCTTTCTGAGACAGGTGCTATTTCCTGCTATCTGCCAGCTGGTGAGTCTGATGTTTACAATGAGCCAAACGAGTTCTTTGGCGGACAGCCGATTTTCTCAACAATCGTAGAGTACTCTTCTCATATTCCGGAGTTCACAAAGACTCCATATCACTATGAGGCAAGAGAGTGCGTAAACACAGCTGTTGTTAATATCGTAAACGGAACAGCTAAGGAAGACGCTCTTCAGGAAGCACAGGATACACTGGCATTCAAGATGACTGAGTAATCCTTTCCGGGCAGTGATTAAAATTAAATAGGAATTAATTATTAGGAGGCGGGGGACTGCTAAGTAGTCCTCCGTTTTCTGTTCAAAGAAAATGCCTGTTACTCCATACAGGCGCCTATCTAACAGTTGTACGGCTGAGCAAAAGAAAGTCACATAAAAATATTTTGCTCACTGGTACAGCTGTTAGATGGAAAAGTTGCAGTATATATAGGCTTGAAAGGAGGAGTTCCTGTGAATTCCAAGAAAAAAGGTATGACACTGGCTACGAAGCAGAAAGCTGCCGGATGGATATTCCTGGCACCAGCTTCTATCATGATCGCCATCATGAGCTTTTATCCAATGATCCGGGCATTTATCATTTCCCTGCAGACAGGTGCCGGCGCAAATATGCGTTTTGCAGATCCAATCTTCAGTAACTACAAACGAATCCTTGCAGATAAAGTGTTCCAGCAGTCCATTGGCAACACATTCCTGTATCTGATCATTCAGGTTCCGATCATGCTGATTCTTGCGATTCTGCTTGCACAGCTTCTGAACAACAAAGACCTGAAGTTCAAAGGCTTTTTCCGTACATGTGTATTTCTTCCATGTGCAACTTCCCTGGTTTCCTATTCCTTGATCTTCCGTTCCATGTTTGCAACAGACGGTCTGGTCAACAGTGTACTGATGAAACTGGGAATTCTCTCCACAGGATATAATTTCCTTGGAAACTCCACCAGTGCGAAGATTGTTATTATTATCGCCCTGATTTGGAGATGGACCGGATACAACATGGTATTCTATTTGGCAGGACTTCAGAACATCGAATATTCTGTTTATGAGGCAGCGAAGATCGATGGTGCAAACGGATGGAAAACCTTCTGGAAGATCACAGTACCGCTTCTGAAGCCGACTATTATCATGACCTTCATCATGTCCATCAACGGTACCTTACAGCTGTTTGATGAGTCCATGAACCTGACAAAGGGTGGTCCTGCAAACTCAACCATCACAATGTCACATTATGTTTACAATACCTGTTTTGTCAACGTGCCGAACTTCGGATATGCAGCAGCAATGTCCTTTATTATCTTTATTATGGTAGCAGTTCTGGCATTTATCAACTTGAAAGTAGGTGATACTCGTGACTAAGAAAAACAAATCTGCAATCCAGAGAAGATTGATTCCTACATACATTTTTCTGATCATTGTATCATTTTTCTCCGTTTTCCCGCTGTACTGGATGATTTCAGCAGCTACAAATACCTCCACGGATGTATCACGCGGACGTATTATTCCGGGAAGCTATTTCATGGAGAACTTTAAGAACCTGACATCCCAGCAGCCACTTTGGAGAGCACTTGGAAACTCTTTCTTCTATGCAATCCTGACTACAGTGATCTGCCTTCTGATCTGTTCCATCGCCGGATACGGATTCGAAGTATATCATGACAAAGGAAAAGACAGATTGTTTTCTATTCTCCTTCTTGCCATGATGGTTCCTCAGGTTGCTACTATGGTTCCGTTGTTTAAGATGTTCTCAAAAGCGAAGCTTCTGAATACATCCATCGGATTTATCCTTCCGATCATTTCCACACCGTTTATGATCATGATGTTCCGACAGAATGCAAGAGCTTTTCCAGTAGATATTATCGAAGCAGCACGAATTGACGGCTTAAGTGAAGTGAGAATCTTTTTCCAGATGTTTATTCCAACCATGAAATCCACCTACGCGGCAGCCGCTGTTATTACCTTTATGAATGCCTGGAATGCATACCTGTGGCCGAAGGTAATCATGACAGATAACAAAGCCATCACAATGCCAATGCTGATCGCCAACCTGATCACAGGCTATGTAACCGATTACGGTATGCTGATGTGCGGCGTATTATTCTGTTCCATTCCGACCATGGTTGTATTCTTCGTTCTGCAGAAGCAGTTTGCAGAAGGTATCACCGGTGCGGTGAAATAAGTTTGAAAATCTAAGGGTGCTGCGATTTATTTGCGGCGCCCTTTTTTCTGAACATGGATACGCAATCTATGGACGATTTTTATATATTATTCTGTAAAAATTCCATGGAAATAGAAAGTTTATATTACTATAATAAAACTAGAACGTGTTTGAAAAAGGCTTTCTGCAAGATGTGCGTCACAATTTGTGGGAGATTTCGCCCGGATGAGGGCGCCGTAGCGGGCTACGGCAACCGAATTCGGGTGAAATCTCCCGCAAAGTGGGGCGTGCAGATTGCGGGAATGATTTTTCAAACACGCTCTAGTGCAGGGCATCTGGAAAATATTGCCCGCAACGTTTATAGAGAAAGGGTTACTGTTGTTACCAGTGAACAGTATCGAGAAAGGATTATATATGAAGGAATTTGATTATTCATTAGTTAAGAATCCCGAGTATTTTAAAGACGGAAGAATGGAGGCGCACTCCGATCATATCACTTATGCAAACGTGGAAGAGGCTTTCACAGGTGAGACTTCTTACCGCCACAGCTTAAATGGAATCTGGAAATTCCATTATGCCCGCAATTACGGAAATACCATAAAAGGCTTCGAGAGAGAAGATTATTCCTGCAAAGACTGGGATGACATCCGTGTGCCGGCCCATATCCAGATGGAGGGCTACGATGCACCTCAGTATGCCAATGTGCAGTATCCATGGGAAGGACACGAGGATATTCACCCAGGGGAGATTCCGGAGCATTTCAATCCTGTGGCAAGCTATGTGAAATATTTCACAGTGCCGGAACAGATGAAAGGAAAACGTCTTTTTATTTCCTTCCAGGGTGCAGAAAGTGGAATCGCTCTCTGGCTGAATGGCCAGTTTGTAGGATATAGTGAAGATTCTTTTACCCCGTCAGAATTTGAACTCACCGATTATGTGAAAGAAGGGGAAAATAAGCTGGCAGCTCAGGTGTTCAAGTGGACAGCCAGCAGCTGGTGCGAGGACCAGGATTTCTATCGCTTCTCTGGAATTTACCGGGAGGTTTATCTTTATACAGTACCGGGTGTGCATGTGTATGATCTCCAGATCCGCGCAATCCCGGATGAGAGCCTTAACAAAGCCCGGTTTGAAGTCAAGACCAGCACCTGGGGAAAGGGAAATGTGCATATTGCTCTGTCAAAAAATGGACAGACCATATTGGAGGAAAATAAGAGCTTAGGCGAAAATGCAGCAAGTACAGGAAGTGACCGGAACGGAAAAGATGCAGCCACTGAAGCTGCTGGCAGAACCGTTCAGAAAGGTGTTGCTGATACATTTAGCTGGACAGTGGAGAATCCGATTCTCTGGAGTGCAGAAGATCCCCAGCTCTACGATTTGATCATGGAGGTTTTCGATGAGAATGGTATTCTTCAAGAAGTGATCCCTCAGAAAGTCGGTTTCCGCCGATTTGAAATGAAAGACGGAATTATGACTTTAAATGGAAAACGAATTGTATTTAAAGGTGTGAACCGTCATGAATTCAGTTCCATAACAGGAAGATGTGTATCCGAAGCAGAGCTACGCAAGGATCTGACCATCATGAAGCAGAATAACATCAATGCCATCCGCACCTGTCATTATCCGGATGCTTCTCTGATCTACCAGCTTTGTGATGAGTTTGGAATTTACATGATCGATGAGACCAACCTGGAAAGTCACGGCTCCTGGGATACAGCGGAATTTACGAAGGACTATACTTATGTGGTTCCCCATGATAAGCCGGAATGGCAGTCTATGATGTTAGACCGCGCCAATTCCATGTATCAGAGAGATAAGAACCATCCGGCAATCCTGATCTGGTCCTGTGGAAATGAGTCCTTCGGTGGTAAGGATATTTTTGAAATGTCCCAGCTCTTTAGAAATGCAGACCCTACCCGTCTGGTACATTATGAAGGTGTCTGCCACGACCGCAGATATAATGAAACCAGTGATATGGAAAGCCAGATGTATCCATCTGTGGAGGCAATTAAAGAGTTTCTTGCAAAAGATGATTCCAAGCCTTTTATCTGCTGTGAGTACACCCACGCTATGGGAAATTCCTGCGGTGCTATGCACAAATATACAGATCTGACAGATACTGAGCCGAAATATCAGGGTGGCTTTATCTGGGATTATATTGATCAGTCTATTTACAAAAAAGACCGTTATGGAAAAGAGTTCCAGGCATATGGCGGAGATTTTGGCGAGCGTCCTACTGATTATAATTTCAGTGGAAATGGTATTGCATATGGTGGAAATCGTGATGCGTCTCCGAAGATGCAGGAAGTAAAATTTAATTATCAGAATATTACCGCACAGGTAAGTGCTGATTCAGTGAACGTGATCAACAAGAATCTGTTTGTAAATACGGACACATTTGAATGCAGAGTAACCCTTCAGAAGGATGGAAACGTAATTCGTACAGAAGTACTGGATACAGCAGTGGCTCCTTTGAGCCAGATGGAATATGCTCTTCCATTTAAGAAGGAGGAGAAAGCAGGTGAGTACACGGTAACTGTTTCTTTCCATTTGAAAGAGGATATGCCATGGGCGAAAGCAGGTCATGAGGTTGCCTTTGGACAGTATGTTTACCAGGTGGAAGCAGCTGTGAAACCTTGCACAGAGCATCTGGAGGTAATTCACAGTACCCATAATATTGGCGTGCGCGGAGCGGAATTTGAGGTGCTTTTCTCCGTATTGAACGGTGGTCTTGTTTCCTATAAGTATGCGGGAAAAGAAATGATCGAGGCAATTCCGAAGCCTAATTTCTGGCGAGCACCAACAGACAATGACTGTGGAAATCTGATGGCAATGCGATATGGACAGTGGAAGCTTGCCAGCATGTATGTAAACCATAAGGATTACCGAGGAGCGGCATATGGACCTGGAAATGTACCAAAGGTAGAGGAAAAAGAGCATTCCGTAAAGGTATCCTATACATATTTTCTTCCAACTATTCCGGCGTCTGAGTGTACACTTGCTTATGAAGTTTTCGGAGATGGAAGAGTTCGTACCACACTTTTCTATGATCCAGTGAAAGAGCTTGGCGATATGCCGGAATTTGGTGTGATTTTCAAGTTTAATGCAGATTATGACCATGTATCCTGGTATGGACTTGGAGAAGCTGAGACCTATGCAGACCGTAAGAAAGGTGCAAAGCTTGGAATCTACGATAATATGGTAAAAGATAATGTGGCAAGATATATGGTTCCACAGGAATGCGGTGCCAAGGAAGAGGTCAGATGGGCGAAGATCACAGACCGGAAAGGCAGAGGAATGCTTTTTGAGATGGATAAAGAAAACGGCCCGATGATGTTCTCTGCCCTGCCATACACACCTCATGAGATGGAAAATGCAATGCATCCATATGAGCTGCCCCAGATTCATTATACAGTAGTGCGCGTAGCAAAAGGCCAGATGGGAATTGCCGGAGACGACAGCTGGGGAGCAAGAACCCAGGAAGAATACCTGCTGGATACAAGTAAGCCGATGGAATTTTCATTTGTATTTAAGGGAGTTTGAGAAAAAATACATTACTGTTCACTCCGTGACCAGTAACAAAAATATTCTTATCATGGCAACAAAAAGGAGATTGAGATGGCAAGAAAAATAGAATATGGCCGTATGCTGCATGGTGGTGACTACAACCCGGAGCAGTGGCTTGACCGCCCGGACATTCTGAAAAAAGACATTGAATATTTCAAAAAAGCCCATATTAATACAGTATCTGTAGGAATCTTTTCCTGGGCAGTACTGGAACCAGAAGAAGGAAAGTACAATCTGGGCTGGCTGGAAGAGATTATTGACAACTTATATAAAGAGGGAATTTCCACGATCCTGGCAACACCGTCAGGCGCAAGGCCAAAGTGGATGGCCGATAAGTATCCGGAGGTCCTTCGCATGGATCCGGACCGCACCAGAAGATTTTTCGGAGGCAGACATAATCATTGCTATACATCTCCGGTATATCGTCAGAAAGTTCACGATATGGACAAGCTGCTTTCCCAGAGACTGGGCAGTCATCCTGGTGTGATTCTGTGGCACATTTCCAATGAGTTTGGCGGAGAATGCTATTGCCCTCTTTGTCAGCAGAAATTCCGGGAATGGCTGAAAGAAAAATATGGAACCATTGAGAAGCTGAATTCCAGCTGGTGCACCACATTCTGGAGCCATATTTACAATAGCTTCGATCAGATTGAAGCCCCTTCCCCAAAGGGGGAGAACGAGCTTCATGCCTTGAAGCTTGACTGGAATCGGTTCGTTACAGACCGCACCATTGATTTTATCAAAGGAGAGGTTGCTGCAATCCGTGAAGGTGGTTCTGAACTGCCGGTAACAGCCAATCTGATGTATGATTACAACGGTCTTGATTACAAGAAGTTCCGCGATGTTCTGGATGTGGTATCCTGGGACAACTATCCAAGCTGGCATAAGAAAGAGGAATTTTTCACTGCCATTGATGCAGGTATGCAGCATGATCTGATGAGGAGCATTAAGAATCAGCCATTTCTTCTCATGGAGTCCTGCCCATCTGCCACAAACTGGAAGCCCATCAATAAGCTGAAAAAGCCGGGAATGATGCTGGCTGCCTCTCTTCAGGCAGTAGCTCACGGCTCCGACAGCGTTTTATACTTCCAGCTGCATCAGAGCCAGGGGGCTTCTGAAAAATTCCACGGCGCAGTGATCGACCACTATGGCGGAGAGGATACCCGCGTGTTTAAAGAAGTGACAGAGGTTGGAGAGGCTCTGGAGGCACTGAAGGAAGTCTGCGGCAGCCAGATGAAGTCTCCGGCAGCAGTCCTTTATGACAGAGAAAATAACTGGGCAATCCAGGATGCACAGGGACCGCGGAATGAGAACATGTTCTACACAGAAGCGGTACAGAAGCAGTACCGCGCCCTGCGGGAACAGGGACTGAATGTGGATGTGATCTCTATGGAGCATGAGCTTTCCAGCTATAAGATCGTGGCAGCGCCAATGGCTTATATGTTCAAAGATGGTTACGAAGAAAGATTAAGAGCATATGCAGAAAATGGCGGAACCCTGGTGATCACTTACTGGACCGGCCTTGTGGATGGTACAGACAAGTGCTTCCTTGGAGGAACACCATACGGGCTTATGGAGGCAGCCGGTCTTCGTACTACGGAGATCGATGCTCTTTATGACTGGGAAGAGAACCATGGAATTTCAGAACCGGGCAATCATCTGGAAATCAGCGGCACCTACACTTGCAAGAACCTTTGTGAGCTGGTAAAGGTTTCTGACGCAGAAGTGCTTATGCGCTATGGCGATGACTTCTATGCGGGAGCTCCTGTAGTGACACATAAAGCATATGGAAAAGGTCACGTATATTACGTTGGCGCAGATATGGAACAGGCTTTCTACAGTGATTTCTACGGAAAGGCAGCAAAGGAAGCTGGCATTCAGGCACCGCTGGGATTCGTACCGGCAGAGGTTTCTGTCACCTTACGTGAAAATCAGGAAAATGAATATCTGTTTATCCAGAACTATGCAAGAGAAACCAAGGCAGTTCCGGTTCCAGCAGAATATGAAGTGATCTACGGCGCAGCGGATGAGATTATGCAGCCGCTGGCAACCAGGGTCCTGAAAAAGAAAAAATAGAGATTAAAAATAGCGGAAGAAGTTAGTGTGAAAAGAGGTTTTGACACTAACTTCTTTTTGTGTATATAATTAGAAAAACAGAAATCATGCAGCAGGAGGTATGTGCAGTGCAGAGAGAACTCTTGGAGCAGCTTCGTGAAATTACAGAAGAAGAGAGAAGGATCCTGAACGGAGACGCAGAAGTGGACAGGGATCTTTACACGTCTGGAAGCGATTTTACCATTGACAGCAATAAGATGCTGGAGGAAGGAAAGCTGATCGCAATCCGCACCCATACCAGGTTTGTTCATTTTCCCCTTCACCGCCATAATTATGTGGAAGTACTCTACGTATGCGAGGGAACTCTTACGAATATTATAGATGGCAAACAGGTTATTGTGCGAAAAGGGGAACTGCTTTTTCTGAATCAGTTTACCCATCATGAGATTCTGGCAGCTGGCAGGAGTGACATTGCCATAAATTTTATGGTATTGCCGGAGTTTTTTGATGTGGCATATTCAATGGCAGGAAATAATAATGTTCTGGCAGATTTTCTGGTGAATGTACTGCGCCGGGATAACCAGCAGGGGGAATATCTTCATTTTAAGGTATCTGAGGTTCTGCAGATCCAGAATCTTCTGGAAAATATCATTTATTCCCTTGTAACAGGAAGAGGCAACCAGAATAAAATCAATCAGACTACCATGGGACTTATTTTTCTTTACCTTATGGACTCTGTACAGTATGTGGAAATGCGCCTTCCAAATCAGTACGAGAACATGATATCCATGACGACTCTGGATTATATTGAGCAGAAATACCGCACGGCCACCCTGACTGAGCTATGCGACATGCTTCACCTTCCCATGCATGTATTAAGCAAAATGATAAAAAAAACAACATGCTTTAATTTTAAGGAGCTACTTCAGCGGAAACGTCTTAGCAAGGCTGTGGAACTGATGTGTGATACCGACCTTCCCATCAGCGATATCATTGCAGCAGTGGGATATGAGAACAACAGTTATTTTCACCGTGTATTCAAGGAAAGATATGGGGTAACGCCAAGAGCTTTCCGCGTGGCTAATCAGAAAAATGATAAAGTAAGATTATGAAGAACGCGTAAAAATATTTTTACAAAAAAATTATCATTTGTTCAAAAATATTTTTTGAATTATATATAAATAGTTGACATTTAATTAGAAAAAAAATAAAATAACTGTAACGTTTAAGATTTTTCTTACATAGAGGGGAAAAGTCTCAGGCAAATAAAAATATCAAGGAGGAAGTAAAATGAAAAAAATGTGTAAAAAAGTAGTCAGCCTTCTTCTTGCAGCAGTGATGGTGCTTACAATGACCGCCTTCGCTTCTGTTGTTTATGCCGCTGACGAGGACAGCGTTGAAGCTGATCCGAACTTCAAGATGGGAGTTATTCTTGTAGGTGATGAGACAGAAGGATATTCTGCAGCTCATATCGCCGGTGTTAAGGAAGCAGCTAAAGAGCTGGGCCTTGACGACAGCCAGATTATCTGGAAATACAAAGTTCCGGAAGACTCCAGCTGCTACGATGCAGCAATCGACCTTGTTGGACAGGGATGCTCCCTGGTAATCGGTAACAGCTATGGACATCAGACTTATCTGGTACAGGCTGCTCAGGAATACCCGGATGTAACATTCGTTTCCATGACAGGTGATTTTGCAGCAATCAGCGGATGCGAGAATTTCAAGAATGCATTCACCAACATCTATGAATCCCGCTATGTATCCGGTGTTGTAGCTGGTCTGAAGCTGAAAGAGATTCTTGAGGATGGTACTCTTACTACAGAGACACAGCCAGACAGCTTTGATGCAGACGGCAATGTAAAGGTTGGTTATGTTGGAGCATTCAGCTATGCTGAGGTTGTTTCCGGTTATACCGCATTCTACCTTGGTATTAAGAGCGTTGTTCCGAACGTTGTAATGGAAGTTAAGTACACAAACTCCTGGTTTGATATTGACAAAGAGGGTGCAGCAGCTGAGGCACTTATTGCAAACGGCTGTGTGATCATCGGACAGCATGCAGACTCTACAGGTGCTCCTGCAGCTACACAGAAGCTTCATGATGATGGCAAGATCTGCTACTCTGTAGGCTACAATATTGATATGCTTGAGACTGCTCCTACAGCAGCACTTACCTCTGCTACCAATAACTGGGCAGTATACTACAAACATGCAATTGCAACCGTAATGGGCGGTGGTGACCTTGAGCAGGACTGGTCCGCAGGATATAATGACGATGCAGTAGGAATCACAGAACTTGGTGAGTCCTGTGCAGAAGGAACAGCAGACTATGTTGCTGATATCGAGAGCAAACTGAAAGACGGTTCTCTTCAGGTGTTTGATACCTCTACATTTACTGTAGGCGGCGAGGAAGTTACTTCTGCACCGGTTGACCTTTCCTTCATGGATTACACAACTGATCCTGCAACTGTTGTATATCAGGGCGAGACTGTTGAGGCTATCGAGGATGGACACTTTGCAGAGTCCACATTCAGAAGCGCTCCATACTTTACACTTCGTATTGATGGAATCACAGAGGACGCAGACGCTGTTGAATAAGCAGTAATGCGAAATCCTGCGAAGCATGATTTCTGTGCATCGCGGAGCAGGTAGCTGGGAAGAAACCTGAACAGTTATCGAATTACATGAAATCCAAAAGGGGAGCTGTAAAAAGGCTTCCCTTTTGTTTCGTAAGCGGGAAAGTTAAAATCCACGCGGATGTGGGATTTTGGCGAACGCTTCAAAGATAGGCAAAAAACCAGAAGAGCTTGTTTTGCCTTGATTATAAAACGGGAAGGGAGGCACAACACTTTGGAATATGCCATTCAATTAAAAAATGTTACCAAAACATTTGGAAAAGTTGTTGCCAACAAAAATGTCAACCTTGACGTAAAAAAAGGTGAGATTCTCTCCCTTCTGGGAGAAAATGGAAGTGGCAAGACCACTCTTATGAATATGATCTCCGGTATTTATTTTCCAGATTCCGGCGAGATCATGATAGACGGCAGGAAAGTGGAAATCCGCTCTCCGAAAGATGCCTACGATCTGGGAATCGGTATGATCCATCAGCATTTTAAGCTGATCGATGTATTCAGTGCTACGGAGAACATCGCCCTCGGCCTTGACAAGAAACAGAAATTTGACCTGAAAGAGGTTAAGAAAAAAGCCAAGGCTATCTGCGATAAATATCACTTTGACCTGGATTTAGACCAGAAGGTTTATGAGATGAGTGTATCTCAGAAACAGACTCTGGAAATTGTAAAAGTTCTCTACAGAGGAGCAAACATCCTGATTCTGGATGAGCCTACGGCAGTTCTGACTCCTCAGGAAACGGCAAGACTTTTTGAAGTAATCCGAAACATGAAAGCAGATAACAAATCCGTTATTATCATTACCCACAAGCTTCACGAAGTTCTGGAGATTTCTGACCGCGTGGCAATCCTTCGAAAAGGGGAGTACATAGGCACAGTAGAGACCAGTGAAGCTACAGAAAATTCCCTTACAGAGATGATGGTTGGCAAGAAGGTAGAACTGAATATTGCCCGCTCTGCGCCTGTAAATCCTGTGAAACGCCTTTCAGTTTCCCATCTGACTGTTTATAACCGTGAGGAAATCAAGGTGCTGGACGATGTAAGCTTCGATGTTTTCGGCGGAGAAGTCCTTGGTATAGCGGGAATTTCAGGAAATGGACAAAAGGAGCTTCTGGAAGCCATTGCAGGACTTCAGATTACAGCCCAGGGCAGCAGCATTGAATTCTATGAAAAAGGTAAAGAAGACCAGCCCCTTCAGCTGGTTGGCAAAACACCAAAGAAAATTCGGGATGCCGGTGTGCATCTTGCATTTGTTCCAGAGGATCGTCTTGGAATGGGACTTGTTGGTTCCATGGGTATGACGGGAAATATGCTGTTAAAGAGTTATGGAAATGGTCCATCTCCGATTACCGATATGCGTGCTCCGAAGAAAATGGCAGAAAAGGTAAAAAAAGAGCTGGAGGTAGTTACCCCAAGCTTAAATACTCCTGTATCCCGCCTTTCTGGCGGTAATGTACAGAAGGTTCTGGTAGGCCGTGAAATCGCAGAGGCACCGACAGTCCTGATGACTGCCTATGCAGTACGTGGTCTGGATATCAATACCTCCTATACGATCTACAATCTTCTGAATGAGGAGAAAAAAGAGGGCGTTGCAGTTGTTTATGTAGGTGAGGATCTGGATGTGCTCATTGACTTGTGCGACCGCATTCTGGTTCTCTGCGGCGGCAGGGAGAATGGTATCCTGGATGCCAGAACCACCACAAAAGAAGAAGTTGGTCTGCTGATGACAAATCTTCGGAAGGAGGGGAAATAAATGAGTGAATTAAAAACAAAAGAACCCTTAGTCCGAATTATAAAGCGTGACAAAAGCAGCTTCGGCTACAAAGTATGGGTTCGTGCAGCTGCCATTTTACTGGCACTGGTTGTAGATGCAATTTTCATTTACAGCGTAACCGGACTGAATCCGTTATCCGTATATGTAGTTATGTTTAACGGTACCTTTATGACAAGTATTCGTTTTTCCTGGGCAATGCGAGATCTGGTAACCCTGCTCTGCATCGGTATTGCTCTTGCCCCTGCGTTTAAAATGCATTTCTGGAACATTGGTGCAGAGGGACAGGTATTGGTGGGTGGTCTTGCCACTGCCATGGTTATGGTAAAATGCGGAGCCAGCCTTCCTACACCGGTGCTTTTCCTGGTAATGTTCCTTACCAGCGTGATCGCAGGCGGTCTGTGGGGCTTTATCCCGGCTGTGTTTAAGGCATACTGGAACACAAACGAAACACTGTTTACCCTGATGATGAACTATGTGGCAACCAGCATTGTGGCATGCATGACTAATATTCTTCGTGGAAAAGCCTCCAGCCTTGGTAAACTGAACATGTCTACACAGGTTGGATGGTTTCCGCAGTTTTTGGGACAGAGATATAATATTAACATTCTGATTGTTGTGATCCTGATGTTTGTCATGTTCTTCTATTTGAAATATTCCAAACAGGGATATGAGATCACCGTTGTCGGAGAATCTGAGAACACTGCAAGATATGCCGGTATCAATGTAAAATGGGTAACCATCCGTACCATGATCATTTCCGGTGCTATCTGCGGTCTGGTTGGTTTCCTGATCGTAGCAGGAAGAGACCAGACCATTTCCACCACATCTGCAGGTGGAAACGGATTTACCGCCATTATTGTAGCATGGCTTGCAAAGTTTAATACGTTTTATATGGCTCTGATCTCCTTCCTGCTGATCTTCCTTTCCAAAGGTGCAGCAGAGATTGCTTCTGCATACAGCCTGAACGATTATGCAGCAAGTATTATTGAAGGCGTGATTCTGTTCTTTATCCTTGGAAGTGAATTCTTCATCAACTATAAAATGATTTTCCGTGGTTCCAAAAAGGAGGTGCACTAAATGAGTAATCTGATTGCGTGGATCATCAGGGCAATTCCATTTGGAACAATTATCATGTTTGGTTCCATGGGCGAGATCACCACTGAGAAATCCGGAAACCTGAATCTGGGAGTTCCGGGAATTATGTATCTTGGCGGCTTTGCTGGCTTCGCCAGCTCCTATTTTTACGAGAAAAATTCAGCAGATCCAAAGGGTTGGATATGTGTGATCCTGGCGCTTGTGGCAGCAATTGCAGCCTCCATGTTGGGAGGGCTGATTTTCAGCTTCCTTACCATTACCCTTCGTGCAAACCAGAATGTAACCGGTCTTGCACTTACCACATTCGGTATGGGCGTTGCTAATTTCTTTGGTGTATTTATTTTAAATGGTGCAAGCTACACTGCAGCACCGCTGGCATACGCTTCTTTTTCAAAGAAGATTCCATTCCTGTCCAGTAAGCTGGGAATTGTAAGTAAAACTGTTTTTGCCTATGGTTTTCTGGTATATGCGGCAATCATCATTGCTGTTGTTCTGCATTACGTGCTGAACAAAACAAGAGTAGGTCTGAATCTTCGGGCTGTAGGTGAAAATCCGGGAACTGCAGACGCAGCCGGAATCAATGTAACCAAATATAAATATCTGGCAACCTGTATTGGTGCCGGTCTTTCCGGAATCGGCGGATTATATTACGTTCTGGATTATAATCAGGGCATCTGGGCGACAACGGGACAGATCGAGGCTCTTGGCTGGCTGGCTGTTGCACTGGTTATATTTACCACATGGAAACCTCTGAACTGTATCTGGGGCGCGTATCTTTTTGGTATGCTCTACTGGCTGTATCAGTTCCTTCCAAGTATTCTTGGAATCAAGGTTGCAAGCTATGTCACAGACCTGATCCAGATGGTTCCTTATGTGGTTACCATTATCGTACTGGTTGTAGTAAGCTTTCGAAAGAAAAAAGAGAATCAGCCTCCGGAAAGCCTGGGACTTTCCTACTTCCGAGAGGAAAGATAACAGGGATTGGTTTGATAGAATATTGAAATTTCAGAATCCTCTGCTTATGCTGTATGGTGCAGCATGCAGAGGATTTTTTTATTCTTCAGACGGCAATACGATTTGTGAAAAATCAGTGTCCATAGGAAAAGAAAGTTTACAAAATATTTCGAAAATGTTATATTATTTTTAAATAACATGCGAAACATATAGAAAGGATAGTTGGCTCTTAGCTATACAGTTATCAGAAAGGAATAAAAATATGAAAAAAAGATATGTTCTTGCTGCGCTGGCAGTTATGACAGTACTTGCAGGCTGTGGAGATAATGCTTCCCAGCAGAAAAACACGGACAATACTACCCAGGAGAGCACAGCAGAGGATGATCTGACAGCTGCTGATCCGGATGAAGATGGAGAAGAACTGGATCCTGAATTTTCACAGGATGTAGAGAATAATAATGAAGTGATCGATGCAGATGATGCAGAGGAAGAAGCAGCTCTTGATCCCATTACTCCTTCTGAATATCTGGTTCAGAATGCTTCCGATTATGTGACTCTTGGAGATTATGATGGTGTAGAGGTTACCAGGTATACCTATGAGATCACAGACGATATGGTACAGGATGAGATCCAGGAAGAGCTGGCAGATGCCAGTGATGAGCAGTCTACCAATGCACCTTCCGAGGACGGAAATATTGTATATATGAATCTTACTGCCAATGTGGAGGGTGAGGAAGCTGCTGATCCTGACGAGACTTTTATCACCTTGGGACAGGAAGAATTTGGTGCAGAATTTGACCAGAAGCTGACAGGTGTTTCTGCAGGAGACAAACTGGATTTTAGCATCACATACGGAGATGACACCTGGCAGGAAGACTGGCAGGGAAAAACCGTTGACTTTTCAGTGGAGATAACAGATGTTACAGCTTCCAATACTCCGGAATATGATGAGGATTATGTGAAGAATTATACCGGGTATGACACGAAGGAAGAATATGAGGCTTCTGTAAAAGAATATCTGGAGCAGTCCTATGAGGAACAGAGTACTTATGATGAGGCAGAAGATCTGATTTCTGCCTGCCTGGCACGTACAGAGTTTACGGGAGAATATCCGGACGACCTGTTTGAGGCATGCAGGGAAGAGGCACTCTCCGGTTATTCCATGTTTGTAGAGGAAGACGGAGATGTAAATGATGTGCTGGATATGTTCGGGGTTACAGAGGATGATATTGCAGAAGAAGCCAAAAATCTTGTAAACCGCCGTCTTTTCATCAGTGCATATGCCGAAGCCAATAATATTGAGGTAACAGAAGAGGAATACGTGAATTATGTGAATGAGTATGCTGACTACTATGGCGAGAGTCCTGCTGATTTTGAGACTCTTTATACACGGGAAACGCTTGTAAATGCCCTTTATGAGAGCAAGGTAACAGAGCTTCTTCTGGAAAAGGCAAACGTGACAGAAACTCCATATACACCAGAAGATTATGAGGAAGAGGAATCCGAAGAAGATGACACGCTTGATGATCTGGAAATCGTAGAAGAAGGAGAAGAAGGCGTAGCTGAATAAAATCTGAAGATTTGGCAAAACACACTTTTAACGTCATAATGTTCTTTTATTAATATTTTTTATAAATTTAAGCCTTTTAATTTAGATGTGATTATGATATAGTAAATAATACGCGACAATGGATGGACAGCATTCTGAAGATAAGCTTCAGGAAGTTTGTCCGCCCATTTGTGTCTATAAAGGAGGAACGAGATGAAATTTTCAGAAATGCCTTACACTCGTGTGGATTTTCCAGCTGTAATCGCACAGGCACAAGAGATTATCCAGCGCGCATCTTCTGCGAAGAGCGGAGAAGAGCAGTTCGAGATTCATCAGGAGTTTAACAAGCTGATGGATCACGTGAGAACTCTTTACACCATCGCCCATATCCGCAGGGATGGAGATGTGACAAATGAGTTTTATGACGGCGAGAAGAGCTACTATGATGAGAAGCTCCCGGAACTGAACGCAGTGACAAATGAGTATAAGAAAGTACTTTTTGCCACTCCATATCGTCAGTATATGGAAGAGAAAATCGGACCGGTTGCATTTAAGTCCATGGAACTGGAGATGAAATCTTTCGATGACAGTCTGATTCCGCTGATGCAGGAGGAGAATACCCTTGCTTCCCGTTACAGCAAGCTGATCGCTTCTGCCAAGATCATGTGGGAAGGAGAAGAACTGAACCTTTCCCTTATGCGTAAGTATATGCGCTCCCAGGATCGGAATACCCGTAAGAAAGCATGGGATGCTTTTTCAGGCTTCTTTGAGGAGAACCAGGCTGAGCTTGATGAAATCTACGATCTGATGGTGAAGAACCGTACCAGACAGGCACAGATGCTGGGCTTTGAGAATTACATTGATATGGGCTACTTCCGCATGAACCGTAATTCTTATACCAAGGAAGATGTACAGAAGCTTCGCGAGCAGATTAAGACTGTATTTGTACCGTTAGCTTCCAGAATGCACAAGAACCGTCAGGCACGCCTTGGGGTAGACGCACTTCGTTATTATGATATGGGTGTTTATTTCCCACAGGGAGATCCGGCGCCGATCGGTACTCCTGAGGAGATTCTTGAGAGCGGCCGCAAAATGTACACGGAGATGTCTGATGAGACAAGGGATTTCTTCAACATGATGATGGAGAATGAGCTTTTTGATGTATTCGGACGTAAGAATAAGGCTACCGGTGGTTACATGACGGAGCTTCCGGATTATGGTGTACCGTTTATTTTTGCAAACTTTAACGGAACCAGTGGTGACGTGGATGTAATCACACATGAGTGTGGACATGCATTTCAGAGTTATGTATCCTGCAAGGATCCAATCACCGATCACTCCAGGTATCTGACCATGGAGACAGCAGAAATCCATTCCATGTCCATGGAATTCTTTGCGGAACCATGGATCGAGCTTTTCTTCGGAGAAAGAGGCGATGATTACCGCAAGATGCACCTTGAGGATGCCATCGACTTTATTCCTTATGGAACAATGGTGGATGAATTCCAGCACATTGTATACGGCAATCCGGAGCTTACACCTAAGGAGCGACGTGATGCATGGAACAAGCTGGAGCAGGAGTACCGTCCATATATGGATTCCACTGGCTGCAGGTTTATGGAAGAAGGCGGTTACTGGCAGAGACAGCATCACATTTTTGAGATGCCTTTCTACTATATTGATTATGTACTTGCACAGCTTTGTGCATTCCAGTTTAAGATCCGCATGGAGAAAGATCATGACGCTGCATGGGCTGATTATATGAAGCTCTGCCGGCTTTCTGCAAGTGATTTCTATCCGTCCATGCTGAAACAGGTGGGACTTACAGTTCCATTTACAGATGGCTGCATTCAGAAGATTGTGGATGAACTGGATAAGAAGCTGGGTTGAGTCATCAGACAAAGACTGTGAGAGGAAAAGCAATTTCGGGTAAGAGATTGGGAATTCACAGGAAAGTTGAGGCAGAATTGTGAAAAAATATGGGAATGATTACCGTCAGAGAGGGAAACAATTTGAATATACCGGAAAATGGTATGGCAGCAGCCTGTCAGTGAAGGAGCTGAAAAGACATGCCCTTAACAATACAGGCCTTATGGCAGCCGCCCTTGTGATTTATTTTGCCAGTTTAATGCTGAACAATGAAGGCAGCAGGATCTTCTGGATATTGCTTCCCTATATGGTGGTAGTCTTCCCTGTTTCCTATGGAATCATGGGAGGTGCTTCCTTATTCCTTTTTTGCAGACAGCAGGAGGGAAAAGCAGATCACTCACAGGTGGTAATCCCGGAAGAGCATATAGGGCATATGACCTGTGCCCAATATGAAAAAGGGGTGCGACGTCCGGTAAGATGCAGCATTGCCATCACGGTACTGGGACTTTTTACAAGCGTGGCAAACCTGATTTTTTTGTTAAAAGATTTCGAAAATCTTATTTTTACAAGGGAACTATTATTCGAGGCTGCTGCCGTGTTGATTTTAGTACTGGGAAGTGTTAGCACTGCGCAAAACTGGCGGATTAAAGCGAAATTTACAAATTTTGAGTGAAAATCTTTCAGTTTTTGACAATTATGGACAAAATTCCAGACATATTTCGCCATATAGCTATTGCACATGTAATAAAACATGGTAAAATAGAGAGGTATAAGACAACAAATTTTCAGGTTGTCTGTAGTAGCTGGCCTCAAGAGTCCCCAACAGGCTCTGATGAATAGTTACAATAAAATATCTTAAAAAAGGAGGATAAGATATGAACAAGAAGAAGTTGATGGCCCTGTTATTAACAGGTGTCATGGCAGCATCAACAGTGAGCGTACCTGTTTTTGCTGAAGAAGCTGAGGGAGGTTCTTCTGATACACCACTTGTTATTGGACAGACTAACTTCTCCGAGAAATTCAGTGGATTATTCCACGAGGCAGTTCCGGATCAGCAGATCGCAGAGAATGTAGGTGAGTATCTGTTTGGAAGTGACCGTACAGGTGCTATTATTTACAATGGTATCGAGGGTGAGACACATGAGTATAACGGAACGGATTATACTTATACAGGACTTTCCGACGTAACTGTTACAGAGGGCGAGGATGAGACTGTATACAATTTCAAGCTTCGTGAGGGTGTAACATTTTCTGACGGTGAGCCTCTTACCGCAGATGACCTGATTTTCACATATTATGTACTTTCTGATACAGATTATGATGGAAATGCAACATTCTACTCCACCAATATCAAAGGTATGAAGAATTACCGTCTGAATTCCACAGCAGCAGATTCCATCACAGATGAGGATGTTGCAAATACACTTGCAGACATGCCGGATGAAGTTGCTGCAAGAGTGAAAGATGAGCTGATTGTTCCGCTTCTTACATCTGAGTATGAGTGGGCGCAGACTGCATGGGAAGATTATGCAGATGCTTATGGTGTTACAAACGGAGATGAGTTCTTTGGAATGCTTTACGCAGCAGATGAGAACTATTCTGTAGATGGCAAAGATCAGGATACGATCATTAATGAGATCGCAGACCAGTATGGCAAGGACTATCTTGCACTTGCAGCTGCCTACGGCGACGAAGCATACTTCGATGAAGATGCAGCAACAATCGCTTCCGAATACCTGGTAGAGCAGAAAACTGCAGCAGGTGAAGGTGAAGAGGTTGCGAACATTGAGGGAATCAAGAAGCTTGGTGATTACGAAGTTGAGGTTACCACAGATGGTTTCGAGGCAACTACAATCTATCAGCTTGGGGTAATCGTTGAGCCAATGCATTATTATGGAGATGCTTCTCTCTATGACTATGATAACAACCAGTTCGGTTTCACAAGAGGAGATCTCTCCGCTGTACGTGATAAATCCAACCAGCCACTTGGCGCAGGTCCGTACAAATTTGTGAAATATGAGAACAAGACTGTATACATGGAAGCAAACGAGAACTACTACAAGGGTGCTCCTAAGACCAAGTACCTTCAGTGGCGTGAGACTTCTGACGCAGATAAGATTGCCGGTGTTGAGCAGGGTACAATCGACCTTTCCGACCCATCCGGAAGCAAATCTGCATTTGACCAGATCAAGAGCATTAACGGAAACGACGAGCTCAATGGTGATAAGATTATCGTTAACGCAACAGACAACCTCGGATACGGATACATCGGTCTTAATGCAAACACAATCAATGTTGGTGGAGAGCCAGGATCTGACGCTTCCAAGAACTTAAGAAAAGCTCTTACAACTGTACTTGCTGTATATCGTGATGTAGCAATCGATTCCTATTATGGAGATGCTGCTTCCGTAATCAACTACCCGATCTCCAATACATCCTGGGCAGCTCCTCAGAAATCTGATGCAGATTATCAGGTAGCTTACTCTGTGGATGTTGATGGAAATCCGCTTTACACAGATGATATGACGGATGATGAGAAGTTTGCAGCAGCAACACAGGCAGCTCTTGGCTTCTTCGAAGCAGCCGGATACACTGTAGAGAATGGCAAGGTAACAGCAGCTCCGGAAGGTGCTAAGATGACTTATGAGATCATCATCGGCGCTGACGGAAGTGGAGACCACCCAAGCTTTGCAATCCTTACAGATGCGAAGGCAGCTCTTGAGTCCATCGGATTTACACTTGAGATCAATGATGTTACAGACTCCAACATTATGTGGGATGCTTTAAATGCAGGTACCGCAGAAATGTGGGCAGCTGCATGGCAGGCAACAGTGGATCCTGATATGTATCAGGTTTACCACAGCGCAAGTGTAAAGAGCAATTACTACCACATCAATGATGAAACACTGGATCAGGATATTATTGATGCCCGTTCCACAGCTGATCAGGAATACAGAAAATCTGTTTACAAACAGTGTCTGGACATTATTCTTGACTGGGCAGTAGAGATTCCGATCTATCAGAGACAGAACTGCGTTATTTACAGCCCTGAGCGTATCAATGCAGATACCTTTACGAAAGATGTTACTACATTCTATCCATGGTATGGAGATATCATTAATATCGAAATGAACTAAAGGTATAAAAGAAGAATGACTTGTTAGCGCAGTGGGTCCACCATAACCAGTGGACCCACTGCCTTACTGGCAGTATGCCTTGGGCTAGAGCGTGTCTGAAAAAGCATTCCCGCAATCTCCCACAAATTGTGACGCACATCTTGCAGAAAGCCTTTTTCAAACATGCTCTGGAACCCGGCCCGGTAAAACGGACAGAACCGGCAGGACACACTGCCAGTAAGAACAAGGTAAGTCAGTCTTCCCGCCCGATACTGAAAGGATAATTTATATAATGAAAAAATTTATTGTACGTCGTGTACTTCTTGGAGCGATGATCCTGTTCTTCGTTTCCATGATCATTTATTCAATTGAGAGAGCCCTTCCGACTTCTTATGTAGAGGGAAGAGCCCGTGATATGTCAATGAAACAGGGCGCGAAGCCCTATGATGAGCTGGTTGCTGAGTTAAATGCCGCTTATGGACTGGATAAGCCGGTCCTGGAAGGTTATTTCATCTGGCTTGGAAAAGCTGTTCATGGTGAATTCGGAGAATCCTGGATTTTCCATCAGCCAGTAAAACAGAAATTTGCCAGTGTCATCTGGTATTCTTTTGCTCTGGCACTGGCCTCCTTCCTGTTGGAAATTATCATTGCCATACCTTTGGGTATTATATCGGCAACGAAGCAGTACAGCAGGATTGATTATGCAGTTACCGTTTTTGCATTGATCGGTATTTCGCTGCCGTCCTTTTTCTTTGCTACCATTTTGAAATGGATTTTCTCTATTAATCTGAAATGGGTTGACCTGTATGGTATCGTAAGCCGTATGCATGAGTCCTATGGAAGTGTAGGTAAGGTACTGGATATGGCACAGCATATGATCCTTCCGGTTATTACGCTGACTATCGTAAGTGTTGGTTCCCTTATGCGTTATACCAGAACCAATATGCTGGAGGTTCTGAATGCAGATTATATCCGTACTGCCAGAGCGAAAGGTGTTCCGGAGAAAAAGGTAGTTTCTCATCATGCATTCCGCAATACTCTGATTCCGATCATCACCATCCTTGGAAGTACACTTCCGAACCTGTTCGGTGGAGCGATGATCACAGAGACTTTGTTCCAGATTCCGGGAATTGGATATACCTCCTACCAGGCATTAACTCAGGGAGATATTCCGTTTACCATGTTCTATATGGTATTTCTGGCATTTCTGACATTAACCGGCAATCTGATCGCAGATATCCTGTACGCTGTGGCAGATCCAAGGGTACGAGTAAATTAGGAGGAAAAACATGAGTACAGATCCAACAAAGAAAAAAGACGATCATGTCAGTACCTCCAAGGCACTGGATGATGAACAGCGTGTAAAAGTCCTTTCACCAGGAATGCTTGTTGCAAAGCGTTTCTTCCGCAATAAACTGGCTGTGGCAGGACTTGTAATTCTGGTAGCGATGTTTTTGTTTTCATTTATAGGTGGTATGGTAAGCCCTTACAATGAAAGCCAGGTATTCCGTAAAACAGATCATGTATGGAAAGACTATGCGGGAGCTACCTATAATAAATCTTATATTTTTACAACAGCAAATGGTGCAGAATTTCCTGCGCAGGGACAGCAGAAATTTATTCTTGCTACAAACAAGGGAAATGATTCCTTTGAAGCAAATGATGTAACCTACGGATTGGAACAAAAAGGTGAAGATTACTGGGCAATTTATTCTTCAGAATCAGTAGCAACCGTTCTTACACTGAAAGGAAAATCTACTTATAAACAGGTTGGAAATACAGAAATAACAGATGAAATCAAAGAAGGCTATGAAGAGGCTGTGGCAAATGATGCCAATACCTTTGAAGTAGATGGAACTACCTATACAATTGAGAAGGCCGGACGTGAGAATCAGATCACAATTTCCGGCGAAGTTGCATTTGCAACCAAGAAAGTATTCAGCGCAGCAACGAATGATGCAGAGATGGGATTTGATTTCCAGCAGGCAGCACTTGATGCAATTGAAGCAGGAGATGCTTTTTTTGAATACGATGGCGCAACCTATGAGCTGACTACAACAGAGAAAGAGACATCCACAGAGGTTGTAAAGGATGGCGAAGTTTATGCTACTGTTTCCAATCTTCTGGTATCTCCTCAGGCAAAAGGTGTGTTCCTTTCTCTTTCCTTTAAAGAAGCAGTAGAACAGGCAATTGCTGACAAAGCTTCTACATTTACAGCTGTTAATGAGGCTGGCGAAGAAGAAACCTATCAGCTTCAGACCAAGAATACACAGTATGTTGTAAGAAGCCAGAAAGCAACTACTGTAAATGATACTTATTCCGGACCAAGCAAAAAGCACTGGTTAGGAACAGACGGAAATGGTATGGACATGCTGACCAGACTGATGTATGGCGGACGTATTTCCCTGATGATCGGTTTCGTTGTTATCATTATTGAAGGTATTATTGGTATTCTGATCGGTGGTGTGTCCGGTTATTTTGGAGGATGGGTAGATACCATTCTCATGCGTGTGGTTGATGTTGTAATCTGTATTCCGGCAATGCCGCTGTACATTATCATCGGTTCTGTTATGGATTATTACAAAATTGACCCGCGAATCCGAATTTATGCACTTTGTGCAATTCTTGGTATCGTAGGATGGCCGGGAATTGCCCGTATGGTTCGAGGTCAGATCCTGTCTCTTCGTGAGCAGGAATTTATGGTTGCTACAGAAGCTACCGGTGTTCGTATTTCAAGACGTATTTTCCGTCACCTGATTCCGAACGTTATTCCACAGCTGATCGTTATTGCAACAATGGGACTTGGTGATGTTATCCTGATGGAAGCAACTCTTAGCTTCCTTGGAATCGGTGTTAAATTCCCATACGCTTCCTGGGGTAATATTGTAAATGCGGTAAATGATGTATACGTATTGACCAACTTCTGGTTCGTATGGATCCCGGCCGGATTCTTAATCCTGCTGACCGTTCTTGGATTTAACTTTGTGGGTGATGGTCTTCGTGATGCATTTGACCCGAAAATGAAACGGTAGGTGCGAATATGGCATTATTTGGTAAGAAAAACGCAAACTATATCTCAGCTAAGGAAACCAAAAGAATCTCCAAAGAGAATCGAAAGATCACCAATGAGATAGAGAAGAAGAGAAACAGAAAGAATATTCCGGAGTCAGAGTATATCACTACCATGAAGAATCCGGAAAACGTAGTTGAGTTTGACAATGTTCATACTTATTTCTTTACAGATATTGGAACTGTTAAAGCCGTTGATGGTGTAAGCTTTGAAATTCCTCAGGGAAAAACAGTTGGTGTTGTTGGAGAATCCGGTTGTGGAAAGTCTGTAACTAGCCTTTCCCTTATGCAGCTGGTACAGCGTCCTCAGGGACAGACTGTAGAAGGAGAAATCCGTTTTAATACCGGAGACAAGGTTTACAATATTGTAAATACTCCTACAAGTGAAATGCAGAAGCTTCGCGGAAATGAGCTTTCCATGATTTTCCAGGAGCCTATGACTGCACTGAACCCGGTATTCCGCATTGGAGAGCAGGTTGATGAGATCACCAAGCTTCACAATCCGGATATGAGCAAAGAGCAGGTAAAGGCCAGAACCATCGAAATGCTGAAGCTGGTTGGAATTGCCAACAGTGAGGGCGTTTATAAGATGTATCCTCATGAGCTTTCCGGTGGTATGCGTCAGCGTGTATGTATCGCAATCGGTCTTGCTTGTAATCCAAGACTGATCATTGCTGATGAGCCTACCACAGCTCTTGACGTTACCATTCAGGCGCAGATCCTGGATCTGATGCGTAACCTGAAGGATAAGATCAATTCTTCCATTATGCTGATCACTCATGACCTGGGGGTTATTGCAGAGATGGCAGATTATGTAGTTGTTATGTATGCTGGCCGTGTAGTTGAGAAGGGTACTGCAAGTGAGATCTTCAAGAACCCATCTCATCCATACACCATTGGACTTATGCGCTCCAAACCGGTTGTAGGCAAGAAGGTTGACAAGCTTTACAGTATTCCAGGTAAGGTTCCGAACCCTATTGATATGCCGGATTACTGTTATTTCCGTGACCGTTGTGAGCTTAGTTGTGACAAGTGTCAGGGAAGCTATCCAGGCGTGATCAAATTAAGTCCTACACATGAAGTAAGCTGTTACCGCTATGCAGACCGTCCGGAAGCAGGATGGCTGGCAAATGTTCATCCAGGGGAAGGGGGAAAAACTCATGAGTGAGAATAAGACAGCAGAAAATACAAAGAATCAGCAGTCCGATAACATTCTGGAGGTATCCCATCTTAAGAAATATTTCCCGATCAAGGGTGGAATGTTCGGTAAGCAGGTTGGAGCTGTAAAAGCAGTTGATGACGTTTCTTTCACATTAAAGAGAGGAACCACAATGGGTCTGGTTGGAGAGTCCGGATGTGGTAAATCTACCACAGGAAGAACCATCTTAAGACTGATTGAGAAAACAGACGGACAGGTTCTCTTCAATGGAAAAGATGTTTATGGTCTTTCCAATAAAGAAATGCGCGATATGCGTACCAAAATGCAGATCATTTTCCAGGATCCATATTCTTCCCTTTCCCCAAGACTGCCGGTTGGCGAGATTATTGGGGAAGCTGTAAGAGAGCATAACCTTGTTCCCAAGTCCGAATATGCAGATTATGTGACCAAGATCATGGATGACTGTGGACTTCAGTCTTATCATAAAGACCGTTATCCTCATGAGTTCTCTGGTGGACAGAGACAGCGTATCTGTATTGCGAGAGCACTTGCATTGAATCCGGAGTTCGTTGTGTGTGATGAGCCGGTTTCCGCGCTTGATGTTTCCGTACAGGCACAGATCATCAACCTGTTAAAGGAGCTTCAGGAGAAGAGAAATCTGACTTACCTGTTCATTTCTCATGATCTTTCCGTTGTAGAGCATATTTCCGATACCATCGGTGTTATGTATCTGGGAGGTCTTGTGGAGACTGGTACCACAGCAGATATTTTTGCAAATCCTCTTCATCCGTATACAGAGGCTCTGTTCTCTGCAATTCCTATGCCGGATCCGGATCTGAAGAGAAACCGTATCATTCTGGAGGGAAATATTCCATCCCCGGCGAATCCGCCTAAGGGATGTAAGTTCCATACCAGATGCCGGAAGTGCATGGAGATTTGTAAGAATCAGGTGCCGGAAGTTAAGGATATGGGGAATGGACATAAAGTACGTTGTCATTTGTACGACTAAATGTTATGCAGGCCGGGAATTTCCTGGCCTGTAAATTTTTATGTTTCTTATCAGGAGACTCTATCATGGGAAAAAGAAAAAAAGAAGAATTGCCAGATTACACAGTAGCCAATATGGATGTGGATGGTATGCCCTGGAATTCCAGAAGACCATGGCAGATATTTCCTGGCGATCCATCTAAGAGCAGAAAAGAATTTGATGTAAAAGTACCGGAACCGGGAATGGAAAATGAAGTATCGGATGATCTGAGCGCTTTTCAGAATCCGCCGATGACGAAGGAAGAAAGAAGAGGAATCATCTGGCTTTCGCTGAAGGCGTCACTGACTGTGGGACTGATCTTTGGAAGTGCGGCATTTTTGTTTATTTTATTCTGTGTATTCGTGTGGCTGAAATAAAAGAGAGATTGTCAGAGAAAAAGTTTATTCTTACTTACGTTATATTATTTCGTAATAATAGAATACTAGTGCCGAATTGAAAAGTTTCTAAAGTTTCGGCTAAAAAATAGCGGCAGACAATTAATTTTGTCTGCCGTAAAATTATGTAGATTGAGCCTGTCTTAAATATCATGAAACATGCCAATCTTATTCTTAATCTGCTGCATTTCGTTATCCGTTTCGATTACTGCCTGCGCCGAGCGGAGCAGTTCTTCACTGATCTCTGCATATCCTGGCAAGTCCTCGATTCCCTTCTTGTAGCGGAGCTGATGCTCCAATGTAGCCCAGAAGTCCATGCCGTTGGTGCGGATCTGAAGTTCTACTCTCATAGGTGTTTTCCCCTTGGAGAAGAATACAGGAATCTCCACTATCATATGATAACTACGATAACCATTTGGTTTCGGATTCTTGATATAATCCTTGATTTTAATAACTTTAATATCATCCTGTCCGGCAATCAGATTGGCCACTGTGTAAATATCGTCAATGAAAGCACAGACCACCCGGACACCAGCCACGTCATTTAATTGTTCCTGAATATTTTCTGCTGTAAAATCATATCCAAGCTTCTGCAGCTTCCGGTAAATGCTCTCCGGTTTCTTTATCCTTGTCTTAATAAAAGAAATAGGATTTCTCTTATACTCCACGGAAAATTCATCATCCAGAACTTCCAGCTTGGTCTGTACCTCCCGGATGGCACATCGGTACATCATCATCAGATCATTAAACTTTGCTGCATTTTTGATAAAACGCTGCGGATCTGGCGTATCCAGCCAGGACGCAGTCTTTTCTCCTTCGTTCATGGCGAATCCTTTCATTTTTAACATACAGATTATCCTGCATGAAGAATTTTATATAGTCTTATTATATAAGAAAAACGCTGTGGAAGCAACGGATAAATCCTTAGAGATATCCAGTGAAGGATAAGAAAATATTGTTAAAAAACATATAAAATACCGCTGTCATATTTTACTGTGATTTTACTTTTAAAAGCTAGTGCATTTTACATCCAAACATTAAGATACAACTGTAATCGCGAGAGAGGTAAAAAACATAAGGACCGCGAAGAAAAGGAGAAATGAATTATGAAAAAAGGTTTAGCAGTAGCAATGGCGGCATTATTAGGAGTAGCAACAATGGGAACAACAGCAATGGCAGCAGCTTCCGGAGATATTACAATCTGCTCCAGAGAAGACGGATCCGGTACAAGAGGTGCATTCATTGAACTGTTTGGAATTGAAGAAAAAGACGCAGATGGAAATAAAGTAGACAATACAACAGAAGCAGCAAAGATCACAAACAGCACATCCGTTATGTTAAGCACAGTAGCACAGGACGTAAATGCAATCGGATATGTATCTCTTGGTTCTCTGGATGACAGTGTAACAGCATTAAAAATCGACGGAGCAGAGGCAACAGCAGAAAACATTGAATCCGGAGATTACAAAGTAGTTCGTCCATTCAACATTGCAACAAAGGATGATGTAAGCGAAGCGGCACAGGATTTCATTACATACATCATGAGTGCAGATGGACAGAAGATCATTGAAGACAACGGATACATCTCAGTAGGCGACAAACCTGCATACGAAGCAGCTGCTGTAGAAGGAAAAGTTGTAGTAGCTGGTTCCTCTTCTGTAACACCTGTTATGGAAAAACTTGCTGAAGGCTATAAAACAGTAAATGACAAAGTTGAAATTGAGGTTCAGCAGAGCGATTCCACAACCGGTATGACATCTGCAATCGACGGACTTTGCGATATCGGTATGGCATCCCGTGACCTGAAAGACAGCGAGACTGAGGCTGGTCTTACCGCAACTGTTATCGCAAAAGATGGTATCGCTGTAATCGTAAACAACGACAGCGGTGTTGAGGAACTTACCAGCGAGCAGGTAAAAGATGTTTACACAGGCAACATCACAACCTGGGAAGACCTTACAAAATAATAAGAAATAAAGTCACTGTTCACAAAAAACATCTTGCGGAATGCTACCAGTGAATAGTAAAGAAATAAAGTACCTTTACAGTTACGAAACAAGAAACAGAAATAAGGAATCCTGCAAAGCCCGTCAAAAGTTTTGCAGGATCCAAATTTTCCGAATAAAAAAGGAACTTACTTTATATGAAATCGATCAGTGAAACTGTAATGAAATTTGTATTCCTCGCAGCGGCCTGTACCTCCGTATTAGCCGTTGCATTAATCTGCATTTTCCTGTTTGCAAACGGAATCCCGGCAATGGCGAAGATTGGCCTGCCAGATTTTCTGTTTGGAATGAAATGGAAGCCATCCAATGGACTGTATGGAATTTTTCCATTCATTCTGGGAAGTATTTATGTAACAGCAGGGGCAATTGTGGTGGGAGTTCCAACAGCCCTTCTGCTTGCAATCTTCCTTGCATTTTATTGTCCGAAAAAGCTGTATGCACCATTAAAGGCAATGGTAAACCTCCTTGCAGGAATCCCATCTGTTGTTTATGGATTTTTCGGTTTGACAGTGTTTGTCCCGCTGCTTCGACAGCTTACCGGTCATGATGGAAGTACCATGCTGACAGCTTCTGTACTTCTTGGAATTATGATCCTTCCAACGGTAACCGGCGTTGCAGAACCAGCTCTGAAAAGTGTTCCCACAAGCTATTATGAAGGGGCACTGGCACTTGGAGCAACCCACGAAAAAAGTGTGTTTGGCACTGTTTTTCCGGCTGCAAAATCAGGTGTATTAGCTGGTGTGGTTCTTGGAATCGGACGAGCCATTGGTGAGACGATGGCAGTGATCATGGTAGCTGGAAACCAGACCTGGATGCCACAGGGACTTTTCAAAGGACTTCGAACCATGACCGCAAATATTGTAATTGAAATGGGCTATGCAACCGATCTTCACAGGGAAGCGCTGATTGCTACAGGTGTTGTACTTTTCGTATTCATCCTGATTATCAACCTGTGTGTATCAGCCCTGAAAAGGAGAGCAGAAGATGAGTAAAAATAAATTATCTTATTGGAAAAATCATCCTGGTTCTGCCATCCTGAGGCTCCTGGTATGGTTATCTGCAATTATTACAGTGGCAGTTATGGCGTTTCTTGTTGGTTTTATTCTGATAAAAGGTGTTGGAAATCTGACACCAGACTTGTTTGCACTGGAATATAATTCTGACAATGCATCTTTGATGCCGGCACTGATCAACACCTTGATCATCACCCTGTTATCTCTGGTGATCGCAGTGCCATTTGGAATTTTTGCAGCAATTTATCTGGTTGAATATGCGAAAAAAGGAAGTAAGTTGGTTAAGATCATCCGTATTACAACAGAGACTCTTCAGGGAATTCCATCCATTATCTTCGGTCTGTTCGGTCTTCTGTTTTTCAGTACTGCTCTCCATTGGGGATATTCCCTTCTGGCGGGAGCTATGACATTGGTGATTATGATCCTTCCGCTGATCATCCGTACTACAGAGGAGGCACTTATGGGTGTCCCGGATGCGTACAGAGAAGCTTCCTTTGGCCTTGGGGCAGGAAAGCTCCGCACCGTGTTTAAAGTGGTGCTTCCAAGTGCAATTCCTGGAATCCTTTCCGGTGTGGTACTTGCGACAGGACGTATTGTTGGTGAGACTGCAGCCCTGATTTATACTGCCGGTGCTGTGGCGAAGGTTCCATCCAGCCTGATGGGATCCGGACGTACCCTGGCAGTTCATATGTATGTGCTTTCCAGTGAGGGACTTTACATGGATCAGGCTTATGCCACAGCGGTTATTCTGCTGATCTTCGTACTTGTGCTGAACTGGGTATCCGGTTTCTGTGCAAAGCATTTAAGCAAAGCCACAAACGGACAGTAGTAGGAAAAGAGGAGAATTATGGGTAAAATAGATGTAAAAAATATGGATCTGTACTACAGCAGCTTTCATGCCTTGAAAAATATTAATCTGGAGATTCCGGAAAAGAAGATTACCGCGTTCATTGGTCCAAGCGGCTGCGGAAAATCCACATTGCTGAAATCCTTAAACCGTATGAACGATCTTGTGGAAGGCTGCAAGATCACAGGCGATATTTGTCTGGACGGTGAGGATATTTATGGTGATATTGATGTAAACCTTCTTAGAAAACGTGTTGGGATGGTTTTCCAGAAACCAAATCCTTTTCCAATGAGCATTTATGATAACATTGCATATGGACCTCGTACTCATGGAATTCATTCCAAGGAAAAACTGGACGATATCGTAGAGCGTGCTCTTCGAAATGCTTCTATCTGGGATGAGGTAAAAGACAGGTTGAAAAAGAGCGCCCTGGGTATGTCTGGCGGACAGCAGCAGAGACTTTGCATTGCAAGAGCTCTTGCGGTAGAGCCGGAGGTACTTCTTATGGATGAGCCTACCTCTGCACTTGATCCAATTTCCACATCTCACATTGAGGATCTGGCGTTGGAATTAAAAGACCGTTACACCATCGTGATCGTAACTCACAACATGCAGCAGGCAGCCCGTATTTCTGACAAGACTGCATTTTTCCTGTTGGGTGAGATTATTGAATATAACGATACTACAGAACTGTTTTCCAGACCACAGAACAAGAAAACAGAAGAGTATATTACAGGGAGGTTTGGTTAATATGAGAGATGTGTATACCGCAAAGCTCTCCAGGCTTTCAGATGAGGTCCTGGAAATGGGAAATCTGTGCGGTCAGGCCATCATGAAGACCTGTCAGCTTCTGGCAAGCGTGGAGGTCCGTGAGGCTGCCACAAAGGAGATTGGAAGAATTGAGAAGGAGATTGACGACAAAGAGCATAATATTGAGGCTCTTTGCATGCAGCTTCTTCTGAAACAGCAGCCGGTTGGTACTGATCTTCGTAAAATTTCTGCAGCACTTAAGATGGTAACAGATATGGAGCGAATCGGCGACCAGGCTACGGATATTGCGGAGATTCTGAACACAGGCAGCGTTCATGTACCAGTAACTGCTATTCCACTTCAGGAAATGGCAGATTATGCCATGCATATGGTAAATGACAGTGTTACCGCTTATGTAGAGGGAAAAAGTGACCTGGCAAAAAAGGTGATCAGCAGTGATGATATTCTGGATAATCTTTTCGATAAAGTAAGAAATGCGTTGGACCAGAACACCATGGACTTTTCCAGTGACGAGGTTCTTGATCTTCTGATGATCTCCAAATACTATGAGCGAATCGGCGACCACGCCACCAACATCGGAGAGTGGGCAGAGTTTTCTGTAGACGGAATCCACAGAAACGGAGACAGCATCAGCGATCTGTTTAATCCGGATTCCTTATAAAAGGATTGGAACAAAGACAGGGGCAAACATGTTTTGCCTCTTTTTAGCAGGAAAGTTACATATAAAAGAACCTTGTCTGACTGGCTAAAAGCATCGTATCAGACAAGGCTCTATGTTTTTCAGGAGAGGAATTCTTTCTTTACTTTTATTTTATTCGTAATTTTTATGTTTTTTAAAGAAATCCTTTGTTTCCTTTATGACTACACCGCTTAAAGCAAGCAGCGCGATCAGGTTCGGGAAGGCCATCAGGGCATTGAAGATATCTGCAATGTTCCAGACAGCAGCAACAGTCATGTACGGTCCGAAGAAGACGCAGATGATATATAACCAGCGGTAAGTCTTTACGGCAGTCATGTTGCGGTTGAAAAGGTATTCCAGGCAGCGCTCACCGTAATAATCCCATCCGAGGATGGTTGTGAATGCAAAGAATACCAGGCACAGCATAAGAGCAAAGGAGGCAAACTGTGCAGGGAATGGAAGACCTTTCTGGAAAGCTGCAGTAGTAATCGCAACACCTTCAAGTCCTGTATTCCAGGTCTCAGTAATGACAATGGAAAGACCTGTCATGGTACAGATTACAATGGTATCAATAAAAGTACCGGTCATGGAAACAAGTCCCTGGCGAACCGGTTCCTTTGTCTGAGCGGCAGCTGCAGCAATAGGAGCGCTACCAAGACCAGACTCGTTTGAGAAAATACCGCGGGCAATACCTTTCTGCATTGCCACAACCATGGTTCCCATGGCACCGCCTGCAAGGGCACTTCCGTTGAAGGCTGTTTTTACAATTGTAGCGATGGCACCAGGAACTGCAGTAATATTTGTGATCACAATGATCAGTGCAAGTGCAACATAAAGAACCGCCATAAATGGAACGATAATCTGGGAAACCTTTGCAATACGCTGAATACCGCCAAGAACTACAAGTCCTACACATAAGGTAAGAATCAGGCAGGCGATTACAGTTGCCCAGGAGTATGTATTTCCAAAAAGGGAAACGGTGTGTACGGTATCCGGGTCAAAGAAGTTCTTTACTGCAGAAGCAATACCGTTTACCTGAGTAAAGGTACCAATTCCGAAAAGTCCGACCCCGGCTCCGAAGAATGCAAAAATCTTTGCAAGCCATCTCCACTGTTTTCCCATACCATTCTCAATATAATAAAATGGTCCGCCAAGAACGTGTCCGTCCTTGTCGATGGTACGGTATTTGATGGCCAGAAGGCCTTCTGCGTATTTGGTTGCCATTCCGAAGAATGCAGCAACGATCATCCAGAACAAGGCTCCAGGTCCGCCTGCTGCGATAGCTGTGGCAACACCTACAATATTACCAGTTCCGATGGTTGCGGACAAAGCTGTGCAGAGCGCACCAAAGCTTGTGACTTCACCTTCGCCGCCTTCTTCATTTTTTACCATGAATTTCAGTGCTTTTCCAAGATGTCTTACCTGTAAAAAGCCTAACCGAACGGTTAAAAGGAATCCTGTGACCAGGATCAGAATGATTAACGGAAGTCCCCAGACTACTCCGTCAAACCAGGTGATAAAGTTGTTGATTTGTGTAAACATGTTCTCTTTCCTCCATCCTTTTGCCTGAGAGATTAACAGCATTACAAATGCTGCGTACACCTTCGGCGCTCTTCCATAAATTTTTTTGAAGAGACTCTCCTGAGTTACGAAAAACCTGCCTATACATTTTTTATAAAATGTACGAGCATGACGGTCATTCGTACTGTGTAGAAACACACTAACACACAGAATATCATATACGATCATAAATTTCAATGAAAATGTTAGAAAAATATTTTGTTTTGACAAGAAAAATATTTGCCTTTACTTCATTGCAGTACAGGAGCGTGTTTGGAAAATCATTTCTGCAATCTGCTGGTATTATAAAATGAAACAGTTGACATGCATTTTCATATGTGCTATGCTTATGAAGATTTTGAAAGACAAAGAAAGAGTCTTTTCAAAGCAATTATTTTGGATCACTCCATTTGGGGTTAAGGCCATACGGACAGCCGGGTCCACTGCCGCTGATGGTAACTTTGGTTGCCTTATTGATTGAGTTAGAAGCTCAAATTTTATAAGTTGGTTCCTTTGATAACCACTATGCGCCTGATGCGCAGACTTGTGAAACGGTCAATAAGAGTAGTAAAAGTATGATTGCTATATAGACTCTGACATATATCATCCGGATTTCTATTTTATGTAAATACGAGGATTTCTATATTTATTATAAGTCAATGGAGATAGAATCGGGAAGAATGATCCAAGCAGGTTTGCGGTTTTAAGGCAGCCTGCTTTTTTTATGTAATAGAAAATTACGTTGGAATTTCCTATTATATAAAAAGCTCTGCCGGGTAGAATTCCACTGCAGCGGAAGAGCAGATGGCGCTGGAGACGCCCCTTTGCAGGCGGAGAATCCTGTTTGCAGGATTCTTTATACAGACAAAGGAACTGGAAATGGAGACGCAATGAACAGAACTCGTTTTAAACTGGACCAGAATCGTGCACCAATTCACGAGGCTCTGGAAAATTTCCGGCGCATGAGGGTGGTACCCTTCGATGTGCCAGGACATAAAAGAGGAAGAGGAAATCCGGAGCTTACTGAGTTTCTGGGGCAGAAATGTGTAGGCGTGGATGTAAACAGCATGAAGCCGCTTGATAATCTCTGTCATCCTGTATCTGTGATCCGGGAGGCAGAAGAACTGGCAGCAGATGCTTTTGGAGCAGCTCACGCCTTTCTCATGGTTGGCGGAACTACAAGCTCCGTACAGACCATGGTGTTAACAGCCTGTAAGAGGGGAGACGAGATCATTCTTCCCCGCAATGTTCACAGAAGTGTGCTGAATGCGCTGGTTCTGTGCGGAGCAATTCCGGTTTATGTGAATCCGGAAGTAGATCAGAGACTTGGAATCTCTCTTGGAATGCGCCGTGAACAGGTGGCAAAGGCAATTAAGGAGCATCCCAATGCAGTGGCTGTGCTGGTAAACAATCCCACCTATTATGGAATTTGCAGTGATCTTCGTGCAATTGTGCGGATGGCTCATGAAGCAGGAATGCTGTGTCTGGCAGATGAAGCCCATGGGACTCATTTTTATTTTGGAGGAGGTCTGCCGGTTTCGGCAATGGCAGCTGGTGCAGATATGGCATCTGTATCTATGCATAAAAGCGGTGGAAGCCTGACCCAGTCCAGCCTTCTTCTGACTGGACCTGACGTCCATGCCGGCTATGTCCGTCAGATTATCAACCTGACCCAGACTACCTCCGGAAGCTATCTTCTGATGTCAAGTCTTGACATTTCCCGGCGGAATCTTGCACAGCGCGGACGTCAGATTTTCCACCAGGTAGCAGATATGGCAGAATATGCAAGGGAAGAGATTAACGCCATTGGCGGCTATTACGCATTTGGAAAAGAACTGGTGAATGGAGATTCGGTTTTTGATTTTGACATTACGAAATTAAGTGTACATACCCTGGATATCGGACTTGCAGGAATTGAGGTTTACGACATTCTGAGAGATGAATATGATATTCAGATCGAATTTGGTGATATCGGAAATATTCTGGCTTATCTGTCAATTGGAGACCGTGCCCAGGAAGTAGAGCGGCTGGTAAGTGCCCTTGCGGAAATCCGCAGGCGTTTCCAGAAGGATAAATCAGGATTGCTGGATCAGGAATATATTGATCCCCAGGTAGTAACAAGCCCTCAGGAAGCGTTTTATGCAGAAAAATGTAGCCTTCCTCTCCGGGAAACGGAAGGAAAGGTATGCAGTGAATTTGTAATGTGTTATCCCCCGGGAATTCCAATTCTGGCTCCAGGAGAGCGGATCACCCCGGAAATCCTGGATTACATTGAATATGCCAAGGCAAAAGGATGCAACATGACAGGTCCGGAAGATCCGGATATATTACGGTTAAATGTGCTGGAGCATGTTTGAAGTTACTGTGAACGGAGTGAACAGTAACTGTTTGAAAAAGGCTGTCTGCAAATTGTGACACACATCTTGCGGGAATAATTTTAAAACATACTCTGGCAGGGAGGTAAAGAAAATGGAAATGTGGTTTTCGGAATTTCATACACCGGATGTGAAGCATAGTATCCGGGTAAACCGTCAGCTCTACTCAAAGCAGAGCGACTATCAGCGAATTGATATTTTTGAGACACCGGAATTTGGCAGGGTTCTTACATTGGATGGCAATGTAATGCTTACGGAACGTGACGAATTTATTTATGACGAAATGATTACCCATGTACCTATGGCTGTCCATAAAGAAGCCAGAGATATTCTTGTGATCGGAGCAGGAGACGGCGGAGTTGTACGTGAACTGACCAGATATGACCGTGTCCGTCATATTGATCTGGTAGAGATGGATCCCATGGTAGTGGAAGCCTGCCGTGCTTATCTTCCGGGAAATGCCTGCAGGCTTGATGACAGGAGAGTGCATCTTCATTATGAAAATGCATTGAAATTTATCCGACGCTGTGAAAATAAATATGACCTTATCATCGTGGATTCTTCCGATCCTTTTGGTCCTTCGGAAGGCTTGTTTACCCGTGAATTTTATGGAAACTGTTATAATGCGCTGAAAGAGGATGGAATCATGGTCAATCAGCAGGGAAGTCCTTTTTATTCTGAGGATGCCCACGCCATGCAGCGCAGTCACAAAAGAATTGCAAGTACGTTCCAGATCAGTCGTGTTTACCAGGCACATATTCCTACTTTTGCTGCCGGCTACTGGCTGTTTGGTTTTGCAAGCAAAAAGTACCATCCGGTGGATGATCTGGATACGGAGGCATGGAACGCCCTGAATCTTCGCACCCGTTACTATACCACAAGGCTTCACAGAGGTGCATTTTATCTTCCGGCTTTTCTGGAGGAAATGCTTCAGGAGGTGGAGGACTGATTTATGATTTTACCAAATATTGAGAATTTTATCGGCTGTGACAGCAGCTTTGAGGAAGCAGGGATTGTCCTTTACGGAGCGCCCTTTGATTCTACCACAAGCTTTCGCCCTGGAGCCAGGTTCGGCCCTTCTGCCATTCGTCATGAAAGCTTTGGACTGGAAACCTACAGTCCTTATCAGGACCGCGACCTTACAGATATTCAGGTATTTGACAGTGGAGATCTGGAGCTTTGCTTCGGCAGCAGTGAAATGGCACTTGCTGATATACAGAATCGTGCCTGGGAAATTCTGGAAGCAGGAAAGATACCCTTGCTTTTAGGCGGCGAGCATCTGGTGACGCTAGCGGCTGTAAGAGCCGCAGCCAGAAAGTATCCAGGACTTCATATTATTCATTTTGATGCCCACGCGGATTTGAGGGATGATTATCTTGGTGCCCGCTTAAGCCATGCGTGTGTCATCCGCAGATGTCATGATATTCTGGGAGATGGACGGATCCATCAGTTTTGCATCCGAAGTGGGGAAAGAGAAGAATTCCGGTTTGCAAAGGAGCATACAGATTTTCATCCCTTTACCTTTGAAGGCTTGGAAGAGACCGTACAGGAATTGGACAGGAAGCAGGTTCCGGTATATTTTACCATTGATCTGGATTGCCTGGATCCATCCGTATTTCCGGGAACAGGTACACCGGAGGCGGGAGGCGTAAGCTTCCTTGAGCTTCTTGCTGCTATCCGGAAAGTATCAGAATTAAATATTGTGGGAGCAGATGTTAATGAGCTGGCACCTATGCTGGATCCAAGCGGTGTTTCCACAGCCACAGCATGTAAGGTAGTCAGGGAACTGCTGCTGGCAGTGGCGAAATAAAAACAGCTGCGATAGTGAAATATAAAAAAAGGAGATAAAAAACATGAGCAGAGTACTTGTAATCGGCTGCGGCGGAGTAGCCAGTGTAGCAATCCAGAAATGTTGTCAGGCAGATGAGGTATTTACAGAACTGTGTATTGCAAGCAGGACAAAAGAAAAATGTGATGCCCTTGCCCGGAAGCTGGAGGGAAAAACAAAAACAGTTATTACCACGGCAAAGGTAGATGCAGATGATGTAAACCAGCTGATCCAGCTGATCAATAGTTACAAACCGGATCTGGTAATGAACATTGCACTTCCTTATCAGGATCTGACGATTATGGATGCCTGTCTGGCATGTGGTGTAAACTATATGGATACGGCAAATTATGAGCCCGAAGATACCGATGATCCGGAATGGCGGGCTATTTACGAAAAACGCTGTAAGGAAGCTGGATTTTCCGCATATTTTGATTATTCCTGGCAGTGGGCATACCGGAAGAAATTTGAAGAGGCAGGACTTACTGCTCTTCTTGGCTGCGGCTTTGACCCGGGCGTTACACAGGCATATTGTGCATATGCATTAAAGCATGAGTTTGACCAGATTGATACCATTGATATTCTGGACTGCAACGGAGGAGACCATGGATATGCATTTGCAACCAACTTTAACCCGGAGATCAACCTTCGTGAGGTAAGTGCTCCTGGAAGCTACTGGGAGAATGGACATTGGGTGGAAATTCCTCCGATGGCCATTAAGCGGGAATATGATTTTGACCAGGTTGGCGATAAGGATATGTATCTTCTTCATCACGAGGAAATCGAGTCCCTTGCCCAGACAATTCCGGGAGTAAAGAGAATTCGTTTCTTTATGACTTTTGGACAGAGCTATCTGGATCACATGCGCTGTCTGGAGGATGTGGGAATGCTTTCTACTACTCCGATCAACTATAACGGACAGGAAATTGTTCCCATCCAGTTTTTGAAGGCTCTTCTTCCGGATCCGGCAAGCCTTGGTCCCCGTACCAAAGGTAAAACCAATATTGGCTGTATTTTCACCGGAGTAAAGGATGGACAGGAGAAAACCTACTATATCTATAATGTTTGTGACCATCAGGAATGCTATAAGGAGGTTGGAAGCCAGGCAATCAGCTACACGACAGGCGTTCCAGCCATGTGTGGGGCATTAATGATGCTTACCGGAAAATGGATTCGTCCAGGAGTGTATACAGTAGAAGAATTTGACCCGGATCCATTCCTGGAGGCACTTGACAAATACGGACTTCCACGCAGTGAAAATCATAATCCGGAGCTGGTTGATTAATGGAAAAAACAGATACAAGACCACCCTTTGCAGCATCCGGCGGAATTATTCCGCTGGAATTCCGGAAAATCAAGACGCCTTGTTATGTTCTTGACGAAACAGCGCTTATAAAAAATGCAGAATTAATGGGAAAGATCGCCGAAAGAACTGGATGTAAAATGCTCCTGGCGCAGAAGGCTTTCAGCAATTATGACTGCTATCACCTTTTGGAGCCATATCTGGCTGGAACAGAAGCAAGTGGACTGTACGAAGCAAGGCTTGGCGCCCAGGAGATGCCAGGAAAAGAGGTACATGTTTTTTGTGCCGGATACCGTGAGGATGAATTTGAGGAGCTGCTTTGCTTTGCAGATCATATAGTGTTTAACTCACCCTCCCAGCTTCTTCGATTTGGAAAAAGAGCGAAGCAGGCCGGGAAAAGTGTAGGGCTCAGGATCAATCCGGAATGCTCTACCCAGGAAGGACATGCAATTTATGATCCCTGTGCCCCAGGCAGTCGTATGGGTACTACAAGAGCACAGTGGGAGGCTGCTGTGAAAATGCATCCGGATCTGACCGGATTATTGGATGGTATTCACTTTCACACCCTTTGCGAGCAGGATTCCTCTGATCTGGAAACTACTCTTGCAGCGGTAAAGGTGAAATTCGGAGATCTGATTTCTAAGGTAAAATGGCTGAACCTGGGAGGAGGACATCATATTACAAGACCAGGTTATGATATTGCACGGCTTGAAAAGTGCATTGAGGCGGCAAAGGAAGAATGGAAGGTGGATATTTACCTGGAGCCTGGAGAGGCATGGGCTTTAAATGCCGGTTTCTTTCTGACAACTGTGCTGGATGTGCTGCAAAATGGTGATACCCGGCTTGCAATTTTGGATGGAAGTGCTGCATGTCATATGCCGGACGTTCTGGAAATGCCTTACCGTCCGCCACTTCTTGGAGCAGGGGAGCCAGAAGAGAATGTCGTTACAGTCCGTCTTGGAGGACCAACCTGTCTGTCCGGGGATGTTATAGGAGATTACAGCTTCCAAAAGCCTTTGGCATACGGAGATCTTCTCATGTTTGGCGATATGGCCATATATACAACCTGCAAAAACAATACCTTTAACGGAATGCCCCTTCCTGATATCTGGCTGCGGCATGGTGATAAAACCATGGAACGTCTGACGGATTTCGGTTACGAGGATTTTAAAGGCAGACTTGGACACCGCAGGTGATCATAAAAAATCGCAGGTGATCATAAAAAATCTGTTTGACTTTTTGAAAAACAGGCAATATAATTAAATCAAACGAGTAGCAGGTAAGCGTAAATCCAGTTTACAAGCTGCTCGTTTTTTATTTTGCTAAAAATGAATAATATCGCCATGAAAAAGTGTGTAGCCTGTCAGCGTAAGTCCAGCTTATATGACAGGGTGCGCGCTTTTTTTGTGCAGAAAAAGAGAGGAGTTAAAACAAAATGGCGAAAAGCAACAAGATGAAGGAGATGCCGGTGAATAAGCTGATGGTCCAGATGGGAATTCCGATGATCTTATCCATGGCATTGCAGGCAGTCTATAACATTGTAGACAGCGCATTTGTAGGAAATATGAGAGTGGGCAGTGAATCAGCACTAAATGCACTGACTTTGGTATTCCCGGTTCAGATGCTTATGGTGGCAGTAGGAATTGGAACAGGTGTAGGAACCAATGCACTTCTTGCAAGGACACTGGGACAGGGAAACCGTAAAAAAGCTGCAAAGGTAGCAGGAAACAGTCTGTTCCTGGGTGTGATCATTTATGTGGTTTGTTTATTATTTGGCATCTTTGGAGTGAGAGCATATATTTCATCTCAGACAGTAGATGCAGAAGTACTTGAGATGGGAGTCAGTTATCTGCGGATATGTTGTGTGATTTCTTTTGGAATCATCTTCTTTTCTTTGTTTGAAAAGCTGTTACAGGCCACAGGACGCTCTCTTTATTCTACAATCGGTCAGGTGGTTGGAGCAGTTATAAATATCATCCTTGATCCGATCATGATCTATGGGATTGGACCTTGCCCGGAAATGGGAGTGAAAGGTGCAGCCTACGCAACTGTAATTGGACAGGTAGCATCCGCAGTATTACTGCTTATCTTTCATATCAAATTAGATAAGGAATTTGAGCATGGGGCAAAATACATGAAGCCGGATGGCAGAATTATCAAGGAAATCTATGCGATCGGACTTCCGGCGATTATCGCTCAGGCGCTGATGTCTATTATGGTTTATGTGATGAATCTGATCCTGAAGTTCAATCCGTCAGCACAGACAGCTTATGGATTGTTCTATAAAGTTCAGCAGTTTGTTCTCTTCCTTGCATTTGGTCTGCGAGATGCAATCACTCCGATCATTGCATTTGCTTATGGAATGAGAAGCAAAAAGAGAATCCAGGATGGAATCAAATATGGTCTGATCTACACTATTGCATTAATGATTATTGGAATTGCAATTACGGAGATTTTCCCTGGAGCATTTGCAACGCTGTTTAATGCAGGACAGTCAAGAGAATATTTTATCGGCGCGATGAGAGTGATCTCGGTAAGTTTCCTGTTTGCCGGAATCAATGTTGCTTATCAGGGCATTTACCAGGCACTGGACGGTGGTGTGGAATCATTGGTTATTTCACTTTTGAGACAGCTTATTATCATCCTGCCGTTGGCAGGAATCTTTTCCCTGTTTGTGAGAAATGGTCAGGTGGGCGTTTCCTTGATCTGGTGGGCATTTCCGATTACAGAAGTAATTGCATGTCTGGTAGGATATGTATTTTTAAAAAGAATCAGAAAAAATAAAGTTGATGCTTTGCGTTAAGGAGGAACTGGAAATGGCAAAAAGAATTATTACAATCAGCAGAGAATTTGGAAGCGGTGGACGTTTTATCGGAGAAGAAGTCGCGAAGAAGCTGGGAATTGCTTATTACGATAAAAATGTTATTAATGAAATTGCAGAAAAGTCCGGATTATCGCCAGAATACATTCAGGAAAATGCAGAATTATCTCCGAAAAAAGGGATGTTTGCATATGCACTTGCCGGACGTGACATCACAGGAAGATCTGTGGAGGATATGGTATATGAGGCGCAGAGAAAAGTTATTTTAGAACTAGCCGAGAAGGTCCCTTGCGTGATCATTGGAAGAAATGCGGACTATATCCTGAAAGACCGTGATGATGTGCTGAATGTATTTATTCATGGAAATATGCCGGAGAAAACACAGCGGATCATTCGATTATATAATGTAGATGAGAAAAAAGCTGTGAAAATGATGGCCGACACAGATAAAAGACGTATGACAAATTATAACTTTTACACGGAGCATAAATGGGGAAAGGCCAGTAATTATACGTTGTGCCTGAACAGTTCACAGCTTGGATATGACAGATGTGAGAAGATCATTATGGAATGTATTAAATAACAGGAGGTGTATACTGTTTACTACAAATTGCTGTTGGTTCCAGGGCAGGAATATTAGACGAAATAGTCAGTGAGGTTTTTATGGCGATTTCTATTTTTCGCTATGGATGGAAAAATATGGATTGTTCTGAATGTGAGACATAATGACAAAATCTGCTTGATAAACCAGATAAAGGTGATATACTGGATGCATAAGAAAAGAAACCGTGTGGAATTACAGTTTTGTTTTCACACGGTTTTTTAGAAGATATGAGTTAGATAATACTAACACTGGCGACTTACTTGAAAAAGAGGGCAGATTTTTATGAAAATATTGATTTATGGAAAATGAATATTTGGGGTTTCCTGTCTTTACAAATTCTAATGGTTATGTGAAAAAATTGAAGACATGTGAATGTAAGGCGAAAACAGCACAGTGATTGGAGGAAAAAGCATGAGAAACGAAGAATACAAAAGGTTGTCGATTGCTGAATTTACAAAAGCAGCAGGAAGATATGAAAGTAACCATGCGGGTATATACGAAATGTGTAAGAAGGATTATCCAGATATTCTGGCGGAGCTGGAGAAAGAGTCGTTTAGAGAATTGTTGGATGCAGGCTGTGGTCCGGCTCCAATGATTTCTTTATTATCAGAAAAATATCCAGACAGGCATTATACCGGGTTGGATCTGACTCCTGCGATGATCGAACAGGCAAAAAAGAAAGAGATTCCAAATGCAACATTTGTTGTGGGAGACTGTGAGAATTTTCCTTTTGAAAATGATTCATTTGATGCAATTATTTGTTCTATGAGTTTCCATCATTATCCGGATCCACAGGCATTTTTTGACAGCGTAAAAAGATGCCTTCGCCCAAATGGAAGATTGATTCTGCGTGATGTGACCAGTGACAATAAAGTATTGGTATGGCTGATGAATACACTGGAAATGCCTTTGGCAAATATATGTGGACATGGAGATGTCCGGGTTCCAACAAGAGATGTGGTCATGAAATGCTGTAGGAAAGCAGGATTAAAAGTAGAAAAATTTGAAATCCGTAAAGGTATGAGGATGCATTGCGTTGTAAGAAAACAATAGAAGAAGGCGATAGACAATGAAAAAAAAAGTGAATGTGACAGGTGTGCCGGAAACGATGGTACAGACTTTGTATGCAAGAGCAAAAGAAACAAAAAAGCAAAATGCCAAAATCAAGGATAAGATTGCAGTAGAACTTGTGGAGAAGCTGGACTATAACTTTTCCAAAGCAGATAAGGATAAAGCCATGAATTATGGCGTAATTGCGAGAACAATCGTATTAGACCGGATGGTTAAGCAATATCTGGAGAAGCATGCAAATACAGTTGTTATAAATATTGCATGTGGACTGGATACCAGATGTTATCGGATGGAGAGAAAATATCTGCACTGGTACAATGTGGATCTGTCAGAAACGATGAAGATAAGGAGTCAGTTCCTTACCGAAACTGGTCCGGTATATCAGATTGCAAAGTCTGCAATGGATGAATCCTATGTAGATGATATCGATTATCATGGTGAGAATGTTCTGGTAATAATCGAAGGTCTTACAATGTATTTGTGTGAAAAGGATATTAGAAAAATGTTTTCTATTATTGAGAAATCATTCCAGAAGGTAACCGTAATGGTTGAAACCATGTCCCCTTTTGTTGTAAAACATGTGAAAGAAAAATCTATAGAGAGGAGCAATGCAAAATTTACATGGGGAGTTAAGAATGGAAAGGAACTGCAAAGAATCATACCGGCATTTTCTGTTCGACAGGAAGTCAGTCTGATTGAAGGAATGAAAGAGCTTATGCCGATTTATCATGTGATAGGAAAGTTTCCAATCGTTCGGAACATCTCAAATAAAATAATAGTTATGGAGAAACGTGGCTGATATTATACAAGCAGGAGCTGATATAGATGATGAAAAGACATTTTGATGTGGAAGCAGATGGATTTTATGGTGCATACTGGAAATGCAAAACAGGTTCAGACTGTGCAATGATTGCAATGATCGGAGATGATCCGGAGGATTATCTGGCGCGTACATCCGTGAAATGGCTACATAAACTCGGTGTGAATGTGATGACAATGTCACCTGGAAAAAAAGATTATGGACATCATAATTATCCATTGGAACGTATAGAGAAAGCAATCAATTGGTTAAAAGCACATGGTGATCAGAAGATAGGAATTGTCGGGGCATCTACTACAGGAACACTTGCCTTAACTGCCGCTTCTTATTTTGAAGATATTACATTGACGATCGGTCTGACACCGAGTGACTTTGTCTGGCAGGGATTTATGCAGGGCAAAAAGGATGGCTGTAAGGAATGGCCGATAGAGGGAGAATCTCTTTTTTCGTATAAAGGAGAACCACTTCCGTACATGCCTTTTTGCTATAAACATCCGGATTACTGGCATGTGATTGAAAAAGAAACAAAGCGAACCGGTGATATGATTAATTCAAGAAAACTGTTTGACGATTCGGAAAAGGTTCATCCAATCCAAGAAGACGAGATGATCAAGATTGAAAAGATCAATGGAGCATTATTGCTGATTGGTGCGGAAGATGATGTGTTGTGGGATACTGCAAAATACATCCGCCGAATGAAGCAGCGTATAAAAGAACATCCGCATACATGCAGATTAGAGTCTGTAATTTATGAGCATGGAACCCATTTTGTTTTTCCGGAGAGCATGCTAAAGACAATGCTTCCGGTTGGTTCCGGACTCTTTGTGAAACTGGCATTTCAGGCAGCAAGAAAACATCCGAAAGAATGTCGCAGAGCACGTCTGGATATTGATCAGCGGGTGAGAAATGCTGTTGCAAAATGGAAGAGAGTAGATAGATCTTTTGAAAGTGGATAAAGCAGCTAGAGAACGGGAAGAAGTGATCCTGAAACAGTTAGAAGAAAAAGAACCACTGCCGGATAAAGAGAAAGATCAGATGGCATGGGTAAGAGCAGTCAACTAGCACAGAGCGATTGCAGAAGAGATTATTCTCAAGGAATTGATTTATGTAGTAAGAAACAAACAAGTTATGGTGGATAGTGATCTGGCAATGCTTTATCAAGTAGAAACAAAAGCTTTAAATCGTGCAGTAAAAAGAAATATAAAACGATTTCCAGAAGATTTTTGTTTTCAGCTTACAACAGAAGAAACAGAATCTTTGAAGTGCCAATCTGGCACCTCAAAAATACAAGAGCCAGAAAAAAAGGATGGACGAGGTGGCAGACGTACGCTACCGTATGTATTTACAGAGCAGGGAATATCCATGCTGGCCAGTGTATTGCATAGCGAGGTGGCAATTAATGTAAGCATAGGTATTATGCGTGCATTTGTAGAAATGCGACGGTTTATAGCCAACAATGCAC
>OGOI01000018.1_pt1 | contig 167701 bp, 153 predicted proteins | sample 1552631 | NCBI WGS metagenome assembly OGOI01 (sample SAMEA2580204, study PRJEB22360) | human gut metagenome | biome: human gut; feature: human-associated habitat; material: faeces | place: Denmark | collected 2008/2010 | reverse complement strand
GCCGATATTTAGTCTGACGCCTAAAGCGTCTGGAAGCACGCGACTTCAGTCGTGTAAGGATAAAATTTTTAATTCACAGGTGCATTACCAAAGGTAAAAGCTAATATGTCTCAAGGAATTCCCCAAATGATAGAAATTGCTACTGAAAAGAGATGGAAAGAAGATTTCGAAAATAAGCACAAGAAAAAAGCCGGAAATGGTTGGTTTCGATATAGTACACGATTTGCTCTACCTGTTATGAATGAGAAAGGTGATATTTTGGATTACAATGTATATCAGGCTGTGCTAATAGTAAGATATGCAGCGGATAAAAAATTGTATTTGTACGATATACAAAACATTAAAAAAGAAACGAGATACCCATCCTGGACTGAATAGTCAGATAGTCAGAAACCCATTTCTTTGAATAGATTATAATATATTGTTTATGGAAATGCAAGGGGAAAAATAGTACTGAGAAAAGAAGCTACTGTCGGATATGGCAGTAGCTTTTTTCAGGTGTTTTTTGTATAATAAAATGCTGTAAAGGCTTTGCAAAAACATAAGGGAGGATAAGAAGATGGCATTAATGGAAGTGAACTTCTTTTCAAAAGCACTGATGCGTCCGGTAACGATGAATGTAATCTTGCCGGTTGATAAAGTGTTTTTTGGAGAAGAAACAGAAGAAGAGAACAAACCGTTTAAGACTTTGTATTTGCTTCACGGAGTAATGGGGAATTACACAGACTGGGTAACAGGAACATGTATTAAGCGATGGGCAGAGGAAAAGAATCTGGCAGTAGTTATGCCATCTGGAGCAAATATGTTCTATATGGATCATCCGAATGCAAATGAAAACTACAGTGAATTTATCGGAAAAGAGCTTGTAAAGATTACACGAAGAATGTTTCCGTTATCTCACAAAAAAGAAGATACATTTATTGCCGGGTTATCCATGGGAGGATACGGTGCGATCCGAAATGGTCTGAAATACCATGACACATTCGGATACATCGCAGGTCTTTCTTCTGCTATGATTCTTGAAAAAATGAGGACAGCAGATGACAGTTCTCCTATGTTCTTTGAGAAAAAAAGCTTTCTGGAGAATGTATTTGGAGATCTGTCCCGGATCAAAGACTGTGAGATCAATCCGGAATGGATTGCCGAAAATATGAAAAAAGATGGAATCCCATTTCCGCATATGTACCTTGCCTGTGGACTGGACGATCCGCTTCTTCCTCCGAACCGTAAGTTCAGAGATACCATGCAGAAACTGGGTGTGGATGTAACTTATGAGGAAGGTCCGGGAGCACATGAGTGGGATTTCTGGAACCGTTATATTAAGAGAGTTCTGGACTGGCTGCCACTTGATAAGGACAGCAAAGAAGGGATGAACAGCGGGAATGTAGGATTGTAAATGAGAGAGTCACAACAGATGGATATGAAATCTGTTGTGGCTCTTTTTATTTCTGTGGGCAGGACTTCTTCTTATGTAAAATTATCATAGCAATTCTGCAGAAAACATATTGAATATTACACAGAAGTTGTGTATAATGAGCGTACAAAATAAAGTATATTATTTTAGAAAAAGGTAAAATAAAAACCTGAAATCATAAACTGTGGAGGTAAAAATGACTAAGCTTGTAATCAATCCATCAAAGAAACAGAGCAAAATCAACAAAGAGATTTACGGACATTTCTCAGAGCATCTGGGAAGATGTATCTACGAAGGAATCTATGTAGGCGAAGATTCCCAGATCCCGAATAAGAACGGAATGCGTACAGACGTAGTAGAAGCATTGAAGCACATTAGAATCCCGGTACTTCGCTGGCCAGGGGGATGTTTCGCAGATGAATACCACTGGAAAGACGGTATCGGACCAAAGGAAACACGTAAAAAAATGATCAATACACACTGGGGCGGTGTGGTAGAGGATAACAGCTTTGGTACACATGAATTTTTTGAACTCTGTGAGCAGCTTGGCTGCGAAGCTTATGTTAATGGTAACCTGGGGAGCGGAACAGTTCAGGAAATGTCTGAATGGGTAGAATATATCACATTCGAGGGTGTTTCTCCGATGGCTGACCTCCGTAAGAAAAACGGACATGAGAAACCATGGAAACTGGATTTCTTTGGAGTTGGAAATGAAAACTGGGGATGTGGCGGAAATATGAATCCTGACTTCTATGCAAATGAATACCGCCGTTATCAGACTTATGTCCGCAATTATCATCCGGATCACCCAATCCACAAAGTCTGCTGTGGTGCCAATGTAGATGATTATGAATGGACATCTGAAGTATTAAAGACTACACATAATCATTGCCTGAAAGAACTTCACGGAAATATGGATGGTCTTTCTCTTCATTATTATGTACATCCGGAAGGATGGGAGATCAAGGGAAGTGCTACAGATTTTGATGATAAGGTATGGTATAAGAGTCTGAATAAAGCGCTCTTTATGGAAACTCTGATCGAGCGTCACGGACATATCATGGACGAATATGATCCAGAGAAAAAAATCGGCATGATCGTTGATGAATGGGGTGCATGGTACACAGTAGAACCGGGAACAAACCCGGGATTCCTGTATCAGCAGAACACAATGAGAGATGCCCTGATCGCAGGTATCACTTTGAATATCTTTAACAAACACAGCGACAGAGTAAAGATGGCAAACCTTGCGCAGATCGTAAATGTGCTTCAGTCCGTTATCCTTACAGATGGTGCTGATATGATCCTGACACCAACCTATCATGTATTTGATATGTACAAATATCATCAGGATGCAATGCTTGTAGACAGTTCTATCGAAACAGAAACCATCGGTGTGGAAGAAGAGTGGCAGGTACCGAACCTGACAGAATCTGTATCTGTAGCAGAAGACGGAGCTGTACATATCACATTGACAAACCTGTCTCTGGATAAAGATTATGAGATCAGAACTATCCTTACAGACTATCAGGTAAATGAAGTCAAAGGTGAGATTGTACACGGCGAAATGCACGAAATGAACACCTTCGAAACACCGGACCAGGTACGTGTAAAAGAATTTAACGAAGTAGAAAAAACAGCAGAAGGAATCAAATTTACAATTCCTAAATGCAGTGTTCTTCATCTGGAAGTAAGATAATTACAGTATTTTTAAAGATAAAGAGTTTCGTATAAATGAAAGATTAATAAACTTTACAGATTCACAGAAAATGCCGCTTCTGACAAAACAGGCAGGTATTTTCTGTGAACATTTATAATGGAAACAAAAAGGAGACTAAAGTATGAACGGGAAGCTGCGTGTGTGCAGAAAATGTCTGCCCGGACAGAAGAATGAAGAGGCTTTTTATGAGGATCTGTCACGCTATATTCAGCGTATGGATGAAGAACTGAAAGTAGATCAGCAGACATATGAGAAAAGGCTTGGCATATGCAGCTCCTGTGAACGATTGATGAGTGGAATGTGCAGGCTCTGCGGATGCTTTGTGGAATTGCGGGCTGTACAGAAGGTGCGAAAATGTCCGGATCTGCCGGCAAAATGGGAGGCGCAGAAATGAAAGACGGTTTAAAAGAAGGGTTATTAAATAAGGTAAAAGTAACGGATAAATTCTGGCGAGGATATCAGGAACTGGTAATGGATACAGTAATTCCTTATCAGGAGAAAATATTAAATGATGAGATTCCGGGAGTGGAGAAGAGCCATGCACTGGCAAACTTCCGTATTGCAGCAGGGCTGGAAGAGGGTGAGTTTTACGGAATGGTTTTCCAGGACAGTGATGTTGCCAAATGGCTGGAAGGTGTGGCGTATGCGCTGGAAGTCCGTCCGGATGCTGAACTGGAAGAACGTGCAGATAAGGTTATTGAAATTATTGAAAAAGCGCAGCAGGATGACGGTTATCTGAATACTTTTTTCACGATCAAAGAGCCGGAACACCGCTGGCAGAACTTACAGGAATGCCATGAATTATACTGTGCCGGACATATGATGGAAGCAGCGGCGGCTTATTATGAGGTGACTGGAAAAGACCGTCTGCTTCATGTGATGGAGCGTATGGCAGAACATATCGAGAAACGTTTCGGAACAGAAGAAGGCAAAGAACCGGGCATCCCAGGACATCAGGAAATTGAGCTAGGGCTTCTGCGTCTCTATGAAGTAACCGGAAAAGAAAACTACAAAGATCTTGCCAGATATTTCATCGAACAGCGTGGAAAAGATCCGGATTACTTTGTCAAAGAAAAAGAAAAAAGAGGCTGGGTTCACTTCGATATGGATGTGAATAACAGAGAATACAATCAGGCACATGCTACTGTCTATGAGCAGAAAGAAGCAGTAGGACATAGTGTCCGTGCAGTTTATATGTACACTGCCATGGCAGAACTGGCTTCCATTTACAAAGATGAAAAACTCTATCAGGCATGCTGTGATCTCTGGGAGAACATGATTCAGAAGAGAATGTATATCACCGGAGGAATTGGCAGTACCGTAGACGGAGAGGCATTTACCATTGATTATGATCTGCCGAATGACACCGTTTATGCGGAAACCTGCGCATCTATCGGGCTGGTATTTTTTGCAAGAAAGATGCTTGATAATGTGATGGATGGACGCTATGCAGATGTGATGGAACGTGCACTTTATAATGGGATCATCAGCGGAATGCAGCTTGACGGAAAGCGGTTTTTCTATGTAAATCCACTGGAAACAGAACCTGGAGTCAGCGGGAAATTATACGGATATAAGCATGTTCTGCCGGAGCGTCCGGGCTGGTATACATGTGCATGCTGTCCTCCCAATGTAGTCCGTCTGCTGATGTCTCTTGGTAAATATCTGTGGAGTGAGACAGAAGATGGAGTTTATTCTCATATCCCGGCAGGTACAGAAGCACACTTTGATAAGATGGATGTAACTGTAGAGAGCAACTATCCGTGGGATGGCAGAGTGATCTATCATGTAACTGGAAAAACAGAGAAAGAAACCATTCTGGGAATCCATATCCCATCCTGGGTACGCCCGGGTTCTGTTCAGGTGCGTATAAATGGAAAAGTGAAAGATATCACTGCAGATGTGGAAAAGGGATATCTGATCCTTAAGAGAGTGTGGGAAAATGATGAAGTAGAACTTGTTTTCCCGATGAAGATCCGCAAGATTTATGCAAACCTTAAAGTAAGAGAAGATGCCGGCTGTGTAGCGTTTATGCGCGGGCCGTTTGTTTACTGTTTTGAGGGTGTGGATAATCCGGGTCTGCTTCAGTCTTACCACATCTTTGAAGATGCAAAGATGGAAGAGGAAGTCTGCAAAGAGGGCCTGCTGGAAGGCTGCGTCCTGCTTAAGATCAAAGCACGTAAGCTGGAGACAGTGGGAGATTCTCTGTACAGTGAAGTTGCACCGGTGAGAACGCTGACAACACTGACAGCAGTGCCGTATTACACATGGGGCAACCGCGGAGAAAACCAGATGAGAGTCTGGATGCGTGGGGAATAACCGGAAGATCAGAGGGAATATAAAATAAAAGCAAGGAACTATGTGGCAAAACACATCGGTTCCTTGCTTTTACTGTTTTCAGATATTCTGTAAAATTATACATTTGGAGTATAATGCACTTTCACATTAATATCCTGATTATAGTTTCCGAAATCTTTTCCGAAGAGTGTCAGACCGCCGATATTCGGAGATGGTTCATCCACCTGGAAACGGAATACCATATCATCCTGAGAGGTAAAAGTGAGCTGCTGTGTATTCACATCAGAGATCTTTAATCCATCGATAAAAGTACCGTGACGGTCAATGACAAGCATCTTCAGTAGACCATACTGATTCCAGTTCGGGAACCACCAGTCGGGGGTGAACATACCGTGGACATCACCGAAATCTCCGGGGCTTGTCCAGCTTCCGACCTTTGTATTATTCAGGAAAAAGGAAATATCAGAAGGCCAGTCATTATTGACTCCGGGAGCTTCTGAACTGATTTCAAATGAGAGTGTCAGCCGGTCAATCTTCTGTCCCGGAGGCAGCATATTTGGAATGCGGTAATCAATAAATCCCCGTCCAAACCATAAAATCTTTGCATCTACATGGCTCGGATGAGCAAAATAACGAGGATCATCTACCTCACCGATGAGATTATCGGTAGTAGACAGCCCACAGGTCGGATAAACAGAATAATTAAAGTAGTTGCCAATCGGAATGTCAATAGAGTAACTGTCTTCGGCCGGGCTGTCATTGTTAGAGGCAATATCAACCAGGATCTTGTCAACATTAATGCGGCAGACCTTCTGGTTTCCGTGGCCGGAATGCTCTGGAAGAATTGCGAGAATTCCGGCTTCTTCGAGTTTTTTTACATGGCTGGTCAGGGCACCGTTGGTAATCCCCAGACTGGAAGCCAGTTCATTCATATTCATTTCCTGATGCTCAAGGAGAGTCTGGATCAGCCGTATGCGGATGTCAGAACCAAGAGCTTTGAAGACAGGGACCGCCTGCTCCAGACTTTTAATATATAACATAACGGATTTCCCTTTCTGTTAAAAATGATTTTACAGCGTTTACGGTAGATTATAACGAATCTGCAAAAAATGTGCAACGAAAAGAAAAAAATATAGTTGATATTTTCTGAAAAATGCAGTACAATTTTAAATACATAAAAAATAATTTATATAAATCTAAAATAAAAACAGACAGGGGGACACACAATGAGTGAAGAACTTAAGTATAATGAGCCATGGATTCTGCAGAGAGCAGATCCATATGTTTATCGCCACACAGACGGAAACTATTATTTTACAGCATCCATACCGGCCTATGACCGGATTGTACTGAGAAGAAGCGAAACTCTGGCAGGACTGAAAGATGCGGAAGAAGTGACAGTCTGGGAGAAACACAAAGAAGGAATCATGAGCGAACATATCTGGGCGCCGGAGCTTCATTATCTGGACGGAAAATGGTACATCTATTTTGCGGGCGGAGATAAAGATGATATCTGGGCAATCCGCCCTTATGTGCTGGAATGTGCAGATACAGATCCGCTTACAGGAGCCTGGACAGAGAAAGGCAAAATGGGACGTGCGGATGCAGATGAATTTTCTTTTGAAGCTTTCTCTCTGGATGCAACAGTATTTGAAAACAAAGGAAAACATTACTATGTATGGGCTGAGAAGGTAGGGGTCGGCAAGCAGATTTCCAACCTTTATATTGGCGAAATGGAAACTCCGTATAAACTGAAAACCGTTCAGGTACTTCTCACTTCACCGGATTATGACTGGGAAAGAGTTGGTTTCTGGGTGAATGAAGGACCGGCAGTTATTCATCATGACGGCAGGATTTATCTTACCTATTCTGCATCTGAGACAGGTGCTGCATACTGCATGGGAATGCTTACAGCAGATGAAGATTCTGATCTTCTTGACCCGAAATCCTGGACAAAAGAACGTTATCCGGTTCTTCGTACAGATGAGTCCAGAGGAATCTATGGACCGGGGCATAATTCCTTCACTGAAGACGAAGAAGGAAATCCGGTCATGGTTTATCATGCGAGAACAGAAGCAGAGATTGAAGGGAATCCGCTGTACAATCCAAACCGTCATGCCATGCTGATGAAAATCCGCTGGGATGAAAAAACGGGTGCACCGATATTTTCTTACGAAGATTAATGTAACCTGAGATGGGATAATATTTGGAAAACAGGAGAACTGGTATGAGAAAAAAATGGGGAATGATCCTGGGGCTGACAGGAATGATGCTTCTCGGAGCACAGAGTATATATGCTGCGGAAGCTGCTGATGGCACAGCAGAGACAACAGATGCGGCAAACGAAAAAGAAACAGCAGGCGCAGATGATATTGAGAGCAAGATTAAGAAAGGTGGCTTTACTGCCGGAGCTTCCGTGCATGATCCATCTGTCATCAAAGACAATGACACTTACTATATCTTTGGCTCCCATATGGAATCTGCGAAGTCCACAGATCTGAGAAACTGGACCGGTTTTTCCTCCGGGGTCAATGCAGAGAATAAGCTGTTTGACAATCTTTTTGACGGAGAAGAAGACGGCGATCCGGCAGCGTTTACTTATGTAGGAAAGAACGAGGAAGGTGGTTATTCCGTATGGGCGCCGGATGTCATCTATAACAAAAAAATGGGAAAATATGTGATGTATTTCTGCACCACATCTTCTTATGTGAAATCCAATATCTGCTTTGCAACAGCAGACGATATTAAAGGTCCGTATCACTATGAGGATACATTCCTGTACTCTGGTTATAGCTATCATGATGTTAAGGAAAGTAATATCGAAGAACTGATGGGAACAGACCCAAGGCCATATACAGCAGCGTCTTATGACAATAATAACTGGCCAAACTGTATTGACCCGGATGTTTTTTATGATGAAGACGGGCGTATGTGGATGGTCTATGGCTCCTGGTCCGGCGGTATTTTTCTGATTGAAATTGATGAAGAGACCGGCTATCCGATTTATCCGGAAGCAGACGAAGAAAATCATGTGGACAGCTATTATGGAAAGAAACTTCTCGGTGGTTATCACAACTCCATCGAAGGTCCGCATATTATGTATGATGAGACCAGTGGATATTATTATCTGTTTTTGTCCTATGGAAATCTGCAGGCAAAAGGAGGTTATCAGATGCGTCTCTTCCGCTGTGACACTGTGGACGGAACTTATACAGATGCAGCAGGGAAGGATATGTATTTATTTGTGGAGCATAAAGATCATGGACTGAAAATGATGGGAAATTATACATTTCCAAGTCTTACCCAGACCTATATGGCACCAGGCGGACAGACTGCATTTGAAGATGAAGATGGTAAATTATACCTGGTTTATCATCAGCGTTTTGCTAAAACCGGAGAACTTCATGAGCCTCGTGTACATCAGTTGTTCCGCACAAAAGACGGATGGCTGGTTGCTGCGCCATTTGCCACAGACGGCGAGACGTTGAAAGAGGATGGATATTCCGGAGATGAAATCCAGGGTACTTTTTATCTGGTAAATCATGGTACGGATATTTCGGACAGGGTACATAAACCGCAGAGGATTCAACTTAATGCAGACGGAACAGTTACCGGAGAAGAACTGGAAGGCAAATGGGAAGCAGAAGAAGGCACACCATATATTGATGTGACTCTCGGTGAAAATACTTATACAGGAGTTGTCCTGGAAATGACCGATGAGGCAGGCAATGATACGATGTGCTTCAGCGCTAAGGGTGACAATAATGAAACTATATGGGGTGTGAAATATCTGTTGCCATAAATGGCTGTGGGAGTATTCGGGGCAGTATATAAATCTGAAGTCAGGCGGAGAAATCAGATGTTTTCGGGATGATAACCGATGGTAATCCGTATATGCTGGTTATAATCTCCGAAACCTGCACCAAAAAGAGTACACCCGCCGGGATGTTCGGCGCCCGGAAGAACAGAAAAGCGCAATTTCATAACGGACTGATCAGTGAGTGCAAGCTGTCTGGTGGAAACATCGGACAGCTTTTCTGTGTCCAGAAAAGTGCCTTCAGGGGTGATCGTCAGTTTTTTCAGCAAACCATACTGATTCAGAAAAGAAAACCACCAGGAAGGATTGTATTTCCCTCTGCGGTCCCCATAATCACCAGGGCTGGTCCAGGTGCCAAGGATTACACCGTTCAGGGAAAAGGTAATATCAGAAGGCCACACATTACAGAATCGGGGGGCTTCGGAACTGATCTCAAAGGAAACTGTCAGTTCTTCAATCACGCTGTGATCAGGGATGAAATTGGGCAGTATATACTCCAGATATCCGGTGGTGAACCAGACGATCCTTGCCTGGCGGCTGCCTGGGTGTATGAAATACCGTGGCTGATCCAACTGTCCCACAAAAGAAGTAGAAGTTGCCATACCACAGGTGGGAGTTACCGAGAAATCAGAAAAATGTCCCACGCCGATTTCTGCACTGTAAGTCTGCAGATCAGGACCGTAAAGCGCCATATTTACCAGAAGCTGATCCCAGTCTTTTATAAAATAGCAGCGTTTCTGTGTTCCGTGTGAGAGAGATTCATCCCTGAATTCTATCAGCCCGGCTTCGGCCAGAAGATTAAGGTGAGGGGACAGGGTTGTAACGGGAATTTTCAGGTTTTGTGCAATTTGTTTAATATTCAGACCTTCTCTTTCTTGGATCAGACGCAAAATTTGTACACGGACAGGGGAACCGAGAGCTTTGAAGATGGCAAGACCATCGGAAACAGAACAGGATTTCATGTAAAAACCTCCTTTTGACTGTATTTACAGGTATATAACACTAAATAAGAATTTTTAGAAAAATACGTTTTGATTAGTTATTTTACCATAAAATTGGTTAAAAAAATATAGGGAAATAGCAAAAAAATAGATAGATTGATGAATAAATAACGGGCATTTATTTTAGATAAAACTAAAATAATAAAAATAAATCAAAAATATATTGACATTTACAGGAAAGAATTATATAATATCAACATAAACCGGAGCTGAAAATAAAAAAGTTGTGCAAAATGACCATAACAAAAAGATGGACTATATATTTTAAAAAAATACGAAATGATTATGGGGTTTGTACAATGGCATCATTGAAACCGGAAGAGCGCAAAGAAATGCAAAAAAGGAGGATCTTTTTATGAAGAGAAGAAAATTGTTCGCGTTACTTATGACTGCGGCTATGGCAGTGTCCAGTATGAGCATGGCAGTGAATGTCTTTGCAGAAGAAGACACAACAGAGGAAGCTGCTGAGAGCGAAGAACCGGCTGAAGGAGAGCCTACAGCAGTAACAACCGTAGGTCCTGATGATGGAACAAAATTCGAGATGTGGTCATTCGTAGACCTGCATAATGAGTTTTATGGTCAGATGGTAGATAAGTGGAACGAAGAGAATCCGGACAAACAGATCCAGATTACATTCAGTACATATCCATACTCTGATATGCATAACAAATTAATGATGTCCTTACAGGCAGGATCCGGTGCTCCTGACCTCTGCGATATCGAGATTGGACAGTTCCCGAACTATTCCGGCGATGACAGTCCTCTGTATTCCATGAATGATGCACTTGCTCCATATGAAGATACAATGGTGCAGTCCAGACTTGATGTTTATTCTAAAGCTGACGGAACAAGACTTGGTGTTCCTTTCCATGTAGGTGCAACTGTTATGTACTGGAACGCAGATCTTCTTGAATCCTACGGATTAGATTACAAATCTGTAAAGACATGGGATGATTATACAAAACTTGGTGAAGAGTTAAAAGAAGCTTCCAATGGTGAAGTGTATTTAACATCTGTTGATACAGGCGGTGTTGACTGGATGTGGCTTGCAATGGCTGAGAACGGTGAAGATTGGACAGGCGGTCCGGATGGAACTGTAAATGTACAGCTTGATTCTGTAAAAGAAATGCTCACAATGCAGCAGAACTGGTTAAATGATGGAATCGCAATGGTATCCACAGACGGACATGTTGACCTTGAAGCTGGTTTCTCCAACATCATGGATGGCAAAATTGCTTCCTTCCCGAAAGCTATGTGGTACATGAGCCGTTTCAAAGATTACATGCCGGAGATGGAAGGCAAATATGACATCACAACATGCCCTGTATTTGAAGAAGGACAGAAATGCTCCGTTGGTATCGGTGGTACAGGTACTGTTGTAACAAATCAGTGTGAGAATCCTGAACTTGCAGCTGAATGGCTTGCATGGGCTAAATGCTCTGAAGAAGGTGAAAACCTGATCTGGAACGAACTTGGATTTGACGTCTGCAACACAGCATTATGGTCTGACGAAGATTTCGCATATGATGAATCCAATACTTATAACACATTCTTCCGTGTAAAACCATACGAAGTTCTGAATGAACTTGCTGAAAACGATGCAATCGGAACTATTTACACAACAAAGAACTCTCCGACACTGAACGATTACATGTGTACAACAACTCTGAACAATGTATTAGAGGATGGCATGGATGTAGATGAAGCGCTTCAGGATGCACAGGATTATCTTGATTTCGAATGTGAATAATAAGATGATAATAGTTCACTGATCAAGTGAATAATGAACGGTTACTGCAGTGACCGAAATGATATGGGAGGCCAGGGAAACGCATTCCCTGACCTCCTTTACTGTTATCCTGGTGAGAAATGAGATTTTCACAGGATGTGGAGTCTGATTTCTTTTCAGGATAATGGTAATAAGAAAAAAAGAAATTATCTGTAACTGTTCAGTAAACCATGATTCCATATGATGCTGAAAAGTTACTGCTATTTTTAGAAGAGGAGGAATTCATTGTGAATAAAGTGAAAAAGATGCTCTATTCTCAGAAGGTGGCACCCTACGTATTCGTAATTCCGTTTGTTATCAGCCTTCTGGTATTCTGGTTATATCCGCTCATCAGTGGTATTGTAATGAGTTTTCAGGATATTTCATTTGGCGGTTCTCAGTGGGTTGGTCTGAAGCATTATCAGAAACTGGCTTCCGATAAGTTCTTCAAGACAGCTGTATTTAACAGTGTGGAATACATGCTTCTGACACTGCTCCTGCTGATTCCGATCCCGATGATGCTTGCAGTACTGATGGAAAGCCGTCTTACCAAAGCCAAAGGTGTATGGAAAGTGATCATGTACATTCCGGCACTTACATCTGTAGTTATTTCCGGTATGTTATTCCGACTGATGTTCTCAGAAGGTGATAACGGACAGATGAACCAGTTAATGCATTTGCTTGGAAATGCCAGTATCCCATGGCTGAAAGAAAAGACTACCGGATGGATAGCTTTGTTATTACTCTGTATGTGGAGATGGACAGGTGTTAATATGTTGTACTTTATTTCCGGTTTAAAGAGTATTGATACATCTCTTTATGAATCAGCAGACATCGACGGTGCCAATGCAAAACAGAAATTCTGGTACGTGACATTGCCGCTTCTGAAACCGACAACTATCTATGTTATTACAATTTCCGTATATGCCGGTCTGTCCATGTTCCTTGAGAGTTTCATGTTGTGGAATGGTAACTCATCACCGAAGAACATTGGTCTTACTATCGTAGGATATCTGTATAAACGTGGTATTGAGAAAAACGATATGGGTTATGCGTGTGCCGTAGGTATGGTACTTCTGGTCATTGCCCTGGCTATCAATGTTGTCCAGCTTGTGGCAACAGGAACATTCAAGAAGGAGGAAAAGTGATATGGCAAAAACAGCAGCTCAGCCAAAGACAATGGAATCAAATCATAAAGTTGCGTCTGTATTATCCACAGGGCTTTTCGCTATCCTCTGTGTGCTGATCGCATTTCCGCTTCTTGCAGGTTTCTTCGCTTCCTTCCAGGAAGGCCGTGAAGTGGTTATGAAAGGTATGTCCCTGAATCTTGATTTTTCCAAGATGCATCTGGATAACTACAAATACCTGTTTTCCGGAAATGAGGATTCCCGAAAATATTTTATGTGGTATAAAAACAGTCTGATCCTGACACTGATTACAGTAGTTCTGACACTGCTGGTATGCTACTTCATCGCATACGGTCTGACCATGTACAAATTTAAACTTCAGGGATTTTTATTCTTCCTGGTAATCGCAACTATGTGTGTTCCTTTTGAAATCCTGATGCTTCCTCTGTATAACGAAGTTACATCTCTTGGGATCATCAATACAAGAGCCGGTGTTATTCTCCCCGGACTATGTGGTGCGTCGACGATTTTCTTCTTTAAACAGTACATGCAGAGTCTTCCGAAAGAGCTTCTGGATGCAGGTAGAATCGACGGATGCACAGAGTATGGTATCAGTGTTAAGATTATGATGCCGATCACAAAACCTGCATTTGCTTCCATGGCAATCCTCTGTGCAATGGGTTCCTGGAACAACATGTTATGGCCGATGCTGGTATTCCGTGATACAAGCAAATTTACACTGCAGATCGGTCTGAATACACTGCTTACACCTTATGGAAATAACTACAACCTTCTGATCGCAGGTTCCATGTTCGGTATCCTTCCAATCCTGATCATCTACCTGATCTTCCAGAGATACCTGATCGATGGTATGACATCTGGTGCTGTTAAGGGTTGATCAAAAGTTGTAAATATTCAAATCGTAACTTGCTGACATGATATAAAATGAGCTGTCCCATTGAGTTTTGAAATTAATGTTACTGTAACCGGTGATCATTTGACATTACTTATGAGGCAGCTCAAATAATATAACGACAAACTAATTTCTCAAACTAAATTTAAGAACGGAGGTTCAAAAAACATTATGGCAAAACAGGCAAAAATGGTAGTGGACAAAGCATTCTCCATTTCCAAAATCGACAAAAGAATTTACGGTTCCTTTATTGAACATCTGGGAAGAGCTGTATACGATGGAATTTATCAGCCGGGACATCCGCTTTCCAATGCTGACGGATTCCGTAAAGATGTTATTGATCTGGTAAAAGAACTGGACGTGCCGATCGTACGTTATCCGGGCGGAAACTTTGTATCCAACTTTTACTGGGAAGACAGTGTAGGTCCGGTTGAGGAAAGACCTCACAGACTGGAACTTGCATGGAAAAGTCTGGAAAAGAACGAAGTAGGACTTCATGAATTTAAGAAATGGGCAGACGCAGCCAATTCAGAAGTGATGATGGCAGTCAATCTCGGAACAAGAGGAATCACAGATGCCTGCAACCTTCTGGAATACTGCAACCATCCGGGCGGAACCAAATACAGTGATCTCCGTATCAAACACGGACAGAAAGATCCATACGGATTCAAAACATGGTGCCTCGGAAACGAAATGGACGGTCCGTGGCAGATCGGTCACAAGACTATGGATGAGTACGGAAGACTGGCAGAAGAAACAGCCAAAGCAATGAAACTCATCGATCCGTCTATCGAGTTCGTTGTATGCGGAAGTTCCAACAAAGATATGCCGACCTTCGCACTCTGGGAAGATCATGTACTGAGCCACACTTATGATTATGTAGATTATTTATCCCTTCATACATACTATGGAAACCGTTCTGACGACAGCAATGACTTCCTTGCAAAATCCGATGATATGGACGAATTTATCCACACCATTATCGCAACCTGCGATTATGTAAAAGCGAAAAAACGCAGCAAAAAGAATATGTACCTCAGCTTTGATGAGTGGAATGTATGGTATCATTCAAATGCTGCTGACAATGATATCACAGAGAATCATCCGTGGCAGATAGCGCCGCCGCTTCTTGAGGATATTTATAACTTCGAGGATGCCCTGCTGGTAGGTCTGATGCTGATTGTTCTGATCCGCCATTCAGACAGAGTAAAAGTAGCATGCCTTGCACAGCTCATCAACGTTATCGCTCCGATCATGACTGACCCTAATGGCGGCGGTTCCTGGAAACAGACTATTTTCTATCCGTTTATGCATGCTTCCAAATATGGACGTGGTGTTGCGCTCCAGCCGGTAATCTCATCCACTGAGCATGAGACAAGCGGACATGGAAGCATCACAGATGTTGAGGCAGTTGCTGTTTACAATGAAGAGAAAGAAGAAGTTACAATCTTCGCAGTAAACAGAAACCTGAAAGAGGATATTGTTCTCAACACAGACGTGAGAAGCTTCGAAGGCTACAGAGTTGCTGAGCATATTGTACTTGAAAGCGATGACCTGAAGGTAGTCAATGCTTTCGGACAGGAAAATGTAAAACCAAAGACAACACAGCAGACAACAATGGACAATGGGGAATTGACAAGTATGCTGCATAAAGCATCATGGAATGTGATCCGTCTTGTAAAAGACAATAAATAAAAATAATCCCTCTTAAGTAGACAAGGTAAATAACCAAAATCTTCTTAAGAGGGATTTTTTATGGCTATTTTGGCAGTGGATAGTGTCGGGAATGTTTCCTGCATATCAGAATTATTTAATCAGAAATGGCTGAAGTGTCTGTATCGTATATTCATGCAGAGCTTCTTTTTTGCTCCTGTCAATCTGCAGATAGTGAGCATAAAGTACATCCAGAACCAGCAGAATAGGAAACTGTGGGGAAATGATATTTCCATATTCCAGATGTTCCATGCTTGCGAAGATGAGCGTCTCATCGCAGAAGTCCTGATAGGATTTGTCCTGTCTTGCGGTCATAAGAAGTGTATAAGCTCCGTGCTGATGTGCAGCCTTCAGAGAAGAGATAATATCATCCGTCTGTCCGCTGACACTGATACCGATGACCAGACAGTTCTCATCCAGAATAACAGAATTCACCTTCATAATATGACTGTCTGTAACTGCTTCGATATTCAGTCCGATACGCATGAAACGAAGCTTCATCTCCTGAGCTACGAGACCGGAACTGCCTCTTCCGTAAACATAAACACGAGATTTGGAAACCAGCAGATTTGTGATCCGTGTGATCTGCGCTTTGTCCAGCAGAGCGTTAGATTTATTCAGAAGTTCCTGATAAGTATTAAATTCCGATACTTCAAAATTCGGAATATTTTCTTCGGGACCTGGTGCCAGGTTCTGCTTATACTCATAAATAAATTCTCTGTATCCGTGAAATCCACATTTCTGGGCGAAACGTGAAAGTGAAGCTTCAGATACATAAAGAAGCCCGGAAATATTTCTGGAAGAAAAATCCTGCTCTTCAGTATTATGAATAAAGAAATCGGCGATTGTTCTTTCCAGCGGAGTGAATGTATGGTAATAAGATTCAATTAAAGGAATAATTTTATGTTTGTTTAATGACATATGGAATCCTTTCTGTATGGTGGAATTGCTATAGATTACTATAACATTGTAGAATTTGTTTCACAAGGAGAATGTAAATATTTTCATGAAAAATATAAACAAGGAAAGTAATTTCGGCAAGCTTTAAAAACCGAACTGCAAAATGGCTCAAAATAATAAAAAATGAAAGAAGATTCTAAAAACAATACATTCATTGAAAATAGAATCAACGGGAATTATAATGAGTTTATAACAAATCGGAAGTGTCAGATGACACGCAAAAAAGGAGAAAACTATGATTATTTATGTAGGTAAAGATTATCAGGACGTAAGCAGAAAAGCAGCTAATATCATGTCTGCCCAGATTATTATGAAACCAAACGCAGTTCTTGGACTGGCAACAGGCTCTACACCGGTCGGATTATATAAACAGCTTATCGAGTGGTACAACAAAGGTGACCTTGATTTCTCACAGATCACATCTGTAAACCTGGATGAGTATAAAGGACTTTCCGGTGACAACGACCAGAGCTACCGTTATTTCATGAACACAAACCTGTTCGATCATGTAAATATTGACAAAACAAGAACTTATGTGCCAAACGGACTGGAAGAAGACAGCGACAAAGCATGTGCAGATTATAATGAGATCATCCGCAGTGTAGGTGGAATTGATATCCAGCTTCTGGGAATCGGCGGAAACGGACATATTGGTTTCAATGAACCCGGAGAAGCTTTTGAGAAGGAAACTCATTGTGTAGACCTTACAGAAAGCACTATCAAGGCAAATGCAAGATTTTTTGAAAGTATGGATGAAGTTCCGAAACAGGCATACACCATGGGAATCAAGAACATTATGGCAGCAAAGAAAATTCTTCTTGTAGCAACAGGAAGTGCCAAGGCAGATGCTTTGTACAAATCTCTGTACGGACCGATCACACCGAATGTACCTGCATCTATCCTTCAGCTTCATCAGGATGTAACTGTAGTGGCAGATGAAGATGCTTTAAGTCTTATTAAAGAAAAAGGACTTTTATAATACCGGCTCTTGTGTGATAATAACAGTATCAGTGGAAAGAATTGCCTGACAGAGATAAAGTCAGGGAAATACTTAATAATTCACTTCAGCGAGAAAAGAGGCAAAAATCAGATGATTATAAAGAATGGAAAAGTTTTTCAGGAAGATGGCAGTTATAAAGTTACAGATCTGTATGTAGAGAACGGCAGAATTGTGGCTTCAGCAGATGAAGTAACCGACAAAACGCAACTGGATGCATCAGGACTGAAGATTCTGCCCGGACTGGTAGATATCCACAGCCATGGTGCAGTCAGACATGATTTCTCAGACGCAGATGTTGATGGGTTAAGAACAATCCTTCAATATGAAAAATCTCAGGGAATCACATCCTATTGCCCGACATCCATGACACTTCCGAAAGAGGAGCTGCTTAAGATTTTCCAGACTGCAAAAGATGTAGAACAGGATGAAACCTGTGCACGTATTGTGGGTATCAATATGGAAGGACCTTTCCTTGATCCTGCGAAAAAGGGAGCACATGTAGAAGGCTATATCCGTAAACCGGATATTGAATTTTTCAGAGCATGTAACGAAGCTGCGGGCGGAATGATCAAACTGGTAACTCTTGCACCGAATATGGAAGGCTCTGAGAAATTTATCAGAGAATTACATAATGAAGTGGTTATTTCCATCGGACATACAGCAGCAGATTATGGCTGCGCAGCAGAAGCGATGAAAGAGGGAGCACTTCATGTGACTCATCTTTATAATGCCATGAATCCTATGGGACACAGAGAACCCGGTGTGATTGGCGCAGCAGCAGACAATCAGGACTGTATGGTAGAACTGATCGGTGATGGGATTCATATCCATCCTGTAACTGTACGCAATACCTTCCGTTTATTTGGAGACAGCAGAGTCGTCCTTATCAGTGACTCCATGATGGCAACAGGTATGGAGAACGGACTGTATGAACTGGGCGGACAGGAAGTGACCATGAAAGACAGAAAGGCAACTCTGGCAGATGGAACGATCGCCGGTTCTGCAACCTGCCTTTTCGATTGTATGAAGTGTGTTATTTCCATGGGTGTACCGGAGAGAGAAGCGATTCTGGCAGCAACAGCAAATCCGGCGAGAAGTATTGGGATTTATGATGAGGTGGGTTCCCTTGCTCCCGGAAAACGGGCAGATATTGTGCTGACAGACGAAGAGTTGAATATTGTTAAGGTACTGTAGTGTAAAAGAAAAGCTTTCCGACAGAATGTGCACAGATAAGAGTATGGACATTTTGCCGGAATGCAGTTCTGTATCAAGGAGAGAAATGATGACTAAAAAAGAGATTTTAGATGCGATTCATGGAAAAATGATCATTTCCTGTCAGGCGGTAGAAGGTGAACCATTATATGTAGAAGAGAAATCCATTATGTATCTGATGGCACGCGCTGCAAAACAGGCAGGCACACCTGCAATCCGTACAAGCAGTATCCGCGATGTCATAGCGATCAAAGAAGAAACAGGTCTTCCGGTGATCGGGCTGGTGAAGATCCAGTATCCCGGGTATGAAGGATATATCACACCTACCATGAAAGAAGTAGACGATCTGGTAGCAGCAGGATCTGATGTTGTAGCTCTTGACTGTACACTCCGCAAACGTGGTGATGGCTCAACTGTCAATGAGTTTATCGCACAGATCAAAGAGAAATACCCGGATATTATCCTGATGGCAGATATTTCCAATTATGAAGAAGGTATCAACGCATGGAAATGTGGTGTGGATATTGTTGGAACAACCATGAGCGGTTATACTGATTATACATCAAAAAAGGATGAACCGGATTATGAACTGATGGAGAGACTTGCAAAAGATACAGATATTCCGGTTATCGGAGAAGGCAAGATCCATTATCCGGATCAGGCCGTAAAGGCATTACAGACAGGTGTATGGGCAATCGTGGTAGGCGGAGCAATCACACGTCCGCTGGAAATCGCACAGAGATTCCAGAAGGCAATTGAAAACAGCAAATAAAAAGTATATCAAAATTAATACTATAGCAATTCCAAAGGGGATATAACAGTTAAACTATAAAGTTATCTGTTACATCCCCTTATTTCGTGTCACAAAGAGTTAACCTGCAACATTTTGATAACATAAAATTTCTTCGAACACATTATAGCAATTTATTTGCAATTGCATGAGCTGTTGCAGAACGGGCTGCGGAACAGGTATCAGGTTTTTGACTGCAGTATCCATAAAATAGGCAGTCTATCAAAAACAGTTGCCCGACTTTGGCTGCAACTGAACCGGACTGTAGAGGACTTTCATTATAACCGCACTGTAATACTACTGAAGCAAATTCAGCTCCGGCAGATTTTGGAAAATGTGTAATAAGAATGACAGGAACGTGGCGACTGGAAGCTATCTGTAAGGTATCACACATATCTCTGGTAGAACCTGAATAAGAGAAGAAAAGGATGGCATCTTTTGAATCAGCCATTGCAATTGCACTGGCCTGCATGTGGGAATCACAGATATGTACAAAATTAGGAGAAGCTGTAGAAAAACGAGCCCATGCTTCCATTGCCATGATCATACTTCCTCCCTGACCGAAACAATATATACGGCGAGAAGACGAAAGGATTGATATTGCCTTAGACATTTCTTCTTCATCATAAAGCGCATAACTCTCATTTAAAGAAAGAAGATTGGCTGCGTGTACTTTCGCACATATAGTAGAAATAGAATCTTCAGAAGATACGGGTTCAGCGGAATTACTGGAATCACCAAGATCGGTGGTACGGTCTGCCTGGGCTAAAGCCAGTTTAAAAGCATTATATCCGGAAAGGCCTAATCCGCGGCAAAAACGGGTTATGGTAGCTTCGGATACCTTGCAGTTTTCTGCTAAGGAAGTAATAGAAAGATATTGAGTTTCTGTGGTATGAGAAAATACATAATCTGCCAGTTTTTTTCCGGATTTGGTAAGAGAATGATATTGTTCGGTAATGGAATCAAGAATACTGTCTGCCATGCTAAAACCTCCATCAAAGTGTAAAAATAATGTCATGAATTGCTCTGGTGTTTTGTAAATATGGATGAAACTGGCAATTCCTGTATTGAAAAATATTATAAGACAAGATTTAATTGTGTGCAAGAAGATATTTTCATAACATGTATAAATGAAAAAAATTTTATCATATTTGAAATAAAAAGCATAATTACTTTATAAAAATACTAAATATATTGTGCAAATTTAACTAAAATAAAAATTATTTTCATTAATAAATAATATTGAAAATAATTTTATCTAATGATATTATATTTTACATAATAAATGAATAAATAAGAAACATAACAAGATATTAGCGAAATAAAGGGAGGAAGAAAAATGAAGATTAAAAGAAAAAAATAGATGTTACATATAAAAAAATACTGAGGAAAGGAAGAATACTATTTTGAATAGAAATCGAGAGAATGGTGAAAACAGATTTGCCTATCTTGTAAATGCTCCTATGATTATTTATCTGGCATGTTTTCTGGCGTTCCCAATGGTTTGGGGGTTATATATGAGTTTTACAAATAAGACCATTGGAAATCCGGCATCGTTTGTTGGATTTAAAAACTATATCAGACTTTTAGGAGATGCCGAATACAGAAGATCTATCTTAAATACAGTGTTTTTTACAGCTGTTTCCATTCTGGTAAAAACAGTATTGGGAATGTTGATGGCATTATCATTAAATCAGAAATTTAAGGGTAGGAATATAGCAAGAGCATTACTGATGATTCCGTGGACACTGCCCAATATTGTTGTCGTATATAACTGGCGATGGATATTTAATTCAACAGGTGGAATTGCCAATTATATTTTAAAATCTTTACATATTACAAATACAGATATTATATGGTTTGGATCTGCCGGATTAGCGATGACTACAATTATTGTAGCTAACGTATGGCGGGGAACACCATTCTTTGGGGTATCGATTCTGGCAAAGCTGCAGACAATTCCCAAAGATTATTATGAAGCTGCTGAAATTGACGGAGCAGGTTTATGGCAGAAATTCAGGCACATTACATTGCCAGAAGTAAAAGATGTAACGATCTTATCAGCGCTTATGAGTACAATCTGGACGATTAATGAATTTGAAACTGTATGGTTACTGACCGGAGGTGGACCAAACGGAACGACAGAGGTTATGAACGTATACAGTTACAAGACAGCCATGAGAAGTATGATGCTTGGACGTGGTATTGCGGTTGCAGTACTGGCAATGCCTGTTCTTATGATTCTTATTAGTATCCTTACACGTCGTATGCTTCCGGAAGGTGAATGATCAGGCAGCTGAATGTGTACAGGAAAATGAAAGGAGAATTATATGAAAGCAAAAAAAAGAACAGCATTACTTGGAAGAGTATATTTGATAATATGCCTGATTGTAGCACTGTTTCCAATATACTGGATGATCAATACATCTTTTAAAAGTGATTCTGAAATTTATGCAAAAGTGCCGACTCTTATACCACATCATCCTACAGGGGCTGCCTATTCTTATTTAATAAATAATACTAATTTTCTGTCCAGTATGAAAAACAGTTTGATTATTGCGGTATCTGTTTCTGTATTTTCAATTTTAATAGCATATCCTGTTGCGTATACATTATCAAGGTTGAAATTTAAGGGAAGACGAATTTTTTCAAAGTCCGTGCTATTCATGTATTTGCTGCCAACTACAGTTTTATATATTCCGTTATATATGCTGGTATCGAAAATGCATCTTACAAATACAATCTGGGGATTAATTGTAATTTATCCAACGTTTACTTTACCTTATGTAGCCTGGATTCTGATTCCACATATTGCAGCGGTTCCAAAAGAACTGGAAGAAGCGGCCAAGGTAGATGGCTGTTCCAGAATAGGAACGATGTATAAGATTGTATTTCCATTGGCATTACCGGGAATTATATCTACTACGATTTTTACTTTTGCAATGTGTTGGGGAGAATACATGTATGCTCTGGTAAACCTGACATCAAGTCAGGTACAGACATTCCCGCTGGTTATTTCAGGTTTAATTTATGGTGACATGCCACCATGGAACCAGCTTATGGCAGGCGGTGTTCTTGCAGGTATTCCGATTATTGTAATATATATGCTGGCATCCAGCGGTCTGGTTGGCGGAGCGACTGACGGTGGTGTAAAAGGTTGATAAAAAACGAAAAAAGATAAATAAAAGGAGGAACTACTACATGAGAAAAAAATTATTATCAATGGTAATGGCAGGTACATTGGCACTTTCATTTACAGCATGCGGAGGCAGCAGTTCCGGAGAAACAGAAAAATCCACTGATACTTCCAAAGTAGAAGAAACCTCATCTGGGGATACAGAGGCTGCTTCAGCAGATTCCGGGAATAAAAAAACTATTACAGTATGGGTAGAGAAAATTTTCAGCGATGATGCAAATACAAAAATGGAAGAAAGGCTGAAAGAATACGGAAAAGAGAAAAATGTAACTGTAAATTGTGAGATGGTGGCTGCAACAGATTTTGTAACAAAACTTAATGCTGCAATTGAAGCAGGTCAGAGCGTTCCGGATATTATTTCTGCAGATACTACAAAAGTTCTGAATTATTATCCGAATATTCCATGTAATGATGTGACAGATCTTGTTGATCAGATTGATGAAGAACGTCCATATCTGCAAGCCAGTTATGAAGGAACAAAAATTGATGATAAATATTATTATGTACCATTTTACAGCTCTTCCACATTGATGTTCGTCAGAAAGGATAAACTGGAAGAAGCAGGAATTACTGAAATGCCAACGACCTGGGATGAGGTATTTAAGGATGCGGAAAAGGTCAGTGATCCGGATAATGATTTTTATGGACTTGCAATTGGATGCGGAGAAAACGATGATGACGATGAGAACACAATCAGACAGTACATGTGGAATGAAGGAGGATATCTGTTTGATGAAGACGGAAATGTAGCAGCAGACGATAAAGTAACGGCTGTGTTTGATAAATATGCAGAACTTTATGATGATAAAGTAATTCCGCAGGATGCAACGACATGGGATGCAGGTGGAAATAATGGATCTTATCTGGCAGGACGCACTGCATTTTGCTTTAACGCGCCTACATTATACAATGCACTGGTATCTGATGAACAATATAAAGATTTACTGGATAATACAGTTGTTCTTGCTCCTCCGGCAGGAAGCGACAATAGTGTATATATGAATTTTAACCGTGGATTTGCAGTCATGAATACCTGTAAAGATACAGATTTGGCTTCTGATGTGATTTCTTACCTTCTTGACAAAGACTGGTACGATTCTTATATGGAGGAGATTGCGCCTGTATTTGCACCTGTATTTGAGGATGCAAAGGAAAATACAACCTGGAAAGATAATGAAGTAAATGCACAGGCCTTAAAATATGTAGAAAATGCTTCCGGTTATTATGGATATCCGGTAAAAACATTGAAAGGACGTACAGTTGCAGCGAAACATTATTTTACATATCCATTTGTGAAAGCTGTTAATCAGGTAGCAACAGGTACTGCAGATTCAGCAGGAGCATTAAAGAGTATGACTTCAGCAATTGAAGATTTTCAGGATCAGGTAGGTGAATAATATGAAGACAAAAGTTTGGTTGAATCTCGATCCACAGAAAGTTGATGTAAGCTATTTATATAAAAAATTCGACGAAATTGGATGCGATTTTGAAGCAGAGGCAATTCCGGATAATAACCCGGAATTGCTGATAAAAAAAGTAAAAGATGTTGATATTGTAATTGCTACTATGGAGCCCTGGAATGAAACTACTCTTGGTGCTGTAAAAGGAAAAGTAAAGTTTATTCAGAAATATGGTACTGGAGTAGATTCCGTGGATTTGAAAGCGGCAGGAAAAAACGGAATTCCTGTGGCAAATATTCCGGGAGCTAATGCACCGGCAGTAGCAGAAGTTGCTATGATGCACATTTTGAATCTGGGAAGACGTTTTACCAATTGCGTTGAAGGATGTAGAGAAGGAATTTGGCCCTCAACTATTACTGGAAATGAATTGGATGGAAAAATAGTTGGACTCGCAGGTTATGGAAGGGTTGCTAAGAATCTGGCCCGTATGATATCTGGATTTTCAGTTAAGCTTCTGGCGTATGATCCATTTGTAAAAGAAGCAGTACCAGGTCAAAATATTACATTTGTTGATACACTTGAGGAACTCTTTGAACGGAGTGATATAGTGAGTCTTCATATGCCGTTTATGCCGTCAACTGCAAGAATAATCAATAAGTCATTATTTGAGCGTATGAAGCCGCATGCGTATCTTGTGAATACTTGCAGAGGAGGTGTAATAGATGAGGCGGATTTGATCGAAGCACTGAAAACAGGAAAGCTGGCCGGTGCGGGACTTGATGTTTTGACAGAAGAGCCACCTAAGGCAGATCAGCCATTAATGCATATGGATAATGTGTATATTACATCTCATATGGGAGCAGCTTCGCTGGAAAGTGAATATAGGTCTCAGGTAATTATTGCGGATAATATAAAAGAATTTCTGGAAGGAAAGCTTCCCAAAAGTGTCAGAAACAAAGAATTTCTGGTTTAAATAAAAAAGAGGAGAAATCAAAATGAATACAGAAAAATTTAAAGGAGTATTTCCTGCTTTTTATGCATGCTATGATGACAATGGAGAAATCAGTGCAGAACGTACACAGCTTCTGGCAAAACATTTGATGGAGAAGGGCGTAAAAGGGCTGTACGTGGGCGGATCTTCGGGAGAATGTATTTACCAGAGTGTAGAAGACCGTAAGAAAATTCTGGAAAATGTAATGAAAGCAGTAAAAGGAAAACTAACAATTATTGCGCATGTTGCATGCAATAATACGAAGGACAGCTGTGAACTGGCAGCACATGCGGAAAGCCAGGGAGTTGATGCAATTGCGGCTATTCCACCGATTTATTTTCATCTTCCGGAGTATGCAATTGCAGAATATTGGAATGATATTTCAGCTGCAGCACCAAATACACCATTTATTATTTACAATATTCCGCAGTTATCTGGTACTACACTTACTATGTCATTATATAAAAATATGTTAAAAAATCCAAAGGTTCTTGGGGTAAAAAACTCTTCAATGGCAACTCAAGACATTCAGATGTTTAAAACCGAAGCGGGAAAAGATCATATTGTATTTAATGGACCAGATGAACAGTTTATTAGTGGACGGGCAATAGGAGCTGATGGAGGAATCGGAGGAACTTATGCTGTCATGCCAGAATTGTTTCTTAAGATGAATGAGTTTTTAGAAGAAGGAAAAATGAAAGAAGCTCTGGAAATTCAGAACAAAGCGGACGCAATTATTTATAAAATGTGTGAAGCACACGGTAATCTTTATGCAGTAATGAAGGAAATTCTGCGAATCAATGAAAACATAGATATTGGAAATGTACGTAAACCTCTTCCGGGTTTAATTCCCGAAGATATACCAATTGTAGAAGAGGCAGCCAAAATGATACGTGATGCAATTTCAGAATTACAGTAAATACATAATAAAGTTACAGAGCAGTATGCAGTCCGGCAGATTTTCTGCCGGATATTTTATTTATAGCAATTCCATAAATTACTATAAAATGGTTTCTGTTCCGGAAATGGTCAGATAAGGATGATATGAAACCTCCAAAGTAGAGCGATTATAACAATTCCACAAAATAATACAATCAGGACAGTTCGGCAGAGCGGTGAAATACTGTGGCAGACATTTCTGGTCTTTTGCACCCTGCTGGACTGTCTTAAATGTATTATTAAACAGGATTGCCATAAATATAAAATCTCTGCTTTGGAGGCTCTTTTCATGTTCGGAAAATCAAAGTTTCTGCGAAGCAAGGTAATAGGCTCCCATAAGCCCGGCAGAGTTTCCGAGTTTTGCGTTGGAAATCTGTACATGTGTAAAGCTGGACATCACCATTTGTGGAATACGAGTGTGGATTCGTTCCAGAATGTAAGGCTGAACCATGATACCTCCACCCAGAACAATGCATGAAGGATTGAAAATATGGATTAAAGTGGCAAGACCAAGTACGATTTCATCAATCCATTTATTAATAACCTCGTTAATTTCCGGGCGTTTCAGGCTTGCAAAAATCTGTCGACCATTAGTGAGAGATGAATCTACAGTGGAAACCATTTTTACCAGTGCGGTAGCGGATGCATATCGTTCGTAGCATCCGTCAAATGGGTCTGTACCGGAAAGTTTTTCTTCTGCATGGGTAATGATGGCACCAAATTCTCCGGCCGAGAAAGAAGAACCGTGGTAAACCTGTTTGTTTTCAATAATGGCACCACCGACACCAGTCCCGTACGTAAGGCAGAGAAAAGAATTTTTTCCTTTTCCTGCACCGAAAACAGCTTCTCCGAGAGCTGCGCTGTTAACATCGTTTTCTACTGCAACAGGAACATGAAAGAGTTTTTGGAGAATTTTTTTAAATTGTGTGCCTGTGTAATCAGGGATGTTGCTGTTGGCATAAATAATAGAACCTTCATCAGGATTGACCTGTCCGGCAGTACTGATACCGATGGCATCAAAAGGGAGATACTGTTCAGAAAGACGGCAGATAGTATTCAAAATGTGAGTACCGCCCCTGAAGGCCTCGGTTGGGTATTCTTTGGTTTCTTCGAGATGTCCGTTCTTGCAGATTCCGTATTTGATCGCGGTACCGCCAATGTCGAAGACTAAAATTTTCATAAGTGGCTCCTTTCTTTTTATAGAATTCCATAAAATAATGCAATTATTACAACTTGTCGGATTATGAAGGACAGGGAAGATATCTGCAAGATATGCCGACGTACAGCGAAGACACCTGACGCAGGATTTCATACTCTGATGGGCTGAATTAAGATGCATTGTTTTAGAGGATTGTGATAAAATCAGTATAGCATACATGGGATATAAAATCATTATAAAATGAAAAAAAATTTCATAATATAATAACAAATAAAATTTATAACAAATTTAAAATCAAAAAAAATTTGATGCAGAAATAGAAACCTGATGTTAGAATAAAAACATCATATGATATGCATTACCTATTCACATCAGGAAATATTTATGAGAAGATAATTCCCTCAGTCACAGCAGGCAGACCATTTGGATACGGTCTGATCTGATACAGAAGAACTGAGACAAAAGAAAGGAACAATACGAATGAGATTATTGATCGTGCGACATGGAGATCCGGACTATTCCATTGATTCTCTTACAGAAAAAGGCTGGAAAGAAGCAGAATATCTGTCAGAAAGGCTGTCAAAACTTGATGTAAAGGATTTCTATGTATCGCCTCTTGGAAGGGCAAAGGATACTGCCTCTTTTACGTTGAAGAAAATGAACCGTACAGCAGTTGAGTGTGACTGGTTACGGGAATTTGATGTTCTGATCGATCGCCCGGATGTTACTGACAGGCAGAAGAGATTATGGGACTGGCTTCCACAGGACTGGACACAGGACGAGAGATTTTACCAGTATGATCACTGGTATGAAAACGAGAGATTTCAGCAATCTGATGTCAAGAGATATTATGATCATGTAACAGGAGAGTTTGATAAGCTTCTTGCTGAACATGGTTATGTACGTGAAGGACATTATTACAGAGTGGAGAAACCAAATGAAGATACCCTGGTATTCTTCTGCCATTTTGGTCTGGAATGTGTGCTTCTTGCGCATCTGATCGGTGCTTCTCCAATGGTACTGTGGCATGGATTCTGCGCAGCACCAAGTTCAGTGACAACTGTCAATACAGAAGAACGAAGAGAAGGAATTGCAAGTTTTCGTATCAGTGCATTTGGTGATGTTTCCCATTTATATGTGCATGATGAACCACCGGCATTTGCCGCAAGATTCTGTGAAATGTACAGTAATACGGATGAGCGTCACGATTAATTAAGCAGTATTTCGAAAACAATATACTGGATTAAGCAGGACATCTGCGGAGATTGCGAAAAGCAATAAGCGGTGGATGCGGATAGAATGATGGAACTGAAAGGAAATATAGAATATTGATATCAAAGACAATGAAAGCAATTCTGCATGCGCTGTCATATGGAAATATTGAGCTGGAATCTTCCAGAAGAATGGCAGATCTGAAGCAACTGGATGCCATGCGGATTTTTGTAAAAAAGCTGGATGCCAGAGTTTATAATGGAGAACATGAGGTCCCGGTCAGACTGTATTTTCCGACAGAAGAGGCAATGCAGGCGGGGATCGTAGAGGGAAATACATTTCCGGTTCTCCTGTTTTTCCATGGTGGCGGATGGGTAACTGAGAGTGTGGAGAATTACGACCGTGTATGTGCCAGAATGGCGCAGGCAACTGCACATATTGTAGTTTCCGTAGAATACAGACTGGCGCCGGAGCATAAGTTTCCGGTTCCGCTGGAGGATTGTTATGCAGCAGCGAAAGCGCTTTATACTAATCAGCTGATCTTAAATACTGATCCGGAGAGGATTACGATCATCGGGGACAGTGCAGGAGGAAATCTGACAGCAGCAGTATGTCTGATGGCAAGAGACAAAGGAGAGTTTACACCACGCCGTCAGATACTGATCTATCCTGCACTTGGAAACTGTTATACAGAGGAATCTCCTTACAGATCCGTGCAGGAGAACGGCAGTGACTATCTTCTTACATCAGTAAAAATGGAAGATTATCTGAAGCTTTATCAGAGTTCAGCAGAGGACAGGCAGAATCCGTATTTTGCACCGATACTGGAGAAGGATCTGAGAAATTTGCCTGAAACATTAATTCTCACAGCAGAATATGATCCTTTGCGCGATGAGGGAGAAGTATATGGCAGAAAACTTCATGCTGCAGGAAATCATGTGGAAGTACACAGGATTTACGGAGCATTTCATGGATTTTTTGCATTGGGAATCAAATTTCTGCATGTACAGGAGAGTTTTAAATATATTAACCGGTTTCTGAATAAGAGTTATGAGAAAATTCTACAGTAATCCCCGAGAAGATTGCTACAGGACAAAGAGGTAATCAGGAACCAAAAAGAAAGCAGGAAAATTATGGATACAGGATACTCAAAATGGAGAAAACTGGATAATGCAGCGTTGGCATTTCCGCTGGTAACAGGAAAGAATGACACCAGAGTGTTTCGTTTCTATTGTCAGTTAAAGGAAGAAGTTAACGGGGAAATCCTTCAGGCAGCACTGGATCAGACAATGGAGAAATATCCATTGTTCCAGGCGGTTCTGAGAAAAGGGCTGTTCTGGTTTTATCTGGAGCACAGAGATATCAGAGCAGTGGTAAAGCTGGAGACGGAACCACCATGCAGCCGTTTATATATTCCGGATAAGAAATCCCTTTTATTTCAGGTGAGTTATGACAAAAACAGGATTAATTTTGAGGTGTTTCATGCATTGACAGATGGCACTGGAGCCATGCATTTCCTGCAGGAACTGGTTCAGGATTATCTGATCCTGGCACATCCACAGGCAGATCTTCCGCAGATTGAGCATGCAGAGGAAATTACACATGGAGATAAAGAAGAGGACAGCTTTTCTCAGTATTATTCTTCAGATATACCGAAAGATAAAGAGAAGAAAAAAGCCGCTGTTAAACTGAAAGGGGAGAAGCTGGTTCACTCAGATATGCATATTACGGAGGTTGCTCTTTCTGTAAAAGATATCCACCGGAAAGCCCGCTCCTGTGGAGTTTCCATCACTGTTTTACTGACAGCAATGATGCTGTGTTCTATTCGGGAAGAGATTCCAAAGAATCAGCAGAAACGACCGGTAGCATTGATGATTCCGGTGAATCTGAGAAATTATTTTCCGTCTCAGTCTATGACAAATTTCTTTGGGTGGATTGAGGTGGGATATATATTTTCTGATGAAACAACTTTTGAAGATGTACTTTTGTCTGTAAAGAAACAGTTCGAAGAAGAACTGGTAAAAGAAAAGATTGCCATGCATATGAGCGGATATGTGCGCATTGAGAAGAATCCTTTTGTACGTGCTGTTCCGTTGGAAATCAAGAAATATTTTCTTATGATCGGAGCCAATCTGGGAAGCAGGAGCATTACGGCAGTTTATTCTAATATCGGCATTATCCGTTTGCCGGAGGAGTACAAAGAATATATTCAGCATTTTGGGATTTTTGCAAGTACCAATTCTTTGCAGATGTGTTCCTGTTCTTATGGGGATGAGATGGTACTGGGATTTACTTCCAAGATACCGGATGACAGTATCCAGAGGAATTTCCAGCGGATGCTTGGCGAGGAGAATGTTTCCCACAGAGAATTAAAGAATGAATTTCCGGGATATGGGGAAAAGCACAGGCTTGAGAAAAAAGAAAATCAGAAGGTTATCCAGACTTTCAGCTTCCTGTGTCTGGCAATTGCGGTAATTTGCGGAATGATTAATTTTATGATGGCAGGTGTACTGAACTGGTTCTGGTTTGCAGGAGCAGGATGTGCCTGTGCATGGCTGGTTGTTATGGTAGCATATTATAAACGCAGGAATATTCTGAAGAACGAAATGTGGCAGCTTTTGCTCATATCAGCAATCGCGATTCTATGGGACCGTTTTACAGGATGGAAGGGCTGGTCTGTGGATTTTGTGATTCCTTTCGGGATATTGGCAGTTCAGTTTTCTGTTCCTGTGATCGCAAAAATAAACCGTCTGGAAAGGGAAGAATATCTGTTTTATCTTGTACAGGCCGGAATTGCAGGACTGATTCCGATGATATTGGTATGGACTGGAATCGTGCAGTTTGCCGTACCCTCAGTAATCTGTGCCGGAATCAGTTTTCTGACATTGGCTGCACTGTTTATCTTCTGCAAGAAGGATACGATGCGGGAGTTTCATAAGAAACTGAGGATGTAGAAATATGGTCTTGACACACATGGGATAAAAGATTATACTTTACCCATGTAAAGAAAGGGGAGCTTGTGAGTGCAGGCTGAGAGGAAGTCATCAACTTCGACCCATATACCTGATTTGGATAATGCCAACGTAGGAACCTATAAGATATGATTTTAAAGGGAGATGCTTGGCATCTCCTTTATTTATCTCACGCATTTGAAGAAATTCAGCTGTCCGGTAATCAATCTGTAATAAGCGAGAGAAAACCGGGGCTTACAGGGAAATTTACATTATAACAGATGAATATTGGGAAAGATGAGAGTGAACAGAGTTCATGAAGGGGTGCACCACCGCGGGTGTATTCTTTTGTGGACTCTTTTTTATGTTGTAGAGGCCGGACCTTCTTTTCCCGGAAAGGAGAAAGTATGCTTATTACTGTTAATGGAAAAACAAAAGAATTGCAGAATACTCTTACAATAGGGCAATATCTGGAGGAAAACAGCTATGTGCCCAGCCAGATCGCAGTAGAATTAAATGAAAGAATTCTGTCAAAAGCCGAGTACAGCACTACTGTTTTACATGAAAATGACATACTGGAAATAGTCAGCTTCATGGGAGGCGGAAGATAAACAGGAATATCCTGATATCACATTATAATATACGAAAGAAGGACTTAAATTATGAGTACAAATAATGAAGACAAACTGATTCTGGGAGGCCATGAATTTACTTCCCGTTTTATTCTGGGATCCGGAAAATTTTCTCTGGATCTGGTGAAAGCATGTATTGAAAAGGCAGATGCGCAGATTATCACTCTGGCTCTGCGTCGTGCCAATGAAGGTGGACTGGCAAATATTCTGGATTATATTCCGAAAAATGTTACTCTTCTTCCCAATACTTCAGGTGCCAGAAATGCAGAAGAAGCAGTTCGTATTGCCAGACTTTCCAGAGAAATCGGATGCGGTGATTTCGTAAAGATCGAAGTGATCCATGATTCAAAATATCTGCTTCCGGATAACTATGAAACTGTCAAAGCTACAGAAATTCTTGCAAAAGAAGGATTTGTGGTAATGCCTTATATGTATCCGGATCTGAATGCAGCCAGAGATCTGGTAAATGCCGGAGCTGCCTGTATCATGCCGCTGGGTTCTCCGATCGGCTCTAATAAAGGTCTGTGCACTAAGGAATTTATCCAGATTTTGATTGACGAAATTGAGCTCCCGATCATTGTAGACGCAGGGATCGGACGTCCTTCTCAGGCGTGTGAAGCCATGGAGATGGGGGCATCTGCAGTTATGGCAAATACGGCGATTGCCACAGCAGGTGATGTACAGATAATGGCTGAAGCATTTAAAAAAGCTATTGAAGCAGGACGAAGCGCATACCTCGCCGGACTGGGAAGAACCCTGGAAAAAGGTGCAAGCGCATCCTCTCCACTGACTGGTTTTCTTCATGACTAATAAATAAAAAATCATTCTAAAATGAGATTTTTGATTATAGCAATCCTCGTAAATAATGCATTTAAGACAGTTCAGCAGCGTGCGAAAGACAAGGAAGATATCTGCAGGCGTGCTGACGCACGGCAAAGATATCTGACGCAGGATTTCACACTCTGATGGGCTGGATTAAGATGCATTATTTTAGAGGATTGCTATAACTGCGGAGTAGTTATTAATTTATAGGAAACCGGAAGTTGTTAAATGGTAATAAAGAGGAGAAAACATCAATGGAAACAACAGAAAAAAATATGGAACATGGGGAACATTTCAACGAAAGTATTGTCAATGAAGTAATTCTGGAAGATATGAAAAAGAACAGGATCGATCATATGAAATATCTTCCGGGAATGGAAGTACTGGAAGAATCAGACGTGATGGATCAGGTTGTTTCTGCCATGAATGCTTACGATTATGATAAATATACAGAAGCAGATGTACGCAGGGCACTTGCTCATGATAACCGTACACCAGAGGATTTTCAGGCACTGCTGTCTCCGGCTGCATTGCCTCTTCTGGAGAAAATCGCACAGGCTGCGCAGAAAGAAACCAGGAAACATTTTGGGAACAGTGTGTATATGTTTACCCCTGTTTATATTGCAAATTACTGTGAGAATTACTGTATTTACTGCGGATTTAACTGCCATAATAAGATCCGCAGAGCAAAGCTGAATGCAGAAGAGATTGATAAGGAAATGGCTGCTATCGCAAAGACAGGACTGCAGGAAATCCTGATTCTTACAGGAGAGAGCAGAGCAAAATCTGATGTAAAATATATCGGAGAAGCATGTAAGATTGCCCGGAAATATTTCAAAGTAATCGGACTTGAAGTTTATCCTATGAATTCAGATGAGTATGCACATCTCCATGAATGCGGAGCTGATTATGTAACGGTATTCCAGGAAACTTATAATTCAGATAAGTATGAAACTCTGCATCTTGCAGGGCACAAACGTATATTTCCTTATCGTCTGAATGCACAGGAACGTGCTTTAAAGGGTGGTATGCGAGGAGTAGGATTTGCTGCACTTCTGGGACTGGATGATTTCCGTAAGGATGCTTTTGCCACCGGATATCATGCATATCTTCTGCAGAGAAAATACCCTCATGCAGAGATTGCATTTTCCTGTCCGAGACTTCGTCCGATTATCAACAATGACCGTATTAATCCTATGGATGTACATGAACCACAGCTGCTTCAGGTGGTCTGTGCCTATCGTTTATTCATGCCATTTGCAAGCATTACGGTATCTACCAGAGAGTGTGAGCGTGTCCGAGATAATCTGGTTGGAATTGCTGCGACAAAGATTTCAGCAGGAGTCAGCACAGGAATCGGAAGTCATGTGGAAGATATTGAAGATAAAGGAGATGACCAGTTTGAGATTTCAGACGGAAGGTCTGTAGATGAAGTCTATCAGGCACTTTTGGATCATGATCTTCAGCCGGTTATGAATGATTATGTGTACCTCTAAAATGCAGAAAAATCCATATGAAAATGTAATTGCAGTGACCAACCGCTCCCTGTGTCAGCGTCCCTTTACAGAACAGATCGAGCGTGTATGCAGCCTTCATCCGAAGGCGGTTATTCTGAGAGAAAAGGATCTGCCGGAGGAAGAATATTCTCGTCTGGCAGAGCAGATACTGGAAATCTGTAAGAGATATCAGGTTCCCTGTATATTACATACCTATGTAAACGCAGCAGAAAAACTGCACCATCCATATATTCATCTGCCAATATTTCTGTTGGAAAAATATGAGGGAAAGCTTGGAGGTTTCCGGCAGATCGGAAGTTCGGTCCACTCCGTAGAAGATGCATTGAAAGCAGAAAGTCTGGGGGCTGATTATCTTACAGCAGGACATATTTATACAACTGATTGTAAGAAAGGACTTCCTCCCAGAGGACTGGAATTCCTGGAGAATGTCTGTAAAGCAGTAAAGATCCCTGTATATGCCATAGGAGGGATACATCCGGGAACAGGGCAGTTAAATGAGATTATGGAGCATGGTTCAGCCGGTGGATGTATTATGTCAGATATGATGAAGTTATGGTAAAAAGGTATTTTGCGATGAAAATATAGTAAATAAAAAGCCGTATTTCAACAATCAAACATGTTGAAATACGGCTTTTATAAAAGCATCATTCATCAAAAATAGTAACAATTTCACCATCCAGAATACGGTTTGTATTCTTTACGGCACAGAAGTTTCCGCACATACTGCAGGTGTCTTCTTTCTCAGGTTTGGCCTCTGCGCGGTAGCGTCTTGCTTTCTCAGGATCCATGCTGAGTTTGAACATTTCTTCCCAGTCAAGACGTTTTCTCGCTTCGCTCATCTTATAATCCCATTCTGCGGCACCGGGAACTCCTTTGGCAATATCAGCAGCATGAGCAGCAATTTTGGCAGCGATAATTCCCTCTTTTACATCAGCTGCATTTGGCAGACGAAGATGTTCTGCAGGTGTTACATAGCAGAGGAAAGCAGCACCTGAATAAGCAGCGATCGCACCGCCGATTGCGGAAGTAATATGGTCATATCCGGGAGCAACATCTGTTACAAGTGGTCCAAGTACATAGAAAGGAGCGCCGTGGCACAGTGTTTTCTGGATTTCCATATTAGCTGCGATCTGGTTCAGCGGCATGTGACCAGGTCCTTCGATCATAACCTGAACATCCTTTTCCCATGCACGTTTGGTAAGCTCACCGAGAGTGATCAGCTCTTCAATCTGTGCAGTATCAGTTGCATCTGCAATACATCCGGGACGACATGCATCTCCCAGACTTAAAGTGATATCATACTCTCTGCAGATATCAAGAATTTCATCAAAATGCTCATAGAACGGGTTCTCTTTTCCTGTCATTTCCATCCATGCAAACATAATGGAACCACCTCTGGAAACAATGTTCATGAGACGTTTATTCTGTTTGAAACGTGCTGCGGTTGCACGATTCATACCGCAGTGGATAGTCATAAAATCCACGCCGTCTTCTGCATGCATACGTACGATATCAATCCACTCTTCAGAAGTGATCTTGCCAAGTGCTTTGTGATAATATACTACTGCGTCGTAGATCGGAACAGTACCGATCATTGCCGGACATTCGGATGTAAGTTTGCGGCGGAAGCTTCTGGTATCTCCGTAGGAGCTGAGATCCATGATGGCTTCTGCACCCATTTCTACTGCTGAATGTACCTTTTCATATTCCATATCAACGTCTTTCCAGTCTCTGGAAACACCTAAATTTACATTGATCTTGGTGGTCAGCTTTGCACCGACACCGCTCGGACTGATGCTCTTGTGATTTTTGTTACAGGGAATAATTACCTGTCCTTTTGCGATCAGTTCTCTTAATTCTTCCACGTCAAAGTGTTCTTTTTCTGCTACGGTTTCCATCTGTGGTGTGATGATTCCCTGACGTGCCGCGTCCATCTGCGTTGTATACTGTGTCATTTTTTCCTCCTTGCCCTGCACTGTGGGCTCTTAATTGCTGCACATAGTAATAGATAAACAGCAATGTTAAATGAACTGCGCCTCCTGCATACAGCAGGGACTTGCACCTGCGCATATTCGTAAGTTTTTAAGTAAACTACTGGTGTGACAGAGAGTGGTGCCCCCGGTCTGTCGTGGCAATATTTTATTGCCTTTCAGGCGTGTGAAATCATTTGCCTGACTATTTGTCCACAATTAAAACAGGGGGGGAGATAATATGATATGTCCGTTCAGAGTAAAAGGAAAACTGCAATACGCCAACAAGCATATTGCAGTGTGGAAGAACTATAACTTTCCCTACGTTGGCATTATCCAAATCAGGTAATGGGTTAAAGCGATACAGCTTACTCTCAGCCCGTTTACACAAGCACCCCTTGTCTCAATTACAATCAGTGTATCACTTAGATATGGGAAAGTCAATATAAAATTTTGGCTACGTTACTGTGAACGGAGTGAACAGTAACGCCGGATTTATGCAATTGCTATGGATAACTATGGTCAGACTAAGGACATATTATAGGCTTTGGAATCAGAATGCCATACTTTGTTTTTCATTTTTTTATTGGCAATTACCTTAATGCCGTACTTTGTATTCTTTTTCATTCCGGTGAGTGTAAAGAAATTGGAAGTTGTTGTTTTTACTTTTTTGAAAGAACTGCTTCCCGGATATTTTATGTAAATACTGTAATTGTCTGCACCGGCAGTTCTGTTCCATTTTACGCTCATGGAGCTGTTGGTATTGCCTGCTTTCTGAAGAGTGATGACATTGGAAATATATCTGTCCGTAGAGGTTGAACTTACATACCGTTTATTTCCCAGAACCAGATAAGGGTAAATCTTCACCTGATAAAATGTATTGCCGGATATTGGAATGGTAAAGGAATATCTGGTATTAAAATATTTAGTTATAAGTTTGTGGGCTGCAGAACTCTGGTATACAACCTTATAACCTGTAATGGAGTTTGAAGGGTTTACAGTCTGCATATTGAAGGTATATCTGCCGGTTGATGCATAGGAAGATTTAATCTTTACCTTTGAATAAAGCGTGGTACATCCCACAGTACGGGAAGAAATCGCAATGCCGGATGAGTTCAGTGCTGTGATTTTAATAACGTAAGCAGTTCCTGCTTTTAGCTTATTGATCTTAGCTTTATTGTGGGTATTGCCAATATAGCCGAGAAAACGATAAGAAGAGGAACTTAAAGGGCTGATATTGACAGCATATTTGGAAGTATTGGTAACAGGGTTCCACTGAATAGTTACAGAATTCTCGGAAGCTGCTGTCTGGCTGATTCCGGGCTGGGCGGTAAGAGAAGCGCAGGCATTCTGTGCATCGGATGATTCAATGGCAGGGGTGTCAGAATCGTCACTTTGAGCCAGTTCCACAGATTGTTCAGCGGGTGCCAGCTGTGCTGCGGCTGCAAATACAGAGGAAGCGGACGATAACGTGAGAACAGCACTGAGTGCAATACTCACAAAGAACTTTTTGAACTTTTTTGCGTTCATAGTAAAACCTCCTTTTTTGAAGTGCAAAACGAGAGAAAAAAATCGTTTTGCAGATAGTACACCGAAGTGCGTCTGAGCAGATTTAAATAATAAAAAAGCTCCGTTAATGTTTGTTTTATTGTAACATAACGGAGCTGAATTTCTGTAATTTGTCGTTGCGGGTAGTGGTTACTCATCCCATCCGTCATACATACGGATATTGACCTGAATATTTCTTACAATATCTCCCTCCAGCAGATCCAGATCGGATTCATCGGAAATTGCAGGGAGATCCATTTCATCTTCCATTACTTCTGCATAAATCCAGTTATAAGCAGCCTCGTTTGCATTATCGATCGCATCGTCGAGAGTGTCGCCTTCAGCTTCACAACAGGCAAGATCCGGAAAAAATGCTTTATATCTGCCTTCTTCATTTTTGCGGAAAACCGCAGGATATATAAATTTCATTGGTAAGAACCCCTTTCTGCTTTACGTTTATACTTAGAATAGTATATAATACATTCATATATTCATCAAGAAAAAAAAGAGTTATTAGTAACGTTACTGAGAACGGAGTGAACAGTAATATTGGTAACAGAAGGATAAGGGGTTATATAGTATGCTGACAATAGAAATGGATAATTTTGACCTGGGGCAGATCTGCAGATCCGGGCAGTGCTTTCGGATGGATCAGATCGGTGATGACCGTTACCGGGTGATTGCGGGAGATAAATATCTGGAACTGACTCAGGAGAGAGGAATTGTCAATTTCTTTTGTCCGGAAGAAGATTTCATTTTCTTCTGGATCCGGTATTTTGATCTGGATTGTGATTACAGTGAATATATAAACATGATCAATCCAAGGGATAAATATCTGACAGCAGCAGGAGAGATGGGAAGCGGAATCCGCATTCTGCAGCAGGATCTGTGGGAAATGATTATTTCATTCCTGATCTCTCAACAGAATAATATTACAAGAATAAAGAAGTGTATTGAAAATATCAGCCGGGAATTTGGAGTAAGAAAAATAAGCAGTACAGGCGCAGAATATTATGCGTTTCCGACTGCACAGGCACTGGCTTTGGCAACGGAAGAACAGCTTCGGGAGTGCAATCTGGGATACAGAGCAAAATATGTTCTGGATACAGCCAGAAAAGTCTGTTTCGGGGATATTTCACTTGACAGTCTGCATGATATGACTTATAAAGCTGCACGAAAAGAACTTCTGGGACTGTACGGAGTTGGTGAGAAAGTAGCCGACTGTATCTGTCTTTTCGGACTGCATCAGCTGGATGCATTTCCTGTAGATACTCACATTCGCCAGGCATTGGATGTCCATTATAAACGGGGATTTCCAAACAGACGTTATAAGGGCTGCCGGGGTGTGATGCAGCAGTATATATTTTATTATGAACTGATGAAGTAACTGTTCAGTCAGGGATTCTGCATGAAAATGGCAAAGTTGATTTTCAAGAGAGTCTTACTTGTATCAGGAGGAGTGTAAGCTCCTTCTGATAAACTGCGGAGCAGTTATTCGGTGTAGAGCTGCGTAGCGAAGCGGATTGCAAATATCTGCTTGACTAAAAAGTATATAAGAGGAGGAATGTTATTATGGAAATCGGGGCAATGTTAGACGAATTAAGAGAAAAAGCACTGAAAGACCGTAACATCTGGCAGGAACTGATGGATACCAGAAAGGCGGAACAGCCGCTTGCCGCTTTCTGCGCGAAGTGCCGGGAACTGGGATATCAGATTTATGAGATGGATCTGATCACAGCCGGAGAAGAATTTTATGCTACCATGCGAAGAAGTACAAACGGTGGAGGTGAAAACTCTCCGAAGCTTGCAGGGGAAGACGATTTCTATGAACTTTTCTTCGCAAGCCTTGAGGAGCACATTTAGACAAATAAGAAAGTCCTCATCTGCTGAGCTAGAGTGTGTCTGAAAAATCATTCCCGCAATCTGCACGCCCCACTTTGCGGGATATTTCACCCGAATTCAGTTGCCGTAGCCCGCTACGGCGCCCTCATCCGGGCAAAATATCCCACAAATTGTGACGCACATCTTGCAGAAAGCCTTTTTCAGACACGCTCTGGTTAAAGAAACACAGAGATGGGGATTTTCTTTGGGATAATGTGTATAATGGTATGGATTATTTTGGTTATATGTGTATAAAATAATTATTCCTGGCTGTCTACACCATTTTTTTCACAGATATCATTCAGACAGCACCTGTCACAGTAAGGTTTAGTGCGTGCTGTACAGACATCGCGGCCATGATTGACCAGGCGGTGACAGAGATCATTGCCTTCTTCGGGCGGAATGATCTTCCATAAAGCCATTTCTACTTTCTTAGGTTCTTTCATATTATCGACCAGACCGATGCGGTTGGAGAGACGGATGCAATGGGTATCTGTCACGATCGCCGGTTTGCCGAATACATCTCCCATAATCAGATTGGCACTCTTTCTTCCAACTCCGGGAAGCTTCAGCAGAGCATCAAAATCCCCGGGAACATTGTCATGATACTGTTCGTGGAGGATTTTCATGCAGGCACTGATATCTCTTGCTTTACTCTTACCCAGACCACAGGGACGTACGATTGCTTCGATATCTGCAACATCTGCATTTGCAAGAGCTTCTACAGTAGGAAACTTTGCATACAGATCCTGTACAACTACATTTACTCTTGCATCTGTACACTGTGCAGCCAGACGCACACTTACCAGTAATTTCCATGCATTATCATAATCCAGAGTGCAGTCCGCATCAGGATATTCCTTTTTTAACCGTTCAATGACCTCGAGAGCCAGTTCCTGTTTTGTCATAAGTGTTCTATCTCCATTCTGCTAATATTTTATGTTTGTCTTTCCTCTTATTTCGGATGAGTTACCGTTTACTTCGTTCTCAGTAACCATATGATACTATAATAACACAAACAACACCCTCTTGCATTTCCAATTTCCCTATATTAAAATAAAACTAACCATTGTAAACAAGAGGGAAAAGAATGAAGGTACGAATGTATAATGTAGGTTTCGGAGACTGCTTCTGTCTCCGTGACAGAAAGAAGAGTCTGCTGGTAGATTTCGGAACAAATAACAGCAGGATAGAGGGGCGCCCCAGAAGAGAAATATTTGATGTGATCATCTCAGATCTGTCTACGATCAAGAGTAAAAATCTGCTTCTGACACATTTTCATATGGATCATCTGTCAGGGCTTCTTTATATGATGAAGAAAAAAGATATTTCTGTTGATTTTGGGAAAATTTATCTTCCCGATGTTTTTTCAAAAAAAGAAATGAGCAGAACACTGGTGTTGCTGCTTCTGGCAGATTTGTTAAAAGAGTCCGGACTGCCAAGCCGTCAGGTCAGCCTGTTTGCACTGGTGGATGCACTTCTGGAGAACAAACAGAACGTGGAACTGTTAAGCAGGGGAAAACTGTTTGAAAACAAATATCAGGCACTCTGGCCGGATACAGATGTAATCCGGAAGGAGACGGACGAAGTCTATAACAGAATCTGTGAAGACGGGAAATTTAAAGAAGTAATGGATGTTCTGCTTGAATTTGCAGAGAAACTGAGACTGATCGTATGGTCTATGACTGCTGAAGGCAATAAACCGGCGGAAACTGTGGAAAAAGAAACAGATTTAACAGCATCTGAGCTGACAGAACAGCCGGAGGTCCGTCAGAAAATTATCCGGGCATATGTGTATGAGCGTGAATTTCGCAGAATCAAAGCACTTCCTGATTTTAAGAAACTGCTGGCATGGCTGAATGAGAATCAGATAAATCTGCGGCAGTTTAAGCATAAGATCAGTATTGTGTTCCAGAATGCCAGAGACGGGGAATTAAATCTTTTGTTCACCGGGGATGCACAGCCTGAGCATCTGAAAATGATCGCAGAGAACTATGATGGAAAATTGCCGTTATATGAACATTACTGGTGTATCAAGGTACCCCATCATGGAACGCAGGGACATTATTTTGATTTCTCTCAGTATGAACCTGAAAATATGCTGATCTCTAATGGAATCCATTTTGCCAACAGCAAGAAAGAGTCAAAAGAACTCCGTACCTCACCGCTTTATGGAGGATTGTTCTATATTCCGGATACCCATATGTACTGTTCAAACTGTGACTGCTGTGACAGTTACGAGAACGGATGCTCCTGCAAGGAGGCGGATGTTATATCTCCAGCTTATTACAAGGATATATAAAGCGGTATATTTTGCTCGAATTCGGTTGCCGTAGTTATAGTCTGATTTGATTAAAATTAACATAGTGAGAGATTTTTATGACCTGATAAATATAAAACAGCAGACATCTGTATATTCCATTGAATATACAATGCCTGCTGTTGAATTTTTTACAGAATTTATATGATCATAAATTTTATTGGATTATTTTGCCGGTGTCAGGTGCCAGATATCGTTGTTGTACTGTTCGATAGTTCTGTCAGAAGAGAAGAATCCGGCTTTTGCAATATTAACCAGCATCTTCTTAGCCCATGTTTTTCTGTCTGCATAATCAGCCAGTGCCTGATCTTTTTTCTCAACATAATCGTTGAAGTCAAGCAATGTCATGAACCAGTCTTTGCTTACCAGTTCGTGGTGCAGTCTTTCGAGATTTTCTTTGTGGCCAAGTGCCAGCATCTTTTCACTTACAATGAAGTCAACACATTCCTTGATGCGTTTGTCATTTTCATAAATATCTCTGGAGCAGTAGTCAGCTTTCTCGTAATGTTCGATAACTTTCTCACTGGATTCACCGAAGATATAGATGTTATCTTCACCAACCAGTTCGCTGATCTCAACATTAGCGCCATCCATAGTTCCCAGAGTAACGGCACCGTTCAGCATGAACTTCATGTTACCTGTACCACTTGCCTCTTTGGAAGCCAGGGAGATCTGCTCAGAAATATCGCATGCAGGGAATAATTTTTCGGCTGCGGATACATTGTAGTTTTCAACCATAACAAGCTTCATGTATGGTGCAACTTCCGGATCATCTTTGATGAGATCCTGGAGTGTGAGCAGAAGATGAATGATATCCTTTGCGATCACATAAGCAGGAGCTGCTTTTGCACCGAAGATAAAGGTTACAGGCTGAGCAGGTTTCTTTCCACCCTTAATCTCCAGATATTTGCTGATGATGTACAGAGCATTTAACTGCTGGCGTTTGTACTCATGGAGACGTTTGATCTGGATATCATAGATGCTGTTCTCATTAATTTCAACACCTGTGTTAGAGAGGATAAATTCTTTACAGGTTTTCTTAGCTTCTGTTTTGATCTCAAGAAGCTTGTTCAGAACTGCCTCATCATCCTTATATTTCAGGAGATTTTCCAGAGCAGTTGCATTTTTTTTAAACTCATCACCGATCAGAGAGGTAATATAGTCTGTCAGCGGATGATTGCAGTGCATTAACCAGCGGCGGAATGTGATACCGTTAGTTTTGTTGTTGAATTTCTCCGGATAAATATCATAGAAAGCTTTCAGTTCGCTTGTTTTCAGGATTTCTGTATGCAGGGCAGCAACACCGTTGATGGAGAATCCATAGTGGATATCCATATGTGCCATGTGAACCAGGTTGTTCTTGTCGATGATGGCTACATTTTCCTGAGGATATTTTGCTTTGATCTTTTCATCCAGCTTTTCGATGATTGGTACAAGGTGAGGAACTACATCAAGAAGGTAGTCCATTGGCCATTTTTCCAGAGCTTCTGCAAGGATGGTATGGTTTGTGTAAGCACATACTTTGGATACGATTTCAGCAGCTTCATCAAAGGCGATTCCACGTTCTGTCAGGAGACGGATCAGTTCAGGAATGATCATACTTGGGTGAGTATCGTTGATCTGGATCACTGCGTAGTCTGCAAGGTCATGCAGATTGCAGCCTTTCTTTGTTGCCTCGTCAAGAATGAACTGTGCAGCATTGGATACCATGAAGTACTGCTGGAAGATACGGAGTTTACGTCCGTCATCATCGCTGTCATCCGGATACAGGAACAGTGTCAGGTTGTGAAGGATGTCCTTTTTGTTAAAGGAAATTCCATCGTGAACCATAGATTCGTCTGCCAGATCGATGTCAAATAAGTGCAGATGAATGGATTTGTTATTGTAGCCTGCAACGTCGATATCGTACAGGGAAGATTTCAGTGAGAATCCGCGGAACGGTACAGTATAGGAAACACCTGCAGGTGTGAGCCAGCTGTGTTTTTCAATCCATGGGTTCGGAGTTTCTTTCTGAAGTCTGTTCTCAAAGAGCTGTTTGAACAGTCCGAGGTGATAGTTCAGACCAATACCTTCGCCCGGAAGTCCCAGAGTTGCGATAGAATCCAGGAAGCATGCTGCCAGACGTCCAAGACCGCCGTTACCAAGAGATGGTTCCGGTTCAACTTCTTCGATAGCAGCGATTTCTTTGCCGTTTTCTTTTAAGAACTTAGCAACATCATCGTAGATTCCAAGGTTGATCAGGTTGTTGGATAATAATTTACCGATCAGGAATTCAGCGGAAATATAATAAATCTTCTTCTTTCCGTCCTGATAGCCTCTTTCGAAGAGCTGGTTCTTTGTATAGATTAATAATGCATTGTAGATTTCTTCGTCTGTGCACTGACGTGCGTTTTTCTTATACAGGTCGTAGATGAGTTTTTCTAAAGTTTCCATCGTAATCTCCCTTTCTGAAATGAATATGTGTTTTTTTATGAGTTAGATTGCTTATTTTTTAGTTTTGAATAGTGTATTGTTTTTGATTTATATCAGGAAGAGAAGTTCTCTTGCTGACATCTATAACTATATCAGCAGTCTATTAAAAAAAATACAACAAAATTGCGATTTTATGACAGGTTTCTGCGAAATTTGTGAGGAGACATTCCGGTTGCCTGCTGGAACTTTTTGATGAAATAGCTGGTGTTGTTGAAGCCTACTTCCAGTGCGATCTCTGTGACAGAGGAGTCGGAGTGCAGAAGCATAGGCTTGGCTTTCTCAATGCGCAGGTCATTGATATAGGCAATCAGAGTCTTACCGGTATATTGCTTGAACAGTTTCATAAAGTAGTATTCGCTGTAATTAGAGAGAGCAGTGAGCTCTGCTGCGGTCAGCGGCTGTGAATAATTGAGGTTAATGTAGTCCAGGATCTTTTTAATAGAAGCAAGACTTTTGTTCTCATCCTTATCTGCGGGAGTGATGTAATTTCCCATGAGCATTTCGTAGAAAAAGCTGAAGAACAGAGCCTTTAATTTTACGAAATAATATGGCTTTTTTTCTTTATGGCAGGAATGGATCCTGTCAAAAAGCAGGCAGATATTCCCATAATTGTCATCAGATCTGGAAATAATATGGGTAAATTCCGCCTGATTATCCATCAACAGGGAAATGACACGTTCCTGACATAAATCTCCCGCCGGGCCTGACAGGAAGTTCAGGTCAAAAACAATACTCCGGAAATAAAGGATATTCTTCAGATCTGTTTTTATGCCATGGAGAACGCCACGGTTTACAATGATCAGATCACCGGCCTTGACGCGGAGGATCTCTTTGTTCAGACGGACCAGTCCGCTGCCGGATTCAATATAAATCAGTTCCATCTCGTCATGCCAGTGGTTGTAGAGAGAATGGAATATCTCGCAGTTGTCTGTATAGGTTTCTATGGGAAGCTCAAAGGAGCCATGAGAGCTTCGTTCTTTCAGGGTATCATCTACTTCAATCGTGGGAGTAACTGGCATGGAAAGCGCCTCCTTTTTTCAGAGATTTTTTATCTGTAGTAAGACAATGGAATCAAAAGTATTATTATGGTCGATCCACTGATAGGAGCCATTATATTTCTGGCAGATATCTTCAATAATAGAAAGTCCATATCCATGAGAACCCGGTTCTGATTTCGTAGTCTTATGTGTAAAACTCTGTAACGGGTTCTTGGTATTGTGCATATATATGGTAAGAAATCCGTTGGAAATGTTTGCAGACAGCCGGATTTCAGGATCAGGATTGCCGGAAGCGCTACAAGCTTCGATAGCGTTGTCCAGAAGATTAAAAAATATACTGCTCAGGTCAGTCGTATTAATGGAAATCTTTTTCGGTAAAAGGATTTCATAGGATACCTGGATATGTTCCTGTTCTGCACGAAGCCGTTTCCCTTCCAGGATTGCCTGTAACAGGTTATTCTGACAGTAAGGATGAAAACGATCCTTCTGAAAAGTCTGATTCAGATTTCTGATCGCAGTATCAGCCTGTTCATATTTTCCCTGTTCCAGAAGTATCTGGAAATCCTGAAGTTCCTGTACAGTTTTGGTCTGAAAATCCCGAGTATCCTGTCTGCGGATCTGAAGACTGTAATCCTGTTCCTGTTTTAATTGTTTCTGCTTTTGAAGACAAGCCAGTTCCATTTCAGTATTGGATTTCTTTAATACATCAGAAAGCACGCAGTATAAAAGAATACAGATAAGGATTATAAACACTGCCAGGATCAGAAACATATGATCAATTTTTTCTGTATAAATCGTAGACAGAAAATATAACAACTGGAATACAAAGAGGAAGAGAAATAAAGGAATCAATTTAATGTTCTTTTTCATGACTGCAATCCTCCTCTGGTTGTTTTTCTTGTGGTCTGCAATTAAGCCGGGACAGAACAGAAGCGGTATATGTTTCTGCTTCCTCATATTTTTTCATATCCATCAAATACATGACAGACATGATGTGATTCTCAATATCGTGATTCCATTTCCGGAGACTGGCATATTCATTACTTAACTGAACGGAATCATTTATCTGCTTTTTCATCAGCTCAATTTCCATTTTTTCTGTAAATATTCCCTGTGCTGTTGGGCTAAAGAACGGACTGCACGCAGAAACAACAGATAACTGCCGATGCATATGATCCAGTAAATGATGCTCAGAGCCAGAACTGCTTCGGGTTTTTTCTGAAGGGAAATTATAACATTGAGAAAAACCGGAGCGATCAGTGGCAGTAACAGTTGTAAAAAGGTGAGTATTTTCAAATAATCTATACACTGCCGCAGGATTTCTGATATTTTCCAGAGAAGAAACAGGCCAAGCAGGATGTTGGAGAGTTCGATAACGAAATATTCTGCAGGTGAACAGCTGGATATCAGGTTGTGCGGAGTATAGGTATTGGTCGGTATAAAAAGATTATGAAGTGCAATGAAAACACTGGTACATAAAATTTCCGGACAGATTATCAGCAGCTGGAAAATAAAATAAACAGCTAATTTTTTCATAAAAGATGCCTGAAATAAAAAAAGTGTTACAAGAAATGTTGTAAGCTGAAATACGATTGTAATTCCATTATGCTGTGATTCACGCTTGAACCAAAATAACAATGCCATAAATACTGACAGACATAAAAGCAGTGGAAGTGAGATCTTGCATTTGCGGGGCAGGATCCTGCAGCAAAAGTAAAACAGTCCAAAACACAGATAAAGGCTGGATAGAATACACAAAAATAAATTGATCATATGACTGCTCATTTACTGCACCTCCCTGTGACCGGCAAGCATCATGAAAGCAAACGCGTCCTTAAACTGCTGGTAATAAGATCTGCTGACAGGGATCTCTGTATTATCAGAAAGTATAATGCCCTTATGACTGTAAGTACGTACAGCATGAAGATTAACGGCAAAGCTGTTATGGCAGAGACAGAAATCTGGTTTCATTCTTTCTGTAAGAGCTGTCAGTCTTTCTTTTGTTGTATAGGTTCCTGTTCTGGTATAGATCGTGGTCTGCCTCAGATTTCGTTCCAGATAAAGAATATCGGAGCAGAGCACCTGATAATTGCGTGAATTTCCGGAGAAATACAGATATCGTGTATGCAGTTTCTCGAGCTTCTGGCACGCTGCTCTCAGAGCCAGAGGAAGATACTTTTCCATCTGCTGTTTATGGATAAAGTAGGCATGTTCTGTCTCATATACTGCGGTAGCATATTGTAGATACTGGCTGATAAAAATAATCTGAGTGTCCGGGCTGATATGGTTGATCTTTTCTGCAAGTGAGATGCCATTTACAGTGTCAGAACCAAGATCAATATCTGTCAGTACAATGGAATAAGGGCATCCATTTTCAGCAGCAGCCAGGAGAAATTCATCACCGGATGTGAAATGCGTTATTTCAAAAGCTCCCGGAGGATACTTTTGCAGAATAGTATGTATTATTTCATAATGTGAAGGGTTGTCTTCGCAGATTGCAAGTTTCAAAATTGGATTAAGCTCCTTTGGATTAAAGTGGTTGTAGTTTCTTATGTCGGTGACAATATCTGTCGGATATGCCAGATGGATAAAATGAACTGTATTTCCAATAATCATACTATAAAAAATAACGGGATGCAATTTGTCTGTGAGGAAGATTGGAAAAAATTGGTTAAATATGTAGTGAAATATAGTTGTTTGTGTGAATGCATGCGATTTCGGGAGTCTGTGTGATACAATCAGGATATGGAAACAAAGAAGCGATTTTAAAGATTTTGTACGTGAAAAAAATTATTATTCCTGGTACTTTCAAGCGCTGAATATAGAATATATGTGAAAGCGGTATTGTTTCCATGGGAGAAGAAAAATATTATAAGAATGACTGTCTGAAAATCATTATGGACATATATAAAGTGATTGGAAGTATCAGGAAACTTCTGGTAATAATACAAATGGCGAAGGAATAGACAGAGAGTGGGAATGGGTTAGCTTACAAGAACTTCCCATTCCTGCTTTTCTTTTTTCGTATAGATAATCGGTAAGATGTTCTCCGTAAAGGACAATCAGCCCCTTTATTATTTCTCAGAGTATTTTTCGATTACACAATTATGTGTTTTTTGCTTCTTATCATAAGAAATTCCAACAAGTAAAATATTGTCAGTATAATTTGCAACAGCCTCAGGGTACTGCCTGTTTTTTATCTGCCGGATTGCGGTTTGGGCATTTTGATTCCATTTTAACTCAACAACAAGTGCAGGGTAATCTCTGGAATATTCTAGCTTTGGAAGGTAGACAAAATCTGCAAAACCTCTGCCTGCAGGAAATTCACGTATAGGTTTAAAATAATACCGCATAGTGCTGAGATAACCGATGGACAGAATGCTGCTGAGGGAGTTTTCGTTGTTGTACTGAATAGCTGAAGCGTATTCATTGTGTATTTTTTCAATGGATCTGGCCACAGTGTCTGTGTCCATGTCCAGAGTGGCATCCAGCAACTCTGAGGATTCCTGCTGGAATGTCAGAAATTCATTCCATTTCTTTCGTTTAACAGCTTTGGCAAGTTCCTGACGGATTTCTTCGTTTGGAACAAATGCAGAATGAGTGTCCTGATCATAACCCAGATATCCCAGATGGATCAGGCAGGTAAGAATATCATCTCTGCAGGTAAAGTTCACCATATCATTCTGGAAAGTCGTAGGATCGATTTCTACGGAATTACCGGACAACATTTCTATAATGGCAGTTTTGAGTCCGTCAAAATCCATATTGATCAGAGGCACAATTGCTTCGTAGGTTCCGGTATCCGACCAGTAGCTTTGGAATTTATTCCAGATCATTAATTCTACTACTGCTTTAGGATTGTATACCTGATATTGCTCCAGCAGATAACCGTCATACCAGTGCTTGGTTTTGGAGAAATCCCGGTGGTATTTTTCGCAGAGCATTCGTACTTCTTCCTCCGTAAAGCCAATATATCTGGAAAAGATCCTGGCGTCAGTCATTGTAAACTCCGCAAAATTGTTCAGAGCTGACTGTGTTTTGATTTTTTTGATTGGAAGAATCCCGGTGAGGTAAGCCAGTTGAATATATTTGGTAGGTTCAGAACCTTTGAACATACCGCGGAGAAAGTTGATGTATTCCTCTTGGACTACCAGGTCGGTAGAGGCATCTCGGATTAAAACATCCCATTCATCAATAATTACTACGAACTTTTGACCAGTGGCAGTGTTAATGCAGGACAGAGCCTCAGGCAGAGAGCTTATGGAGTCAGGCAGAATTTCAGGGTAATAATTTCTTAATTCCAGAATCGTTTTTTCAGTGATGTAGGAAACTACATTCTCCGGACCGCCGGCTGGTTCCATACACCATTGAATATCCAGATGGATCACATCATATTGATTCAGATATTTCGTGAAATCAGGTGCCTGACCGATTTCCAGAGATGAGAACATTTCTTTGGAACTACAGCCTTTACAGTAATATGCAGTGAGCATATCTGCAGTGATAGATTTCCCGAACCTGCGGGGGCGACTGTTGCATATGAATTTCGCGGTGGTATCCATAACTTTATTTGTATATGCCAGCAAACCGGTTTTATCTACATAGATTTCTGAATTCAGTGCAACTTGAAAAGCACTGTTTCCGGAATTTACAAATCGTCCCATGGAAATGACTCCTTTCTGTTCAGTGTTTTCTTATCATGTATACTGCTTGGTTTCTTTGTTCTATTGTAAAATGCTATATTCAGAATGTCAATGAGACATGGCAAAGATATCTGAAGTTAAAGCAAAACCAGGGGATTGACAGCCACACAATAATCAGCTAAATTTCTGTATAGATATTGTGTTTTTATGAAGGGCAGGCGAGTTTATGTTAAAAGTGAAGTATCTTGAATCCGGAAATAATTTAAAGGCTGGAAATACGAAAAGAAAGAGGTATTTCTGGTTAGCGATAGCATTTATGGTAGTTTTGCTGTTGAGTATCTCTTATTCTCCGGTATTTGCAGAAGAAACAGATGATACAGGATGGGTTACTGAAAATTCCAATACATATTATACTGTTAATGGAAAACGTGTAAAAGGCTGGAGAAAGATTGATAAAAAATACTACTATTTTGATGCCAATTATATTTTGCAGAAAAACAAAATTGTGGGCTCAAAGCAAAAGGGATATTACTATGTGGATCGAAGTGGTGTCCGTGTTACAGCACCGGAGATTAGGTATGCGGTTTCATTTGTGATGAAAAACTCATCTCCAAAAGATTCAAGGAGTAAACGATTACGGGATTGCTTTGAGGCATTGTGCAAATATCAGTATTACAGAGGCTGGCTGGATAACGATATTTCTGCTGCTTCCATTTCGTCCTATGCCAAATATATGTTTCAAAATCATCGGGGAAATTGTTACAGATATGCTTCTTCACTGGCATATATTGCGAGAGTTCTGGGATATGACAGTCGGGTGGCAGCCGGAGGAGTAACCGCTTATGCACATAATAATTTATCTCCTCATGGATGGTGCGAAGTAAAAACCGGAAATACATGGAAAATGTGCGACTGCAGCATGCAGAATGCGCATAGAGACAGGAATCTGTTTTTGGTAACCCGAAAGGCATATCCTTTCAGACTTCGCTGTGATACAGTGTTTGTTATGAATATAAAAGGTGGAAAAGTTACCTGGAAATAAGGCAGGAGCTTCCAAAGAACAAAATGATCCTACAGGGGAGTAACAATGGAAGACAATTTTGAAAAATTAAATCTGCTTCTGGAGCAGGAACTGTGTGAGCTTGTGGATATTCCGGATGGTTTTACCGGACAGACGGAGAATGGAGAGTTACGTCTGATCTATCTGATGAATGATGCAGTGGAGAGCTTTCTGGTTTTGAAAAATGCCAGAATGACAGGAAATTATGTAAGGGACTACGAAGGGGAATTTGAAGGTTCTCTAGAGAAAGCGGACAGGGATTTATGTGAGGCAGAGTATATTCTGGTGGTTCATCAGGGGCGGAACGTATTTACTGTATTCTTTGAAGATATCTTGCTGGAAACACATTTGTACAACTATGGAGAGCTGGGACATTTCTGGGTGAAGGGCTATGAAAATCTCAGAGTAATGGAGTATCAGATCGCTATATTGCGTGATAAATATGAGTATCTGGGAGAAGAATATTGCACTGAGCAGGAACGAAAGCTGGCGATGCTGCGTGATTTTCCGCCGTTAAATTATCTTTTTTATCCTGCAGTACCGGAGAAGTATATTGTTCCGGTGGACAATCCATGGGAGGTAACAGCGGAAGCACTGGCAGTTATGCAGGAACTGGCAGAAGAAGCGGGAGATGAAAAACTGGGAAAAATGCTCAGGCGTTATGAAAAAAATCCGGATATATCAAATGCCAGAAAGATAGCTGGAATGTTTTGCAGGAGCAGTCATTTACCAGTGGTTACTTTGCTTGGAGAAAAAATCAGGGAAGCAGCTTCGGTCTACCCGGACAGAGATTTCGGGAAAGAAAAGAATCAGTATCTCTGTAAATTGCTGGCAGAGGCGGAAAGAAAAAGAAGTGAACTGCACCAAAAGAATGTGCAGACTATTATATACAGAGAAGAACCTTTCATTTATGACTGCGATTCTATATCGTTTCAGGTATATCTTGTGACGGTGAGAAAAGGTGTGTGGAAGCAGAAAATAATGGTTGAGAAAATGTAAAGTAGTCTGAACAGGAATAAAAAAGGGGTTATAATATCAATGGATAAAGATAAATTATTGGACTTAACAAGAGATTTTGATGCAGCGAAAGCTGCCTTTGAAGCATATCTGGATGAATATGACAGAGCGGATGATAAGATTCATCTGAAAATCGTACATACTTATGGAGTGGTTGATGCTGCAGAGGACATTGCCCGCCGTATGGGACTGGATGAGGAAGATATACAACTGGCGAAAGTGATAGGATTGCTTCATGATATTGGCAGATTTGAACAGATTAAACGATTTGACAGCTTTGAACCGGGAACTATGGAGCATGCAGCATATGGTGCACAGCTTCTGTTCGGACCGGAGAAAATGATCCGTAGATTTGTGAAGGATGACAGGTTTGATAGTCTGATCTGCACTGCGATTGAGAAGCACAGTGACTTTAAACTGGAAGGAATTACGGATGAGAGAACTCTGCTTCATGCGAAGCTGATCCGTGATGCGGACAAGCTGGATAACTGTCGTGTGAAGCTGGAAGAATCAATGGAAACACTTCTGGGAGTAGATGAGAAAGGTGCGGGAGAGGGCGTGATTGCTCCGAAAGTATGGGAATCCTGCATGTCAAAAGAATCTGTATTGTCTTCTGACCGGGTTTCGAAGGTGGATTATTGGGTTTCCTATATTGCACAGTATTATGATATTAATTTCCCGGAAACGTATGAGATTATGCGTGAGCATGATTATGTGAAAAAGATTGCAGACAGAGTTCCCTATGCACTTCCGGATACTAAAGAGAAGATGGATATTCTGGTAGCAGAAATGGAAAAATATATGGATGAAAGAATTCAGAATAAAAAGTGATCCGATGCCGGCGAAAATTTATACTGTGGATGCTATAAATAAGAAGACGAGAACGATTTTGCGGATATGGATAAAAAAGAAAAAAATCAGGAGAAATTCACCTGCGGAGAATTCGAATATCAGGTCATAAGAAGTGCCCGAAAAACCATGACTCTGGAGGTGCGCAGGGACGGAAATGTTATCGTCCGTGCACCGCTTCGAACCGGTCTGCCGCGGATTAAGAGATTTGTAAATCAGAAACAGGACTGGGTTCTGGAATGCCTGGAACGGACAAAAGAATATCGGGAACAGAAGCCACTGAGTGCAGGACTAAGCGAAGCAAAGCGAAATGTTTATATGCGAAAAGCAAAGGAAACGATTACAAAAAGGGTGGCTTACTTTGCCAGATTAATGGGTGTTTCTTATCGGAATATCACTATCAGAGAACAGAAAACAAGATGGGGAAGCTGCAGTAGCGAGAAAAATCTGAACTTCAACTGGAAACTGATACTTGCACCGCCGGAGGTGCTGGATTATGTGGTGGTTCATGAACTCTGCCATCTGAAAGAAATGAATCATTCGAAGGCATTCTGGGACGAAGTTGGAAAAGTAATGCCGAATTATGAGACGCATAAATTGTGGCTGAAAGAGAATGGTTGGAAATTATAGGGATATTATTGATATGCTGTAATTTTTTACAGGAAGTAATTTACCTAAACTACGAAGAGGTTATTTGATTATAAATAAGTGTATAATTTTATCCGCATGACTGTGGATTAAGGAGAAAAATGCTAATGAAAATGATAGGAGATCTGCACATTCATTCCAGATTTTCCATGGCAACAAGCAAGGAAGGCACGCCAGAGAATCTGGATTTCTGGGCAAGAAAGAAAGGAATTTCACTGATTGGAACAGGAGATTTCACACATCCGGTGTGGCGGGAAGAGTTGCAGGAGAGACTTATTCCGGAGGGCAATGGCCTGTACCGGCTCAGAGAGGGATATGTAAAAGAAGAGAGCAGGAAGTTTCCGGGGGAGGGAACACGATTTGTTGTTTCCGGGGAAATCAGTTCTATTTATAAGAAGAATGGAAAGACCAGAAAAGTACACAATGTAATCTTACTTCCAAGTCTGGAGGCAGCAGACGCCATGGCGCAACGTCTGGAGAAAATCGGAAATATTCATTCGGATGGTCGCCCAATTCTGGGCTTAGACAGTCATGATCTTCTGGAAATGATGTTGGATGTCTGCCCGGAAGGAATTCTGATTCCGGCACATATCTGGACGCCGCATTTTTCGGTTCTTGGTGCGAAATCAGGATTTGATTCTGTAGAGGAATGCTTTGAAGAACTGACACCATATGTACATGCGCTGGAAACCGGACTTTCCTCAGACCCGGCTATGAACTGGAGAATTTCCAAACTGGACCGCTATCAGCTTGTATCCAATTCAGATGCACACTCCCCGGCCAAACTGGGGCGTGAGGCGAATCTCTTAGATATTGACTGCTCTTATGAGGGGCTTTATCAGGCAATCCAGACTGGAGAAGGACTGGAAGGCACGGTAGAATTTTTTCCAGAAGAGGGAAAATACCATTTTGATGGACACAGAAAATGCGGTGTGTCATTAAGTCCGGTGGAAGCGGAACGTCTTGGCGAAATTTGCCCTATCTGCGGAAAGAAACTGACGATGGGTGTAGATCACCGAGTAGAACAGCTTGCAGACAGAGCCGAAGGTTTTGTAAAAGAAGACGGCAAAAAATATGAAAGTCTTGTACCTCTGCCGGAAGTAATCTCTGCATGTATGGGATATTCCACTGCAAGTAAGAAAGTACAGGGATGTTTTGAACAGATGTTGCAGACACTGGGAACAGAATTTGACATTCTGAGAAATGTACCGGCAGAAGATATCAAATCCTGCGCAGGAGAACGGATTGCAGAAGGAATTGAGAATGTAAGAACCGGAAATGTGAAAAGAATCCCGGGGTATGACGGGGAATATGGAAAGATTGAACTGTTTAATGAAAATTGAAATAGCGTAATGAATTGCATATAGTTGTATATAAAGTTTATGAAGTATTTTAGTTCTTTATAAGAAAGTACGGATGACTTATTTTGGGATTGGAAATTTGTCAGAAGAAAATGATTAGCGAGGAAATGACATATGAAGAAAGTAGGAATTATCTCAGATACTCACGGCCTGCTCAGGCCGGAAATTCTGAAAATCTTAAAAGACTGCGACTGCATTCTCCACGCAGGTGACGTAAACAAACCGGAAATCCTGGATACACTTCGTATGATGGGTTCCATTTATGTAGTTCGCGGAAACAACGACAAAGACTGGGCAGAGGGAATTGCAAAAACCTTACATTTCACCATTGAAGGCGTAAGATTTTTCATGACTCATAATAAGAAAGGTGTAGACTGGAATTTAAAAGACACACAGGTAGTAATCTTCGGACACACCCATAAATATTTCGAAAAAATAATAGACAACCGCCTATGGCTAAATCCGGGAAGCTGCGGCCCAAGGCGCTTTGACCAGGAAATCACCATGGCAGTAATGACAGTTGACAATGGAACTTATCAGTGGGAAAAAATTGCCATGATCCCTGAAAAGTAAGTTTACCACTGACCGATATGTGGTATATAAATGGTCGGGTTGAAAGTTTGGTCCTTCGCCATAAGGCGAGGGACTTTTTTCTAGTGTGCCAAGCATGGCACTAATCTAGTCAGTGAAAGTCTGACCACGGGTATTTACCGCCAAGTGTAGCGAAGCGCAAGTTGGTGTCAGTAATGTCATGGATGAAGGAAGCGCATAGCAAAGTTCTTGAGCCTACGTATAGAAACTTGATAAGGCAATGAGGTGGGTAAGGTTGCTAGACAAACTGAAGCCCTAAGGGTAAATAAGAAATCCTCTGACAGAGCAACGACGCAAAGGAAAATGAAGACAGAAAAATATAAGAAACTGTCCCGGATCAGAAACGGAGTGGAAACAATCCCATCCATCCTGCGGAGGAAATACCAGATAGACCATATGCTGGTAAGAGGGCTTCTCCCCACCAAGCTCCGTTTTGGGATAAAACTGGCAGCCTTGAACTTTAAGAAGCTGTTTGGATATCTGAACAGTGTGGATCAGTGCGCCTTAATTCCCCAAATCAGCTAACAGAGCAGAAATAGTGGTGCGTTTTCTTACCCCAAAACAGAGCCAACAGCGGATATTTGTTGTTTTATATGAAATTTTCAAGGAACATAGATTTCTATGGGCGATAATTATTATGTTTTGACACCCATATCATATTTTTAAAAATCATTCATGAAACAACCCTGTGCATAAAATTTCAAGTATTGACAAAAAAATACCAGTAACCACAAGGGTTGCTGGCTATATATTAAATGTTAAAGTGTCAAACTCAGGAGACGTACTTTGTTTTGGCGATTCAAGTACATGGGGATATAATCCGAAGGATGGCAGCCGTTTTCCGTGAGGAGTGAGATGGACGAGCGCCCTGCAGGAGCAGTTAAAAGATCAGGCAAAACAGTTCGCACCTGACAGTAAAAACCTGCTGATCTCTCCAATCTTTCTTGAGAACGGGTCTGGGAAAAAGGATTTAATCAGGAATTTTCGCCGGAATTCGTAGAAGTCGCCAAAAAGCTGTGAGATGTTTATGAGAAGATCGCAGAACAGTACGGAACAGACTTCTTCCGGGCGGCATACTATGTATAGAGTAGCGAAGAAGATCAGGAGCATATGAATGCAGAAGGACATAGAGTATTCGCGGGAGTGGTGGCAGAACATCTGAAAAGTACGTAATGAGTTGGAAAGCAGGAAAAATGTCCTTTACTTTTTTTACTGAACTTGATATAAAGAAGATGAATAGATTTTGCATTCCCATAGAGAAAGAAGTGGAAATTGTATACAAAATATATCAGCGAGATTTTACAGGAACTTCAGGAATGCCTGAGCAGCGGATCAACTGCGGAATTTGCCATGATAGGTCAGCTTATAGATCAGGCCGAAAAGATATTTGTAGCCGGTATGGGAAGAACTGGATATGTAATGAAGGGGTTTACCATGCGGCTTGAGCAAGCCGGATATGAAGCTTATTGGATCGGTGATACGAATACCCCCGCAGCAGGAAAGGGGGATTTACTTATTCTTGGAAGCGGAAGTGGCGAGACGGAAACACTTAAGGTGTATGCAAAAAAGGCAAAAGAACTACAGATACCAATTATTGTGTTTACGACATGCAGGGAATCGTCATTGCATGCAGACGCAGCTGTTGCAGTTGTGATTAATGCAGATGCGAAGTTTAAAGAGGATACAGAGAAAAAATCTGTTCAGCCAATGGGATCACTGTTTGAGGAGGCTTTGTTTATCAGCCTTGAGGCACTTGTGATCCAGTTGATGGAAAAAAGGGGAATATCGGAAAAAGAACTGAAAAAAAGACATGCGAATTTTGAATGAAAAAGTTCGGAAGATGTGTAAAACATCTGTCGAACTTTCTCGTATATAAATTCCTGTATTGTTATTCAAAGTGAAGAAGTGAAGTGTTATTTCGAAGTAAAGTTTTCAAAATGAAGTGGAAAAATTAAAAAACTATACAAATATAACAAACAAACAAAGAATTAAATGGATAAAGATAGTGTATATAGTGCAAAATGATGAAAAAAATATGCAAAATTTACTCCATAATTTTAATATGATATTCTAATTATGAAGTAAGAATTCAATAACTTACTGAAAATGTGGAGGAAAAAGTATGAATGAAATAATGGTGCGCATCAGATTTCAACTCCCATCTCTTCCGCGGGCAGAAAAGGTTGTGGCAGAAGCATTGCTGGAAAATCCGGAAGCAATTGCCAATTTTACACTGTCAGGTTTGGCTCATGAAACAGGAAGCAGTGATGCTTCGATTGTCAGATTTTGTAAAAGAATGGGGTACAGCGGGTACACAGAATTCAAACAGGCATTTTTATCAGCAGCAAATGAAGAAAGTTCAGAACGTCCTGAAAAAATAGAAGCGCAGGACGATATGGTGACAATACTGAAAAAAGTATTTCACAGCAATATGCAGACACTGACAGATACATTGTCATTGGTAACTCCAAATTACGAAAAAGCATTAAACGCTATGGCAAATGCAAAATCTATTCATTTTTTCGGTGTTGGAGACGCCTATGCAGTGTGTCAGCTGACGGATACGAAAATCAGCCGAATGGGTATTAACTGTTCTGCTTACAGTGATGTCATGATGCAGTTAATGACGGCAGCAAATTTAAAACCTGTAGATGTGGCATTTGCCGTATCCTATGAAGGCAGGTCAAGAAATGTGGTGCAGGCAATGCGTATTGCAAAAGAACAGGGTGCAACTACGATATGTATTACTAAAATGAACAAGTCTCCGTTATTAAAAGTGACTGACATCCCACTGTTTATTTCAACCAGTGATCTGACTTGCGGAAGAGACAAAGTGGCACGGCGTGTGGCAGATCAGGCCATACTGGATGCCTTGTTTCTTGGAATGACTTTGAGAAAAGGAAAAGAATACAACAAGCATATGCGAATGGTGCAAAATGCAATTGATTTAAACAAACTATGAGATCAGGAGGGATTTATGATGAACAAAAATGTAGTATCAAGATTGTTATGTGCAGGTCTTTCAGTAAGTATGATGTTATCTATGGGATCAGTAGTATTTGCAGATGATGACTGGACCATTGATGTAGAAGCGATGAAAGAAGAAGCTGCTGCAAAAGACAACAAAGATATTAAACTGGCATATGTGAGTATGAATCTTGCGAATCCATGGAATGCAATGGTAAAGAAGGGATTCGAGGCAGGATGCGAGGATCTTGGTGTTACTTATCAGGTTATTGATTCGGAATACAATGTTGACACACAGTTAAATGCACTGGAAAGTCTGGTAAATGATGGTTACAGCGGATTTACCTTTACTCCGATTGATACACAGGCAACTCTGGAAATTGTAGATAAAGCTAACGAAAGCGGCATTGCAACTGCATGCATTGCTCAGACACAGGAAAATGTAAAGCTCAGTTATACGTTGGACGAGTATGATTATGGACATACCATCGGAGAACAGGCGGCAGAATGGATTAAAGATACACTGGATGGAAAAGCACAGGTATGTATCATTTCACAGGACAATGTAGAGTCCGTTATTCCACGTGGTGATGGTGTGGAAGAAGCGTTAAAAGAGATCTGCCCGGACGTTGAGATTGTTGCAAGACAGGCTGGAGATACGCTGGAAAGCGGTATGAAGATTGTAGAATCCGTTCTGGCACAGTATCCGGATCTGAACGTTGTAGTTGGAACCAATGATTCCGGTGCAATCGGCGGATATCAGGCAATGGTAAATGACGGAAAAGAAGGAGAAAAATATGCTGTATTTTCCGGAGATGCAACAGATGAAGCTCTGACTTACATTGCAGAAGAAGACAGCATCTACCGGGGAACTGTAGATTTATTCCCATATAAGGGTGGTTATGAATCAGCATTTTACTTATATAAATACGCAACAGAAGGTATCCCGGAAGAACAGGAAACCGTATATCTTCCATATGTGAAGGTACCAAAGGCTGACGTGCTGGACGGAACCTATGAGTGGGATGGAAAATAAAAAGTAAAAAAAGATATATCCGGAGAAGGGGAAATGCCAGAGCGCATACCCCTTTCTCTTTAAAAAAGAGGAGACGCAAATGAACGATATAATATTGAAAGTAGATCATTTGTCCAAATATTTTGCATTAGTGAAAGCGTTAGATGATATCTCTTTTGATGTGCGAAGAGGAGAGGTTCATGCGCTCTGTGGAGAAAATGGAGCAGGCAAGTCAACATTTATAAAATTACTGACGGGTGCCTATGAACCTACAAAAGGAACAATTGAATTTGAACATAAGGTGTATGAAAAAATGACACCGAAGTTATCCATGGATTTGGGAATATCGGTTATCTATCAGGAGTTCAGTCTGATTCCATATCTGACAGTTGCAGAGAACATTTTTTATGGAAGAGAAATTCAGAAATATGGAATCAGAAACATAAAAGAAATGAATCAGCGTGCGGAAGAACTGTGTAAGGAAATGGGCGTTGATCTGGATGTAAAAACAAAAGTATGTGAACTGGGAGTGGCTTATCAGCAGATTGTGGAAATTATGAAAGCTGTATCGAAAAATGCCAGGTTTATTATCATGGATGAACCAACAGCACCACTGACCATCAATGAAACAAAGATTTTTTTTGACATCATTGAAAAACTCAGAGAAAAGAGAGTTACTATTATTTTTATATCGCACAGATTGGAGGAAGTATTTGAACTATGTGATCGCGTGACGGTATTTTGTGATGGAAGATATATTGTTACTAAAGATGTAAAAGATGTAACCAAGCAGCAGCTGATCTCTTATATGGTAGGACGTGAACTGACGGAATCCTACCCTGTGAATATCGCTGGAAAAGGGGAAGTGCTGCTGGAAGCAGATCATTTGACCAATAAGAGAATAAAAGAGATCAGTTTTCAGTTGAGAAAAGGAGAAATACTGGGATTTGGAGGACTGGTTGGAGCAGGACGTACGGAGGTGGCAAGAGCCATATATGGTGCCGATCGGATACTTTCCGGGAGACTGAAAAAGAATGGAGAAACTTTCTGCCCGGCAAACCCGAGAGATGGTCTGAAGCATGGAATTGGTCTGATACCGGAAGACCGCAAGAGGCAGGGTTTGATTCTGGGAATGTCAGTAAAGGAGAACACTGTTTTCAGCATCTATGATAAATGTACAAATACGGGAGTCATACAGAAATCAAAAGTAGAAAGTCTTGTGGATGATTATATAAAAGAATTAAAAATAAAAACACCAAACAGGGAACAGATTGCGAAGAATCTGTCTGGCGGAAACCAACAGAAAATTGTTCTGGCAAAAATGCTGGCAACAAACTGCGATGTGCTGATTTTTGACGAACCTACCCGCGGAATTGATGTGGGCGCGAAACAGGAGATCTATGCATTGATGACAGAACTGGCAAAACAGGGAAAAGGAATCATCATGATCAGCAGTGAAATGCCGGAATTGATAGGCATGTCAGACCGGATTCTGGTAATGAGCCATGGAAAAATTGTAGGAGAACTGGAAAGAACAGAGTACACACAGGAAAGAATTCTGGAATTTGCGTCTACAGAGAAAGAAGGAGTAGAGGAACATGAGTAAGAAAAATGATGTATTAACAAAAATGCTGGACTATGGAATCCTGATGGTTCTGATAATTCTGATTATCTTTTTTTCTGTTGCATCCAGCAATTTTCTCAGCATTAATACCTGTATGACAATTTTAAAACAGGTGTCCATTACCGGAATTACATCAGTGGGAATGTGTTATGTAATTCTTACGGGAGGAATTGATTTATCAGTTGGTTCCATTGCGGGTCTGAGTGCGGTAATAGCAGCACTTGTAATGCAGGCGGGAGCACCGGGAGTAATAGGATCTCTTGTTGCTTTACTGGTTGCGCTTGCAGTAGGAGCGCTCAATGGATTTTGTGTGACAAAGTTAAATATGCCGGCATTGATTGCAACACTGGGTACTCAGACAGCATTAAGAGGACTGGCATATATCGTTACAGATGGATTACCGGTTCACAGTTTCAGTAAAACATATGGTAATTTCGCAAAAACATCCATAGCCGGAATTCCACTTATGGTAATTCTGATGCTGCTGGTATTTCTGGTTGGAAAGTTTATTTTGGAAAGAACCACATTTGGACGTTATGTATACGGTGTTGGGGGAAATGAAGAAGCATCCCATCTTTCCGGTGTAAATGTCATGAGAGTAAAACTGATTGTATATGCTTTTGCCGGATTTTTATCAGGTATTGCAGGACTGGTATTACTTTCCAGAACCAGCAGCGGCCAGCCATCTGCCGGAGACGGATATGAAATGGATGCGATTACGGCAGTAGTTCTTGGCGGCGTAAGTCTGTCAGGAGGCGAGGGAAGAATTAATCAGGTAATGATCGGTGTAGTTCTGATGGGAGTGTTATCAACCGGGATGATTATGTGTGGCATCAATGACTATGTACAGAAACTGGTAAAAGGTATTGTTCTGATTCTGGCGGTTGCATTTATGGAATTTTCCGGAAAAGTAAGGAATCAGAGAATGGTTCAGAAATAGGAGGGGTGATATTGAAAAAATATACCATCGGAATTGATTTTGGAACATTGTCAGGAAGATGCCTTCTGGCAGATGTAGAGACTGGTGAGGAAATAGCCACCAGTGTGCTGGAATACAGGCACAGAGTAATGAGTGAGACTTTGCCGGATGGTACCAGACTTGGAGTAGACTGGCATTTGCAGCATCCTGGAGATTATCTGGATGTATTGAGGATCACCATAAGAGATGTAATAAAACAGGCGGAGATTAGGCCGGAACAGGTGATTGGAATCGGGATCGATACAACCGGCTGTACAATTTTGCCAATAAAAAAGGACGGAACGCCACTTTGTTTTCTGGAAAGATGGAAAGGCAGTCCCAATGCTTATGTGAAGCTGTGGAAACATCATGCTGCACAACCCTATGCAGATAAAATGACAGAGACAGCACTGGCGAGAAATGAAAAATTTATTCAGCGTTACGGTGGGAAAATATCCAGTGAATGGATGTTTCCAAAAATATGGCAGGTATTGGATGAAAGTCCGGAGATCTATGAAGATACGGATGCATTTCTTGAAGTGACAGACTGGATTGTGATGCAGCTGACAGGAAAACTGATTCGAAACAGCTGCGCTGCCGGCGCAAAAGCCTGCTGGCATAAAAAGGATGGATATCCGTCTTCGGATTATTTTAAAGCGCTGGATCCGAGACTGGAACATGTAATAGAGGAAAAAATCTGGGGACCGGTGCAGTCTATTGGCACCAGGGCAGGAGTTTTGAAAAAAACAAGTGCAGAACTCACCGGTATTCCGGAGGGAACACCGGTGGCAGTGGGGCATTTTGATGCTCACGGTGCAACTGTGGGAGCAAAAGTAACAGGTCCGGGACGTATGTTGATTATGATGGGAACCAGCAGTTGTCATGAACTGATGTGTACAGAAGAAAAAATGGTGCCGGGAATCTGCGGTTATGTGGAAGATGGAATTGTACCTGGGTATTTTGGATATGAGGCAGGACAGAGCTGTGTAGGAGATCATTTCGCATGGCTGACAGAGAATTTTCTCTCGGCGTCTTATGAAAAAGCAGCAAATGAACAGGGAATCCATATTTATGAATATTTAAACAAACTGGCCGCAAAGAAAAAAGTGGGGGAAACGGGACTTCTGGCATTGGATTGGTGGAATGGAAACAGAAGTGTTCTGGTAGATGGAAGCCTGTCCGGAATGATGCTGGGATTTACATTAAATACCAGAATAGAAGACATGTACCGGACATTGATAGAAGCAACTGCGTTTGGTACAAGAAAGATCATTGAAACATTTGTGGAATATGAGATTCCAGTGGATGAGATTATTGTGGCAGGGGGAATTGCTCAGAAGAATCCGTTTATGATGCAGATTTATGCAGATGTAACGGGACGGCCGATCAGAATTGCCGGTTCCAGACAGAACGCAGCATTATCTTCCTGTATCTGGGGAGCGTTGGCAGCAGGAAAGGAAGCCGGTGGCTATGACAGTGTAGACGAAGCGGCAGAACGGATGGGAAATCTTCAAGATAAGACGTATTTTCCAAATGTTGAAAATAAAAAAGAATACGACAGATTATACAGAGAATACGAACTGGTGCATGACTATTTTGGCAGAGGACAGAATGATGTTATGAAGCGGCTGAAAAAGCGCATGAATCAGTGTATTCAGGAAACGGAGGAAAAATGATATGTTAGAGAAATTGAAGCAGAAAGTACTGGAAGCCAATCTGGATCTGGTAACAAAACAGTTAGTGATTTCCACATGGGGAAATGTTTCGGGTTATGATCCGGAGACAGAGCTGGTAGTAATCAAGGCAAGCGGTGTCCATTATGATGTGATGAAGCAGGAGCATATGACAGTAGTAGATCTGGATGGAAAGGTAGTAGAAGGGGAATATACACCATCCACGGACACTGCAACTCATGTAGCGCTGTATAAGGCATTTGCAAAGTACGGAATCAGGGGAATTGTGCATACACACTCCCAGTATGCAACGATGTGGGCACAGTTTGGCAAGGATATACCTGCTTACGGAACAACGCACTGTGACTATTTTTATGGTGATATTCCATGTACGAGATTGATGACTCCGGAGGAAATTGCCGGAGAATATGAAAAGAATACCGGGGATGTCATTCTGGAAAGATTTGCAGAACTGGATTGCAGAAAAATGAATGCAGTTCTGGTACATAGTCATGGACCGTTTGTGTGGGGGACTTCACCAAAGGCAGCAGTATTAAATAGCCAGGTTTTAGAATATATTTCTAAAATGGCATATTGCAACTATACGATATCGGACGGAAAGCTTTCCAGAATACAGGAAGAACTGAAAAATAAGCATTACAACAGGAAATTTGGAGAAGACGCATACTATGGACAGGGTAAAAAATAAAACAGGCTTTGACAGTGTAAAAACAGTATTACAAAAAGAAGCGGCAGAAATACAGAAACTGGCAGATCATTTGAATCAGGATGATGTGAACCAAATGCTGTTACTGTTAAATGAATGCAATGGAAAAGTAATTACCTGTGGATGTGGAACTTCCGGGGCTGCAGCAAAAAAAATAGCTCATACGTTGAACTGCATTAACAGACCTGCATTTTTCCTTTCTCCTTCCGATGCATTACATGGAGGTATGGGAGTACTACAGAAAGATGATTTGATCATTTTCTTCTCCAAGGGTGGGCATACAGTGGAACTTGAATCGATGATAGACAGTTGCAAAAAGAAGGGGATCAGGACGGTACTGGTTACGGAGACGGAGGAAAGTAATCTGGCACAGAAAAGCGACTTTTTATTAAAGATAAAGATTGACAGAGAGCCAGATGCTTTCAACATGCTTGCAACTGCAAGTACCCTGGCTGTAATTGCATTATTTGACGCAATGTCCATTACTCTGGCAAATCATAATGGATATACGAAAGAAGAATTTCTTGTGATCCATCCGGGCGGAGAAGTGGGAGAAAGACTTTTCGCACAGACAGGAAATTAAAGAAGGGAGAGAACAATATGGCAAAAATGTCGCTTTCCCTGTTCGCAGCAGATATTCTGCAAATGAATGAGGAGCTGCAGCAGACAAAACGTTCAGAAATTACATCATTTCATGTGGATATTATGGATGGACATTTTGTACCATTATTTGGATTGAATCCAGTCTGGCTGAAACAGATAAAAAAAGTCTATTCCATTGATCAGGATTTCCATTTTATGGCATATATGACAAAAGAAATGCTGGAGCCTTATTTTTCACTGGAACCGGTAGGAATCACCATTCATCTGGAAGCAGGGAAGAAAAAAGAAAATCTGGAAATACTTCAGCAAATAAAAGAAAAAGGTATACGTGCCGGAATTGCCATATCACCGGAAAGTGAATGGGAAGAAATAAAGCCCTATCTGGACGAGGCAGAAGAAATACTGGTAATGAGTACCGTACCAGGAAGAGAAGGATCTGTATTTATAGAGAGTACATACGAAAAGATCAGGTGTATCAAACATCTGATAACAGAACAAAAGAGAAACACAATGTTAAGTGTGGACGGTGGGCTGAATCTGGAAAGAGCATTGGACTGTATCAGAAACGGTGCAGACCGAATCATTATGGGGCGGGCTTTTTTTGGTAGTAACCAGAAGAAAGAGCTTGTAAAAGAAATCGTGGAGGCATAAATGTCAGGAGACAGAGGAACGCAAAAATCTCTGTCTCCTGATGCTTATTTTTCCGTTTCGGTTTTTGTCTCTGAGCCAAGTCTTCCGGCAAGGAAGATACTGGTCGGTCCATCAGCTCCGCTAATGATAGCTGTGGAGGTCGTATCATCGGCAGAAGTTTCTGCATTTTCTGTATCTACATCGTCTTCTGTCCGGACAGAATCCCAGCCGATATTGAATCCAGTCAGATTCCAGTTCTTATTGTGGGTTGCAAAAAGAAAGACCACGTCGTTATCTGTGGAATCATCGCTTTCCGGTGTAGCGGAAAATTCCGTTTTCTCTGTGGTGTTTTCAGAAGCACTTCCGTAGTATAATAGATGTCCATATCGGTAAGCTGAGTATCATATTCATCTGTTTCCGAATCAATTGCAGTTTCTATGATTGTCTGTGTGTTTTCATGATCCTGTGGCTTTGCTTTGGTATCGTCTGGTTTATTGGCGGCAAATACCGTCAGAGAAGAACACTGCAGAGCAGCACTTAAGCAAATAATTTCATGTTCATCGTAAAACTCCCTTCATGCATGAAAATTATTAGGCGTTTGCGAAATGCCAAACACCGCATAAATACGGCGTTTTTTTGTTGTTAAAATAAAATATCTCCTCAAGGTTTATGGTAAAAGAGAAAGCAAAAATTGTTCTTGATACTCCGGTCAGCCGTGAGGCAATCCGAAGAGCCTTAAAAAAAACAAACTTCGACCTTACAAAAACGACTACTGGTGCATCCCCCAAAAAGATGATGCCGAATTTATAGCATGTATGGAAGATGTCCTTGATGTATATGAACTCGCATACAATCCTGAAAGACCAGTTGTATGCATGGACGAAAAGCCTTACCAGTTACTGGGCGATGGAAGGAAACCACTGCCCATGCGTCCGGGTGACAATCAGAAAACAGATTCGGAATATGTCAGGAATGGTATCTGCAGCATATTTGCTTTTATCGAACCGCTTGGAGTCACTCATTATGTCAGCGTGCGAGAACATCGTACTGCCTTTGACTGGGCAGAAGAGATAAAATATCTCGTTGATGTCATGTATCCTGATGCAGAAAAAATAATTCTTGTTATGGATAACCTTAACACCCATAAACCGGCGTCCTTGTATAAAAGGTATCCAGCAGATGAGGCAAGACGGATTATCAAGCGTTTGGAAATTCTCTATACACCCAAACATGGAAACTGGCTTGACATTGCAGAAATAGAACGGAATGTAATGACCAGACAGTGTTTGTCACGAACGATTGAAAACATTGCAAGTCTTCGTGAAGAGTTAGCTGCGTGGGAAGTCGAGCGTAATAAAGTCGCAGCAAAAGTTAATTGGTAGTTCCGAACTGCTGATGCAAGAGTGAAGTTGAGTTCATTGTATCCTACGTTTACAACAGCTTCCGAATAGGAAGTTGTTGTAATGCTAAATATCAATGTGCCGGCACACTGGTGGCAGAACGGTTTAGTGACAGGGTTAAATACTTTTTTACACTGAATGAACCACAGTGCTTTGTGGGTCTTGGATTTCTGAATGGAGAACATGCACCAGGTCTGAAAGCACCTCTCAGGGACACTTTTGAAATGGCACATAATGCGATGAAAGCACATGGAAGAGCAGTTCAGATGCTCCGACAGTATGGAAAACAGCCGCTTATTATTGGTCATGCACCTACATGCGGGATGTGTTATCCTGAGACAGAAAAACCGGAGGATATTGAAGCAGCAAGACAGGCTATGTTTTCTATGCAGTCAGATGACAGAAACTGGACATGGTGTATCATGGTGGTCGGATCCGGTTCTGCTTGGACATTATCCGGAAGAGGGTATGAAACGTTATGAAGCATATCTTCCGCAGATCATGGATGAGGATATGAAGCTGATTTCGGAACCGATTGATGTTTACGGACAGAATATCTACAATGGGAGATGCGTTCGTATGGGAGCAGACGGAAAACCTGAAGATGTGAAACGTTATGAAGGTTTCCTGAAAACAGCAATTGACTGGCCGGTAACACCGGAGGTACTTTACTGGGGACCTAAATTCTTATACGAACGGTATCAGAAGCCGATGTACATTACGGAAAACGGTATTTTCAGTGGTTGCTGATGGATAATTTTGAATGGTCAAAAGGTTATTCGGAACGTTTCGGACTTATATATGTAGATTTCAGAAATCAGCAGCGGATTCTGAAAGATTCCGCATACTGGTATCGAGATGTAATACAGACGAATGGAGAAATGCTGTAAGAAAGTACAGAACAGAAAAAGACTTCTTTATCGGAAATTGGTTGTAATTTTCGAAAAGAGGTCTTTTCTTTGTTTCTTTTGCCAGTTTTTTCTTTTCTGTTTTGGCGGTTTTGTATAACTTAAAAAATTAAGTTGACTGGAAATTAAAAATTAAGTATACTGACAGAGAAAAGAAACGGAAAAATCCATCCAACACAACGGATGAAACAATTTTCGCAGAGACTGCATAACAGAAAGGAGCAGAAATGGCTGTTCAGTTTAATGAAGACAAGAAAATCTTCCGTCTGGATACGGAAACAAGTACTTACTTAATGGGATTAACTCCGGAGGGATATCTGGGACATATTTATTACGGAGACCGCTTATATAAAGCAGCAGAGAATTATATGCTGCGTATGGAGGAGCCACCGTATACACCATCTGTAAACAAAAGAGAGAAATCTTCTTTTCTGGACAGTTTTCCAATGGAATACCCGACCGGAGGAATCGGAGATTACCGTGAAAGCTGCCTGAATGTGCGCAATGAAGCTGGTCAGATGGGATGCGAAATCCACTATGTTTCCCACGAAATTTATAATGGGAAAAAAGCTCTCAAAGGACTTCCGGCATCTTTCGGTACAGAGGAAGAAGTACAGACTCTGGATATCCTCTGCGAAGACGAGATCCTGAGATTGCAGGTAGTGTTAAGCTATTCTGTATTTGAAAAAGAGAACGTGATCACCAGAAGTGTGAAATTAATTAATAAGGGTGATCAGAAGCTTAAAATTGAGAAAATCTACAGTGCATGTCTGGATATGGACAACGAGAACTTTGAGATGTTGACACTTCATGGTTCCTGGGCAAGAGAGCGTCACATTCAGCAGGGACCGCTCCGTTATGGAAAACAGATGGTATCCTCTACAAAAGGAGAATCCAGTCATCAGGAGCATCCCTTTGTGGCTCTGGTAACACCGGGAACCACTCAGCAGCAGGGCAAAGTTTACGGAATGCATTTCGTATATTCCGGGAACTTTATCGGACAGGCAGAGTTAAACCAGTTTGATTCTGTACGTACAGTTATGGGTATCAACAAAGAAGAATTTGGCTGGATCCTGAAAGCAGGAGAAGAGTTCCAGGCACCGGAAGTTGTTATGACTTATTCTCATGAAGGTCTGGGAGAAATGACCAGAAGCTATCATGATTTCTACAGAAACCACATGATCAGAAGTAAATATCTTCATAAGAAGAGACCAATCCTGATCAACAACTGGGAAGCTACTTACTTTGATTTTAACACTGATAAGCTGTTAGATATCGCAAGAGAAGCGAAGTCCTGCGGTATTGAGATGCTGGTTATGGATGACGGCTGGTTTGGCGTGAGAAACAGCGATAACTGTTCTCTTGGCGACTGGAAGGTCAACACAGATAAGATCACAGGTGGTCTGAAACATCTGGTAGATGAAGTAAATAAGATCGGTCTTGAGTTTGGTATCTGGTTTGAGCCGGAGATGATTTCTCCCAACTCTGATCTTTACAGGGCGCATCCGGAATGGGCAATCCAGATTCCGGGAAGAGAAGCAACACAGAGCAGACAACAGTACGTCCTTGATCTTTCCAGATCAGAAGTACTGGATTATGTATATGAGAGCGTGGCTTCTATCTTAAGAAGTGCCAATATTGCTTATGTGAAATGGGACATGAATCGTCAGTTAAGTGACCTGGGAAGCACTTATCTGGGAGCGGAAGAGCAGCAGGAACTTTTCCATCGTTATGTTCTGGGCGTTTATGCACTGCAGGAGAGACTGGTTACAGAATTTCCTGATCTTCTTTTGGAAAACTGTTCCGGAGGTGGTGCACGTTTCGACCCGGGTATGTTATACTATAGTCCACAGATCTGGTGTTCTGATGACACAGATGCCATCGAGCGTCTGATGATCCAGGAAGGAACTTCCCTGATTTATCCGCTGTCCACCATGGGTGCTCACGTCAGCGACTGCCCGAACCATACAGTTGGCAGGGTAACACCTTTTGAGACAAGGGGGCATGTGGCACTGGCAGGTACTTTTGGATACGAACTGGATGTGACAAAGATTCCGGAAGAAGACAGAAAGATGATTCCGGAGCAGACAAAGATGTACCACAAATATCATGAACTGGTACGTGAGGGTGACTACTACAGAATTGCTTCCTACAGAGAGAATCATCTGTATGATTGCTGGGCAGTAGCGGCCAAGGATAAGAGAGAAGTTCTGGTAACTTATGTGCATGTACTCAGCACACCCAATGCCCACAGCAGAAGAATCTTCCTGCAGGGATTTGATCCGGAGGCTGTTTATGCACTTGAAGGGACAGAGGAGAAATATACAGGTGAAATGCTGATGAAGTGTGGATTCCTTGTAAAAGGATTCTGGGGAGATTTCAGGAGTAAGCTGTATCATTTTATGAAAGTAAACGAGTAAGAACTGGAAAATACTGTTTGAACACAGGTCGCGAAGCGACTGCGTTCATGAGCAAGTAGCGAAGCGGATTGCGAATGTCCGCTTTACGTTTGATCGTATTGGGACGAGAAAGTCATGAGTGCAAATGTTTTCCCGTTACAGAACATTTTACTTAACCGTGCAGTATGAGAAACAGTAAATAAAAACAAGAAAGGAAATGTAATGGGATGGGGAAAGTAAGAATGGCAGATATTGCCGCAAAGGTAGGAGTCAGTACAGTAACTGTCCACAATGCTCTGGCCGGCAATAAGGGTGTCAGTGATGAGATGAGGGAGAAAATCCAAAAGGTGGCAGATGAGCTGGGGTATCATCAGATGACTGCAGCAGCCAAGCGTGAACGCAACAAAGGCGGTCTGCGAAATATCGGAGTTATCATTTCTGAAAAATATCTGGCTGCATATACTACATTTTACTGGAAAATGTATCAGGAGCTTGCAATGGTTGCTACTGATAAGAACTGTATGGCAGCAGTGGAAATCCTGAAGCAGGATATGGAGGAGAATTTTATCCTTCCGAGAATTCAGGAAGAACATACCGTAGATGCTATGATCGTGATGGGAGAAATCAGTAGGGAATACATTCATTTTATGAAGAAACATACTGATGTGCCGGTAATATTTCTGGATTTCTATGACAAAGAGCTAGCTAAAGATGCGGTTATTGCGGATAATTTCTATGGAATGTATCTGATGACAGGATATCTGTTTGAACAGGGATTTACGAAGATGGCGTATGTTGGTTCTGTTCATGCAACCAGCAGTATTATGGATCGTTACTGTGGTTTTTATAAAGCGCAGTTAGAACATGGGCTGGTTCTTCCGGAGGAATGGCTGATCGAAGACCGTGATGAAAAAGGTTCTATGAATATTAAGCTGCCACAGCATATGCCGGAAGCGTTTGTATGCAATTGTGACCTTGCTGCCGGAATGCTGATCCAGGAACTGGAGAAACAAGGGTATCGTGTACCGGAGGATATTTCTGTAGTCGGTTTCGATAATTATCTGTATCCTGGCTTTACGGATAAAAATATCACCAGCTACGAGGTAAATATTCAGGTAATGGTAAAAGTAGCACTGGAAAAGGCATTGAAACAGATTAAGAACCCGGATTCAGGACGAGGCTTGAGTATTGTTTCGGGAAAGATTGTAGAAAAGGAAAGTGTACGAAAAAGCTGTAGAGAAAGTTGAAAAAACTAAAGACAAAATTAAATATAGGAATATGAAACATAAAAAATAAGCTGTTAAAGATTAAACGTTAATAATTGCGACTCACAGGAAAATCAAGAAAATTGGTTTGACTGTGAGTTTTTTGTTGTGAAAATATACAAAAACGGAACTTAAATATTTCGTGGTATTAACAAAATTAATTATTTAAGTATTTTGTACTTGATATTTAAGCTAATTATGGTAAGATTAAATCAACTTAAACGTAAGGCGAAGTTAACAAGGAGTTTCGCAGAATACCCGAGAGTATGCAAGCTCAAAATCGAAAGGAGAGAAAACATGAAAACAAGAATGTTAAGAAAAGCTGTTGCGACAACAGTAGCTGCAACAATGGTTTTATCTGTTCCGGTTTATGCAAAAGAGGATGAGAAGGTAACAATTGACCAGATCGAACTTGGAAAAGATTACACAGATATCAAAGCTGACCTGAAATTCCTTACCCACAAGACAGATGTTGTGGATACTGTATTCAAAGGATATGTGGAAGAGTTCCAGAAGCTGTATCCGAATGTAAATATTGAATATGAAGGAATCACAGATTATGCAAATGATGTTACCATGCGTCTTTCAACAGGAGACTGGGGAGACATCTGTATGGTTCCTACTACAGTAGATAAAGATGAACTGGAAAATTATTTTGTAAGTTTCGGAGATAAAGGTTCCCTTTCAAAGATCTATGAAAGTAACATGTTGAACAATTTTGCATTCGGTGATCAGGTTTATGGTGTTCCGTCCATGGCGAATGTACAGGGAATTGTTTACAACAAGGCAGTGTTTAAAGAAGCAGGAATTACAGAGCTTCCCAAAACACCGGATGAGTTCCTTGATGATCTTCAGAAAATCAAAGATAACACAGACGCGATCCCAATGTATACAAACTTTGCAGCAGGATGGACTATGACAGCATGGGATTCCTACATTGACGGCGGTGCAACAGGTGATCCGGATTTCGTAAACAACGTACTCTGTAAAGGAAAAGATCCATTCTCTGACAGAGGAGACGGAACTGGCCCATATGCTGTTTACAATACACTTTATGAAGCTGTAAGCAGAGGCCTTACAGAGGATGACCCGACAACAACTGACTGGGAAGGAAGCAAAGGTATGCTTAACAATGGTCAGATCGGATGTATGGCACTTGGTTCCTGGTCTGTAACACAGATGCAGCAGGCAGGTGATCATGCAGATGATATCGGATATATGACATTCCCGATCACAGTAGATGGCAAACAGTATGCAGCAGCAGGCCCTGACTACTGTTACGGAATTAACTGCAACAGCTCTGAAGATCAGCAGATCGCAGCAATGTGTTATATAAAATGGCTGGTAGAAGAATCTGGATATTCCCAGAGTGAAGGTGGCCTTTCTATTGTAACAGGCAGTGAATATCCTGAAGCTTTAAAGGATATGGAAGGTGTAGAGCTTGTTGTTAACAATCCTGCTCCGGAAGGGGAAGAGAATTTATGGAATGATATCAACAATGATTCTGAGCTTGGTATTAATGTATCCGGTGCTGTTCCTACTGAAGTTGTAGAGTCTGCAGTTACAGGAGAAAAGACAATGGATGATCTGGTACAGGAATGGAATGAACAGTGGACATCCGCACAGGAAAATAACGGAATTACATTTGAATAAATACCTGTGATCCTTTACAGGAGGTTTTGGAAACATTACAAAAGGCAGGGTGAAAGATCCCTGCCCTTTCTTTAGGAGAAAGGAGAGAAATTCATGAAACAGAAGAATGGATTTGTTCGCTGGATACAATCAGGAAAAGTAAACCGTAATCTCTGTATTTTTACATTTATGCTGGTACCACTGCTCCTGCTTATTGTATTTACCTATATTCCATTTGGAAAAATGGTACAGTTCAGTTTTTATGATATGAAATATATCGGAGCACGTAAATTTGTAGGCTGGAAAAACTATATTGATGTGTTTACCAGAGATGACTGTTTCCGGGCTTTGAAAATCAGTATTTACTACATATTTGCCTCTTTTATCCAGTTGGGACTTGCCCTTTATTTTGCAACTATTCTGAGTTTCAAAACAAAATGCAGCGGTTTATTCAAAGGATTTATGTTTTTCCCATACCTGGTATGTGGTATTGCAGTAGGTTTCGTATTTAAATTCTTCTATACCAGAGGCTTCGTTCTTGATACCGTACTTCAGTGGTGCGGCTTTCAGCTGGACAATCTTCCTTATTGGCTGAAAGATACACGTATTAACAATATTTCGGTAGCTGCAACCTCTATCTGGAGATATATGGGACAGCAGATGGTACTGTTTATCGGTGCGATCATGTCTGTAGATTCTTCTCTTTATGAAGCAGCCGAGATTGATGGCGCAAATGGATGGGCGAAATTCCGTTATGTAATCCTTCCAAGCATTAAAACAATCGTTGTATTAAATATGATTCTTTCCATTACCGGTTCTCTGAGCGTATTCGAGCCACCTTATGTTATTACAGGCGGTAACTTTGGAACAGGAAGTTACTTTGTAATCATGAATAAACTGGCGCATGAAAATCAGAAGGTTGGTCTTGCATCTGCAATGGCGATTGTATTGCTGGTCCTGATCATGATCGCTACAGCTATCCAGAAAGGGGTTGAAAGGTACTTCTTTGGAGTTGGTGATCAGGAAGCAATCAGAACAGTCAGGAAGCGTGAGAAACGTCTGGCTATGGAAGCGAAAGGGGGCGCACACTAATGACAGCAGCGAAATTAAAAAAAGGAATCCTGGCTGTGCTAAAGTATTTCACTTTGATCCTAGGTGCATTTGTGTCAATACTTCCGCTGGTTGTGTGTGTGATCACAGCGTTTAAAAGTCCGGAAGAGTATGCTTCCACCAATGTTATGACACTTCCCAAGAGCTGGACATATGTTGAAAACTTTATCCAGGCATGGAAACAGGCAAACATGGGTGTTGCTTTCAGAAACTCTTTTATCATCCTGGTATTTGTACTTGCCGGTTCTATCCTGACAGGCTCTATGATCGCATATGTACTGAGCCGTTTTAAATTCAAAGGAAACGGACTGATCAGAAGTTTGTTCCTTTTTGCATCCCTGCTTCCTGGTATTGCCATGCAGGTATCCGTATATCAGATCATGTACACCATTGGATGGATCAACTTCCTTCCTGGATACATCATAATGATGTGCGGAACAGATATTATATCTATTTACATATTTATCCAGTTCTTTGAAAATATCTCCACTGCACTGGATGAATCAGCAATCATGGATGGATGTACCTACTTTGGTGTATTCTTCCGAATTTTATTCCCGCTGCTGAAACCGGCAATCATAACAGTTATGATCCTGAAAGGTGTTGGCGTATATAACGAATACTATAATGCGAACCTTTACCTGCAGGACAAAAACCATCTGGTTACAGTAGCTACTTCACTTTTTAAATTTACAGGACCGCTGGGAAATCAGTACAACTACATCTGTGCAGGTGTCATTATCACTATGCTTCCGGCTCTGATCGTGTTTATTCTCTGCCAGAAACAGATTTACAGTGGATTGACACAGGGTGCTGTAAAAGGCTGATATTACAACTAATAATAACTAACAGGAGGATTATTTAAATGAGCGAAGTAAAGATTATCGGACCAAACGTTCCTAATATGCCATGGCAGGACAGACCTGCTGACAAAAAAGATAAATCAGAAATCCCGGTATGGAGATACAGCGAAAACCCCATCATCGGACGTAATCCATCAGAAGGTGTTGCACGTATTTTTAACAGTGCGGTTATGCCATATGAAGGAGAATTCATCGGTGTATTCCGTGGAGAACAGACAAACGGTATTCCATATATCTATCTTGGAAGAAGCAAGGATGCCATCCACTGGGATTTTGACAAAGAAAAAATTCCTTTCAAGGATGAAAACGGAAATGATTTTATGCCGAAATATGCATATGATCCAAGACTGGTAAAAGTAGAAGATACTTATTATATCATCTGGTGCCAGGATTTCTATGGTGCAGCGATCGGTGTTGCAAAAACACAGGATTTCAAAACCTTTACAAGAATTGAAAATCCATTCCTTCCATTTAACAGAAATGCAGTTCTTTTCCCGAGAAAGATCAATGATAAATTCATGATGCTTTCCCGCCCAAGTGACAGTGGACATACCCCATTTGGTGATATCTTTATCTCCGAGAGCCCGGATATGGAATACTGGGGTAAACACCGCCATGTAATGGGAAAAGGAAGCGAATGGTGGCAGAATGTAAAAATCGGTGGCGGTGCAGCTCCTATCGAAACTTCTGAAGGATGGCTCCTTTTCTATCACGGTGTAACAGGAACCTGTAATGGATATGTATACAGCATTGGTGGAGCAATTCTTGATATTGACAATCCATCTGTTGTGAAATACCGTTGCGATACTTTCCTCCTCACACCGGAAGAATGGTATGAAGAACGTGGATTTGTTCCAAATGTTACATTCCCATGCGCAACGATCCATGATGCAGAAAGCGGAAAGATTGCTATCTATTATGGATGTGCAGATACTTATGTAGGTCTTGCATTTACAGAAGTTGATGAGATTGTTTCCTATATTAAAGAACACAGTGTTGTGACAGAAGAAGATACTGAGATCGGAAAGAGATAATCAACCTATAATTATAAAACAGGATGAGACAGGGGCGTCGTGCCATGTGTGATGGCGTGAGGCTCCTGTTTTGCCTTATCGGTTGGTCAGAAATATGGGAGATTATGAGATTATAGAAGACAGAGGGCAGGAAGAATGATAATTTTAGCAGATCATAAGAAATTGATTTACAGTGGAAGAATTGACTGGAGTAATCCGCTGGAACCGATTTTTGTATTTCCGTGTACATTTGTAAAAATGAAATTTACAGGAAACGTTTTGAAAGTTCATGTGAAGAACCGTAATGCTTATTGGAACAATTATCTGGGAGTGATCCTGGATGGGAAACAAAGTTCCGTTCTTCTTCCGAAAGACGGAGAAGCGCTGCTTGATATTCCGGTAAAGGGAGCAGAGAAAACGGAACATGAAGTGATGATTTTCAAGAGACAGGATTCCTGCCATGAACTTACTTTCCTGGGATTTGAGCTTGATCAGGGAGCAGAAATCATGGATTCAGATCCATTGCCGGAAAGAAGAATCGAAGTGTATGGAGATTCTGTATCAGCAGGAGAGGTATCTGAGGCTGTGGACTACACGGGAAAAGAAGACCCGGAACATAATGGCGAATATTCCAACAGCTGGTATTCCTATGCATGGATGACTGCGAGAAGATTGAATGCGCAGATTCATGATGTTGCTCAGGGCGGAATTGCTCTGAGGGATCATACAGGCTGGTTTTATGAACCAGAAGCAATCGGAATGGAGACAGCCTGGAATAAAATACATTACAATCCACTGTTTGGAAATGCAACAGAGTGGGATTTCTCCAAATATACACCGCAGGTGGTAATTGTGGCGATCGGTCAGAATGATAATCATCCGGACGATTACATGAAAGAAGACTACAACAGTGAGAGATCAAAGCAGTGGAGAGAGCATTATAAGGCATTTATAGAAGGGCTGAAGAAACAGTATCCGGAAGTCAAAATTGTCTGCTGCACAACCCTGCTCTGCCATGATGAGTCCTGGGACAGATCAATCGGGGAAGTTGTGAAAGAACTGGATCATCCAGACATTACCCAGTGTCTTTTCACACGAAATGGAAAGGGTACTCCCGGACATCTGCGTATCCCGGAGGCAGAGGAAATGTCTCAGGAGCTGGCTGCTTATATAGAGAAACTGAATGTGAAGGGATGGGAGAAGTGATGGAAAAGATAAATCTTTCAAGACTGAAAAACTGTATGGCAAGAGCACAGAGAGGTGAAGAACTGACCATTGGTTTCCTGGGAGGTTCCATTACCCAGGGAAGCCTTGCCACTGAGCATGAGAACACATATGCCTACAGAGTGTTTACCTGGTGGAAGGAAACCTTTCCAAATGCGGAATTTCACTATGTAAATGGCGGGATCGGAGGAACAACTTCTCATTATGGAGTTTCCAGAGCTGTTACGGATGTGCTGATGTATCAGCCGGATTTCGTAGTGGTAGATTTCAGTGTGAATGACGAACCGGATGAATTTTTCCAGGAAACCTATGAAGGTGTTATACGTAAACTTCTTCAGTGGAAATCAGAACCTGCAGTGGTAATCCTGAACAATGTATTTTATGACACAGGAAAAACTGCTCAGGATTTTCACAATGCAGTGGGTAACTGGTATCAGGTTCCTCATGTCAGCATTAAAGATACTCTGTATCAGGAAATGCAGCAGGGAAAATATACAAGAGAAGAACTGACACCGGACGGTCTTCATCCAAATGATAAAGGCCATAAACTGGTGGCAGAGAAGATCATTGCATTCCTGGAAGAGGTTCGAAGCCATATGGCAGAACAGGAAGATGAGCTGACGATTCCGGAACCGATGACTCAGAATGCATATGAAAATGCCAGACGACTGACAATCCGGGAAATTTCTCCGGAGCTTGCAGGATTCCGGGCAGATACAGAAGAGAAAACAGGACATCTGGATCACTTCAAAAACGGATGGATCGGAAAGAAGCCGGGAGATAAGGTTACTTTTGAGACAGAAGGCTCCTGTATTGCGGTACAGTACAGAAAAACCATTCATAAGCCTGCACTGCGCGCAAAGCTTGTGTTGGACGGGGACAGAGCCAATGAGATACTTCTTGATGCGAATTTCGATGAAGACTGGGGCGACTGCCTGTATCTGGAACCAATCCTTCACCATGGGGAAAACAAAACTCATACGGTAGAAATTGAAATCCTGCCGGATAACAATAAAGACGCAACGCCATTTTACCTGATGGCTTTGATCGTGGCGTGAAATAACAGACAAGGAGAACCGATTATGGGATTCAGGGAAGATTTTGCATGGGGAACTGCAACCAGTTCCTATCAGATAGAAGGTGCTGTAAAAGGCGAAGGAAAGGGAGAACACATCTGGGATGTCTATACAAAAGAGCCGGGACATGTGTTTGAAGACCATACAGGAGAAACAGCCTGTGATCATTACCACAGATATCCGGAAGATGTAAAAATCATGAAAGAGATGGGACTGAAGGCTTATCGTTTCTCCATTGACTGGACAAGAGTTCTTCCTGATGGATATGGAAGAGTAAATGAGAAGGGAATTGCTTTTTATAATGCACTGATCGACGAGCTTCTGGACAATGGGATTGAACCGTACATTACTCTGTATCACTGGGAACTCCCCTATGAAATCTACAAACAGGGAGGCTGGATGAATCCTAAGATCGTAGAGTGGTTTGGCGAATATGCAAAGCTTGTAGCCGAACGGTTCAGTGACAGGGTAACACATTATTTTACAGTGAATGAACCGCAGTGCTTTGTTGGGCTTGGATTCCTGAGAGGGGAGCATGCTCCAGGGCTGAAATCACCTTTACGCGATACTTTTGAGATGGCGCATAATGTAATGAAAGCCCATGGACAGGCAGTCCGGATGCTGCGTCAGTATGGCAGACAGCCGCTTGTTATTGGCTATGCACCTACCTGCGGTATGGTTTATCCGGAAACAGAGAAGCCGGAGGATATTGAGGCAGCAAGACAGGCAATGTTTGCTTTGCAGCCTGATAACAGTAACTGGACATGGAATGTTTCCTGGTGGTCAGATCCGGTTCTCCTTGGCCATTATCCGGAAGAAGGACTGAAACGTTATGAACCATATCTGCCAAAGATTACAGAAGAAGATATGAAACTGATTTCTGAGCCCATCGATGTTTACGGACAGAATATCTACAATGGAAGATGTGTCCGCATGGGGGCTGACGGGAAACCGGAAGATGTGAAACGCTATGCAGGTTTTCCAAAAACAGCCATCAACTGGCCGGTAACACCGGAAGTACTTTACTGGGGGCCGAAATTCTTATATGAACGTTATCAGAAACCAATCTATATTACTGAGAATGGAATTTCCTGTCATGATGTGATCTCACTGGATGGAAAGGTCCATGATCCAAACAGGATGGATTTTCTGGCACGTTATCTTCATGAGCTGAAGAGAGCTGCTTCGGAGATTGACCTGAGAGGATATTTCCAGTGGTCACTGATGGATAACTTTGAATGGGCAGAAGGATATGCCCAGCGTTTCGGGCTTGTGTATGTAGATTTCAGAAATCAACAGAGAATTCTGAAGGATTCTGCATACTGGTACAGAGATGTGATCCGGGAGAATGGCAATAATCTGTAAATGGTTTCCGGAAATGCTCGGCAGTATCTCCGGACTTTCAGGCGGAAAGGTAATGCAATGAAGAAAACAGCACTTGATGATGATGCTTATCTTTATCAGAAAAGAGAAGAAAAGACAGAAAAAGAAAAATGGTCAGAAATGAACCGACATCAGAGAATGCAGTATTTTCTGGATTACTATCTGGTGAAGCTGCTGGTTTTTACAGGAATTATCCTGGCAGTTGTTCTGTTTGTATGGAATTTTATAAGTAAGTCAAAAGAAGACACAGTACTCTATGTGGCTGTGGTTGATGAAGTCTTACAGACAGAAGGAACTGAGAAACTGAAAGAAGAGCTTACAGAATATCTGGGGGCAGATGGAAAATATCGGAAAATAATAATCGATGACAGCTTTTATATGGATGATGGAGGCCTTGAGAAGCTGGAAGTGTATCTTTATAATAAGCAGATTGATGTGGTCATAGCGGATGAAGCTGTGTACAAAGAACTGGCAGGTTATGGTTTTTTTCAGGATATCAGTACTGTTCCCGGTGTTTCTTCAAAATATGCAGATCTGTATGTGAAAGCAGCCGGATATAAAGATGAAGATACAGATAAAGACACAGATTCTTTTGAGGATCATTCAACCGCAAAAGGTGAGGAACTTCCTTATGGAGTGGACATTTCCGCAAGCAGGATCAGTGATATTAAAACAAAGATCCAGATGCCTGTACTGTCGATAGCGCAGGGAGCTGAGAATATGGAAAATGCAGTGAAATTGCTGGACTTTATTTACAAACAGAGATAAGATGAAGATAAAAAGCATCTGTAAAAATAATTTAACCAAATCAGGGAAGTCCCCTGCTGAGTTTGCAAAAAAGCAATAAGCAGTGGGTGGGGACTTGTTTGTATCAGGAGGAGAAGAATGGGTACATTTGCAAAGGAAATTGAGGAAGAATTAAAGCAGAAGCTAATCCCTTTCTGGGAGAATTTGAGGGATGAAGAGAATGGCGGATATTATGGCTATATGGGTTATGACCTTAAGGTACAGAAGGATTATGAAAAGGGATGTATCTTAAACAGCAGAATCCTGTGGTTCTTTGCCAATGCCTATATGACACTGGGACAGAAAAAACTGAAAGAGGATGCAGATCATGCATATGCATTCCTGAAAGAGAAGTGTCTGGACAGAGAATATGGTGGCATGTTCTGGTCAGTCACTTATGACGGAAAACCGGCAGATACAACTAAGCATACATATAATCAGGCTTTTGCAATCTATGCTCTTTCTTCCTATTATGATGCCACCGGTAATGAGGAAGCCCTGGAGATCGCCAGAGGACTTCAGAAGGTGATCGAGGAGAGATGTACGGATGAGTACGGATATCTGGAAGCATTCAACCGTAAATTTGAACCGGAAGAAAATGACAAACTTTCTGAGAACGGAGTCATTGCAGAGAAGACCATGAATACACTTCTTCATGTATTCGAAGCATACACCGAATTCTATCGTGTGACAAAGGACGAAAAGACCGGTGACAGGCTGCGTTTTATGATGGATATTTTCGCAGACAAGGTTTATAATAAGGAACTTGGAAGACAGGAAGTTTTCTTTGATAAGACATGGAACAGTCTGATCGATCTGTATTCTTACGGTCATGATATTGAGACTTCCTGGCTGATGGACAGAGGCCTTGAAGTGCTGGGTGATGAGAAATACACAGCGAAGATCGCACCGATCACAGCCGAGATTGTAGAGAACATTTATCAGAGGGCCTATAATGATCATTCCCTGATGAACGAATGTGAAAAGGGTGTGAATGATACAAAGAGAGTCTGGTGGGTACAGGCTGAGACAGTGGTAGGTTTCCTGAACGGATACCAGAGAAATCCGGAGAAGAAAGAGTACCTGCAGGCTGCCGAGGATGTATGGAGCTATATCAAAGCATATCTGCTGGACCCGAGAGAGGGTTCTGAGTGGTTCTGGTATGTAAACGCAGACCACACACCTGCAGATGAACCAATCGTAGAACCGTGGAAATGCCCGTATCACAACGGACGTATGTGTATGGAAGTTATAAGGAGGATGAAAGATGCTGAATAAACAGTATTACGTTGAAAAAGCGAAAGTAGAAAAACTGATCGCAAGAAAGAATCAGAAATCAGATTTTTACAATGGAATTTATGACCGTTATGAATATCCGGTACTGACAAGAGAGTTCGCACCGGTTGAATGGAGATATGACCTGAACCCGAAGACAAACCCCAATTTCCAGGAGCGCCTTGGAATCAACGCAGTAATGAATTCCGGTGCTATTGAACTGAACGGAAAATATTATCTGGTTGTCCGTGTAGAGGGAAATGACCGTAAATCTTTCTTTGCAGTAGCAGAAAGTGATACAGGAATCGACGGATTCCATTTCTGGGATTATCCGGTACAGCTTCCGGATACCTGTCCGGAGGAAACAAACGTATATGACATGCGTCTGACCAAACACGAAGATGGATGGATCTACGGTGTATTCTGCTCTGAGAGCAAAGATACAACAAATCCGGATCTGTCTGCAGCAGTTGCAGAAGCCGGTATTGTAAGAACAAAAGATCTCAAGACATGGGAGCGTCTGGACAATCTGAAAACTCTTCAGTCCCCGCAGCAGAGAAACGTAGTTCTTCATCCGGAATTTGTAGATGGCAAATATGCATTCTACACACGTCCGATGGACGGCTTCATTGAAACAGGAAGCGGCGGAGGAATCGGATTCGGTCTCTGCGACGATATCGAACATGCAGTGATCGATGAAGAGAAGATCATCAGCAGAAGAATTTACCACACACTGACAGAGTCCAAGAACGGTGCAGGTGCAGTGCCGATCAGAGGTAAGAAATGCTGGATCAACATTGCTCACGGTGTAAGAAATACAGCAGCAGGACTTCGTTATGTTCTCTATGTATTCGGAACAGATTTAAATGATCCGTCTAAAGTGATCGCTGAGCCATCAGGTGTATTCCTTGTTCCGCTTGGAAAAGAGAGAGTCGGAGATGTTTCCAATGTAGTATTTACAAACGGTGCCATCGCAAGAGAAAACGGAGATGTTTATATTTACTATGCATCCTGCGATACAAGAATGCACGTAGCAACTACAACTATTGACAAACTGGAAGACTATCTGTTCAACACACCAAGAGATCCACACCGTTCTCCGGACTGCGTAAAGCAGCGCTGCGAACTGATCATGAACAATACTTATCAGCGCTGGTGCGAGGATGAGTACTTTGACGCAGACACAAGAGCTGAGCTAAAAGCAATCGCAGATGATCCTCAGGAGATCAAAGAGAGATTTTACAAAGATCTGGAATTCGGTACAGGCGGACTGAGAGGAATTCTCGGTGCTGGTACCAACCGTATGAACATTTATACAGTAAGAAAAGCAACTCAGGGACTTGCAAACTTTATCATCAAAGAGAACGCACAGGCAAAGGGTGTTGCCATTGCATTTGACTCCAGACATATGTCACCGGAATTTGCAAAAGAGACAGCTCTGTGCATGGCTGCAAACGGAATTAAGGCATATATTTTCCCGTCCCTTCGTCCTACACCAATGCTTTCCTTTGCACTTCGTGAGTTAGGCTGCATAGCAGGTGTGGTGGTAACTGCAAGCCACAATCCGCCACAGTACAATGGATACAAAGTTTACTGGGAGGACGGCGCACAGATCACAGCTCCTAAGGATAAACAGATCATTACAGAAGTTCAGGCGATTACAGATTTCGCTCAGGTGAAGACAATGTCTGAAGAAGATGCAAAGGCAGCCGGCCTTTACGAAGTGATCGGTGAAGAAATTGATGACAGATACATGGAAGCTCTTAAGAAACTGGTTCTCCGTCCGGAAGCTATCAAAGAGCAGGCAGATAAGCTGAAAATCGTTTACACACCTCTTCACGGAACAGGTAATATTCCGGTAAGACGTGTACTGAAAGAACTTGGATTTAACAATGTTTATGTAGTAAAAGAGCAGGAGCTTCCTGACGGAGATTTCCCTACAGTAAGCTATCCGAACCCAGAGGATAAGAATGCATTTACACTGGCTCTGAAGCTTGCGGCAGAAGTGGACGCAGATATCGTTCTGGCTACTGACCCGGATGCAGACAGACTTGGAATTTATGCAAAGAATGAGAAAACCGGCGAGTATGAAAGTTTCACAGGAAATATGTCCGGAATGCTGATCCTGGAATATCTTCTTTCCCAGAAAAAAGAACTGGGTATGCTTCCTGAGAATGGTGCTGTTGTAACTACGATTGTTTCCGGAAAAATGGCAAGAGCTATTGCGAAAGAATACAATGTGGCACTGATCGAGACACTGACAGGATTCAAATACATTGGTGAGCAGATTAAATTCTTTGAGCAGAATCATGACCATGAATTCCTCTTCGGATACGAAGAAAGCTACGGCTGTCTGGAAGGTACCCATGCAAGAGACAAAGATGCAGTTGTAGCTGTTATGGCTCTCTGCGAGGCAGCAGCTTACTATAAATCAAAAGGAATCACTCTCTGCGAGCAGATGGAGAAGCTTTATCAGAAATACGGATTCTATAAAGAAAGCCTTTTCTTCCAGACCTTCCCTGGAGCAGAAGGAAAAGCAAAAATTGATGGTCTGATGGATGCGCTGAGAAACGAGCCTCCGAAACAGGTTGGTCCGTTCAAGGTAACTGCGCTTGAGGATTATAAGAAGAGCGTACGCACAGATATCGCAACAGGCGAAACTTCTGCACTGACACTTCCGGAATCCAATGTACTGTACTTTGAGCTGGAGGATGGTGCATGGTTCTGTGTAAGACCATCCGGAACAGAGCCGAAGATTAAATACTATGCAGGCGTGAAGGGTACAGATGCACAGGATGCTGCAGACAAGCTGGAAGCATTATCCAAGGCAGTTGTGGAACTTTAACACAAAGAGCCTGAAATACTTGTCTGACTAAGTAAAATAGTAGACAGGTAGTAAAGAAAAGGGGCACGCAGGAGAATCTCTCAGGCGTGCCTGAAGTAAATGGAGGAAATTTACAAATGGCAATTTTTAAATTAAAACCAAGCTGCAAGGATTACCTCTGGGGCGGTACAAGATTAAGAACTGAGTTTGGGATTGAATATGACAGGGATCCTCTGGCAGAGTCCTGGGAGCTTTCCTGTCATCCGGACGGACCAAGTTATATTGTAAACGGAGAATATGCAGGGAAAACTTTGCAGCAGTATATTGATGAAAACGGGAAAGAGATTCTGGGAACTGACTGCCAGTCCTTCGAGCAGTTCCCGGTTCTGATCAAATTTATTGATGCAAAAAAAGACCTTTCCATCCAGGTACATCCGGACAATGCTTACGCACTGAAAAACGAAGGACAGTACGGAAAGACCGAGATGTGGTATGTGATGGATGCGGCAGAAGGGGCAAGCCTTTTCTACGGATTTGCAAAAGAAGTTTCTGAAGAAGAATTTGAGGAACGTATCCGCAATCATACTCTCACAGATGTTCTGAATAAAGTAATGATCCATAAAGGTGACGTACTTTTTATTGATCCGGGCACTATCCATGCCATTGGAGCAGGAAGCCTGATCGCTGAAATTCAGCAGAATTCCAATGTTACATACCGTGTTTACGACTATGGACGCAAAGGACCGGACGGAAAAGAGCGAGAACTTCATGTAGACAAGGCTCTCCAGGTGACAAAACGTGAGCCTGCAGCTACTGACAGGGATTTCGGACCACACGTTGCATCCTGCGAATATTTCACAGTAGACAAAGTGATCCTGGACGGACTGAGAAGAAAGAAACTGACAGGAGAAGCTGACGGCACTTCTTTCGTAAGTGTACTGGTTATGAGTGGTGCAGGTAAGATCACTGCAAGCGGACAGACAATGGAAGTGAAAAAAGGTGACAGCATCTTTATCACAGCAGGTTCCGGTGAATATGAGCTGGAAGGTGATATGGAGGCTCTGATCACTACAGTATAAGTAAAAAGCTGCTGCTGAAACGATCAGAAAACTGACAGAAAATTTGCAGATTTGGAGTATTGCAGATGAAAGAATGGTTTTCAAAAATAAAACAGAAAATGGAAGGAATGTCTCCGAAAGAAAAGCGGGCATATATCCGCCGGTATTACTGGCACTATTTCCTGATCGGCGGGATCATTCTTTGGCTGGTGATACTCCTGATCTATCACCTGACACTGGGAAACAAAAAGCCTGTTTTTCAGTGTGTGGCAGTGAATCAGGAAATCGACCTGAACAGAGACAGCAAAGTATCCGCAGATTTTGCAGACTATCTTGGAGTCAAAGCAGACAGAGTAGTGTTTGACTCTGATTATCTGATCTCCTATGACGATGTGCAGACTCCGGAAGCAAACGAAAGCTCCTATGAAAAATTCTTCCTTAACTGGCATGTCCATGAGCTGGATGCCATGATCATACCGGAAAGCTTCTACGAATACTGCCAGCGTCAGGGTGGAGAGTTCAGCGAAACCGTAGAACTCAGTGACCAGTCAGTGCTGGACAAACTGGGATTTCGGAAACCGGAGGATGAGAAACTGCTGTTATGTATCCCCTCTGATGCGAAACATCCGGAAGAGGGGAAAAGGTTTATAGAATATATTTCAGAATAAAATAAAAGAACAGCTGCTATACAGCAGGAATATCCGGCTGACACACCGTCAGCTCAATATAAAATTATCCTGGCAGGTATAAGGTCTGTTGACTTTAAAACCTGTTCAGGATTATTTTATTTTCAGAAACAGGTCTATTTTTCGTGGTAACCCGTTTTTATTCGAAGTTTCGGTGAAAACAGCCTTGCAATTTACAGAGGATACGTTATAATTAGAAAACGTAACAAATCGTAATTGGTTAGACCAATATAAAGGAGTTGAATATTTGAAGGAAAAGAAAGAACGAGACTGGAAGTTCATTATTGGTATGGTTGTTCTGATTGCCATCTTCGCAGTGATGGGAGGGGCTTTCTGGAATATGGTCGGAAAGCAGGCACAGATCGTAAAAGAGGAAGAGCAGGAGCAGGAAGCAAACGCGATATCCGCAATCTATATCGAGACAGGAGAATTTCTGAAAACCGGACTTTTTGTAGATCTGAACAATGGTACGATCTTCGATGCAAAAGTACCGGCAGAAGGTATTTACAATAAAAAGGGAAAATTAATTTCTGATGATGTATTGGAAAATGGGGATAAAGTAAAAATATACGGCGATGGGATCATGCTGGAATCTTTTCCGGGACAGTACCCGGGTGTGACGAAAATTCAGAGAACCGGAAGGGCATCTCTGGAGGAAACACAGGAGTATGAAGATAAGGTAAACGAACTGATGAAACCTGTGGCAGTTCAGTAACTTTTGGGATGTTCAGTGCCGTAGAACCAGGTACGGTTATTCAAAAATGATGTACTTGTACCAGAAACAGTGGTGATGAATGTTCTGCAAAGTGGAGTGGACGGAGAAATCGTCCATGCTACATCAGCAAGAACGAAATTAGAGGAGACTGAAAATGAAATACGTAAGACAATTCTGGATTATTTTACTGATATCCGCAATGGGAGAGGCATTACATGTTCTGATCCCGCTTCCTGTACCGGCAAGTGTGTATGGACTGGTGATCATGCTGATCGCATTGTTAACTCATATTATCAGATTAGATCAGGTAAAAGAAGCAGCTGAATTTCTCATAGAGACCATGCCGGTTATGTTTATTCCGGCAGGTGTCGGACTTCTGACAGCCTGGGGAGTATTAAAACCTGTATGTGTGCCAATCATTTTAATCGTTGCGATCACCACAGTTGTGGTAATGATTGTGACAGGACGTGTCACTCAGGCAGTTATTCGTATGGACAGAAAGAAAGGACAGAAGAAATCATGACAAACTTTATGAGTAACTCAATATTTTTTGGCGCGGCGCTCAGCCTGATTGCATATGAGGTGGGACTTCTTTTAAAAAGAAAATTTAAGATGGCGATTTTTAATCCACTTTTGATTTCGATCATCGCAGTGATCGCAGTACTTTGCTTATTGCATATAGATTATGATACTTATAATCAGAGCGGTCAGTATATCAGCTATCTGCTCACACCTGCGACGGTCTGCCTGGCAGTTCCGCTGTATCAGCAGATGGAACTTCTGAAAAAGAACCTGAAAGCTGTTGTCATTGGGATTGTTTCCGGTGTACTTGCCAGCCTGGTCAGCGTGCTGATTCTTGCAAGGCTGTTCAGACTGAGCCATGAGCAGTATGTGACACTTCTTCCGAAGTCTATTACTACTGCAATCGGAATGGGTGTTTCAGAGGAACTGGGTGGTATCGTGACAATTACAGTTGCAGTTATCATCATTACAGGTGTTCTTGGAAATATGGTCGCAGAGACAGTGATCAAACTGGCACATATCGAAGAACCAATTGCCAAAGGACTTGCGCTTGGAACTTCCTCACATGCCATTGGTACTGCAAAGGCAATGGAACTTGGCGAGATAGAAGGTGCCATGAGCAGCCTTGCTATTGCGGTTGCAGGTTTGCTTACAGTTGTAGGCGCATCTGTATTTGCACAGTTTATGTAAAAATAAATAAAGTAGAAAATAAAGAAGGCTATCATGCAGAAAGCAACATTTAACCAAGCAGCGTGGTAGTCTTCTTTTTGAATTAATTAACAAAACAAATGTTCGAAAAAACTCTTCCATTTTCGAACAGGGTGTGGTATCATATAACAAAGCCGAATATACGTTCGGAAAATATGTTCGATATAATCAAGGAGGAGACGGATTATGACAAATACAGCAAATACCACACAGGGAATGAGAAGAAAAAAAGCAAACCGTAAATTTTCTAAAACAATGGCCGTTATTCTGGGACTGATCGTGACAGTAGAATTGATCATTGCAGGTGGAATGATTTTTAATATTGATTTTCATTCTACGGATATGATTACTTTATTTATGGGATTTATGGTGTTATATGCGGGAGTGGTGGCGTTACTGACGGATAATTAATGTAATCATTAGACAAAAGACTTTCAAGATGGTATGATTGATATATCATAACTAGTGTAAAAGGGGTAAAGATGACCGTAAAATCAAGTCTTTTGGAAATGTTAGAGAAGAATAAGGGGGAGGTATTATCGGGAGAGCGTATTGCCGGAGAACTGGGATGTACCAGAGCAGCAGTGTGGAAGGCAGTGAAATCTCTTCGGGAAGACGGATATCGTATTGAGGCAGGTCCTAATAAGGGATATATGCTTGCAAAGGATACAAACCGTCTGTCGCAGGAGGGAATCCGTCTGTTTCTGGATGATTCGAAAGTTAAAATAGATATTTATGATAAACTGGAATCTACAAACCAGACAGCCAAGAAAGAAGCCATGATGGGAGAGACCGGACACGGGGCATTTGTCATTGCCAGAAGTCAGACTGCAGGCAGGGGACGCAGAGGACGGGAATTCTATTCCCCTGCAGATGCAGGTCTTTATATGAGCGTGATCCTGAAGCCGCAGGGAACTATACATGACAGTCTGCTGATCACAACTGCGGCAGCAGTGGCAGTCTACAGAGCAGTTGCCCGGATCTGTGGAATCCAGCTTGATATTAAATGGGTTAATGATCTGTTTTATAAAGGAAAGAAAGTCTGTGGAATACTCACAGAGGCTGTCACAGATTTTGAGAGTGGAAATATTGAGTTTGTGGTAGTTGGCATGGGATTGAACCTTTATCTGGACCAGGAGAATCTGCCTGGGGAATTAAGAAATATAGCGGGAGCTCTTTATGAGACAAAAGAAGATGCAGAACAGACTGACCGTAATAAACTGACTGCAACGATCGTGAACGAGCTGCGAAAAGAAACAGCAGATCTGAAACTATCTCCGGATTATGTGGAACATAACATGATCCCGGGACATCAGATCACAATTATAGACGGAACCTCTTCCAGACAGGCATTTGCATTGGAGATATGCAGGGACGGACGGCTGAAAGTACGGGAAGAGGACGGGCAGGAGACAATATTGTCCTTTGGAGAAGTTTCGGTATCCATGTGAGAATAATAAGAATGGGATTGTTACATGGAGGTAGATTCCTTGATGTGACAATCCCATTTTGAGTCATGATTCAGAATTTGTTGTTTGTGATGAAGCATCCTCCTGAGACACCCCGGCAACAGAATCTTTTTTCAGAGATACCGGGCTTCTGTCGTTTGCGGTATTTGAGATATCGATATCTGTACAGCAGTCAGGATTCACTGTATCTGTGGTATTTTTCACTGCGTCAGTAGACATATCCGAAACATTCTGCTGATACGGACGATAAGGTGTCCAGTAATGTTCCTCCTCAGTGAAGCTGTCAGGCTGTTCTTCATCCAGTGCATCCTTCTTGTGGGTGAGAATATAAATTCCTGCAAAAATGATAGCAGCTGCAATCACAAGCTGTGGCAGATGATATGTGAATCTGCCGATAACGTCAGCCAGATATCCGGGTAAGATCATATAGAGGAAATCTACCAGAGTGTTCCACAGAATAGAAGCGCCAAGGAAAATCAGCAGAATCGCAGTTATCTTTCCGTGATGTTTAAGCAGAGAACTGATATCTCCTGCCAGTTCATCCATATGAAGGAGATAGGAATCTTCTATGGAGTAAAATTCTTCCTCGGAAAGAGATTTCAGATTGTGCACATTAAAGAAACTGTAGAACCAGATGATCGGGATCAGGAACACCAGCCAGTCCATTCCGGTACAGGCTCCGATCGCAAAGACACCCCAGAATAAGAACATAATACTGATTCCCTGTTTTTTGAATCCCATGTACATTTCTCCTGCACCTGGAATCAGGGAGAAGATAAAAAGCCAGAATCCACGTTTTTGTTTTTGCATACTTTTATTTGCCTCCATTCATTAATTTGCTGGAAAAATCACTGACATATTTTATAAAAGAACTGGTGCCATCACCAATGTTCTGTCCGAGTTCTCTGGTGAACTGGTAGAGCCTGCCGTTTTCATGTTCGGGCAATATTCTGTCTGTCTGAGAGGAAGTATCCTGATGTAAGGAAGTGAAATCCAGATTTGGGATACTGAATAAAAGCAACAGGGCAACCATTACACCTGCAGCAGTCTGAAGACTGTAATGAAGCAGCTGGATTTTGCGCGATGCTTTATTTGCTGCCCGGGCAAGCTGCACTTCACCGGAGTCTGCTTTGTCCAAAATCTGTTCCATCAGATAGGAGGGAGCAGTATCCGTACTGCTGTCTTCCTGTTCCATCATCTGATCCAGACAGAAATCGCAGTGATCAAGATGTGACAGAAACTCAATGACCTCCGGTGTGTTCATATTTCCGTTGTCAAATTCTATTAAACCCTTCTTATTAATATGCATCTAATCACCCCTTTCAAGCATTTTTTTCAGCATTGCCCTCGCACGATAGAGCTGTGTCTGAACTGTTTTCGGATTTTTCCCTGTCTGCTGTGCAATCTCAGGTACTGACATTTCCCTGCAGAAATGTGCGTAAGCGACTTCTTTGTAAGGACTTTTCAACTGCATACACAATGCCTCTACGTGAGTATTGGATGCAGTTTTCATATATTCATCTTCGGGAGAGGATTGTCTGTCCGGAATCTGGGAAAAGTAGGTGTCTTCTGTTGGAATACTTCGCCGTCCGGCTGCCTTCAGATAATCCAGACACTTTCGGACAGCGATCTTGCTTAGCCAGGCTTTTTCGTATGTTCCATCGAAACGGGAAAGGTTTTTGTAGGCAGACAGAAATACTTCCTGAGTCAGATCCTCGGCGTCGAATGGATTGCCGACGGATTTCAGGCAGATCGAGTATATTAAGTTCTGGTATTGTTTGATAAGATATTCCAGATATTGCTTTTCTGTGATCATTTCTGTCTCCTTTTCCCTGTTCAATTAATTATAACGCGGGAGAGGGGGGAATGGATTCAGATATTGAGGAATATAAAAAATCTTTTGATAAGGGACGCGCAGAAAAATAGTTTGTTTTGGGTGCGGTTTCGGACACTAAGATATTCTAAGCTGTCAGAAATCTGCTAAAAGCATGAGGAAAATGCCACAAACTCGCCGCGCTGCGGCTCAGACAGTGTGTCATTTCTGCGCTGGGTACTGGCTATAACAGTTTGGATGTTTCTATTTTGCGAGGAGGTGAGGGGGGAATATGAGATGTGAATATGGTGTAGAGGGTGGACGTGGACTTGATAAGGATGGTTTTTTGTTTTATACTTGAGGGCAGTGAAATATAGATGATGAAATGTAAGTATGGGAGTTTGTGAGTATTTGTGGGTATGATGATTGGCAAAGGAGAGACATAAGATATGACAGAGACAAGACGTTTATATTATGAGGATGTGTATAAAAAGGAATTTACAGCGACCGTTCTGGAGTGTAGGGAGCGTAAGAATGGGTTTGCTGTGATTCTGGATGAGAGTGCTTTTTATCCGGAGGGTGGCGGCCAGCCGAGTGATGTGGGAACTCTGGGGGATGTGAAGGTGACGGAGGTTCATGAGAAGGATGGCGAGCTGCTTCATTATACGGAGCAGGCGTTGGAAGTGGGCGCGAAGGTTGAGGGTAAGATTGACTGGGCGCGTCGTTTTGACCTGATGCAGCAGCATTCCGGAGAGCATATGGTGAGTGGTGTTATCCATGCGAAGTATGGTTATGATAATGTGGGATTTCATATGGGTAGTGATGTAATCACAGTGGATCTGAATGGGATGCTGGATGAAGCGCAGCTTGCGGAGATTGAGAGAGAAGTGAATGAGAAAGTGTGGGAGGATAAGGAAGTTGTGATTACTTATCCGACTGAGGAGGAGTTGAAGACTCTGGATTACAGAAGCAAGAAGGAGCTGACAGGTAAGGTTCGTATTGTAGATTTTCCGGGAGCGGATGTCTGTGCGTGCTGTGGAACTCATGTGACTCATACAGGTGAGATCGGGATGGTGAAGCTTCTGTCTGTGGTGAAATTTCGTGATGGTATCCGCATGGAGATGATTTGTGGTAAACGTGTTCTGAATTATCTGAATATGGTGAATGAGCAGAATCATCAGATTTCCATGAAGCTTTCTGCGAAGATGGACAGAACAGCAGATGCGGTACAGCGTCTGCAGGATGAGAACTTCCGCCTGAAGGGACAGGTTGCCCGTATGGAGGAGGATATGTTCCAGGCAGAGGCGAAGAAGTGGGAAGGCGCAGGAAGTGTCCTGATTTTTAAAGAAGGGTTGGAGGCAGATTCTGTTCGTAAGCTTGCAGATGCGGTGATGAATACCTGTCAGGGATGCTGTGCGGTATTTTCCAGAAATGAGGATGGAAGCTACAAGTATGCTATGGGTGAGATTGATGGAGATTTGCGCCAGTATACAAAGGCGCTGAATGCTGCATTGAATGGAAGAGGTGGCGGTAAGCCATTCTTTGTGCAGGGATCTGTGCAGGCAACAGAGAAGGAAATTCGCGGCTTTTTTGAGAAATAAACAAGTCATAGAAAATATCTGCTTATTTAACCGAATCAAGTAAGTCCCCTGCTTCAATTGCGAGGAGCAATAAGCAGTGGGTGGGACTTGCTTGTATCAGGAGGGGTACAAGCCCCTCCTGATAAACTGCGGAGCAGTTATTCGGTTATGAGCAAGTAGCGAAAGCGGATTGCGAATATCCGATTGACTATGTTGTAAAACTTCTTGTTTTAACTATTAGGAGCATTAACGATAGAGTTATATTGAGTGAAGGTTAATTTTGATGACAAATGAATCTGGCTATTAAAAAGAAAAATGGATGGAAGTAGCGAAACAAATGAAAGCAGAGGAACGAGAAAAATGTTTGGAGAATGTCATGCGCATATAATCATGGACGGTGTGAATTACCGCCATGCGATTGATCTGCATAGGAATGGACCGGATGACAATGTGATAAGGGAACATTTGAAAATATATCAGGACAGAGGAATTACCTTTGTGCGTGATGGTGGAGATGCCCTTGGAGTTTCGGCGCGGGCGAAGGAACTTGCACCGGAGTATGGCATTGATTATCGGACGCCTGTGTTTGCTATTCATAAAGAGGGTCATTATGGTTCAATTGTCGGGAAAAGCTTTTCTACGATGCCGGAATTTCATAAACGTGTGCTGGAAGCGAAAGAGCAGAGTGCGGATTTTATTAAAATTATGACGACAGGGTTGCTGGATTTTAACGCGCATGGAGCGATTACCGGAACACCGTTGGATGCGGCGGAAGTAAAGGAAATGGTACATATTGCGCATGAGGAAGGTATGGCTGTGATGTCTCACACCAATGGAACTTACGGTGTGCAGGTAGCAGTGGAGGCTGGCGTGGACAGTCTGGAGCATGGGAATTATATGAATGAAGAAAGTCTTACCATGTTATCTGAGAGCCATACTGTGTGGGTGCCTACTCTGGTTACTGTGCGAAACCTTCTGGGTGACGGGCGGTATGCGGATGAGACTTTAAAACCAATTATTGAGACAGCAGAGGAAAATGTGCGAAAGGCATTTAGGCTTGGCGTGAAGGTGGCGCCGGGAAGTGATGCAGGAGCTTACCGAGTTCTTCATGGACAGGGGATTCAGGATGAAATGCAGGCATTTGTGCAGATTCTGGGAAATGAAGAAAAGGCTTATCAATGGCTGATGGAAGGCGAAATGGAAATCCGAAAGAAATTTTGCAGATAGAATAAAATAGACCGTAGCAAGTATTTTCAGAATTTAACCGAATCAAGTAAGTCCCCTGCTTCAATTGCGAGGAGCAATAAGCAGTGGGTGGGACTTGCTTGTATCAGGAGGGGTACAAGCCCCTCCTGATAAACTGCGGAGCAGTTATTCGGTTATGAGCAAGTAGCGAAAGCGGATTGCGAATATCCGATTGACCTGAGAGTATTTGCTACGGTTTTATTTTTTACGAATCCTGTACTTTGACAGCAGTATAAATATTGGAAGATTTTGACCTGGAAGGATGGAAAGTAATGCGGACATAATCTCCGTATTCCATGCCTCCCTCGGTAAGGTTTTCAGCATTTTCGATGCGGAAGGTATCTACAGCTCCATCGTCCGTCTGTAAAGTGATTGTATTGGCGGTGCTGCCAATGATCGTACCGGATGCGGTAAAGGAAATATGTTTATTGTCAATGGTATCAGGATCCTCACCAGTTACGGCAATGATACGGACTGCTTCAAAAGGATCGGTCTGCAAGTCCCCGATATAGGTAACATTTACGTGAGAGCCAGGTGCAATCCCGCCTTTGAAGTAAGCTGGTATTGCGGACATATCAAGATTGAAGGTAGTATCACTTCCGGCTGGAAGAATCTGGAGGATGTTTGCATTTACTCCCTGTATAGTTGCCAGAAATTGTTTTTCGGTATTGGCAATCTGTTCAGGAGTTAATGTGACATTTGGAGCCGGAGTTGGTGTCGGATCAGGAATCTGCAAGTTTTCCAGATCGGAGATACTGAGTACTTTCAGATGACTTGCATTCAGGGATGCGGAAGCGTCATCGGAAGTGTCTGGAAATTTACCTTTGAATGTCAGGTAAACCCAGTTTCCGACCTTGATTCCGTTTTGATAATATTGCTCAGTTCCGGTAATCGGGTAGGTAGCAGTTTTACCCTTTTTTGATTTTATGGTAATTGTATTGGAGGTCAGGGAGATAACCTGTCCATGAGCAGTTCTTTTCTTTAGTTTATTTTTTTTGTGATATTCATCTACGACTTTGAGAACATGCACGCTGCTGGTATCTGTACCGGAGAGCTGCCCCTCATAAATAATACTGATCTCGTCACCGGTGATCATTCCGCCCTTACATTCCAATGTGGCATTAGAAACATTAAATACATAAGAGGCACTGTCTGTATTCAGGATGAGCTGACTTCCGGAAAAATCCTGTAAGGTGCCGGAGAGCTCATCCATATAAACGCGGTCTTTGGCTTCGGTTGTAGTTGTGGTATCAGATGAAGAAGTGAGTTCCCGGACGGATGTATCTCCGGTAGATGTAAATTGTTCCAGTACAGTTCCAGGGCTGCATCCGGCAATAGAGAAGCTAAGACCGGCACAGACACATGCAGCAAGCAGTTTTTTCATAATATAGACAGGACCTCCGATAAATCATTCGTTTGAACATGATTCCTGCCGTATGCAATAATTATTTACAGAGAGGGATACCGTCTTCTGGTGGTTCAGGGATAAAATCAAAAATTTTCCGGTAGCTTTCCCATTCGTCATTGTCTTTGACAGGAGTGCATATCAGGCCGGTACATTCCGTACAGGCGTTGGTATTCAGGTAATTATCATAACATATATTATAAGGATTTTGGCAGTTATTTTTGCATATTTCTGACATTTTTTTACCTCCATGATTATAGCAGACCGGGACGAAATATCTGTATTCATGTAATTTCTCATTGCTGAAGATGCCGGACTGCTGCATAATGTTATAGTATTAGTATATGCGGCTGTTTTATTCATAGACTTATGAGTGTTTGCAGCAATACTCTCAAGTAAAAAAGCAGATTATTCGTATAGAATGAACAAAAAGCAGTATTCAAATTTGTGAAAATAATAACGGAAAATATATTGTAATTTTTATGAATTGTGTTATAATTTCGATAAATAAATAATAGCGAAGTAGGATTTTATGCGTCAAGTGTTCACAGGCTGGGGAGTCGCCGTGAAACGAAAAGCAGAAAAGCGAGCTGCTTACGATATAATTTCCGCACCCGTTGCTACATGTGAGGACATCTCATAATGTGGAGGGATTATTATTTATGTAACTACTCTATTTTTTTAAGCACATTATGGAGGTGTTTTTATTATGCAGAAAAAACAATATTGGAACGTAAAAACATTGGTGTTCATGGCTCTTCTGATCGCCATGCATCTGGTACTCACACGAGTTCTGGTCATTGATCTTGGTGCGTACCGTATTTCTGTGGGAAGTGTATGCACAATCCTTGCTGGTCTGTGGCTGGGCCCGGTAGCAGGTGGTGTCTGTGGATTATGTGCAGATATTATCGGATGCTTCATGAAAGGTTATGCGGTAAACCCGTTTATTACAGTTGCGGCAATCCTCTGGGGTGTTCTTCCTGCTCTTGCGAAACCATTGTTTGCAAACAGAAAGAAAACCGGAAAAACAGTTGGTATCTGTGTATCTATCGTGGTGACTGCAATTCTCAGTTCTCTGGTATTTACAACAGCTGGTCTTGTAATCATGCTTGGTTACAACTTCTATGCGATCATGCCGGGAAGACTGGTACAGTTTGCAATTATGATTCCGATCTACTGTGTACTGACCTGCCTGCTGTACTTCAGCCCGCTGACAGCAATGGTTGTTGGTAATGTGGCACCGGCAGTATTAAAGAAGAAAACCGTATAAATAAGGATTCAGAATAAAAAATGATGGCTTTGCTGAAATCAGAAAAAATGGTAATAGTATAAGACTTGAATGATGGACTGATAAGATAACATAGCATGCGCGAACTATGTTAATTACATATCAATCGATTCCCCGAAAAAGAAAAAAGTGAAGGTAAAGAAGCCCGCTGTGGAGCAGATAAATGAAACTGCTTTATAGTGGGCTTCTTTGATTTGAGAATATCATCGGATTTATTTTGTACTTTCATTTATTTCTCAGGTGGGAAATTCCCATTTTCATCCGGCTGCACGCGGAACCAGTAGGTATAAAGCTGGTGAAATCCGAGTGATTTATAAAGTGCCCGGGCAGTATCATTTCCTTCAACGACCTGAAGGTAAGCATTCTGCGCACCTTTTTTCATCCCCTCTTTCAGAAGTCCGGTGCAGATCTGGCGTGCATAGCCATGCTTGCGATATTCTTCTTTGACGTGGATAGCGTAGATACCTATATAATCACGATCCAGAATTCCAAGTCCGGTTGCAATAATCTGTCCGTCTATACGGATGGAAGCGCAGATCGTTTCTTTCAGGATGGCCTGATACATGGATGGAACGACCTTTCGATGAATCGGATTTGTGGTGTTCTTTAAACGGAACAGACTTTCAATCCATTCGGAAGGAATGTTATCGCAGAAAGTCACGTCAGGATATGGTGCCTCCAGATGTGCTGTTTTCAAACTCATTGCCATGACGTTTGTTGTATGTTGGATTGCATATCCGCGGTTCTCCAGGACATAATCAAAGTCCGGGGAAACAAGGGGGCTGATTTTAAAAACAGCAGGAGTTCCCAGGCGTTTGTAGACGCTTTCGCAGTAAGGGATTTTTTCTCTCCATGTGAGAGTGGAATTTCCAAACTGCTCTACGCTGTTGGTTCTGTGTGTATAAAAATAGGAAAATCTCAGAATCCAGCCATCATACAGTTCCATCTTGTGAGAAGGCCAGGCATTCAGGGACATATCTTCGATTTGCTTAATTGTAGTTTCCATATAATAAGGAAGACTCCTTTCGATAAGATACTTATATACTGAAGTGTCTTTTTTGAATTATACAGAGTTTGAAAAAAATGTGCAAGGTTGTTTGGCATGAAGATCTATGATTTCAAAAGGATTAAAGGTAGATGAAAAAAACAGTTTTGAAATTGTTATGAATAGAAGAGAGTGTCATATGATCATCGAAAGTCAATCGGATATTCGCAATCCGCTTTCGCTACTTGCTCATAACCAAATAACTGCTTCGCAGTTTATCAGAAGGGGCTTGTACCCCTTCTGATACAAGCAAGTCCCCACCCACTGCTTATTGCTCTTCGCAATTGAAGCAGGGGACTTACTTGATTTGGTTAAATGGTCAGTGGAACTCTTTTATTATTACTTCATACAACAGAGTAGCAAGTAATTCGTGTCCATATCGAGTAAGGTGAATGCCATCAGTAGTAATCTGGTCAAATCCCTTTTGAATTGCTTCATTATTAAAGTAATCATGTAATGGCAGAAAAGGCAGATTGAACTTTTCGGAGAGCTGTCGGATATGAGTGGACATGGTTCGGACGTAAGGAATCCATGTCTGATATTCTTCGGGGTGAGGAAAGATAAATGGTTCCATGAGAATCACCTGTCTGGCATCTCTGGTAAGCAGTTTTAGTAATTCTTTATAATGTGCAACAAAGTCCTGCATCATTTGCTTTTTCTGGAACTCGGTGCGGTCAGTGTTCATCATCAGACCGATATCATTGACAGCAATCAAAAGTGTGATAATTGGAGAGCGATGCAGGGGAATTCTTTGCAGTCTGATATTTTCCAGAACTCTTGCTACAGTGAATCCATCAATGCCGTAATTTTTGAATTGCATTGTATCAGATATATTTATAGTATGTTTCTGAAACATTTCAGAAAGCATCTGTACATATCCGTTTCCTAGAGGGAAATCTTCGAATAAATGATTACAGTCCGTGATGCTGTCTCCGAGGCAAATGATCTGCATAAAAATTTTCTCCTGTATAGTACATCTTGAAATGGTATTACCAATATATAGATTGGTAAGTTTGGGAATATAAAATTTATATAAAAACTATATAAAATAATATCATCAGCTTACAGTTCGGTCAATGAAAAATGCCGTTTTTTCGTGAAAATGCCTTGGGAAAACTGTGAAAATAGATTTTTAATCAAAAATAACTGGATAGAATGTACAAAAAACAGAACTATTTTTGTCGGAAATGGTCAAAATGATTGTTGACTTTTTAATAGATTCGAATATAATAAACTCAAAATCTTGAATCTCTTAAAGAATTTATAAACAAATTATAAATTTTAAATATGATTATCCGGATGAATCCCAATCCTTAGCGGATGTGGATTAAATAAAATTTCTACCGGATAAAAAGATACTTTTCAGGCTTTCCGATAAGAACAGAAACAACAAAGACGGACCTCAAAATGGAAGAAGTGAAAAGGAATCAGAGGGATTCGAAATAGAAAAGGAGGGAAAAGAAACGGGTAATTTAGCAGACACGTTAATGGAAGAACTTCAATGTAAGACAGTTTTTACCATACCGGTGTTTGGAGGAATACCAGTTGCAGAGTCAGTAGCAGTGACATGGGTGATCATGGCAGTGCTTTTAATTTTGTCATTGGTGCTCGTAAGAAACCTGAGTGTGGAAAACCCCGGTAAGAAACAGATTTTGTTGGAAACCGGTGTCAGTTTTCTTCATGATTTCTTTAAGGATATCCTTGGAGAAGAGGGAAAAATGTATATTCCCTATCTGATGACAGTTGTCATTTACATTGGAATTGCAAACATTTTCGGTGTGTTTGGATTTGTACCGCCTACAAAGGATTTAAACTGTACGATCGGTCTTGCGATCACAAGTATTTTTCTGATCGAGTATGCAGGATTCCATAAGAAAGGTCTGAAAGGCTTTCTTAAAAGCTTCGTAGAGCCGGCACCGATTATGCTGCCGATCAATATTCTGGAGGTCGCCATTCGACCCACATCACTTTGTATGCGACTTTTTGGTAATGTGTTAGGAAGCTATGTGGTTATGAAACTTCTTGAGTTTATATGCCCGGCAATTATTCCTATCCCATTCAGCTTGTATTTTGATTTCTTTGACGGATTCATTCAGGCTTATGTATTTGTATTCTTAACTTCTTTATTTATCAAAGAAGCTATTGAATAAAAAAGACTACTGTTCATACAGGAATATGACACCTATATAAGACCTGAGATGCGGGACATAAGGGATAAGACAGCAGTTATGAACAGCAAATGCTGTCCGGATATCCGGTGGGTCATAACGGTCATAAACAACCGTTGGTACAGACATCTGTTGCACAGGCATCAATGATCTCATTGGAATATCGACAGGATAGCATATTGTGAAGAAAGATTTGTAATATTTAGTTTATTTCAGTTAAACAACAGGAGGAAAAAGTTATGTTAGTAGCTATTGGAGCAGGAATCGCAGTTTTAACAGGTATTGGCGCTGGTATCGGTATTGGTATGGCAACATCCAAAGCAGTAGAAGCAATCGCAAGACAGCCGGAAGCAGAAAGCAAGATCAGCAAATCCCTTCTTTTAGGATGTGCCCTTGCCGAGGCAACAGCTATTTACGGTTTCGTTATCGGTCTTCTGATCGTTATCATGCTTGGCTAATTAATGGATAAAGAATAACTAAGAAAGGCAGGTGGGACAGGTGATCGAGATTAACATCAACCTGGTCTTTACAATTATTAACCTGATTGTTCTTTATCTTTTAATGAAAAAGTTCTTATTTGGTCCGATCCTCAATGTGATGGAGCAGAGAAAAAACATGATCGACCAGCAGTTCGCAAGTGCCAAAGATACAGAAGAACAGGCATATGAACTGAAAGGCAAATATGAAGATGCACTGAAATCTGCGAAAGACGAATCCATGCGTATTGTAAACCAGGCAAAGGATGAGGCAAAAGTACAGGCTGAGCGTATTGTAAAAGATGCAAACACACAGGCTGGTGCAATGCTTGACAAAGCAAAGGCAGATATCAGGACAGAGCAGGAAAATGCTATGAAGGCTATGGAAAGCAGAGTGGCAGAGATCGCGCTGGATGCAGCCTCAAAGATCATGGGAGAGAAAAACAGCAGTCAGCAGGATTTGTCCCTTTATGACCAGTTTATAAAAGAGGCAGGTGATTCCAATGACGGAAACAAGCATTAATTATGCAAAAGCATTATATGAGCTTTCTGTCCCGGAAGAAGCTGTTTTGGAGACAGAAAAGATTTTCAGGGGTACCCCGCAGTTAAAAGGTGCCCTTGAGAATCCACTGGTTTCTTTAAAAGAAAAAGAACATGTAATTGACAGAGTCTTCCCGCAGGAGATGAAAAATTTCCTGAAGGTGACCTGTAAATATCAGAAAATCAGCAGCATTTATGATATCCTGGAAACATATGGCGATTACAGCCGCAAGCAGAAAGGTATCCTGAAAGCTGTTCTCACATATGTAACAAAACCGGAAGAAGCCCAGAAAGAGAAGATGGAAGATTTCCTTCGCAGGGAATTTGGAGCAAAGGAAGTAATCCTTACTCTCAGAGAAGACAAATCTTTGATTGGAGGCTTCATTCTTTCTGCCGGAGACAAAGAGTTCGACTGGAGTCTCCGCGGACGTTATAACAATTTAAGACAGAAATTGACACGGAGGTGAATAAAAGTTGGCTGCAATGAATCCAGATGAAATCATTTCGATTCTGAAAGAAGAAATTAAGAATTATGACGAAATCAGCAAGGACCAGGAAGTAGGAACAGTCATCTCCGTCGGAGATGGTATCGCCACGGTACATGGTATTGATCATGCTATGTATGGCGAGGTTGTAACCTTTGAGAATGGTCTGAAAGGTATGGTTCAGGATATCCGTGCAAACAGCATCGGATGTATCCTGTTCGGTAAAGATACAGGAATCAAAGAAGGAACAAAGGTGGCAAGAACCCAGAAACAGGCAGGTGTGCCTGTAGGTGACGCTTTTATCGGAAGGATTGTAAATGCTCTGGGAGCACCGATCGATGGTAAAGGCGAGATCAAGGCAGACGGGTATCGTCCGGTAGAGAATCCGGCACCTGGAATTATTGACAGAAAATCTGTAACAGTTCCTCTGGAAACAGGTATTCTTTCTATTGACTCCATGTTCCCCATCGGCCGTGGCCAGCGTGAGCTGATTATCGGTGACAGACAGACAGGTAAGACTTCTGTTGCACTGGATACCATTCTGAACCAGAAAGGCAAAGATGTAATCTGTATCTATGTTGCAATCGGACAGAAAGCTTCTACAGTAGCTAAGATCGTATCTACTCTGGAGAAACACGGTGCTATGGACTATACAACAGTATTCTCCTCTACAGCCAGTGACTGTGCACCGCTTCAGTATATTGTTCCTTATGCAGGTACTGCACTTGCTGAGTACTTTATGTATAAGGGAAAAGATGTATTAATGGTTTATGATGATTTATCCAAGCATGCGGTTGCATATCGTGCACTGTCACTGCTTCTGGAACGTTCACCGGGACGTGAGGCTTATCCTGGAGATGTATTCTATCTCCATTCCAGATTACTGGAGCGTTCCAGCCGTCTGAATGAAAAGGCCGGCGGTGGTTCTATCACTGCACTTCCTATCATTGAGACACAGGCAGGTGACCTTTCCGCATATATTCCTACAAACGTTATTTCCATCACAGATGGTCAGATCTTCCTGGAGAGTGACCTGTTTAACTCCGGTATGCGTCCGGCGGTTAACGTAGGTCTTTCCGTATCCCGAGTTGGTGGTGCTGCACAGGCAAAAGCCATGAAGAAAGCAGCAGGAAGTGTCCGTATCGATCTGGCTCAGTATCGTGAGATGGAAATCTTTACACAGTTCAGTTCTGATCTGGACGAGGCTACAACTCAGCAGCTGAAATACGGAAGCGGACTTATGGAACTTCTGAAACAGCCGCTTTCAAGCCCATTAAGTCTTCATGAGCAGGTCATCACTCTTTGTGCGGCAACACACAAGGCAATGATGGATGTGGAAACTAAGAAGATGAAGAAGTATCAGAGAGATATGCTGGACTACTTTGACAGTGCTTATCCGGAAATCGGAAGAGAGATCGAGGAGAAGAGACAGCTTCCGGATGAACTGGCAGAAAAGATCGTGAAAGTGGCAGAAGAATTTGCAGATAAGAGCAGGTAGGTGTTGATATGGGCAGTACGAAAGAGATTCAGACTCGAATGAAAAGCATTCAGGACACCATGAAGATCACCAATGCCATGTATATGATTTCTTCATCCAAGATGCAGAAGGCCAAGAGAATCCTGTCCGATACAGAGCCGTATTACTATAATATGCAGGCAGCAATTTCCCGAATCCTGCGTCATATGCCGGATACAGAGCATCCTTTTTTCAGTATCCGTCATAAGATCGCAGAGGAAGACCGTAAGATCGGCTGTATCGTAGTTACCGGTGATAAAGGTATGGCAGGTGCCTATAACCATAATATCCAGAAAATGACAGAACAGTTTATGGCAGAGCATGAGCATTGCAAGCTCTATGTGCTGGGTATGGTAGGCCGTCAGTATTTCACGAAGAAACATATGGATATCGCAGAGAACTTTCCATATACAGTACAGAAACCGACCATGCACAGAGCGCGTCTGATCTCAGAGGAGATTACCAGAGCGTTCCTGGACAGAGAGCTGGACGAAGTCCGTATTTTCTATACGGAGATGCAGAGTGCAGTTGCAATGGAGCCGGTGAACATGCAGCTTCTTCCATTGAAGAAAGCAGAGTTCCTGCCAAATCAGGCAATGCTTGCGGACATGCCGCAGGAGGAAATTGTGCTGTCACCATCAGCCGATGTACTTCTGAATACCATGATCCCAAATTACCTGACCGGTCTGATCTATGGATGTCTTGTAGAAGCGTATGCCAGTGAAAATAATGCCAGAATGATGGCAATGCAGTCCTCTACGGACAGTGCAAAGAAGATGCTCAGGGAGTTATCCATTGAGTATAACCGTGCGCGTCAGGCTGCCATCACACAGGAAATCACTGAGATTGTCAGCGGTGCAAAAGCACAAAAAAGGAAGTGACGACGATGAACAAAGGTAAAATTGTACAGGTTATGGGACCTGTTGTAGACGTTGTTTTTGAAGATGGAAATCTTCCTGAGATCAAGGATGCCCTTGAGGTAGAGAACAACGGTAAAAGATGTGTAATGGAAGTTTCCCATCATCTGGGAAACAATATGGTACGCTGCATTATGCTGAGCGCAAGCGAAGGCTTACAGCGTGACAGAGAAGTCATCGCCACAGGAAGCGGCATTAAGGTTCCTGTAGGTGATAAGACACTGGGACGTTTATTTAACGTACTTGGTGATACAGTAGATGACGGTCCTTCCCTTGAGGGAGAACAGAAATGGGTCATCCACAGAGATCCGCCGGATTTCGAACATCAGAAACCGGCTGTAGAAATCCTGGAAACAGGTATTAAGGTTATCGACCTTCTTGCACCATATGCAAAAGGTGGTAAGATCGGTCTGTTCGGTGGTGCCGGTGTTGGTAAGACAGTCCTGATTCAGGAGCTGATCCAGAACATTGCCACAGAGCATGGCGGATATTCCATTTTCACAGGTGTTGGAGAGCGTTCCCGTGAAGGTAACGACTTATGGTCAGAAATGAAAGAGTCCGGTGTTCTTGAAAAAACAGCCTTAGTGTTCGGACAGATGAACGAGCCACCGGGATCCCGTATGCGTGTTGCTGAAACCGGACTGACAATGGCTGAGTACTTCAGAGATGAGGAACACAGAGATGTGCTTCTTTTCATTGATAATATTTTCCGTTTTGTACAGGCTGGTTCCGAGGTTTCCGCCCTTCTTGGACGTATGCCTTCAGCCGTAGGTTATCAGCCAACACTGGCTACTGAGATGGGTGAACTTCAGGAACGTATCGCTTCTACTAAGGATGGTTCTGTAACATCTGTACAGGCTGTCTATGTACCTGCCGATGACCTGACTGACCCGGCTCCTGCAACTACATTTGCTCATCTGGATGCAACAACCGTTCTTTCCAGAAAGATCGTAGAGCAGGGTATTTATCCGGCCGTTGACCCGTTGGAATCTACTTCCCGTATCCTGGAGCCGGATGTTGTAGGTGAAGAACATTATGAAGTAGCACGTAAAGTACAGGAAATCCTTCAGAAATATAAAGAACTTCAGGACATCATTGCTATTCTTGGTATGGAAGAGCTTTCTGAAGAGGATAAGAGCACTGTATTCCGTGCAAGAAAGATCCAGAAGTTCCTTTCTCAGCCGTTCCATGTAGCTGAGAACTTCACAGGTATCAAGGGTAAATATGTTCCTCTGAAAGAAACCATCCGTGGATTCAAGGCAATCGTTGATGGTGAGATGGATCAGTATCCGGAAAATGCTTTCTTCAATGTTGGTACAATTGAGGATGTCATCGAGAAAGCAAAGACTGAGATGGGTCAGGAATAAGGAGCGGATTTTATGGCAGATACATTTGGTCTTGAGATTTATGCCAGTAATAAGCTGGCGTTTGCAGGACGTGCCAAAACCCTGACAATCCCGGCTGTTGACGGTGAGCAGGCCTTTCTGGCACAGCATGAGAATATTGTTGCTGCTATCATTCCGGGAGAAATGCGTTTCGAGGAAGCTGATGGCACAAAGCATGTTCTGGCTGTGAGCAGTGGGTTTGTGGAGATGATCAATAACCGTGTGAAGCTGTTCTGTCTGACGGCAGAGAGTCCTGAGGAGATTGATATCCGCAGGGCGCAGGAAGCGAAGGAGAGAGCAGAAGAGCAGATGAGACAGAAGCAGAGTATTCAGGAGTATCATATGAATCAGCTGGCTCTGTCCAGAGCTATGGCACGACTTAGGGTTACGAGTCATAAAGAAATTTAAAGAAACAAAATATATCAATAAAAAGCATCTTTGGATGGTCTGATGAAGGCTTTCCGTAGATGCTTTTATTGCTTTGTACCATGTTCTGACTTGTTTCTTAGCTGGTGAAAATTATTTTTGCAGAGTCCATTTTCTGTTTGAATTATTTCCAATTGGAGATACATCAGGTATTTCTTTTAAAATAGCCCGGGTTCGCGGAAGACTTAATCCAATATATTCAGCAATATCACTGGTTTTTGAGATATTGTTTTTAGATAAATACTCTCTGATTTTTTCTATATTTTCCAAAGTTTTTTGGTTTTGTTTTTTATGACAGGATTTATTCGCTTGTTTTTTATCGCTTGTTTTTATCGCTTGTTTTTTATCGCTTGTTTTTATCGCTTGTTTTTTATCGAAGCTAAGAATCAGAAGAGTTCTATCTGGATCAAATTGTTCTTCTATAACTGGTTCAACCCAGCCTTGATCCTCCCATGTGTTAAAAATGTTGGGTACTCCGCTGCCGGCACGCTCGCCGATATTGATCAGATTAAACATTTTCATGAGTACTTTGTTGCGAGGATCAGAAATTCCCCCTTTTTTCATTTGTTGTTTTCCTGTTCTGGAATATCCTGGATTTTCAAATACTATTCTGTCAGCTTCTTTTCGGACTACAATGCCTCGAACACCATAAAAGTCTGCATTTATCAAACAGTTTGCGAGGGCTTCCCTCAATGCTTCATGTACGGGAGTATCATCAATACGGTTTCCATCGATTGTTTTAAAAGGTACCTTGATATCTTTAACAAGTTTATTATATACTCGGAAGTAAAAATCACATATATTACCGGACCATTCACCGGAACTTGACTGTAAGCGATCAGTCCAGCGTATAGTTGGATCCAGAATTTCACGATAATCTAAAAAATATTCAGGGAAATGTCGTACAATGTTATATTCATCTCCAAACATTAGCATTCCTGCAGCTGTTGGATGAAGGCATTTATCAATATTGGAAATGGCAGCAGCTCCTATGCTGCGTAAATATTCAGAATCATTTAAACGGCCAAATGGATGTGCAGGTTTAAGGGCTCGATGTCTGTTGCGATATCCCTGAATGGTTTCATAATTTAGGTCGCTTATTGGAACATCATCCAGTACATCCATATCCATAGTGTTGTCTGTCTGGTCGCGGAGCATGGCTTTCACCTGAAGTTTGGTACAATGATAGTCTCCTTCGTGATTTCTTCGAAATGTTCCGCCAAATATATCATCATTAATATACACAGGTTTTTGTTCTCTGTTTGCCATAGGAACATAAATCACGATGATAGTATCTTCATCCTTCTCATATATCTCTACATCCTGATCAGATAGAAGATTTACGTTGACCTTTTTTCGATTATTGATTGTATCCCAGAAATGTTTTAACAGCTTGTCCCTGTCTGTACTTTTTAAACCTGTAGTTCTCCAGGTTCCATCTTTGTTTTCGGCAACTCCCAGAATAATTACGCCGCCATAACAATTTGCAAAAGCAGAGTAAGTCTCCCATAAAGAAGAAGGAAGGCCGCCATTTGCTTTTTTTACTTCGCGCCGGTTATCTTCTTTATATAAGTTGAACTTTGTAATATCAAAAAAATGTACCATTGTTATTACCTCTTTTTGAAACCAATAATTTGTCTTTATTATACCGTACAGAACTGAAAAATGGCAATGGCTATAATTAAAGAATATTTGTCGAAATTGCCACAGGTATAGAGTGCTTCACATTAATTCTGGAAACAGATATTCTGTTTTGCGAGTACAGAATATCGGATTAGGACTGTTGTATCCAGATTTTCACGATGCATATCGACAGCATTGATCTGATGATTTTCATAGGTGGTATAATAATAAATTCCCTTTGTTGTGTTGCAGCAGGAAGTGTAGAGAGTGATCTCATATTTGCCTTTTGCTACTTCGCAGCAGCCACGCTGCTGATCTACGGAGCCGAGGATGTGGAAGAACTGGCTGACGCTTTCAAGTTCGGAGTCGCCGGATCTGGAGTTCATTTTTGTGAAGGCAACTTTGGCAAAGCGGGAGGCGGAGGAAAGGTCTCCCGGGAGGCCGAGGGCGCCCATACCGCGGCTGTAGGATTGGAGTTCTAATCCTGGAGCGAAGGTGTTCTCTGGTTGGCGAGGGGAGAGAGACTGGTAGTTGTTAAGCTGGAACATCTGCTGTGGGAAGGGTGGGTTATTGGTTAGTACCCCTACAGGATTTTCGTAGATATGGAGGCCGTCCTGCATGGATTCGATAACGAGGCAGCCGGAAGCATCTGCGAGGATCCAGTGGAGCTGAGCACATGGGAAGTTCTCACTGAACTGTGTGTTGGTGAGATTCATAGTTGAGAGTCTCTGGCGGGCTTCTTTTAAGGTGGCACACTGGCTGAGAATCCATGGGATGAATTCGAACTGGGCTACGTTTTCTTTGTCCGATACTGGTTCTGCATAGACTGCATTTCCTACGAAATTCAGACCTGCCATGCCGAGACCTTTTTCATTAATGGCATCATAGTAGAGTGGATAGTCTCCGGCCACATGAGCCATTCCGATGATGGCATAGTGAGAGTCAGGGGCTTTATCAGAATGACGGAAATGGAATGGGTAGTTTCGTGGTGTGATGGTGATTTCATCACCGTAGGAAAATTCATAATCAAGGGTTCTGCCGAAATAGAAATCTTTTGTTTTATAAGTTGCTGCTGTGCACATAGTTATACCTCCTGCTGTAAAGAATATACACCTGTAAAACATATATATTTATAACTGTTTATTAGTAGATTGTTTGCTGTAAGTATAGCACAGTTATATGTTCCTTTATTTTGGAGAATATTACCACAATCTTTTGTTTTTATGCAATATACAGATTTTGCTTTTTGCATAGTTACAGTTTATAAATATTTTAGAAATTCGACAAAAAATAGGACTGGACAAATCAATTGTCCGGTCCTATAATAATACTCACCAGAGTTCTTCTGGTGATTCAATCCCGTCAGTTCGGCGGTTAATTCCACTTTTATTTTTTTAAAATACCAAAGAAGAGACAGACTGTTTCCTATTGTATGAACAGTATCGAAACAGTTGCGAAAAATATAAGACTGGAGGTGATGCAATATGCATTTTTTCACCTTTTTCCTGTAGCGGTTGCCGGGACTGCCATGATCATGGATATCCGTACAGCAAAAGTTGATAACGGATGGATTATTTTTTCCATGTCTGTGGGACTGTTTGTCTGTATATGGCAAAAGAATATTACGGGAATTGGATTTTTTATAATGGGAAGCGTAATGCCGTTATTTCTTATGATCCTCTTTGCTTTTGGGATGATAGGTGCCGGAGATATTAAACTATTCTGCGCACTGGGAGGGATAATGGGCTGTGAATCTATCATAAAATGCATCTTTATTTCTTTTCTGACAGGTGCAGGCATTTCGGCCGCACTTCTGATCTTTAACCACAATTTCTGTGAACGTATCCTTTATTTTATTGAATATGTGAAATGTACAGTCAGTACGGGAAAGATTAGTTCCTATCGGAGAAAAAGTATTGCTGCTCCTGAAAATTTCCATTTTACGATTCCTGTTTTTATAAGTGTGTTGTTATATGCAGGAGGTATCTATTGAAAAGAAATATTTTTGCAGTATGCGATCTGGAAGTGGATTATGCGTTGAACTTTATGGACTATATGAATCGGAAGAAGAATATTCCCTTTGAGATACAGGCATTTACATCTGTAGAGAACCTGATCGCCTATGGGAAACAAACACATATAGAGTTGCTGTTGATCTCCGGGCGGGCTATGTGCCGGGAAGTCCGGGATCTGGATATCGGGAAGATCATCATTTTGTCGGAAGGGGTACACCCTCCGGAACTTGACCAGTATCCAAGTGTGTATAAATATCAGTCTTCTTCTGATGTTCTCCGGGAAGTGATGGCATGTTATGGCGCCGAAAAAAAGACAGTGGCAGATCAGATTGCTGTATTAAAAAAGACAACAGAAATTATTGGAATATTTTCACCTCTGGGACGTTGTCTGAAAACCTCTTTTGCATTGACACTTGGACAGATACTTGCCAAAGAACGAGCCGTTCTTTATCTGAATATGGAAGAATATTCCGGATTTGAAGAATTGATGGGAAAAGGTTTTGCCCACAATCTGAGTGATCTTCTTTATTATGTGAGACAGGATAACCAGAATCTTCTCTATAAGATGAACAGTATGATACAGACGATCAATAATCTGGATTATGTTCCACCTGTGCAGATGCCGGCAGATATCCGTACAACAGCCTGGCAGGACTGGGAACGGCTTTTTCAGATGCTTATACTTGACAGTTCTTATGAAGTGATTGTGCTGGATATTGGATGTGGGATTGATGAAAATTTCCAGCTGCTGGATATGTGTAAGAAGATTTATATGCCTGTATTGTCTGATGCTGTTTCACAGTGTAAGATTGCGCAGTTTGAGAATCTGGTCCGAATCTGGGATTATCCTCAGATTCTGGAAAAGACGGAAAAGATAAATCCACCGTTTCATATGGCAACCTGTCTGTCACCTGCGTATGTTGAACAGCTGATGTGGAGTGAACTGGGAGATTATGTGCGGAACCTTCTGAGGAAAGAAAGCCAGAAAAAAGAAAATTAAAAAAGTTCCGGAAAGATGCTGTAAAGGGAAAAAGGATGAACAAAGATGTATTTAGAAAGCTGCGGCAGATGCTGATGGAAGAACTGGATCTGTCCAGAGAATTATCGGATAAAGAAATCCTTGATGTAATTGATGAGCTGATTCTGAACCAGATAAAAGATGTCCGTCTTGCGCTGAAAGAAAAGGTACAGCTTCGTCAGGAACTGTTTTATTCTGTCCGCAAACTGGATGTGCTTCAGGAACTGGTGGATGATGAGACAGTGACTGAGATCATGGTAAACGGGCCGGATACCATTTTTGTAGAACGGGCTGGCAAGCTTATGAAATGGCATAAAAGTTTTACTTCTGCTGAGAAACTGGAGGATGTGATCCAGCAGATTGTTGGAAAATGTAATCGTGTGATCAATGAATCCATGCCGATCGTGGATGCAAGACTGGAAAATGGTTCCAGGGTAAATGCTGTAATTTATCCGGTTGCATTAAATGGTCCGATTCTCACTATAAGGCGTTTTCCTGAACACCCCATTACAATGGAAAAGCTGATCGCACTGGGAAGTATCACACAGGAATGTGCAGAATTTCTGGAGAAGCTTGTGAAGGCCAGATATTCCATGGTCATAGGAGGCGGAACCGGAAGCGGAAAGACTACATTTCTTGCAGCAATGTCGGAATATATCCCCAGGGACGAAAGACTGATCACAATAGAAGATAATGCAGAACTTCGCATCAGGGGAATTGACAATCTGGTCCGGCTGGAAGCAAAGATGGCAAACATGGAAGGAGCAGTTTCCGTTACGATCAGAGATCTGATCAAATCTGCATTACGAATGCGTCCGGACAGAATCATAGTGGGAGAAGTCCGCGGCGGAGAGGCAATGGATATGCTTCAGGCATTGAATACAGGGCATGAAGGGTCGCTGTCTACTGCCCATGCCAATTCTGCCAGGGATATGTTATCCAGACTGGAAACAATGGTTCTGATGGGCGTTGATCTTCCATTGGAAGCAATCAGAAGACAGATTGCTTCCGGAGTGGATATTCTGGTACATCTGGGAAGAATGAGGGATAAATCAAGGAAATTGCTGGAAGTAACTGAGGTGTGCGGCTTTGAAAATGGAGAAATCCGTATCCGGCCGCTGTATCAATGGCAGGAAGGGAAAGGTCTTGTAAAGACAGCATCCCTCCTTCATGTGGAAAAACTGGAAAGAGCGGGGATTGAACTATGAAAGGGAAAGAAAAAGAACAGCTTTATCAGAAACGTAATTATGATCATTATCGTTTTTCTATGAAAGAACTTCTGAAATATATGGGACAGGCACTGGCGTTGTGCATAATGGCAGATTATCTTTTTTACAAAAGTAAATGGGTGTTGCTTCTTATGCTTCCTGTTCCTGTGTTTTATCTGAAATGGCAGAAAAATCGTATGATCAGGGAAAGACGGAAGAACCTGAATTATCAGTTTAAGGATGCACTTACTTCGCTGAGTGTTGCGGTTCAGGCCGGATATTCGGTGGAAAGCGCGGTAAAAACCTGTGTCAGAGATTTGGAGAGACTCTACGGAAAGGGAACGGATATTGTGGAGGAATTTCGCTATATTGAAAGCCAGCAGCATATCAGTGTTCCGCTGGAAGAGCTGTTTCTGGATCTTGGAGAAAGAAGTCAGATAGAAGATATCGAAAATTTTGCCTCTGTATTTTATACAGCCAAGCGTACAGGTGGTGATATGAACCGGGTAATTCAGAAGGTGTCTCGTATGCTTGGAGATAAGATTGACGTTAAAAAAGAGATAGAGGCTACACTGGCAGCAAAGAAGTCAGAACAGATGATCATGAGTCTTATGCCTGTGGGAATTATCCTGTACTTGCAGATGACTTCACCGGGCTTCTTAAGTGTTCTTTATGGAAATCCCTTTGGAATTGCAGCAATGAGTATCTGTCTTGTCATTTATGCTGCGGCATACTGGCTTGGCAGAAGGATTGTAGATATTGAGGTGTGACAGTACAAATGTGGATACATGTTGTCATTTTTGTTATGATCCTGTGTGCACTGACCGGCTGGAAAAAAGGATGGATTCCATCTTCCGGAATCGGAGGGAAGGATGGTATCAGACTTTTTGCGGTAGTAGCGATAGCCGGAAATCTGCTGGGCATGATCCTTACTTTGCAAAACGGTGGACAGGTGTATCCTCAGGGATACCGTCTGGAAAAGGAGGATACAGGATCATATGAGAAGGAATTTATGGTATCCGTTGACGGAGAAGAACCGGTCTCCATGTACATTCAGGTACCGGAGAAGGAACTGGAAGAGCAGGAGGAAGAACCGAAACAGAATAAGAAGCTGACCAGAAAAGAACAGGCACAAAAAAGTATTGCAGAGGCAGTATCCCGGTATAACGAGCAGCGCAGTGATCCGGATTATTATTATCTTCCGGATAAGCTGAATGGAAAAAAGGTAAAATGGGAAAGTCCGGCAGACACTTCCGGAATGCTTCTGACAGGACTGTTTCTTATTGCGGCAATGGCAATTCTTGTGATGAAAGGGAGAGAAGAACAGGTTCAGCTTCAGAAACGGTATGAAGAACTTCTTATGGATTATCCGGGACTGATCATGAAATTTACACTTCTGGTTCAGGCCGGGATGACTGTAAGAAAGGCATTCCAGAAAATTTCTCTGGATTATGGAAGAAAGAGAAAGCGGAATCCAAGACCTGCGTATGAAGAGATACGGATTGTCTGCTATGAGATGGAAAGCGGAGTTTCTGAAAGTGAAGCATACAGAAGATTTGGAGAAAGATGTGGTCAGGCAAAGTATAAAACATTTGCCACGCTTCTTATCCAGAATCTCCAGAAGGGCAGCAGACAGATGGCTGATATGCTTGAAAGAGAATCAACCGAAGCATGGGAAGAACGAAAGAGAAAAGCACGTGTTCTTGGAGAGGCTGCAGCTACAAAACTTCTGGTGCCGATGATCATGATGCTTATTGTCGTTATGGCAATTGTCATGATTCCTGCTTTTATGTCTTTCTACGGAGAAACATGATAAGGTGCTGCAGTAAATTCTGTGCAGCGTAAAGGGTGCTTTTGGATATGGAGGGAAAAAATGGGACAATTGATAAGACAGATAAAAAAGAAAAACGGACTGATACGAAGATTCGCAGAGGAAGAAGACGCTGTAGGTGTTGTGGAGATCATTCTGATTCTTGTAGTCCTGATCGGGCTTGTCATTATTTTCAAAGAGCAGCTGACCGAACTGGTGCAGAGCATTCTTTCAAAGATCGCCAAACAGAGTAATTCTATTTAAGATGAAAAGAGAAGGAGGTGTACTTCCTGTATGAAATATTGCGGAAAGGAAAGAGGAAGCATTACATTATTTCTTGCATTAATACTCAGTCTGCTTTTGTCTCTTGTATGTACAAGTATAGAATCTGTACGTATGGCATCGGCCAGAACCCAAATACTCAACAGTATGGATATCGGACTTTATTCTGTATTTGGACAGTATGACAGGAAACTTCTTGAGGAATATGATTTGTTTGCGCTGGATGGTTCCATGGGAGGCGGGCAGCTTAATCTCGCAAAGATCTGCGATAATCTGGAATCCTATATGAAACCGGTGTTAAAGCAGAACAGTCAGAAACTTGAACTGCATCAGAGCGGACTTACCGGTTACCGGCTTCTGACAGATGAGTGCGGAGAGGTTTTTTATCAGCAGATTGTGCAGTATATGCAGGAAACTCTTGGAAGTCAGGGGGTACAGCTCCTTCTCAACAAAATGTCTGATCGAGAGAGAAAAACAGAAGAGGCAGATCTGAAAGCGAAACAGGCGGAGACAGGAGGCTCCATCGACAGATATGATTCGGAAATGAATCAGGCTTCTCAGAAAAGCCGGCAGGCAGCACAGGAAGCTGAAAACAGGCAGCAACAGGAAGGACAAATATCAACCCAGCCAGCACCGACGCAGCCACAGGCTGACAATCCCATCAGTATTATAAAAAGAATTATGAAAATGGGAATACTGGAGCTGGTTTTGCCACCCGGACGGGAAATTTCCACCCGGACAGTCAGCAAAGACACAATGGTTTCGGGAAGACAGCTGCAACAGGGAATGGAGATGCCGGACGGAGTGACAGCAGATAGCAGTTATACTTCCGGGGTTTTGTTTCAGCAGTATCTGATGAATCATCTGGGAAATTACACAGATCCGTCAAAAGAAAGTCTTGCATATCAGATGGAATATGTTTTTGGAGGAAGAGACAATGATATAGATAACCTTAAATCTGTGGCATCAAAGCTCCTGTTCATCAGAGAAGGCGTAAACTTTGCATGTTTGATGGCAGATAATGTAAAAAGAACAGAGGCACAGGCACTCGCTGCAGCCATTGCGTCGGGATTTCTGGTTCCTCCGGCAGCGGTAGTGATAGAGTCTGCATTGCTTTTATGCTGGGCATTTGCGGAGAGCGTACTGGATGTGAGAGAACTTTTTGCAGGAGGGAAGATTCCCCTTGTAAAAACTTCCGCAGACTGGCAGATTTCGCTGTCTAATCTTTCAAGTCTGATGGAAGGACTGGATTCCATGCGGAAAAACAATGAACATGGATTGTCCTATGAGGATTACCTTCAGGTTCTGATATTGCCTGTTTCAAAGGAAAAGAAAGTGATGAGAGCTATGGATATGATCGAAGATGCGATAAGAAAGAAAGGCAGGGCAAATTTTTATATGGATTCCTGTGTTGTAGCTCTGGAGGCATTTGCAGAGGTAAAAGCAAACAGGAAAAAGGAATTTCAGGTGATACGTCAGTATTGTTATGAATGAATTGCTGAAAAGAGGTGTGAAAAGATGCTTTTACAGAAAGAAAAACAAAGCATTGAAGAAATCGGAAAAAAAGATAAAAAAATTTATGAAAGGAGAAAAGTCTCTCTAAGCAATATTTACGATCTTTTATTCCCCCAAAAGAGTCGGAAATATTTTCGGACAAATGCAAAAGAACATATTGGAGAAGTTTCTTCTGTAAAAGTATCTTTCTGCACCTCTTTTCGGGGAAAGATTAAGAAGGGAAGTCTGGCAGTAGAAACAGCACTTGTACTGCCGCTGTTTTTCCTGGGAATGGTTACGCTGATTTCGTTTATGGATATATATAAACTGCAGACGGAACATCTGACTGCATTGTGTACGAAGGCAAAACAGGCGGGAATGTATGCGTATCTTCCGGGTGGGGACAGTGTTGATGATATTACGCTGCCGGATATCTACACGTATAAACCCTTTGGTGGACTGATACCTCTTCCGGATGTTGGAGTTTATAACCATGTAAAAGTCCATGCATGGACAGGAACCGAATTTCCTGACAATGGAGGAGAGCAGGGAGAAACAGAACCGATGGTTTATGTAACTGCCTCGGGCAGTGTGTACCATAAAAATCCGGGCTGCAGCTATCTGAATGTTTCATTAAAACAAATTCCCGGAAGTTCCGCAAAATCTGCATCCAATAAGTACGGGGAGCATTATTCAGCCTGTGAAATCTGCAGCAGGAATCAGAATCCGGCAGGAGTGGTATATGTTACGGAACAGGGAAACAGATACCATAATCTGGAGTCCTGCAGTGGGCTGAAACGTTCGGTAAGACTGGTAAAAGCTTCCTCTGTTTCGGAAATGGGAGCATGTAGCAGGTGTGGCTGAATTTTTCCGGAGAGATGTATATGGAGATGAATGGCGTAAAAGAAATATGTGTACTTGGATTTCTGGGAATAAATTCATGGATAGATATCAGAAAAAAGCAGGTTTCTCTTCTGCTGATCATAATATTTGCAGTCTGCGGAACTGTGTGGACAATATATAGCAGAAGAAATGTTCCGGAGGTTCTTATGTGCGTGGGGACAGGTTTTCTCTTTGTGCTGATCAGCATCCTTACAGAAGGTGCTGTGGGAATGGGCGATGGCTGGCTGCTTATGGCACTGGGGACAGTGCTGTACCCGGAAGAATTTTTTTCAACACTTTTTATGGGAATGATCTGCAGTGCAGTATGGTCCGGCATCATGATGATGGGATTTTGCAGAAAGGGAAGTACGGAAATACCGTTTGTGCCATTTCTGCTGGCAGGATATCTGGGAGGATTTTTGATATGAAAGATAATTTTTGTATAACAAATGAATACAGTATAATTCGTAAGGGAAGTTTTACAATCGAGACTGCCTGTGTCATGCCGTTGATTCTGCTGGTGTTGATGGGACTTATCTATCTGAGCTTTTTTGTACATAACAGGGCATGGCTGACAGCGGCAGCTTATGAATCGGCAGTAAGCGGGAGCATGGAAGGGATTAAGAAAAACGGAGAAATATATGATACTGCAAGGATGCGCAGTGAGGAGCTGGGGAGTATTGGCTTTTTCGGGGCGGAGAATTTAGGTACCCAGACAAATGTGGGAAAAGAAGTGCAGGTAACCTATGACCTGGACACGATCTCGTCGTATGGCAATCTGAGCTGGCATTTGAGGACAGAAGGGAAATCCGCAGTGATAAATCCGGTGAAACATATCCGCAGACTGCGGGCGGCGCAGGCGGTACTGAGAGAAATGGGGGAATAGAATAGTATGCGGACAGAATATAAGAGGGATATGAATCATAATTATCTCATTGTCTATGGTGAGAATGAGATCAATACAGATTCCTATCAGGTAAGGATGCTTGCGGGAAATGTGATTCCCTCTCTTCTGAAGTGCAGGATACAGGGGATGGATGGCAGATTTCTTATCTATTTTGATATTACTTCGAAACAGGCGGTGAATGTGCTGTATGAAGAAAAGAAGATGGGAGTTGAAGATCTCAGGCTTATTTTCGGTGGTTTTGTAAAGGCTATGGAAGATGCGGCGGAATATCTGATCAATCCCGGACAGTTTATAATGTCGCCGGAATATATTTATACAGATATTGAAAAAAGACAGATTTATTTCTGTATGATGCCCGGATATGAGAAGGATATTAAAGAACAGTTTCAGCTTCTGACAGAATATATTCTGCCGAAAATAGACCATCAGGATCAGGATGCGGTAATCCTTGGATATGGAGTATATAAAAGAGCAATGGAAGACAGTTTTCATCTGGAGCATATTAAAGAAGAATTATATAAAACTCAGAGTTCAGATGTAAATGGGGAGAAGAAAGAAAAAATAAATGCAAAAAAGACAGAGCAGGAGATGGAGTTTGCAGAAGAAGAGACTTTCCCGGAAGATAATGAAAACCGGAATGAATTTGTAAGAGAAGGAGAAGATTCAAAAGAACCCGGCCGACTGAACCCGGTCGGTGTTATTGTGCCGGCTGCTGTTCTGATCTGTGGACTGGCAGCTGCTATCCTGAAGGGATATCTGCCACATGTGGAAATGGAAACCATACTTGGTGTAATTGTTATAGCTATAGCGGGTATCATGCTGGGCCTGCGTATTATAAAGACAAAAAAAGTTTTGCATCTCCCGGAACAGACGTATGCATCAGGAGAAACAGTGAGACACATAGAAAAAATAAGAAATATGCCATCATGGAATAAAACAGAAAAGAAAACATCAGGGAAAAAATCAGGATGGAAAGAAGCAGAAGGAAAAGCGTCAGAGCAGAAATGGGAGGACAGATTATATGAAAACCTGTCCCAGACAGTGGAGAGAAATCAGCAAACAAATCAGAGTCAGCCGGTGAATGGGCAGAAAATGTCAGACTGTGGACAAAAAACTTCCGAATCATCCCGGATACATATGGACTATGGTGAAACAGTAGTACTATCTGCCGGAACAGTAAGCGGACCTGCAAGTCTGGTGAGCAAAGAACCGGGAGAACTGGCGACCATTTATCTCAATGAAGATCTGACTGTGATCGGAAAGTTGGAAACTGCCTGTGATGCGGTGATCAGCCTGCCTACCGTAAGCCGTATCCATGCAAAAATACGAAAAAAAGAAGAAAACTATTTCCTTAGTGATATGAATTCCAGAAACGGAACGTCTGTAAATGGAAGATTACTTCGTCCGGATGAGGAATATCAGCTTGAACCGGAAGATGAAGTGGATTTTGCACAGGCAAGATATATATTTCTGGAATAAATGTTTTTACAAAATACAGGAGGTCTGCTACAATTAGTAATGGTACATTGTTTTTGAGATAAAGAAACAGAAAAGAGGTAAAACTTGGAAGAACTGAAAAAGGCACCGGTTACAGTGCTTCTCATTCTGGCGAATATTCTTGTTTTTACTGTAGTGGAATTTACCGGAGGATCAGAGGATACCATGCATATGCTTCAGTGCGGAGCAGCATATACTCCCGCCATTATGCAGGGAGAATACTATAGGATCTTTACAAGTATGTTCCTTCATTTTGGACCGCAGCATCTTGGAAATAACATGCTGGTACTGTTTGTGCTTGGAGGCAGACTGGAGCGTACAGTTGGAAAACTGAAATATCTGCTGATCTATCTTCTGGGAGGAATGGGTGGAAATCTGCTGTGTCTGTTCCTGGAACTGGACAGTGCGGATTTTGCAGTTTCGGCAGGTGCATCCGGTGCAGTGTTTGCTGTGATGGGTGCAATGATCTATGCTGTGATCAGGGGCAGAGGTCATATTGAAGATCTTTCTGCCAGACAGGTAGTAATTATGGCTGCTTTTTCGCTTTATTTTGGTTTTACAAGCGAAGGAGTGGACAATGCGGCACATGTAGGCGGTCTTATCTGTGGATTCCTGCTTGCAGTTCTGCTTTATCACCCTTCGCAGCGTGCAGGATAACCGACCTTTATTCAGGGGATGCCGGCAGATAAATATAAAAGGCAGAACCCTGACCGGGAGTGCTGGAAACTCTGATCTGACCATGGTGTGCAGAGATGATTTCTGCTGTTACTGCAAGCCCGAGACCGGTTCCTTCCGGTTTATATGTAATGAAGGGATGAAAGATATTTTCAGTCTGCTTATGCGTCATACCACATCCGTTATCTTTAATACAGATGCAGATGCCGGAATCTGCAGGGGTGAGATTTACAATAATCTTTCCGCCTGGCTGATCGATGGCTTCACAGGAATTTTTGATCAGGTTAAATATGACCTGACGCATTTTTATCCGGTCAAGAAAAACAGGTGAAGAAGTATGTTCCACATGTATTTCCAGCCGGATTCCCAGATAGTCCAGAGTGTTTTTCTGACAGGATAAAACAGTGGTCAGAAATTCCGCGGGATTTACGGGAACAAGAGTAACTGTCTGCGCATGGCTGAAGTCAGAGAGTTCTTTCAGCAGTTCTTTTACATATTCAAGGTTATCCATAAGACTGTCCCATTGTCTGTAACTGCACAGTTCCGGGTGAGAGGAAGCCATCAACTGAAGTTCACTGTTGATCAGCGTGACCGGATTACGGATTTCATGTGAAAGTCTGGATAAAAGAAAACGAAAATCTTTTTCTGATTGTTTTGTTATTTCAATCTGCATATTATCACCTCAGGAAAAGTGTATCATTGTGAACTTTCAGCCGCAACTGATTTCGTCCTGAAAAATTCGCAATAAAACGACAAGTATTACTGATTATTGCAAATCAAAATCTTGAATTTTAAGAAAGAAGGATTTAAAGATGGAAAATTGTATTTTTTGTAAAATCGCTAATGGAGAGATTCCTGCTGCAACACTTTATGAGGATGAGAATTTCAGGGTAATTCTTGACCTGGGCCCGGCGAGTAAGGGACATGCGCTGATCCTTCCGAAATCGCATGCTGCCAATATTTATGAATTATCGGATGAAATGGCTGCAAAGGCAATGATTCTTGCAAAGAAAATGGCGACAGCAATGACAGCAGCACTGAAATGTGACGGATTTAATATTGTACAGAATAATGGCGAGTGTGCAGGGCAGACAGTATTTCATTTTCATATGCATCTGATTCCGAGATATAAAGGAGATCAGGTGGGAATCACATGGCACCCGGGTGAACTCAATGATGCAGATAAAGAAGAAATCCTGTTAAAAGTAAAGGAGCAGCTGTCCTGATATTCTGATACAGCACATTACAAAAGATGGAGAATATAGATTTTGTAAGTATCTACAGGAAATACCGCTCGCGGGCGTTCAATATTGGAAAATTTATCCTTGGCGATGAAGACGAAGCAGAAGATGTCTGTCAGGATGTATTTGAGACTTTGTTTCATATGGGCCGGAGTGTGGATTTTTCAGATGAAAAGAAACTGGAGAATCTGATTGTCAGAATCAGCTACCATAAGGCATCCGATCATCGCAAAAAGGCCTTCAGGAAATATGAATATGCGAATTCAGATGCGATTCTGGAAATGACAGATATGCGGGTAAGAAAAGGTAATCGTGTAGATGAGATTGTTCTGAATCTGGAGGCAGCAGGATACCTGCAGTCGATATTTGAAAAACTGAGAGAAAAGAACAGGACAAATTATGAAATCTATGTCAGTGTAACGTTATATGACATACCAACGCGTCTCGTTGCCAGACATTATCATATCACAGAAAATAATGTGAATAACAGAGTCATGAGGACGAGACGCTGGCTTGCCAGGGAATATAAGAAAATAACCCGGTGATTACTGTTTATTTACGCAGTCTTCGATCAGTCCGGTGATTTTTTCAATAGAATTCATATGACTGCTTTCTGACATGGCATGAACATAGGACTCTCTGTTCTGGTACAGTTCGCGGATTGCGTTTAAAAGTGTGCTTTCTGTAATCTCTTCTTCCTCAAGTACCATGCTGAATCCCTGACGTTCAAATGAACGTGCATTGAGGATCTGGTCACCGCGGCTGGCATTTGCAGAAAGCGGGATCAGAAGATTGGGTTTTTTTAAAGCATTCAGTTCACAGATTGCATTGGCACCTGCGCGGGAGATAACGATATCAGACAGAGCAAACAGATCGGCAAGCTCCTGTTTAATATATTCATACTGTACATATCCTTTTGTGTCTTTGAGACTTTCATCCATTTTTCCCTTACCACACAGGTGGATAACCTGAAACTCTTTTAAAAGTTCCGGAAGGATTTTGCGGATATTTTCATTGACAGATGCAGCACCAAGACTTCCGCCGATCACCATAAGAACCGGTTTGTCATCTGTGAAACCACAGAATTCGCGGGCTGCCTCTTTACTTCCGTTTAATAATTCCTGACGGATAGGAGTACCTGTAAGTACTGCTTTGTCAGCAGGAAGACTTTTTACAGTCTCAGGGAAGTTACAGCATACTTTTGTTGCAGATGGAATGCAGATCTTATTTGCAAGTCCGGGAGTCATATCTGATTCATGAATGATGGTAGGAATTTTACGTCGACCGGCAGCGATTACAACCGGGACAGTCACGAAGCCACCCTTGGAGAAAACCACATCTGGTTTTAATTGTTTCAATAATTTTTTGGCCTCACCGAATCCTTTCAGTACACGAAATGGATCTGTGAAGTTTTTCAGATCAAAATAACGTCTCAGCTTTCCGGATGAGATTCCGTAATAAGGAATATTCATTTCTTCAATAAGCTTTTTTTCGATTCCATCGTAGGATCCGATATAGGAAATTTCGTATCCAAGCTCCTTAAGGCGTGGGATCAGAGCAATATTTGGAGTCACATGTCCGGCGGTGCCGCCGCCGGTGAGCACAATATGTTTCATAGAGATTCCTCCTGTTTTATTCTGAATAGTTACAACAATTCTATAAAAGACTGCAGGGAATCCGGGAATATGTGAAATCCTGCGAAAATGTCCGGATTCATTATTTTATGGAATTGCTATACGTTACTATTTAATATGAACCCAGGGGGAGAAATTGTCAAGGAAAGTTAAATATTATGAAGAACAAAACAGATATACAGACAAAAAATCAGCAGATAGACAAAATACTTCAAGAGCAGTATGATGCGGAAACCAAAATACTTGAATCCGCATTGCTGAACGTAGCAGGCAAAACCTCATGGGATGAATTTCCGGAAGAATCCGAGGAGAAGATCCGGGCGGGGTATGATCGGCTGATCACCCGACTGAGAGAAACAGGGGATTTCAATGAAGCAGCCAGGGCTGAAAAGACAGGAAGCACCAGGGCAGCAAAGGAAAAACTTGAAATTCTTGAGTATGACTGGAACAGGACTCACAGAATCCTGAAATCTGCAGCTGCTGCAGTGGCAGTAGTTATGTTGACTGCGCTGGTGGGAATGACTGCTATAGCTGACTGTCGATATCCGGATAAAAATACGCAGACATATCAGAAAACATCCGTTTTTGAAAAAAAATAAAAAAATTTTATTTTTTTGTGTGATATTTGCCGATTTGATTCGCATAGTATATGTAATGAAAGTTTGCGAAGCAGAAATCCGGCATTTTATTCTTCGGATAAGGGTGCGGATCAAAGGCTCGGAACAAAACGTTATATATTTATGCACTGACCGACAGAGAATCATTAAAATATCGGCAAATTTTTAAAATTCTTACGTGGCAGATGCAAAGAAAGGCAGGAACAGTCGAAAAAAAACTGTTTCTGCTTTTTATTTTCAGAAAAGATATTGTTAATTTGTTTCATTGTAGTGTATAATTAATACAATATAGAAGGATCATAAAAGCAGTAAAAAGCTGCCGGGTTAAACAGGCAAAATGCAGCAAAACAATTGGGGATATCAAAATCTGAAGGGAGGTTTTTATATGAAGATTACATTTATCGGGGCAACTCATGAGGTTACGGGATCCTGTTATTATCTGGAGGCAGCAGGTCACAAGTTTCTTGTAGACTGCGGAATGGAGCAGGGACCGGATTATTATGAAAATGCAGAAATACCAGTGGCTTTGGGAGAGATAGAATTTGTTCTTCTGACACATGCACATATAGATCACTCAGGTAATCTTCCGGCTATTTATGCAAAGGGGTTCAGGGGACCGGTATATGCCACAGATGCCACCAGCCATTTATGCGATATTATGCTCAGAGACAGTGCGCACATTCAGATGTTTGAAGCAGAATGGAGAAACCGTAAAGGCAGACGACAGGGCAAACCGGAATTTGTTCCGGCTTATACAATGGAAGATGCCATGGGAGTGATCAGAAACTTTGTGGGATGCCCATACAATAAGATGATCACTCCTGCAGAGGGAATCTCAGCCCGGTTTATTGATGCAGGCCATTTGCTGGGCTCTGCAAGTATTGAGCTGACGATCAGGGAGGAGGATACAGAGAAAAAGATTGTATTCTCCGGAGATATTGGAAATACCTGCCAGCCCTTGATCAAGGATCCTGAGTATCTGCACCATGCAGATTATATAGTTATGGAATCCACTTACGGTGACCGCAGTCATGGAGAAAAGCCTGATTATGTGAAACTGTTGTCGGAAATCATCCAGGAAACCTTTGACAGAGGAGGAAATCTTGTGATTCCTTCTTTTGCAGTGGGACGTACGCAGGAAATGCTGTACTTTATCAGACAGATCAAGGCAGACGGACTGGTGTATGGACATGACGGATTTAAAGTATATGTGGACAGTCCTCTTGCAAATGAAGCTACCACGATTTTCTCGGAGCATCAGTATGACTGTTTTGATGAAGAAGCGATGGAACTGATCAAAAAGGGAATTAATCCAATCAGTTTCCCTGGATTGAAGGTTTCCGTCACCAGTGATGATTCGAAGTCGATCAATTATGATGAGGAGCCCAAGGTAATCATTTCAGCCAGTGGTATGTGTGATGCAGGACGTATCAAGCACCATCTGAAACATAATCTGTGGAATGAGAAGAATACGATTCTTTTTGTAGGATATCAGGCGGTCGGTACTCTTGGAAGAGCACTGATCGAGGGGGCTGCAGATGTGAAACTGTTTGGTGAACCTGTTCATGTGGCAGCGCATATCTGCCAGATGCCGGGAATCAGCGGTCATGCGGATGTGAATGGCCTTTTAGACTGGGCGAAGGCATTTGAGGAGAAACCGCAGAAAGTCTTTGTTACTCATGGAGATGATACAGTTACAGAGATTTTTGCAAAACGTCTGACAGATGAACTGGGGTATGATACAATGGCTCCGTTCAGCGGTACGGTTTATGATCTGGCAGACGATGTATGTCTGTATGAGGCAAAGGGTGTGAAAATCCAGAAAGCATCTGCATCACCGAAGGCAACAAGAGCAGCCAGAGCTTTCGAGAAACTTCTGGCACTTGGTTACAGGCTTATTACGGTTATCAGGAAAAATGAAGGAACGCCGAATAAAGATTTGGAAAGATTTTCAAGAGATGTTCAGTCCCTGTGTGATAAATGGGACAGGACAGATATGTAAATTAAAAAAAATATCCCACGAAACTTTATCTATAGCAATCTTTGTAAATAATATATTGATTCAATTTACATTATTTAAGAGGCTTGCTATAGTTTTCGTGGGATATTTTATATGGTCACCTGCGTAACTGTTCAGTATTTCCACAGTTCTTTATTTATTCAGAACTTCCTCCAGTGCAGTGGAAAGCTGATCCGGACATGAGGTATTCTTAAATCCGCATTTGATTCCTTTTAATCTGCTGATCACTTCCTCTGCATCCATTCCCTCTACAAGACTGGCTACACCCTGGGTATTTCCGCTGCATCCGCCGATGAAACGGACATTGTGGACTTTCTTATTGTCATCTACTTCAAATTCAATATGGCTGGCGCAGACACCTTTTGTTTTATACGTCATGATATGTTTCCTCCTGTGTGAAAAAATGTAACTATAAATGCTGCTGTTCATATACCACTACGTTACTGTTTACTTCGTTCTCAGTAACGTAGCCAAAATTTATTCCAGATTGCCTGCGGCAATGGAATTTTGGCTTGTATGTCTCGGGATTTTGGCATATTCATGCCAAAACACCTCGCTGAATAGTGATATGTGAACAGTAACATAAAATAGCAATTGTATTATAACAGAGGATAAAAAAAGTTTCCATATAAATAAAGTTTTGCTATAATAAAGAAATGTCAGGAACATTTGTCACTGTTTACACATCTGAACCTGATACCATGAAAATGAAAAATTACAATATACAAAGAAGAGGTGTTTTAATAATGAAATGTATCGGAATTATCGGAGCAATGGAACAGGAAGTTGCAAAAATCAAGGAAAAAATGCAGGATGTCACAATTACATCCAGAGCCCGTATGGATTTCTATGAGGGAACTCTGGAAGGAAAGAAAGTAGTTGTTGTACGCTCAGGAATCGGAAAAGTAAACGCAGGTATGTGCACACAGATCCTTGCAGATGTATTTGGTGTGGAAGCGGTGATCAATACAGGAATTGCAGGAAGTCTGAATAATGATGTAAATATTGGGGATATTGTTCTTTCTACAGATGTTTTGCATCATGATATGGATGCGATCGGCTTCGGATATAAGAAAGGTCAGATTCCGCAGATGGATGAATTTTCCTTCCCTGCTGATGAAAAACTTCGTAAACTGGCTGCAAAAGTATGTAAAGAAGTAAATCCTGAGATCAGTGTATTTGAAGGGAGAATCTGTTCCGGAGATCAGTTTATCTCAGATAAGAGCGTTAAAGATGCCATCATTTCAGAATTTGGTGGATTTGCAGTAGAGATGGAAGGTGCTGCTATCGGTCAGGCTGCTTATCTGAACCATATTCCATTCCTTGTAGTAAGAGCAATCTCTGATAAGGCAGACGGAAGTGCTCACATGGATTACGCTGAGTTTGAGATGGCGGCAATTGAACACAGTGTCAAATTAACTGTAAGAATGATCCAGGAACTGTAATCTGCAAGAAGCAGATGAAATAAAGCGGCACGTGAACTGTATTTCGGCACAGTCTGCAGAACTTTGCATATACTGAAATAGACAATCGAAAAGAATGCAGGATCGTACGATGTATCTGAAAGAATATTTTCCGTTTTATACCACATATGCAAATCCTCTTCTGTATGAAGGAGAACGGATGCAGGATAAAGAATTTAACCTGATGAAATCCTATTATCCGGGGACTGTACAGCATATTCAGGAGAAAATAGAAGAGGAATGTGATCTCATGGATTATGAGGGAAGCCGCCTTTATGATGAATATCCGGATAAATATATGATTTATCATTTAAGCTGCAAGATCAGGGAGAGTATGGAACCGGAAATAAGCACTCAGGCTATCAGGGAGGATTTTCTGGATGAACTGATACAGGTAATGCTTTGTCAGGAAATATCCAGAAGAAGATGCCGCAGATATCGCTGCAGGAGATACTTTTAAAACAGATTGTAATTGCTCGGGAAATCGGTTTGCTGGTACACCGGACAGTTACAACAGATTATATAACATTAACAGACAGAAAGAGCAATGAAAAATTTAAGAGAATATTTAGAAGAACAGATAAATGAAAATCTGATACAGGCTGTTCTGAGTGCCGGCAGAAATAAAGATGGCATATCAAAAATAAAGATTCGTCCGATCCGGCTGAAAGGACAGATCTGTTATCAGGCATCTGCCACAGAAGGACAGAAAGTTCTGCATAAAAACTACGGGCGTACGGAACTGATTGAATATGTGGAAAAAGAACTTGCAGAGAATTTCAGACAGTTTCAGGCACAGGGTGCAGTAACAGACGGGGTTGTTCTTGTCAGTAAAAAGGGGAAAATGACTATTAAACAGAAACACCATGAACAGAAAGAAAAAGTTCAGATCCAGGCACATAACCGGGTGAAACAATATATTCTTAAAGAAGGCGTTCCGGTTCCGTTTTTGATCGATCTGGGAGTTATGAATGAACAGGGAAAGATTATCCATGCCAGATATGACAAATTCAGACAGATCAATCGTTTCCTTGAATTTATTGAAGATATACTTCCCAGACTTTCCAGAGACAGAGAAATAACGATTCTGGATTTTGGCTGTGGAAAGAGTTATCTTATCTTTGCCATGTATTATTATTTAAGAGAACTAAAAGGATATGATGTAAATATCATAGGTCTTGACCTGAAAACAGATGTAATTGAGAAATGTAATTCTCTGGCACTCAGATACGGATATGAGAAGCTGCATTTCTATCATGGTGATATTGCAGATTATGAAGGTGTATCCTGTGTGGATATGGTGGTAACGCTTCATGCCTGTGACACAGCTACCGATTATGCACTTGCCAAGGCAGTGGAATGGGGAGCTGAAGTTATTCTTTCCGTACCCTGCTGTCAGCATGAAGTTAATAAACAGATCAAAAATGAAATGCTGGAGCCGGTTCTGCGCTATGGAATCCTGAAAGAAAGGATGTCTGCGCTGATCACAGATGCTGTGCGTGCAGATCTTCTGGAGAGCAAAGGTTATGATACCCAGATCCTGGAGTTTATTGATATGGAACATACACCTAAGAATCTCCTGATCAGAGCAGTCAGAACAGGGAAAAGATCAGACCAGGGTAAGGTGGAGAAAATGCTTGCAGCCCTGAATATCCATCCCACACTGGACAGGCTTCTGAATGAAAAAGAACAGGAAGGGAGTGTGCGATGAAAAGGATACTGAAAAAAGCAGGTATTCTTCTTCTGGTATTTCTGCTTAGTACAGCAGGTACTGCATTGCTTCTTAACAGTGAATCCACAGATAACCGTTCTGATTTTAATGACGCAGTGTTTCCGGAAGTCATGGTGGATATGAATGATACGCTGATAAACCGGATGTATGGATATGCGCAGCCTATGCAGGCGGATTTTACCAGAGACAGTGTGACTCCTCTGGATACATCAAAAAAACTGACATTTAAAGTGAATCCCTATGATTCGGAAGTAAAGAGTTTTTCTTATGAGATCCGTACATCTGATGGAAGTAAAGTTCTTGAAAATAAGAAGATTAAGAATCTTGTAAAAGAAGATCAGTATTTGTCCGTAGACGTGGAGATTGGCAGTGATCTGCGTATGAATCAGGAATATTCCATGCAGATTGCCCTGGAACTGGATGAGGGTACAGCATATTATTATACGAGAGTTGTTTCCAGGTCACAGGTACATGCTTCAGATTATGCAGCTTTTGTAAAATATTTTTATGAAGCGTGTCTTGACAAAGAGTCAGCAGATGCACTGGGAAGTTATCTGGAACCACAGACAACAGGAGCAGCAACGAATTACTCGGGAATTAATATTAATTCTTCCCTGAGTGAGATCAGTTGGGGGAATCTTGCTCCGCAGCTGTGTCAGGAGGGAATTCCTGTGATCAAAGAGATCAATGAGACAACTGCCAGCGTTGTGCTGGAATATCAGCTGACTTCGCAGAATGAGGATGAGGAAACGGAATTATATGACGTAAAAGAATTTTACAGAATGAAATATCAGGATACCAGGATTTATCTGCTGGATTTCCAGCGTTCTGCAAATCAGGTCTTTGATGGTACACTGCCTGTTTATGAGGATGATGGGATTATCCTTGGAGTGCGCGATAAGAATGTAGAATATATGATGAATGATGCTGCTACTGTGATAGCTTTTGTGCAGGAGGGAGATCTGTGGTCCTATTCACCGGGCAATGAAAAGGTAAATCAGGTTTTCAGTTTCAGAAAATCGAAGGACGGAGATTTCCGCGATTCCAGAACTCAGCATGACATCAAGATCGTCAGAGTAACTGATGAAGGAGATATTGATTTCGTACTTTATGGATATATGAACAGAGGAAGCCATGAAGGATATGAAGGAATTGCAGTTTACCATTACAATCGTGATAAAAACGTGGCAGAAGAAAGAGCCTTTATCCCTGTTTCGGAATCATTTGAATTTCTGAAAAAAGATCTTGAAAAACTGTCCTATGTCAATGAAAAGAATGAGCTGTTTCTGATTCTGGCGAAGAATCTTTACAGGATCAATATCGAAGAGAACTCCAGTGAAATTCTTGAAAAAGGAATAAAAAATGCGAATTTTGTATCTTCCGATAATAATGACCATGCAGCCTGGCTGGTTTCAGAGGGGGATGAAAAGGGAAATATCAAGGAAATTGATTTTGATACCTGTAAAACCCGACTGATCGCACCGCAGAAAGGCCAGAGACTTCGTACAGTTGGATTTATGAATGAAGATCTGATTTATGGAATGCTGAATAAAGAAGATATTCTTACAGATGAGGAGGGACATAAATCTGTTGGGATCCGCATTCTGCGCATTGAAGATTTTGAAGGAAATGTAAAAAAAGAATACCGGAAAGACGGACTTTATATCACTGATATTTCAGTAGGAAATACTCTGATCGAGTTTGAACTTTCTGCAAAATCCGGAGAAACCTCTTATGTTGCCCAGAAGAAAGATACGATCATGAATAATAAAAAGGCAGCGGCAAATACAGTAAAAATCGAACTTATTTCTGCATCCAGGACAGGTGTTCGTGTGAAACTGGTATTTAACACAACCAAACAGACAGATTCTCCGCTGACTATGTATGCAAAGGTAAGCAGTTCCGACCGGAAAGACATTGTTCTGGACACTCAGATTCCTCAGGAAACAGCATATTATGTTTACGGACAGGGCGGACTGGACGGTATCTATACAGATCCGGCGAAGGCTGTATTGCGTGCAGATACGCTGGGAGGTGTAGTGCTGAACCGTACACAGCAGTATGTATGGGAACGTGGAAATAAAAAGACAAAAATGCAGATAGATACAGAAGGGATTCCGGAGAGTGTGCTTCAGGGAACCTATGATATTAAAACCCTGAAAAAGAGCCTCAAAAAGACCGGAACTGTGATCGATCTTTCCGGCTGCAGTCTGGACAGTGTGCTGTACGAGATAAGTGCACAGCGTCCGGTAATTGCCAAAACGGGAGCAGATACAAGCGTGGTGATCGTAGGATATGATGAATATAATACCTGGCTGTATGATCCGGTTAAAAAAGAGACCTATCCGTATGGAATGAATGACAGTACGGATCTTTTCCAGAAAGCCGGAAATGTGTTTATCACCTATATAGAAACAGTAAATTACTGATGAAAAACATAACCGGCAGGCAGCTGAGAACGGAGCGAACAGTAACGCGACAGCAACCTGCCGGTTATTCATCCAAAAAATTGTAAAAATGCTTCTTTACATTTCACTGATATTTGAGTATTCTAAAAAGGACAAACAGTGGCAGAGAAATTTATTGTTTAAACACGTTACTGTAAGAGTGAAACAGTAACAGCGAAACGGAGGAACGTACAGATGTTATATGAGAACATTAAAAAATTAGTACAGTACGGAGTAGAAACAGGACTTACACCGGCCTGCGAGAAGAATTATACAATAAATCTTCTTCTGGATGTCTTTAAAGAAGACGAATATGTGGAACCTGAGGAAGAGTACAGGGATATCGATCTTGAAGAGGTATTAAATGCACTTCTGGATGAGGCTGTGAAGAGAAATCTCATAGAAGACAGTGTTGTGTACAGAGACCTTTTTGATACCAGACTTATGAACTGTCTGATGCCGCGTCCGGCGCAGGTACAGAATGAGTTCTGGAGCAGATATGAGAAAGATCCACAGGAAGCAACCGATTACTTCTATAAACTCAGTCAGGACAGCGATTATATTCGTCGTTATCGTGTAAAGAAAGATCAGAAATGGACAGTAGACAGTGAATATGGTAAAATCGATATCACCATCAATCTTTCCAAACCGGAAAAAGATCCGAAGGCAATCGCTGCTGCCAAGCTTGTAAAATCCAGCAGCTATCCGAAATGTCTTCTTTGCCCGGAGAACGAAGGATATGCAGGAAGAGTTAATCATCCTGCCAGAGAGAATCACAGAATCATTCCTATCACTGTAAATGACAGTCCCTGGGGATTTCAGTATTCCCCATATGTGTATTACAATGAGCATTGCATCGTCTTTAACAGTCAGCATGTTCCGATGAAGATTGAGAAGAATACATTTATCAAACTTTTTGATTTTGTAAAACTTTTCCCGCATTACTTCCTGGGATCCAATGCAGACCTGCCTATCGTAGGCGGTTCTATTTTAAGTCACGATCATTTCCAGGGCGGACATTATACTTTCGCAATGGCAAAAGCACCGATTGAGAAACATGTGACTATTCCGGGATATGAGGATGTAGAAGCAGGTATTGTTAAATGGCCTCTTTCAGTTTTAAGGATCCGTCATAAGGATGAGAAGAGACTGATAGAGCTTGCTACACATGTTCTGGAAGCGTGGAGAGGTTATACAGACGAAAGTGCGTTTATCTTTGCTGAAACTGATGGAGAACCGCACAATACGATCACACCGATCGCCCGCAGATCCGGAGATATGTTTGAACTGGATCTCACACTTAGAAATAACATTACTACTGATGAGCATCCTCTTGGTGTATACCATCCGCATGCAGAGTATCACCATATCAAGAAAGAGAATATTGGCCTGATCGAAGTAATGGGACTTGCTGTACTTCCGGCAAGATTAAAAGAAGAATTGGAACTTCTGGCAGAATATATTCTGGAGGGAAAAGACATTTCTTCCAATGAGAAGATTGAGAAACATGCAGCGTGGGTTGCAGAATTCCTTCCGAAATATGACAACCTTGATAAAGACAACATTCAGGATGTTCTCAGAAAAGAAGTCGGTAATGTATTCGTTCATGTACTTGAGGATGCCGGCGTATATAAATGCACTGCTGAAGGCAGAGAAGCATTTATGAGGTTTATCAATAAATTATAAGGAATATTTTCAACCATAAGAAAACAGTGTTTACATAGCAGGATGACAAATCTGGTATTATTTACATATGAGCAGGTTGTAGCGGTTCTGATCAAAAGCCGGGCAGTCTGAAGATGTTTTTGAATGATTGGGAATGCATAGAGAACGTCCCGCATATTTTATGTTGGGACGTTTTTGCAAAATGGAGGTAAATATGTACAGAAAAAGACACAAAAGAGGAAAGCGTCTGGCAAGTGTGTTTCTGACTGTGGCACTGATCACTGCAACAGTTCCCGTACAGGCAGCAGAGTTCGGCACTCCGGACAGTTTTGAAGAGATTTTCAGTTCAGGGGAAGAAGATTCGTGCATAACTGATACAGAAAATACTTTGCCGGCAGCTTCTGATTCGGAGAAAGTAATGGCATCGGAACTGTCACCAACACCAACAGTGACTTCGACACCGGAGGGTACACCGATGCCGTCTTCAACACCGACTCCTTCGGTCACACCGATGCCGTCTTCAACACCGACTCCTTCAGTCACACCATCACCATCTCCCACGCCGACGATTAATCCGGAGAAAGAGGTAATGCTCCGGTTTATAGACGGAGAAGGAAATGAATGTGAACAGCTGCGAACAGTGATGTCCTGGGGTGAATCTTTGATCCTTCCCAATGTACCGGATACAGGTGCACCGGATATGTGGAAACTGGAAAAAAATGAAAAACTTGGAGATGCGATCACTCTGAAGGGTGGAGATATTCTTACTCTGAAGAAAGGCGAGAACTGGAATCTGTTTCTCGAAAAAGGCATCCTGAACTTCTATATGCCAAAGAAATGTACGGTTTCTCTTTATAATAATTCAGGAACCAGTGTGTTTTCCAATGGAATTCTGCGGGCATATGAGACAAAAAACGTCATACTTCCGGATATGCCATCATCCAAATACATTAATTATGGATGGACAGATACAAAGGGAAGTTCTGCTGTAAAATATGAACTGAATTCAGAATTTACAGTGACCGGTGACACAGATTTTTACATTGTGCGCCGTACAGCACTTCAGGTGAATTTTAAGACCAATACAGGGGCAAGCAACAGTAAATTTACCAGACTGAATCAGAAAGTCGGAAAGGGACTTACAGTTACAATGCCGCAGGTACCTGTCAAGACAGGATATCAGTCTCTGGGATGGTCAAAGAGTAAAAAAGCCTCCAAAGCTGACTATAAAGCAGGCCAGAATGTGACTGTATCAAAAACACTGACTCTCTATGCTGTATATAAGAAATTGCCTTACACAGTTACTTTCAATAACAATAATGGAACAAGTACCAGCAAAATTTATACCTCTCTCACCATGTATGCGTCAAAAAATCAGAAAGTGACACTGCCTGATGTGCCGAAAGTAAAGGGCTATACAAACTTGGGATGGACAACTGTAAAGGGAGAAACAGAACCGGAATATTCAGCCGGTGATACAGTAAAGATTACAAAGGCAACTCAGTTCTATGCAGTGTGCAGAAAGAGTAATTATTATACGGTCAGCTACTATCTGGGAAATGGAAGCACTAATGCAGCTTATCAAAAACTTACTCAGACAGTAGAAGAGGGAACTGTTGTTACCTTTGCAAAAGTACCGGCAAGAACCGGTTATGTTAATCAGGGCTGGTCAAGTAAGAAAAATTCCGAGAAAGCAACAGCGAAGGCGAAATGTACAGTTAATAAAAATATCACTCTTTATGCGGTACAGAAGAAGGCAGTACAGCTGACTTTCCACAGATGTGACGGCAGCACCTGGCAGAAAACGACTCTGGCAAAAGGAAGTTCTTATTCTCTTCCGGGCGTAAGGGATGCGGAAGGTTATACTTTTATGGGGTGGTCCACAAAACCAATGCAGAGTGTTTCTCCGCAGTATGAGGCAGAAGAAAAAATCACGGTAAATGGAAATGTGGATCTCTATGCAGTGGTATTTAACAGAACAACGGAAACAGACCTTACAGAGGATCAGCTTCCGCAGGTAGATATCTATAAATATAAACAGGTGATTTTTGTAGGTGATTCCCGTACGGAATTTATGGAAAATGTTCTGACAGGAATGGGAGAATCTGCGACTAAAAATGTGAAGTTTGTCTGCTCGGCAGGAAAGGGACTGGACTGGTTTACCACTACAGGATGGGCTCAGCTTTATTCCATAGTACAGCACGATTCCAACAGTATTCTTTCAAAGAAAACCGCAGTGATCTTTAATTTTGGAGTAAACGACTTGTCAAAATCTGCAGATTATGCGGAGTATTATAACTGGATTGCACCACAGCTTAAAAGCAAAGGATGTGAACTGTACTTCATGTCTGTAAATCCGGTGAATCGTCTGATGCTTCCCAATGCGGGAAGAGCGGACAGAAGTGAGGCGGCAGTCAGATCATTCAATCAGTATATGAAAGCAAATCTGTCTTCTGCTTATACTTATATTGATATGTATTCTTATCTGAAATCAACAGGATACAGCTTTGCCAGTGATCATTACGGAACCGGTACGGTAGATGACGGGCTTCACTATACTACAAGGACATATAAGCGTATTTTTGCAAAATGTATGGATTCATTGAGAGTGCCTGCCTGACCAAATGGCAGAGAGCATGATTTTGCTACACCTGACAAAAGAAAAAACATAGTTAAATACCAGATTACTCCTTGCGTGAAAACAGGGAATAGTCTATACTAAAAGGCGAGACGGCTGTTATCTGAAACAGCGTTTCGTCTTTTTGTGTAAGACCAGAACGATGAGGAGAAAGAGGAAACATAGATATGAAGTTAACAACAGTAAAAGAGATTTACAAAGAGAGAGAAAAATACCTGGATAAAGAGGTTACAGTAGGCGGATGGGTACGAAGCGTACGTGACTCCAAGACATTTGGATTTATCGTGCTTCACGACGGAAGCTTCTTTGAGACTCTTCAGGTAGTTTATCACGATACAATGGAGAACTTTGCTGAGATCAGCAAATTAAACGTAGGTGCAGCGATCATTGTCAAAGGTACACTGGTAGCAACTCCACAGGCAAAACAGCCATTTGAGATCCAGGCAGCAGAAGTTACAGTAGAGGGTAATTCTGCACCTGATTATCCGCTTCAGAAGAAACGCCACAGTCTTGAATACTTAAGAACCATCACACATCTCCGTCCGAGAACAAACACATTCCAGGCAGTATTTCGTGTACGTTCTCTGTGTGCTTATGCGATTCACCGTTTCTTCCAGGAGCAGGGATTTGTTTATGTGCATACTCCGCTGATCACAGGAAGCGACTGTGAAGGTGCAGGTGAGATGTTCCAGGTAACTACTCTGGATATGAACAACGTTCCGACAGATGACAAGGGTGCTGTAGATTACTCTCAGGATTTCTTCGGAAAAGAAACTAATCTGACAGTAAGCGGACAGTTAAACTGCGAGACTTTTGCACAGGCATTCCGCAATGTTTATACTTTCGGACCAACCTTCCGCGCTGAGAATTCCAACACAACCCGCCATGCGGCAGAGTTCTGGATGATCGAGCCGGAATGCGCATTTGCAGATTTAAATGACAACATGGATCTTGCAGAGGCAATGCTGAAATATGTGATCCGTTATGTACTGGAGAATGCACCGGAAGAGATGAATTTCTTCAATTCTTTTGTTGATAAGGGACTTCTGGACAGACTGAACCATGTGATCAATTCTGAGTTTGGTCATGTTACTTACACAGAAGCAGTAGAGCTTCTGGAGAAGAACAACGATAAATTTGACTACAAAGTATTCTGGGGATGCGATCTGCAGACAGAGCATGAACGTTATCTTACAGAAGAAATCTTTAAGAAACCTGTATTTGTAACAGATTATCCGAAAGAGATCAAAGCTTTCTACATGAAGATGAATGAGGATAACAAGACTGTTGCAGCTATGGACTGTCTGGTGCCTGGAATCGGTGAGATCATCGGTGGAAGCCAGAGAGAGGATGACATTGAGAAACTTGAGAAACGTATGGACGAGCTGGGACTTAAGAAAGAGGATTATGACTTCTATCTTGATCTTCGTAAATATGGTTCCACACGCCATTCAGGATTTGGTCTTGGATTTGAACGTTGCGTAATGTACCTTACCGGCATGGGCAACATCCGCGACGTAATTCCATTCCCAAGAACTGTTAAAAACTGTGATTTATAATTTGACTGATATCAGTATTGTGGGAGCATTGAAGCTGCAGAGCAATCCGCAGATATCAAAAATGTTATAGAAAGAGAGATTGGCATGAGATTTATTCATCTTGCAGATGTACACCTTGGTGCAGTTCCTGACAGGGGCTGTCCATGGAGCAGCAGGCGGGAGGAAGAAATCTGGGAAACTTTCCGCCGGGTTATTGCGGGTATCCGCGAGAATCCGGTGGATTTGTTATTTATAGCAGGAGATTTGTTCCACCGCCAGCCTCTTCTACGGGAACTGAAAGAAGTAAATAACCTGTTTTCCACCATCCCGGATACCCGGGTTTATCTGATGGCAGGAAATCATGACTATATTAAGGCTGATTCTTTTTACCGGGATTTTCAGTGGGAAAAGAATGTGACATTTTTTAAGAATGAACAGCTTACCTGTGTGAAAGATGAGAAACTGGATATTTATGTATATGGACTGAGCTATGAACATCAGGAAATAGAGAATCCTCTGTATGATTCTATACATCCTGCAGAGGGAGAGGGGGTTCACATTTTACTGGCTCATGGTGGAGATGCGAAGCATATCCCCATGAATATCAAATCAATTGCTGCGTCAGGATTTGATTATATTGCATTAGGACATATTCATAAACCCCAGATTCTGATCCGGGATAATGCAGCTTATGCAGGTGCGTTGGAGCCTGTTGACAGAAATGATCTGGGTGATCATGGATACATAGAAGGACATCTGGAAAACGGAAGGCTTAAGACAAATTTTGTTCCTTTTGCCTGCCGTTCCTATGAGCAGATTCTTCTGATGCTGCGTGAAGATTCTACACAGGCATCTCTGGAAGATATGCTGAAGGCGGATCTGGCGAATAAAGGACGCATGAATATCTACAGGATCGTGATCCAGGGAACCAGGGCACCGGAGCTTCTGCTGCTTCCCGAGAGACTGAAGTCTTTTGGCTACGTAACAGAGGTTCTGAATGAATCAAAGCCTTCCTATGATCTGGAAGCACTTCAAAAAAAATATAGTGGAACACTGATTGGTGACTATATCAGTTATTTTCTTGAAAAAGACAGAAATGCAGTGGAGGAGAAGGCATTATATTATGGTCTTCAGGCTTTACTGGAAACAAGCAGGTGACAGACAGAATATGATTATCAGACAGTTAAATATTAAAAACTCTGGAGAAATCCATGATAAAACTTTAGAGTTTTCTCCGGGAATTAACGTTCTGTATGGAGAGAATGAAAGCGAAAGAGCGATAGTACATACGTATATTAAAAATATGTTTCTCGGAGATATCAGTGAAGCAATCTACGATAATGCAGTTTTTGCTGCGAAGTTAAAGAGTCCGACAGAACAGGATCTGGCTCGGGAGCTGCAAAAATTTATGACCGGCTATCAGGGAACTGCAGACAGCTCCATGGATTTGGGACGGGCCATGCAGATGCTCAAGATGTCCAGAAAGGGTTATCTGGTACAGGCAGACAGAAAACAGAAAGAGACAGAACAGGAGAGGCAGAAACTTCTGACCAGGATGGATGATATCATAAGTGATCTGAATGATCTGAATGGAAAGCTGGATCAGATTAATGAGAAAGAGGAGTCGTTACGGATGCATCCCGGAGATGAAAATGGTGCGGTTATTCTGGATGAGAGAATGGCACAGGCAAAGGCAAAAAGAAACAGCTTTGCAATGGGAATGCTGATATCGGCCGCTGCCGGCATCTTTGGATTGATTCTGACTGCGATTATAGCGGACAGTGTTTCGGTAAGTCTGATCGTAGCGGTTATTGCAGCTGCGTTGGTGGGATTTTGTGGAAAACAGCAGCTGAAGTATGCAAGGGAATTTCAGAAGAGAATACGGATGAAGAAACGTTGGGTATCCAGGCAGGAGAAACTCAGATGCAGTAAAGAAAATCTCAGACAGGACTATGATGAGAAAGAAACAGAACTTTGTAACCTTAAGGAAGAATACCGGGAATACGAAGAAAATTCTTTTCTGCTTACATCGGAAGAGCGGGAAGTACAGGCTCTGAATATGGCGATGGAAACCATAGAGAGAATGTCAGGAAATATTCATCTTCAGGTGGGACGAAAGCTGCAGATACGTACTTCTCAGATTTTGAGTGAGATTACAGATGGTGAATATCAGGACGTACAGATGGATGCGGCATCCCACATGACAGTAACTACCGGGAACGGAGCGGAAGCACTGGAATGTCTCAGCCGCGGCACTCTGGAGCTGATTTATTTTGCCATGCGCATGGCTGCAGGAGAGCTTCTGTGTCAGGAAGAAAGTCTGCCGGTGATACTGGATGATATCTTTGGGATGTATGAGGAAGAAGATCTTGAGGCAGTTCTTGAATGGATGTATAAGGAGAAAAAGCAGGTTATCATCAGTACCTGCAGTAAACGCGAGATGGAACTTCTGGACAGAGAGGGAATCCCTTATGGGAAGCAAATTATTTCCTGAATTTTAATCAGACTGCGAAGCAGTTATTCAGTGTAGGGCCGCATAGAAGAGTGGATTGCATTATATATAACAAAAAGAGAGATTTCATGTACTGCAGGAATTTCGGATGAAACAGCCGGAACAGAACATGAAATCTCTTTTTATAAATTTTACAGAAGTTATTTATTTCTCATCATACTGAGCCATATAATTGCTTACGCAGCGGTTGATCCTGTCAACCGGGTTGAGCAGATAGCTTACGGACTGATCATGATTAAGAGTATCAATGATCAGGGCGATATATTTACTCATATCACAGGAAATGTAGTAATCTTTTGCAAGAAGCTCAGGAGACTGATAGATTAGGTTTGTAGTGAGCAGTTTGTCAAACACTCCTGCCTTATGAGCCTCATCAAATTTCTCGAGTCCGTTTGTAAACAGTCCGAAAGTAGAGCAGATATAAATTCTGCCTGCTCCTCTTTCCTTGAGGAGAGAAGAAATCTTAAGAACTGTATCACCGGAAGAAATCATATCATCGATCAGGATCATATCTTTGCCCTTAAGGTTTGGACCGAGGAATTCGTAAGCTGCGATTGGGTGACGTCCATTGATTCTCTTGGAGTAATCCAGACGTTTGTAATACATACCCATATCAACACCAAGGATATTGGCAAGATAGATTGCGCGGTTCATGCTTCCCTCATCAGGGCTGATGATCATGAAATGATCGTTGTCGATGTGAAGTCCTTTCTCATGATTGAGAAGAGCTTTGATAAACTGATAGGATGGCTGTATAGTCTCAAATCCATGCAGAGGTGTTGCATTCTGCACGCGCGCGTCATGTGCGTCAAAAGTGATGATGTTTTCCACACCCATACTTACAAGCTCCTGAAGTGCTGTTGCACAGTCCAGGGATTCTCTGCCGCTGCGGATATTCTGGCGGCTTTCGTACAGATAAGGCATGATCACGTTTACTCTGCGGGCTTTGCCGCCGATTGCACCGATCACACGTTTCAGATCCTGAAAATGGTCATCAGGAGACATAAGATTCTCGTATGGTCCGATGCTGTAGGTAAGACTGTAGTTACATACATCAACCATCAGATAGATATCGTCACCACGTACAGATTCCATGATCGTACATTTCGCCTCACCGGAACCGAAACGTGCTGTCTGGACCGGTATCAGATAGGAATCTCTCTGATAACCCTCAAATGCAAAAGAATCAAGCTCTTCGTGGCTGCGCTCTTTACGCCACTGTATCAGCCATTCATTTACTTTTTCACCCAGATCCTTACAGCTGATCAGAGGGATCAGACCAAGTCTGCCCACCGGAAGTGTAGTTAAATCTTTAGTTGTTGCCTGTGCCATGTTTTATTTTCCTCCTAAAAAAATTTTCTGTATACGGATATCCTTTCCTTCCAGCTTCACCATACGGTAGTTGCTGGCGATTCTCGAAAAGGTTCGTTCGGAATAAGTATCCGAGAAATTTTCCAGTTTCAGATTTGTTGATATGATCGTAGACTTCCTGCGCATGATGCGTTCATTTATGCACAAAAACAACTGGGAAGAGACAAAGCTGTTTGTAAGTTCAGTTCCCAGGTCGTCGATGATCAGCAGATCGCTGTCAAATACAAATTCCTGTCCTTCTGTTTTATCTCTGGAGAATTTGGAGTCTGCCAGCAGTTCAAACAGATCAAATGCGGAAAAGTACATAACGCAATGTGCTGATTCCAGAAGATCATGAGCAATACAGTGAGAAAGAAAAGTCTTACCCACACCGGTATCACCGTAAAGAAACAGATTCTCAAAGGAACTGTCAAAATTTCTCACAAAACCTCTGGCAATATCATAAGCTCTCCGGGCCGTCTCTCTTTCTGTCAGTCCGGTAGCTTCGTTCTTCATTGTATCAGAATAATAATCAAAAGAAAAGTGGTCAAAGTTTTCTTTTTTGAGAATTTCTTTTAAATTGGACTGCGTATAGAGCAGTTCTATCTCTGCTTTCTTAAAACAGGTGCATTTTTGGCTTCCGACGTAACCGGTATCCTGACAGACCGGACACTTATATGGAAGTTCCAGATAATCCTCCGGATATGAGTTACATACCAGCAGGGCATTGCGCTCCTGGGACAGAAGAGAGATTGCAGCTTTAAGGTCCTCAAGACCTGATGATTCTCCGTTTAAGAGTGCTCTTGCTTTTTGGGCGCTTAAGGTGGCAACCTCTTCATCTATTTCGTGGATGCGCGGGATTTTTTTATAAATCTCTTGAGTACGCTCCTCCAGAATACGTCTGTTCTGAGACTGGGTCTTGCTGTATTCCCGCATGATCGTATCATACTGATAATTCTGTAAAGGCATGACTTCACACCCTTTCGTTTGTTTTTTTGTAGCTGTTCAGTGACTTTCAGACGATTATGTCACTGCCGTTACTGATTCAGTAATTTCTTTTCATATTCGTTAAAGTCGTACTGTCGCTGATGGAAATTGTTAAACCGGTTTGATGTAGCCGGTTTGGAAGCTGCTTTTCGCTGGGTATTCTTTTCCAGCTTCTGTCGCTGATGCTGAGCATCGAGGAGCCGGACATCTGCAAGTGTACGGACATTTTTATCTTTCCATCCGGAAAGGATTTTATCTGCATACTGGAAACTTGGCTGTCCGGTAGAGAGAACTGTACGGCTGCAGGCTTCCTGGATGATATCCATGGTAAAACCATAATCATTCAGCCAGGTGTTCATAAGAGAAATCTCTGTATCTACCGGATTTCGTCCGCTGATTCCCATTGATTTAAAAATAGTAAAGTATTCTTTGGCATAACGGGAATTTGCCTCTTTTGCCATGGTGACAGTGGTGATTCCCTCATCTGCCCAGGCAAGAGCAACGGTTTCTATGTAACGCATACTCTTATGCCCGCGGCTGACACTGTATTCGATCAGGTACTCGATCAGATCAGGCGAGAATTTCAGCTCATCATAGAAAAACAGGATCTTTTTCATCTCGGTAGGAGTGAGCGTTTTGCCGAGATACTGTTCTGCGATATAGAGGAGCTGTACGATCTCATCATTTTGCTTTAATTCTTTTACACGGTCAGGAGACAGTGCAGTGGCTGATCTGGTGGTCTGCTTCACAGGCTGTGCCGGCGCAGAAGAAGTCTGGGTTTCTGTTTTTGTAACAGGGGCTGCCGAAACAGGTGTGTCGGAAGCAGCAGATTTTACAGGTGGTACATTCAATATGATATCTGCTATATCTTCGTTATTTCTGTAGGTTAAAGTAAGGAGTTTTTCTTTCTCCCAGTATTTCAGAGCGCGGATAATGTCACGTTCTGTACAGAAGAAATGATCAGCCATCTGCTCCAGACTGAAGGGTACAGAGGTGTCAGAAAGAAGCCTCAGAAGATAGATATATACTTTCACAAATTCTCCATTGGCCCCAGGCATATAGTTGTCTATGAAATTGTTGGTTAATACAGTTACTTCCGCATTGCGGGAATTCTGTAAAGTGATCATAGCCATGAATTTCCACTCTCTTTCATAATAATAAGATGTTAGGGTCAAAAGGTATTTTGCCCCTAACCTGATATCCACGAATTGCTCCGCTGCAAAGCAGCTCCCACAATTCTCATAATAATAAGATGTCAGAGTAAAAAAAGATATTTTTCCTCTGACTTGATATCTATGAATTATAGCACAACATTTTTTAAAAGAGAATAGGGGATTTTTGTCGAAGATTTCATCCACATTTGAATGTGGATAATGTGGATAATGTGGAAAGGTGAAGTGTGGTATATATTATTGGAAACCTGAAAAATGTTGAATTTCAGGGAAAAACGGAGTATTACGGGGACGAATAATGTCGAATTATGTTAAGTGATTTATGCACATATACATCCACATATGCAGGCAGATGAAAATGTGTATAACGATGTGGAAAATGTGGATAAGTGATCTGAACTGTTATAAATAAAGGAAGAACTGAGGGGGATAAAATGTTTATAACTTTTTAATGGAAATTGTCGACAGAGACACAAGTGTTCAGTATCTTCTGTTGCTATAAGTGCTATAAGTTGGGCGGTTGTAAAAAACAGGACAATTCTGAAAAATTATTTTCCGAATTGTCCTGTGTAAATTGCTGATATCTATGTCTGGCAGCGGATTGCAAATAACTGTCTGACAACTGTCTGTTATAATAGGAAGTTATCCGTGAGAAATATTATTTGCCCAGCAGATGTTCCCCGATATTTACAACATCTCCGGCTCCCATGGTGATGAGCAGATCTCCCTCCTGGCAGTTTGCGAGAAGATAATTCTCAATCTCATCAAAGGTCGGGAAATATTCGCATGGCGTTCCAAGTTCCTGGATACGCTTCTGCAGATCCTCTGAAGAAATTCCAAGAGTATCGGTTTCTCTTGCTGCATAAATATCTGCAACTACCACATGATCTGCCAGACTGAGTGCTTTGGCAAACTCCGGAAGCAGAGCTTTGGTACGGGTATATGTATGTGGCTGGAATACACACCATAATTTCTTATGGGGATAATTGTGTGCGGCATGAAGAGTTGCTTCAATTTCTGTAGGATGATGTGCATAATCGTCTACGATCGTAACCCCTGCAACTTCTCCTTTATACTGGAAACGGCGGTCTGTTCCTGTGAAACTTCCAAGTCCCTTGATGATCACTTCTTCGGAAAGACCAAGAAGATGACCGAGGGCAATTGCTGCCAGTGCATTGGAAACATTGTGGATGCCCGGCACTTTCAGATAATAGCTGCCAACCTTAACGCCATTGCGCAGAACGGAGAAGGAAGCATGTCCATATTTGTCATAAGTGATATCTGCTGCCTGATAATCTGCATCATGTTCCAGACCATAAGTGATCACATTACATGGAAGATCCCGGATGATATCTTCATATTTCGGAGTATCTGCATTGATGATCAGTGTACCGTCAGCAGGAAGAAGCTCTGCAAAGCGGCGGAAGGAATGACGGATATCGTCAATATCCTTAAAGAAATCCAGATGGTCTGCATCCATATTCAGGATAATACTGATCTTCGGGAAAAAGCTCAGAAAGCTGTTTGTGTATTCGCAGGCTTCTGTGACAAAAGTCTCAGAATTGCCTACGCGGATGTTTCCGCCGATAGCAGGAAGAATACCTCCCACACTGATGGTCGGGTCACAGTCTCCTGCAAGAAGAATGTGAGATACCATAGATGTCGTGGTTGTTTTTCCATGAGTTCCGGAAATGGCAACAGGAGTATCATAATTCCTCATGATCTGTCCGAGAAGCTCTGCACGTGTGAGCATTGGAAGTCCTTTTTCCTTTGCACAGGCAAATTCCGGGTTGTCAGGATGGATAGCTGCGGTATATACCACAACATCTACGTCATCGGTAATGTTTGTGGCACGCTGTCCGTAATAGATGGTGGCTCCCTTTTTCTCCAGTGCCTGCGTAAGAGGACTGGATTTGGAATCGGAACCGGAAATGACAAAATCCTCGCCGAGAAGAATCTCGGCCAGTCCGCTCATGCTGATGCCACCGATACCGATAAAATGTATATGAAGTGGTTTGTGAAAATCTATCTGATACATAGTATGTTCTCCTTGATTAATTATTTACAAATCTTTATAAATCCGGTAACTGTAACATATTCGCATAGTTACTGGAACTGTTTTATCTGTCTGTTTATTATACTCCCTGTGCCTTAAAATGAAAAGGACTTCTTTTGGTTGATAAAAAATTACAAAAAACGACATTGGATATATGAAAAATGCCTAATAATATATCGGTGGAAATACAGACTCAATAAAAAACGTGTGCAAAAATCATAAAAAAACAAAAAATGAGAAACAAAAATTGTAAATAATGTTCACTAACAGATAAAAGTGTGTTATAATTAAATAATCATAACCTGTAACTGTTCAGTGCCTCGCGAAACAGCAGACTGACGAATAGTTACCATAACTACAACAAGAGGTGATTGCATGATTAAGAAAGAAATGATAGCTATGCTTCTGGCCGGCGGTCAGGGCAGCAGACTGGGTGTACTGACAGAAAAAGTAGCGAAACCTGCAGTTGCTTTTGGCGGGAAATATCGTATCATAGATTTTCCTTTAAGTAACTGTATTAATTCAGGCATCGATACAGTAGGTGTATTGACACAGTATCAGCCATTGCGACTTAATACACATATCGGAATTGGTATTCCATGGGATCTTGACAGAAACGAAGGTGGTGTAACAGTACTGCCGCCTTACGAGAAGAGTACCAGCAGTGAGTGGTACACAGGAACAGCCAATGCAATCTTCCAGAATATGGATTACATGGAACAGTATAATCCGGATTATGTCCTGATCTTATCCGGTGACCATATCTATAAGATGGATTATGAAGTAATGCTTGATTTCCATAAAGCGAATAAAGCGGATGTGACGATTGCCTGTATGCCGGTACCTATTGAGGAAGCAAGCCGTTTTGGTATCATGGTAACAGATGACATAGGACGCATTACGGAGTTTGAGGAGAAACCGGAGCATCCAAGCAGCAATCTGGCGTCCATGGGAATTTATATTTTCAGCTGGCCTGCTTTAAAGGAAGCACTGATGTCTCTGAAGGATCAGAACAGCTGTGATTTTGGCAAACATGTTCTTCCATACTGCAAGGAGAAAGGTGAAAGACTTTTCGCCTACGAATACAATGGATACTGGAAGGATGTAGGAACACTGGGTTCTTATTGGGAGGCCAATATGGAACTGATCGATATTATTCCGGAATTTAATCTCTATGAAGAATTCTGGAAGATTTACACAAAGGGAGATATTATCCCGCCTCAGTATATTTCGGCAGATGCGGTTACAGACAGATGTCTGATTGGTGAGGGTGCAGAAATTTACGGGGAAATACATAATTCTGTGATCGGACCAAATGTTGTGATCGGAAAAGGCAGCGTGATCCGTGATTCCATTATCATGCGCAATTCTACCATTGGTGAGGGCGTACAGATGGATAAGGCTATTATTGCCGAGGATGTTACTATTGGAAACAATGTTGTACTGGGATGTGGTGAGGAAGCACCGAATGTGCTGAAACCTGCAGTTTATGCATTTGGAATTGCTACGGTTGGTGAACGCAGCGTGATCCCGGATAATGTAAGGATCGGAAAGAATACAGCAATCTCAGGTATAACTGTTCCTGAGGATTATCCTGATGGTGAGCTGGCCGGCGGACAGGTAATTACAGCAAAGGACGGTGACGAATAATGAGAGCGATAGGTATTATTTTGGCTGGCGGTAATAATAACCGCATGAGAGAATTATCAAATAAGAGGGCAATCGCAGCAATGCCGATTGCCGGAAGCTACAGAAGTATCGACTTCGCACTGAGCAACATGGCGAGTTCTCATATTCAGAGAGTTGCTGTTCTGACACAGTACAATGCCCGTTCTCTGAATGAACATTTAAGCTCTTCCAAATGGTGGGATTTCGGAAGAAAACAGGGTGGTCTCTTTGTATTTACACCTACGATCACAAAAGAGAACAGTCTGTGGTATCAGGGAACAGCAGATGCTATTTATCAGAATCTGGAATTCCTTAAAAGCAGTCATGAACCATATGTAGTGATCGCATCCGGCGACTGCGTTTATAAGATGGATTACAACAAGGTTCTTGAATATCATATTGCGAAACGTGCAGATGTTACGGTAGTATGCACTACCTGCGATAATCCCAGTGAGATTGAGAGATTTGGTGTTCTCCGTATGAATGAGGACTGCAGGATTGAGGAATTTGAAGAGAAGCCAATGGTTTCTTCTTATAATACAATTTCAACAGGTATCTATGTTATCCGAAGAAGACAGCTGATCGAGCTGATCGAGAGAGCTGCGCTGGAAGGCAGACATGATTTTGTAAAGGATATTTTGATCCGCTACAAGAATCTTAAGAGAATCTATGGATATAAGATTGACACATACTGGAGCAATATCTCCACAGCAGAAGCATATTATAAGACAAATATGGATTTCCTGAAACCGGAGATCAGAAACTATTTCTTCAAACAGGAACCGACAATTAAGACAAAGATTGATGATCTGCCTCCTGCAAAATACAATCCGGGAGCACAGGTGAAGAACAGCCTGGTTGCCAGCGGATGTATTATCAATGGTACGGTGGAGAATTCCGTTCTTTTTAAAGACGTATTTGTAGGAAATAACTGCGTGATCAAGAACTCTGTGATTTTAAACAATGTATATCTGGGAGATAATACTCATATTGAGAACTGCATTGTTGAAAGCCGGGATACTATTCGTGCAAATTCGTATTACTGCGGCGACGGTGAAGTGAAGATCGTCGTGGAGAAAAATGACAGATATATACTGTAAATAAAACAGCCGGATAGATTCGGTAAATCGAAAGGAGTAAATTTGTATCATGAATATTACTGACGTGCGTGTGAGGAAGGTAGCAAAAGAAGGAAAGATGAAAGCGGTTGTTTCCATAACGATCGATGATGAATTTGTAGTACATGATATCAAGGTGATTGAAGGAGAAAAAGGGTTATTTATCGCTATGCCAAGCCGTAAGGCAACAGACGGAGAATATCGTGATATTGCACATCCGATCAATTCTGCAACACGTGACAGGATCCAGACGATCATTCTGGACAAGTTCCAGGAAGTTATGGATGCGGAACCGGAAGAAGCTGCAGCTGCGGAATAACCGGTGAATAAAGAACTGTAAACAGATAAGAAGCACAGGCACTGTCTCTGAAAAAGGGGCAGTGCCTGTTTTTTGCTGAGCATTAGTGAAGATAAAATGTTACATAATTATTACATAAATTAATAAAAAGTGTTGATTTTTTTACGAAATATGATATACTGGGTTTCAGATTAACGAGAAAGGTGATTAATTTATGAAGAAAAAAGTTTTTTCATTACTGCTGGCCGGAATGCTTACTTTTTCCATGGGAACAACTGCATATGCAACAGAAGATGCGATTGCTGATATGCAGGCTCAGAAACAGCAGGCAGAAGCCGGACTTGCCCAGACACAGGCGAATATTGACAGCCTTCAGAGCAAGAAGCAGGAGCTGGAGAACTATCTGTCTGATTTGAATACACAGTATGAAGACCTGACTAATGCAATTTCTGAACTCAGCATACAGGCCGGAGAGAAAGAGAATGAGCTGAAACAGCTTCACACAGAATTAAAGAAAGCCAAGAAGGCATTAAATAAACAATATGATGATATGAAGCTCCGCATCCAGTATATGTATGAGAATGGCGGTACATCTGCATTAGAGACTTTGCTGTCATCTAAGGATCTTTCTGAGTTCCTCAACAATGCAGAGAGTGTTGCGAAGATTTCCCAGTATGACAGGACTATGCTGGAGAAATGCGAGAACCTTCAGAACACTATCAAAGATCAGGAAACAACTGCTGAGGAAGAGAAGGCTGCTATTGATCAGCTTCTTGAAGAGAGAGCGGCCAAACAGCAGGAGGTTCAGAATCTTGCAGCAAGCACAAGTGATAACATATCTTCCTATGTAAGCCAGATCAGCGCAAGCCAGGAAGAAGCAGCAGCACTGACTGCAGAAATCAACAATGCAGATAACAGCATTGCTCAGCTTGTACAGCAGGCAGAAGAGGAAAAAGCAGCCAGAGAGGCAGCGCAGGCACAGGCCGAAGCAGAGGCGGCAGCGGCACAGGAACAGGATGCAGAAGAGAGTTCTGATGATTATGAAGAAGATACAGATTCTTATGAGGAAGACTCTTCGGACAGTCAGGATTCTTCGGAGACTGAAGAATCTGAGGATACGTCTGAAGATTCAGGGGATTCTACTGATGAAGATACATACGAAGAGAACGAAGAGGATTCTTATGAAGAAGATTCTGACAGCAGTGGATCAGAAGATACATCTGACAGTTCTGCATCAGAGGACAGCCAGGCATCCTCAGACAGTTCTTCCGGTCAGGGAAAATACCTTGGCAACTTTACACTGACTGCATATTGCAACTGTGCACAGTGCTGCGGTACAGCAGGTAACCTGACAGCCAGCGGAACAGTTCCGACAGCAGGACGTACTGTAGCTATGGCGGGAGTACCCTTTGGAACACAGCTTCTGATCAACGGAAATGTATACACAGTAGAGGATCTGGGAACACCTTATGGACATGTTGATATTTATTGTGACAGCCATTCAGAAGCATTAAGCTTCGGACTTCAGTCTGCTGAGGTTTATCAGTTGAACTGATAACAAAACAATAATGTGATTAAGAACTCTGGTAAAACAGGGTTCTTTTTTTCGGATTTTTGCCCGGATTGCTATAACATAGGTGGTCTAACTTGAGGATTCAGATGCCTGATGATAAAATGATATATCAGATTTATATACGGTAAAATATAATTAGAATGGAGATAAACAATGAGAATCTGTGGCTTTAATAAAACGACATTGCTGGACTATCCGGGAAAGGTAGCCAGTACTATATTTCTGGGTGGATGCAATTTCCGCTGTCCGTTCTGTCAGAATGGTATATTGGTTGTGGCTCCCGGAGAACAGCCGGATTACAGTCAGGAGGAACTTTTGACTTTTTTAAAAAAAAGAAAGGGGATTCTGGACGGTGTCTGCATTTCAGGAGGGGAACCTACACTGTCAGATGGTCTGGAGGAATTTCTGGGAAAAATCAAAGAGCTGGGCTATGCTGTTAAACTGGACACCAATGGCTCACGTCCGAAGATTGTAAAACATCTGGCAGAAGCCGGACTGATTGATAAAGTAGCTATGGATATCAAAGCCTGTCCGGATAACTATGGAAGTCTGACCGGAATAGAAAAGCCTGATATGGACAGTATTTTTGAGACAGCAGATTTTCTGCTGCATGGGAATCTGGACTATGAATTCAGAACAACAGTAGTACGGGAACTGCATACGCAGAAGGATTTTGAAGAAATCGCTGGGTGGCTGGCAGGAGCGAAAGAATATTATCTGCAGGCTTATAAGGACTCAGATGGAGTCCTCAGGCCTGGATATGGAAGCTATACTTTTGAAGAACTTCAGAATTTTCAGAAGATTCTTCAAAAGACGATTTTATCTGTGGGAATCCGGGGCATCGATTAAACGATACCAGTAACCGCCGCGCATTTTTGGAATCTCTATATAGCCACTTTCTTTGAAGTAAGGAAAGCCAAACATATTTGCCATAAAGCGTTCCTGCTGATTATAAACGCCGGGAACGCCGAGGATATACTGTCCGTTATTTCTTTGTCCTAAAAGCAAATATCCGAAATTATAATGCCCATACTGGAGAAAACGGTTATTGCGCAGTGCACAGTAATGCCGCGGAAAATGCTTCAGGTCATCAAGGTGTATCTTCCATGCAGAAATCAGTTCGCCATCGGAGAAGGGGGAAAATTCGGCAGAGGTTTTTCTGTTTTCTGCATTTCTTTCCGGGACAGGATTGCCGGCATTTTCAGAACTATTGGAATCTTCAACAGTATTATCTGAGATATAGGATGACTCTGTTCCTGGCTTGTTATCAGATGTTCCCTGAGCCGGAATGTTGGCAGACGGTTCAATTGATAAAGAATCGTCAGGAACTTTTGTAAGCGAGGTATCTTCGGGTTTTTCTGAAATATCTTCAAGTTCTTCGGGCATTTCCTGTAATACCATACCTGCCGGAATTTCGGGTTTTTGTGAGGTGATTTTCACAGATTCAGGAATATCTGCGGCAGGCATAGCTTTTATTTCATGGAAATTCTCCGGACGTATAGGCTGATCGTCCCATTCAGTACCAAAGAATCCGCCGGTATCTGAAGTAATGATCATTCCGCCCAACTTACCCATTGCAACGCCGGAGTCATTCATATCTGTTGCATCTGTTATGATCAGGCATTCTACAGTTTCTTTTTCTGTCTCGCAGGTATCCAGAAGAATTCCGTTGATCAGGCCATCCTTTCGTGTAAATCCATAAATATTGCATTTTACATTTTCAGGCAGCCCCGGACAATGCAGATGAATCTCAACAGAACATTGCTGATCTTTTACTTCAACTTTAATAAATCCGCAATTGCTGCCTTTCTTTCCGCTTTCATAGTCATATACATATGCGATAAAACGCCGATATCCAGCCAAAATCCTTCCTCCGTAAAACCAGATTCAATAATGTATATGACCATCAGAAGAAAATATTCGAAAAAATTAAAAAAATTTGAAAAAATCTATTGACAAACTGCGATTTTATGAATATAATAGCACTTGCATTGACGAAGCGTGGCTCAGTTTGGTAGAGCGCTGCGTTCGGGACGCAGAGGTCGTGGGTTCGAATCCCGTCGCTTCGACTACGCATAGGAAGTCTGAAACCAATTGGTTTTCAGGCTTTCTTTTTGCTATTCTGGTAGTGATGCAACAGCAGAAAGGAAAAGAAAAGTTGACAGATCAGGAACGTTTTATGAAAGAAGCTATCCGTCAGGCGAAGAAGGCAGAAGCTCTGGAAGAAGTGCCAATCGGCTGTGTGATCGTGCATGAGGGTAAGATCATCGCACGTGGATATAACAGAAGAAACACAGATAAAAATACACTCTCCCATGCAGAACTGAATGCAATCCGCAAAGCCAGTAAAAAACTTGGTGACTGGAGACTGGAGGGATGCACTATGTATGTGACGCTGGAACCATGTCAGATGTGTTCCGGGGCACTTGTCCAGTCCAGAATAGATGAAGTAGTGATCGGCTGTATGAATGCCAAAGCGGGCTGCGCAGGTTCTGTGATGAATCTTTTACAGGTGGATGGATTTAATCATCAGGTAAAGATTACACAGGGAGTTCTGGAAGAGGAATGTTCTTCTATGTTATCTGAGTTTTTCAGAAAGCTTCGTGAGAAAAAGAAGCAGGAAAAGGCAGCCCTTAAAGCTGCACAGGAAAATCCGGAGGGAGAACCGGAATAATAAAAGTAAAAGACAGACAAAAACAGGAAGAATCTTAAAGGCAATAAGAGTAATAAAAATAACAGAAGTAATGTTACAGGCAGAAATAAAAAGAGGCGAATAAAAAGAATGAAAAAAGATACAACAAACGACATGACCGTCGGCAGTCCGGTGAGTCTGATAATAAAATTTATGATCCCAATGTGCCTGGGAAATCTTTTTCAGCAGTTTTATAATATTGCAGATTCCATTGTTGCCGGAAAATTTATCGGAGTAAATGCCCTTGCAGCTATCGGAAGCACCGGTTCACTGATGTTTTTTGTGACCGGCTGGCTGAATGGACTCAGCAGTGGATTTGCGATTATCGTAGCCCAGATGTTCGGAGCGAAAAAGTTTGACAGGATGCGCCATTATGTTGCCATGTCCATTTACCTTATGGCTGCATTTTCCATTGTCATGACCATAGGATTCAGTCTTGCGAACAAACCAATCCTGCATCTGATGAATTCGCCGGAAGAGGTATTTGGTGATGTAACTGCATATATGGGAATTATTTATGCAGGTCTTATTATCACAGGTGCATATAATGCACTTGCGGCTTTCCTGCGTGCGCTGGGTGACTCCAAGTCGCCATTGTATTTCCTGATCATTTCGGCTGTGATCAATGTTATTCTGGATGTAGTTTTTATTGTAGTCTTTGGAATGGGTGTAGAAGGATGCGGATATGCCACAGTGATCGCACAGGGAATTTCGGCAGTGTGTTGCCTGATTTATATTGTAAAAAGATTTCCGATCCTTCATCTGGAACGGAAGGATTTTGAGATATGCTGGGACAGTTTCGGCAGACTTCTGAAGCTTGGAATTCCTATGGGATTGCAGTTTTCGATTACAGCAATCGGAACCATTATTGTACAGAGCGCGGTCAATATTTATGGACCTGTACATATGGCCGGATTCTCTGCTGCCGGTAAGATCCAGAATATTTTTGCCACAGTATTTACAGCCTTCGGTGCAACCATAGCAACCTATGTAGGTCAGAACAGGGGCGCAGGAAAAATGGATCGTGTGAAACAGGGAGTCCGTTACACGCAGATGATGGTCCTGGGATGGAGCGTTTTTGTTATGTTCCTGATGTTTTTCTTCGGAAAATATCTGACATATCTTTTCGTAGATCCATCGGAACAGGACGTAGTAAATGTGTCTGTTACTTATTTCCGGACAGTATTCTGGGCATATCCGTTTCTCGGAAGTATTTTCCTCTATCGAAATACTCTGCAGGGAATGGGATATGGACTTGTACCAATGCTTGGCGGGGTATTTGAACTGGTGGCGAGAACCGGAATTGTCGTATTGATTGCGGGACATACTTCTTTTGCCGGTGTCTGTATGGCTGACCCGACCGCATGGATCGCCGCACTGATCCCACTGATTCCTTATTATTTTCATGTGATGAAGAAATATAAGAACAAAAGTCAGGTACAGGTAGTAGAGGATTAATTATTCTTTATCTGATGGAAATTGTATAAGGCTCTTTCCTGCTTCTGTTAATATATGGACTTTTGTAAACCACAAAAATAAGAAAAGCATTCAGAAAATTATCAACAGATAAAATTCTGAATGCTTTTTTATATGATGAGCTGCATCATGAATATTCTTTTTTGCGCGCCGCACTTCGGAATGGTCCCACAGACGTTACCTCTACAGTTAACTCAGCCCAGGCACCCTTACGGCACACAAGAGCTTCTGCTTAGTGCTGCTACATTCCTGTCCTGACACGGTTCACAGATTCCTGTTGCGTAAGACCCAAACGTCAACGCCACTTATAGAGGGCAGCTCCACAGGATACAAGCCTCGGATTGGCATCACCCCTGCTGTAGCGGATTGCAGGTACAGGGCACCGCTATCTCCCCGGCTGCGCATTTCTGATTATATAGGCAGGAGGCTGTTTTGTCAATAGTGAATCATTATAGTAAAACTTATTACTGGGAACGGAGTGAACAGTAACTAAAACTTTTCTAACACTATTGTATGAAAACGATAAATATTATATAATAAACAGAAATAAACTATCTTTATTCTGGAAATGGATATGCCAGAGTACACAACATGTCTTGTATGTATGGATATGGATAATTCTTAAAACACAGAAATGGAGGATACTATCATGATTAAAAGAATAGGTATGCTTACCAGTGGCGGTGACTGTCAGGCTCTTAACGCTACCATGCGAGGAGTAGTAAAGGGACTGAGTAACAATTTGGATGAACTGGAAGTTTATGGATTTGATGATGGATATAAAGGACTGATCTATGGTAAATACCGTATGCTCACATCCAAAGATTTTTCCGGAATCCTTACACAGGGCGGCACAATCCTCGGAACATCCAGACAGCCATTCAAACTGATGCGTGTCCCGGATGAGAATGGCCTGGACAAGGTTGAAGCAATGAAACAGACTTATTATAAACTCTGCCTGGACTGCCTTGTGATCCTTGGCGGAAATGGTACACAGAAGACAGCAAACCTTCTGAGAGAAGAAGGACTGAACATTATCCATCTTCCAAAGACTATTGATAATGACATCTATGGCACAGACATGACCTTTGGTTTCCAGAGTGCGGTAAACATTGCCACAAATGCCATTGACTGTATCCATACGACAGCATCTTCACATGGACGTGTATTTATCGTAGAGATCATGGGACACAAGGTAGGAAGTCTGACACTTCATGCAGGTGTTGCAGGCGGTGCGGATATCATCCTGATTCCTGAGATCCCATATGATATCAAAAAAGTTACCGCAGCGATCCAGAAACGTGCCAAAGCAGGCAAGCGTTTCACAATCCTTGCAGTTGCAGAAGGTGCGATTTCCAAAGAAGACGCAGAACTTCCTAAAAAGAAATACAAAGAGAAACTGGAAGCCCGAGCAAAGAAATATCCGTCCGTTTCCTATGAGATTGCCGACCAGATCTACAAAGAGATCGGAAGCGAAGTCCGCGTTACAGTTCCGGGACATACACAGAGAGGCGGAGAACCATGTCCGTATGACCGCGTTCTTTCCACAAGAATCGGTGCAGGTGCAGCGCAGGCGATCATGGATGGTGAATATGGCATCATGATCGGCGTGGTAAACGGCAAAATTAAACGTGTACCTCTTGAAGAGTGTGCAGGTAAGCTTAAGATGGTATCACCGAAAGATCAGCTTGTAGTTGCTGCCAAACAGATCGGTATCAGCTTTGGTGACTGATTAAGTGAAACAGTACTTGACTGACAGATACTTTTTCATATAAGATATGGATGTAAAAAAGACCGCCGCGGGAATTTTTTCCGCGGCGGCTGTGATAATAAGATAGAGATAACTATTTGGCGCGCTGCTGACAGTGGGGGTGCTGAATAGTTACGATAGGAGTTTACTCATGAGTTACACTGCTCTTTACAGAAAGTTCAGACCGGATAATTTCGCGGATGTCAAAGGTCAGGATCACATAGTGACTACTCTGACAAATCAGATTAAGCATAACCGTATCGGCCATGCGTATCTGTTCTGCGGCACCAGAGGAACCGGTAAAACAACAGTAGCCAAAATTCTGGCGAAGGCAGTCAACTGTGAGCATCCCGTAAATGGCAGCCCCTGTAATGAATGTGCCATGTGCAAGGCAATCCAGGCAGGAACTGCAATGAATGTGATCGAGATCGATGCTGCATCCAACAATGGTGTGGATAATATACGTGAGATCAGAGAAGAGGTTTCTTACCGCCCTACAGAAGGTAAATATAAAGTATATATTATTGATGAGGTTCATATGCTTTCCACAGGTGCCTTCAATGCCCTGCTGAAAACACTGGAGGAACCACCGTCTTATGTTATGTTTATCCTGGCAACTACAGAGGCGCACAAGATTCCGATTACGATTTTATCCAGATGCCAGAGATATGATTTCCACAGGATCACCATAGACACTATCGCGGCCAGACTGGATGAACTGCTCAAAGTTGAAGGTGTAGAAGCTGAGGAAAAAGCAGTCCGATATGTAGCGAAAGCGGGAGATGGTTCCATGCGAGATGCGCTCAGCCTTCTCGACCAGTGTATTGCTTTTTATCTTGGACAGGAACTTACCTATGATAAAGTTCTGGAGGTTTTGGGAGCCGTTGACACCGAAGTGTTTAGCAAGCTTTTGCGAAAAGTAATCCGGGGAGATGTGACAGGTTCCATTCATATCCTGGAGGAACTGATCGTAGGAGGCAGGGAACTGAGCCAGTTTGTGGGAGATTTTACCTGGTATATGAGAAATCTTCTTCTCGTTAAGACTTCTGAGAATCCGGAGGAAGCGATCGATGTCTCATCCGACAACATGAAGCTTCTGAAAGAAGAGAGCACCATGCTGGATGTGGAGACGCTGATGCGGTATATCCGTATTTTTTCGGATTTGTCCAACCAGATCCGATATGCAACCCAAAAAAGGGTTCTCGTGGAGATTGCACTGATCAAGTTGTGCCGTCCTGCAATGGAGACTAATCTGGACTCTGTTCTGGACAGACTGCGTGTGCTGGAACAGCGGATGGATGAACGTCCGGTACAGCAGGTGATCGTGCAGCAGGGCTCAGGGAAAATGCCGGTAGAAACCGGAGCAGTTCAGGAACCGGCGGGAAACAAAGCACCGGCGAAAGCTGCACCGGAAGATTTGCAGAAGATCGTGGCAGGCTGGAGAGTGATCACAGGACAGACAACAGGGATGTTCAAACAGATGCTTCAGAAATCTGTTCCGAAGTATAACAGTGAGACAGGAGAACCTGTCCTTTATGTGGAATTTCAGGATTTCCTTGGGCAGTCCTATGTGGACAATCCGGAAGCGAAGAAAGAGCTTCAGGACATCATCACTGCTCAGACAGGAAAAACAGTAGAGATCCAGATGCTGGTGGCAGATAAGCATCAGCATACAAATCTGGCAAATATCACAGTGGACCAGGCGATAAAGAATAATATCCACATGGATGTTGTGATAGAGGAAGATCCTGATGAGAAAAAAGGAGAATAAATATTCTCCTTATAGGAAAAGGCAGTAAATAATAAGGCAATAAATAGCAAGGAGGACATCACAAATGGCAAAACGTGGAGGATTCCCGGGAATGGGTATGCCGGGAAATATGAATAATCTTATGAAACAGGCGCAGAAAATGCAGCGCCAGATGGAAGAGAACCAGAAAGCTCTGGAAGAGAAAGAATTTACGGCTACTGCAGGAGGCGGAGCTGTAGAGGTAACTATCTCCGGTAAGAGAGAGGTGACAAAAGTAAAGCTTCAGGAGGAAGTTGTAGATCCGGATGACATCGAAATGCTGGAAGATCTCATCGTTGCAGCTACAAACGAAGCACTTCGCAAAGTGGAAGAAGAATCTACAGCTGTTATGTCTAAACTGACAGGTGGTCTGGGCGGACTTGGCGGAGGTCTTCCATTCTGATGGAATACTACAGCAGTCATATCAATAAGCTGATCGAGCAGCTTTCCCATCTTCCGGGAATCGGTGCGAAATCAGCACAGAGACTGGCATTTCACATCATGAATATGCCAAAGGATCAGGTAGAGCAGCTTACCTCTTCCATTACCGGTGCCAGAGAGAATGTACAGTATTGCAAGTGCTGCTGTACTCTGACAGACAGAGAGATCTGTCCCATCTGCAGCAATGATAAGCGTGATCATTCAGTGATCATGGTGGTAGAGAATACAAGAGATCTTGCAGCTTATGAAAAAACAGGCAAGTTTGATGGCGTTTATCATGTTCTTCATGGTGCAATCTCTCCAATGCTTGGAATCGGGCCGGATGATATCAAACTGAAAGAACTCATGCAGCGTCTGGCAAAGGATGAGATAAAGGAAGTGATCATTGCTACCAACTCCAGTCTGGAGGGGGAAACAACGGCAATGTATATCAGTAAGCTGATCAAACCTACCGGGATCAAAGTCAGCAGGATTGCAAGCGGAGTTCCGGTAGGAGGAGATCTGGAATATATTGACGAAGTGACTCTTTTACGTGCTCTTGAGGGGCGTGTGGAGCTTTAAGGTTACTGTTCTGACAAAAGATCATCGGAAAAGGAGGCATCACTTTGTCTAAAAAGAAAGCAACTTCTTCTGACGTGGCAAAGAGGGCAGGAGTCTCCCAGGCAACTGTTTCCATGGTCCTGAATAAGAAATATAATGTTTCTTTTTCCAGAGAAACAGTGGAGAAGGTAGAGCAGGCAGCCAGAGAATTAGGCTATCATCTTCCCGGACGAAAGAACAGAAAAGAAAGCCGGAAAGAGAAGCTGATCGTTGTTTTTTGCCCTACGCTTACAAGCCCGTATTATGTATTGCTTCTGCAAGGGATTGAAGCAGTGGCGAACAAGCAGGGATATGGTGTCTTTATCTGTAATACACAGAGAGATCCCCGTCTGGAGGAGAAGTATCTGCGCATGATGGGTACAATAGAGCCACTTGGCATTATCTACTGCTGTAATCCAAATCCGGATTTTCAGCAGCAGGTAGAGGAACTGGCGCAGACAATCCCACTGGTTATCATCAGTAATAAAGAGAAAACTACAACTATAGATGCCATTAATCAGGATAATACAGTTGTGGGAAGGATGATGGCAAGACATCTGCTTGATCTGGGGCACAGAGATGTAGCGTTTATCACTCCGCCCCTGACAAGGAGACAATGGCAGAGAACAAAACGTGTAAATGGTTTTGTGAAAGAGTTTGAGAAAGAAGGCCTGAAGGATCATGTGATCATTAAGGCTGCGGATGAAGCTATCGATATGCAGATCCCACGGATGGATTCGGAATATTCGATGGGTTATGAGCTTACTATGGAGCTTCTGGATGAAGGCAGGGAATTTACAGCTATTGCAGGCCAGAATGATATGATGGCTATTGGTGCGCTGGATGCTCTCCATGAAGCAAGGATTCATGTACCCAAGGATGTATCGGTGATTGGGTGCGATAATATCTTTTATTCGGGAATACGGAAGATCTCTCTTACTACGATCGATCATTTCGTAGCCCTTAAAGGCAGAGATGCCTGTGATATTATACTGCGCAAAATCGATGAGCAGGACCGTTTTCTCACAGATTCTGCTCCTGTCAGTCTCTATAATATTGAATATACCCCCAAGCTGATAGCGAGACGCACTACGGGGTATGTCAGAACCAAAAAAAATAATTAAATACGTCGAATGAAAATTATTAATAATAATTTATCGAAACTGCAGAACAGTTATTTGGTATAGAGCTGTGTGGCGAGGTAGATTGCGAATATCTACCCGGCAGGCATTTTCTGGAAACGTACCAAAATTTCAGGATGTGCGGCTGAAATCCGATATCAGAAATGATTTCTGACGGAGGTTTCCTGCAACAGCAAAGACAGCGAACAGTTACGAAAAGAAATGGTTATAAAACATATTGTATATTGCATGTTGATAACAACGAATATATGCTTTGACTGGAAAATAAAGAATTAATAAGACATGCGATTATTAATAAAGAAATTATTAATAATCTTTTGCCACGCTTGACCTAAATGTAAAGTCTGTTATAATGAAACCATCAGATCAATGAACGATTATGACAAGCAAAAATCAGGAGGGTTAAGAACATGAAATTTTTTATTGACACAGCAAAAGTAGAAGATATTAAGGCAGCTAATGATATGGGTGTAATCTGTGGTGTTACCACAAATCCGTCTCTTATCGCAAAAGAAGGAAGGGATTTCAAGGAAGTAATCAAAGAGATCACATCTATCGTAGACGGACCGATCAGCGGTGAAGTAAAAGCTACTACAACAGATGCAGAAGGAATGATCAAAGAGGGACGTGAGATTGCAGCCATCCATCCGAACATGGTTGTTAAGATTCCTATGACAGTAGAAGGTCTGAAAGCAGTTAAGGTTCTTCATGCAGAAGGAATCAAGACAAACGTTACTCTGATCTTCACTGCTAACCAGGCACTTCTGGCTGCAAGAGCAGGTGCTACTTATGTATCTCCGTTCCTTGGAAGACTGGATGACATTTCTACAAGAGGTGTTGATCTGATCCGCGAGATTGCTGAGATTTTTGAAGTGGCAGGAATCGAGACAGAAATCATCGCAGCAAGCGTAAGAAATCCGATCCATGTAACAGACTGTGCACTTGCAGGTGCTGACATTGCAACTGTTCCGTACAATGTAATCGTACAGATGACAAAACATCCTCTGACAGATGCAGGTATTGAGAAATTCCAGAAAGATTATAAAGCAGTATTCGGCGAATAAGGAGAATTTACCACAATGGAAAAATTAGAACTTCAGAAAATTGCAAACGAAGTCCGTAAAGACATCGTTACTGCATTACATTCTGCAAAAGCAGGACATCCGGGCGGATCTCTGTCTGCAGCAGATGTATTCACTTATTTATATTTTGAAGAAATGAATATTGATCCAAAGGATCCTAAGAAGGCTGATCGTGACCGTTTCGTACTTTCCAAAGGCCACACAGCACCGGGATACTACTCTGCACTTGCAGAAAGAGGCTTTTTCCCAAAAGAAGATCTGAAGACTCTTCGTCATCTGGGTTCCTATTTACAGGGACATCCGGATATGAAACATATCCCGGGTGTTGATATGTCCAGCGGTTCTCTGGGACAGGGAATCTCTGCAGCAGTTGGTATGGCGCTTTCTGCCAAATTAAGCAATGAAAGCTATCGTGTATACACCTTATTAGGTGACGGCGAAATTCAGGAAGGCCAGGTTTGGGAAGCTGCTATGTTTGCAGGCTTCAGAAAACTGGACAATCTTGTAGTGATCGTGGATAATAATGGACTTCAGATCGACGGTAAGGTTGATGAAGTATGTTCTCCATACCCGATTGATAAGAAATTTGAGGCATTTAACTTCCATGTGATTAACGTTGCAGACGGAAATGATATGGATCAGTTAAGAGCTGCTTTTGATGAAGCAAAAGCTACTAAGGGAATGCCTACAGCTATCATTATGAAAACTGTAAAAGGAAAAGGCGTTTCCTTTATGGAAAATCAGGTTGGATGGCATGGAAAAGCTCCGAATGACGAGCAGTATGCACAGGCAATGGAAGAGTTAGAAAAGGCAGGTGAAGCATTATGTCAGAAGTAAAGAAGATCGCAACAAGAGCAAGCTACGGTGCTGCGCTGGTTGAATTAGGTAAGAAACATGAGAACCTGGTCGTTCTGGACGCTGACCTTGCTGCAGCTACTCAGACTGGCGTATTCAAAAAAGAATTTCCGGAGCGTCATATTGACTGTGGTATTGCCGAGTGTAATATGATGGGCATTGCCGCAGGTCTGGCTACTACAGGAAAAGTTCCATTTGCCAGCACATTTGCAATGTTTGCAGCAGGACGTGCTTTTGAGCAGGTTCGTAACTCTATTGCATATCCGAAGATCAATGTAAAAATTGGCGCTACTCATGGCGGAATTTCTGTAGGTGAAGATGGTGCTACCCATCAGTGTTGTGAGGATTTTGCTCTTATGAGAGTAATTCCGGGAATGGTTGTTGCCTGCCCTTCTGATGATATTGAAGCAAAAGCTATGGTAGAAGCAGCTTATGAGCATGTTGGTCCTGTATATATGAGATTTGGACGTCTGGCAGTTCCGGTTATCAATGACAGACCGGACTATAAATTTGAATTAGGCAAAGGTATTGTCCTTCGTGAAGGAAAAGACCTTACGATCATTGCAAACGGTCTCTGCGTAGCTCCTGCTCTTGAAGCTGCAGAGAAGCTTGCGGCAGACGGCGTAGATGCAAAAGTAATCAATATCCATACGATTAAGCCTCTGGATGAAGAACTTGTAGTTGCAGCAGCCAAAGAAACAGGCAAGGTTGTAACTGTAGAAGAGCATTCAGTAATCGGCGGACTTGGCGGAGCAGTATGCGAATGCCTGTCTGAGAAAGCACCTGTACCTGTAAAACGTATCGGTGTAAATGATGTATTCGGAGAATCCGGTCCTGCCACAGCTCTTCTTGAGAAATATGGTCTTGATGCAGAAGGCATCTACAAACAGATCAAAGAATTTGTATAATTTACGATTCCCTGTGTGATGGTATCTGCCAGAGAGATTACCGTAGACAGGCGGGTAGTCTGAAGGGTTAGCTGTTCCAGTACACCTGCAATGTTTACAATCCCTGTGATATGGATATCACCAACAGGAGGAAGTTCTTTCTGAACTGCAGCACCTGGGTAAAGTGCACCATCTGCGATGGTCACATACCCCAGGTGCTTTTTTTGTCCAAGGGAGGCATCCACTGCAATAACCAGACCTTCGGGATGCAGAATTTTGATCTGGCGGGAAATTCTGGAAAGATTTAAAGCATGTACGGGGCTTTTCAGGGTACCGTAAACATAAACGCCATGAGTGTCCGTATTCAGATGTTCAAGTAACTGGTGTCCGATATAGGGACCGAGACAGTCTCCTGTCACGCGGTCACTTCCGATACACAGAAAAACCAGTTCCGACCATCTGCCGGGATATTGAAGAATACATTTATTTAAAAGAAAAGCGATTTCCTCAGCAGAACTGCTTTTCTGTGAGTCCACATAAAATACCATAAAACCTCCCTGATCGTATTATGTACTCGCAGAGTCTCTATTGTACCTGCACAAAAAGATTTCGAGAGCACATTATTGATTATATCTTTTAATTGCTATAGTCCCTTTGCTTCATAACAACAAGCTGCGAAGAGGCTTCTGATAACATCATATCCTTACCGGGATAAAAATATGCACTGTGCAAAATCTGTCGCCAAATTCTGGTAAATTCCTCTTACAATGTGATAAAATCTGCAATTTATCTGTGTTATCCTGATACCCGAAGGGGTGATGAGAGATGATAGAAGTAATCTATAAGGACGAATCTCAGGAAGGACAAAATGGTGAGGAACCGTTTGGATTACCCAGAAATATACGCCAGATCGGCCTGGCAGCCGAAGATTACAGGATTTATATGGAGGACTATGTGTACACATTTCTGGTAAGACTTGCCAGAACGGAAGACTCTCTGGGAGAAGCAAAAACCAGAGTGGCAGTTCTTACAGGAAATCTTAAATGGCGTTCTCAGACAGCTTATCTGTTTATCAAAGGTGCTATTATAGCGGAGGAGATGGAGGCAGCACCTGATCATATCGATTTTTCGGAAAATCAATGGAAGCAGATACAGGAAGCCCAGAAGGAGTACTTCGAAGATCAGGAGATTGTGGGATGGTTCTTTTCACAGCCTCAGCTTCTCCTGAAAGTATCGGAAGTGATGTCAAAAGTACACATGAAACATTTTGGAGGAGAAAAAGTCCTGATGCTTATGGAACCTCAGGAAAGGGAAGATGCTTTCTTCCGTTATGAAAACAATGAAATGGTGCGTCTGGGAGGGTATTATCTTTATTATGAAAAAAATCCCGGTATGCAGACGTATATGATCGACAAAAATGAAGAACTTCAGCCGGAACCTCAGGAAAAATATGAAGATCAGGCTGTGAAAGATTTTCGCAAAATAATTGCAGATAAAAAGGAAACCAGGAAGGAGCCGGCAGCTCCTTCTGTTTTTTCATATGGATTAACTGCATGTCTGGCAATTGCAGTACTGACAGTGGGTGTTAATTTTTACAGAAGTTACCAGAATGTAAAACAGAACGAAAAGGAGAGCGCGACGGTTTCTTCAGTGATCGTTGAGGAGATAACGCCGTCTCCTGTTGTCGGGACTTCGAACAATGAAGCTGTCAGGCAGCATAAACAATACCGGACAGATACTATACAAAATGATGCAGGGAAGAATAAAAAGAATAATGAAAAGAATGATGAAGAGAATAATCAAAGCACCAGTGAAAAAGAAAATTCTGAAAAGAAAAACAATACTTCAGAGAAAAAAATATCAGCAGAGCAGACAGATACAGAACAAAAATCGGACAAAACAGAACAGCTTCCGGATGTAAAGACAGAAAAAGCAGATAAAACCGAACAAATCTACCAGCAGGAAGCAGATGAACGTAAAGCACAGAAACGTGTCAGGGAAGCTGTGCAGAAGGAAAACAGCGAAGCAGCGGGAAAAGCCCATGAGTCATATGTGATTCAGCCCGGCGATACTCTTTTTCAGATAAGTATGGACAGATACGGAAGTATCGAAGCCATAAGTCAGATCTGCAAATTGAATGGGATGTCAGCGGACGAAATCATTTATCCGGGACAAGTAATTGTATTACCTTAGAAAACTGTGCTATAATAAATGGCAAAAACTGAAACCTGATAATCAACAAAATGAAAGTGAGAAATAAGGTAAAGGCTAAAATGGCAAATACATTTAAGAAAATAATAAAAAAACATAAAAAGAAAAAGCTTCAGGCAGAGAGAAACAGAAAAGCGAAAGCCCGGGAGAGAGCTGAAGAGGAATATGCAGATGATTATGAGCGCAGATTGTCCCGCCACAAAAGAAGTGTAGTGAAAAAGACAGTTATTACAGTGGTGGCGATAGCTGCTGCTGTAACGGCTGTGGGATTTTACATAGAGAAGAGAAGCTATCATACTTATAAAGTAGTCCAGACAAGTGAGCAGGAGGATATTGTTTCTACAAATTATGTTGAAATGGACGGAAATATCCTTCGATACAGTCCGGACGGAGTTTCACTTGTTTCTGATAAGATGAGTACATTATGGAGTGAAACCTATCAGATGCAGAATCCTGTGGCAGATGTTAATGGAACTCGTGCGGTGATTGCGGATAAAGATGGAACAACTTTGGAGATTTATGATAAATCAGGAAAAACAGGCAGTGTAACTACTTCCTACAGTATTGTCAAAGCAAAAGTATCCAAAAGCGGTCTTGTTGCGGCAATCCTGGATGGTGGAGATGATACATGGATTGATTTTTATGGTACAGATGGAAGTCTGATTGCTGAAAATCAGACGAAGATAGATGATCCGGGATATCCCCTTGATATTGCTGTATCTGAAGACGGAGTGATCATGATGGTAACCTATCAGTTCGTAGATGGAAGTGATACGACCAGTTATGTGGCATTTTACAATTTTGGAGATGTAGGACAGAACGAGGATGACAGAATTGTCAGTGGATATAAGTATGAAGGCGTGGTAGTTCCGCAGATCCAGTATCTTGATAATAACCGGTCTGTAGCACTTAAAGATAATGGATTTACAATTTATCATGGAAGCCAGATTCCGAAGGAAGTAAAAACAGTAAAAGTAGATAAAGAAATTGTCAGTACTTTTTATGATAATGATATGATTGGTCTTGTGTTTAAGAATGACAGTAAAGACAAACAGTATACAATGGAAGTTTATACTACAGATGGCAAATTGAAATTCAAAGAAAACTTCAATATTCCATATACGACGATTAAATTAAGCGGTGGAAATATTCTGATGTACAACAGTTCCCAGATGTGTGTAATGAACAGCAGGGGAGTACAGAAATATCTTGGCAGTGTGGATGGAACGATCAAAGATTTCTTCAAAATCGGAATGAACAGATATCTTCTGGTATTGGACAGCGGTGTAGAGATAATAAAACTTAGTTAGGAGGATGAAAATGGCTTTAACGTGGGCCGGAGTCATTACGATACTTTTTCTGGCGGCTGCATGTGTCAGAGGTTATAGGCGGGGACTGATAAAAGAACTGGTTTCGCTTGTATGTGTTTTTCTGTCGATGGCGATCGTGTGGTTTATAAATCCTTATGTAAATGAGTTTATTCGGGAAAATACATCAATTTATGAAAAAGTACAGGAAAGCTGCCGGGAGTTTGTAGGAGAGGAATACAGCACATGGACAGGCAGTGGAGAAAGCCAGACTGAATTTATAAATGAAATGAATCTCCCGGAGCTGCTGAGGAATGGACTGGTTCAGAATAATAATTCTGACAGTTACCAGTATTTGGCTGTAACTACATTTTCGGATTATATTGCTCAATATCTGGCGAGAATGGCAGTGAATGGAATTTCTTTCCTGATTTCTCTGCTGATGTCGACGATTATGGTGAGGAGTATCACATGGATGCTGAATCTTGTGACGAGATTACCTGTGCTGCATGGCATGAACAAGGTAGCAGGAGCGTTGCTGGGGGCAGTTAAATTCCTTATAGTAATATGGATTATCTTTCTGGCTCTCACCATTGTGTGCAATACAAAGGCTGGTGAGGCGGCCCTTCAGATCATTAAGAAAGATTGCATCCTGAGTTTCATATATGACAGAGATATCCTGATCAGGATATTTATGAGTATCTTCTATTAAAAAGGTTTGGTATCTGTGGATCGTAGGTATCGGATCCGAATGTCTTCCTGCGCAAATGCGAACGATTTTTAAATCTTTACTCTGATATTGGGGCGTTAAAAATGAGGATATTATAGCGATATCGGAGATGGCGTAAAAAATATGTAAAAAAATGTAAAATAATACTTGACGCAAAAAGAAAATAATGATATGATAAATCCGCTTCTGAGTGAGGCGGATTTTTTTTGACAGACAACAGAGATTTGGTTGAATAAAGTTGAAAAAAATATAAAAAAAGTGTTGACAGGAAACTGAAGACATGATATTATATCAGAGTTGCTGATGCAGATGAAAAAGAACTTAAAAAATAAAATAAAAAAGTTCTTGACAAAGCAAAAAAGCAAGTGATATAATAAATGAGCTGTCAGCCGAGAGGTGAAGACAGACAACCTTGATAACTAAACAGTGAAACACATACGATTCTCGAAAATTCTTTACATTTTTAAGAACGGTTTGAAAAACCAAAAACAGTAAAACGAGAGATAGCTAGTTGTTATCTTGAGTGAATCAAACATTTTATCAGAGAGTTTGATCCTGGCTCAGGATGAACGCTGGCGGCGTGCTTAACACATGCAAGTCGAACGGGAAATATTTCATTGAGACTTCGGTGGATTTGATCTATTTCTAGTGGCGGACGGGTGAGTAACGCGTGGGTAACCTGCCTTATACAGGGGGATAACAGTCAGAAATGGCTGCTAATACCGCATAAGCGCACAGAGCTGCATGGCTCAGTGTGAAAAACTCCGGTGGTATAAGATGGACCCGCGTTGGATTAGCTAGTTGGTGGGGTAACGGCCCACCAAGGCGACGATCCATAGCCGGCCTGAGAGGGTGAACGGCCACATTGGGACTGAGACACGGCCCAGACTCCTACGGGAGGCAGCAGT